>JAEEGJ010009237.1_pt1 | contig 26561 bp, 10 predicted proteins | sample 8958761 | NCBI WGS metagenome assembly JAEEGJ01 (sample SAMN16246546, study PRJNA631951) | gut metagenome | biome: gut microbiome; feature: rumen; material: RS-attached | host: Bos | place: Iran: Karaj | collected 2018-10 | reverse complement strand
CTTCGGGGTGATAGCCTTGCGGATAGCATCCACCGAGATATTCAGATCCTCGCCGGAGTCCACCATCACAGGCTTTGCGCCAGCCCACAACACAGCAAAAGCCGTAGCGCAGTAGGTATAAGCAGGAATGATCACTTCGTCGCCGGGCTTCACACCCAGCCAGCGCAGCATCATAATGGCACCTGTGGTCCACGAGTTCACGCAGAGCGCGGCCTGCGTACCAGTCAGTTTCACTATCTCTTCCTGCAGAGCCGCCACCTTGGGGCCTGTGGTAATCCAGCCGGAGCGCAGCGAGTCAGTCACTTCCGCCACCACCTGGTCGTCAATATACGGGGGTGAAAATGGTATCTTCATCTATAAACTATAAACTCTAAACTATCAACTCTAAACAATTTCGTTTGCAAAGATACGAAAAAGTTACGGAAACCCCACCATATGAAGTGTTAAAAGAAAAAAAGACCGACACCCTTTCGTGATGTCGGCCTTTTATCAGAAGGGGCCGTAGCCCATACAGCTCGTAGTCGTGATGGCCGTCAGGAAGGCCGTGAGTGCGGCTACTATCACCTTCACCGCTACCTCAATGATCCTTTTCTTCATAATTCATTGCTATTAATTACGTCCGAATGTCTTATGGCGTTGGAGCGTCACTGGAATGTCACATTGGGGACAGGAACTACTGTGACATTTCGTTCATCAATGTCACAGTAGTTCCTGTCCCCAGTGTGACATTCCCCTGTGACGCCTAGACGGGCCTAGTCTTTGTCGATGCCATCTCCACTGTCTCCGCCCTCAGCGGTTCCGGTGTTGATCTCGAGACTACTTGCCTGTCCCGGCATAGCGAAGCTGCCGCTATACACACCGCCGTCCTCCGTCAGCTCGATGCTCGAACCGTTCACACTTGCCGTAGGCACCTTACCCTCTGCCGGCGTGATGCTGATCTCCACCTCGGCGTCCTCATTCAGGCTCGCACCGGAAGTCACGGCATTACCACCGCTGGTAACAGTTGCTGTACCAGTACCGGTCTTCGAGATCGTCAGAGCATAGCCTGAACTCTGATTCTGCTCACCCTGCTGACCGCTCTGCGAGCCACTGTTGTCACCGCCATTCTGGGTGCCACCGTTCTGGCTGCCGCCATTGCCGCTCTGAGATTCGCTGCCGCCCTGACCGTTCTGTGCCTTCCACTCTGCCACGGCCGTAGCAATCGGCTTCAGCGTGGTCACCGTCTTCTGCTTGCCATTGACCGTCACCTTCTGGGTGTCTACGATGTTACGCAGCTCCAGCGTGCAGGCATCCTTGAACTTCGGACCGCAGAGGTTGTCGAGCTTGGTGGCATCGGGCAGGAAACGGATGTGGATTGCCTTCACGATGTCGTTCGGGTTCAGTCCGTCCATCTGAGGGATGTCGAGCACGGCAGCGTCCTTGGCCACCTCGGCGGTGGGGTAGAAGGTGCCCAGCGAGCCCAGCTGAACGGGAACGCCCTGTGCCACGAGTTCAGGCAGACATTCGGTGATCTGCAGCAGCACACCCTCCACGATGGCACGTCCGTAGAGCGAGCCGTGATCGGTCATGTGTTTGGCGAAACCACGAAGGCTCAGGGTCTTCTGAGTGTCCACCTCGGGATAATACTTACCATAGGCCGAAGAGCCGATGATCTTGTTCTGTCGGAGATTAATCCCCATTGCAATCTTTTGAGTTGCCATAATAGAAAATTGATTAGAGTTGTTAAAATCAATCCTCTTCCTTCAAGCGTTTTCCTTAGTCCTTTTAAGCTGCGCCACGATGCGAAATTCGCGACTTTCGATCTTGTTTTGCAACTTTGTTGCAAAGTTAAGAAATTTTTCTGAAACTACCAAATTTTGTGCAAGCAAATTCAGTTAAATTTATTTAAACTGATGAGCGCAGCCAAAATTCAGCGCAGCTAAATATTTCGCCAACTTTTTTCGAATTATTTTCATTTTTCCGTTTCGCCGCCCGCCGCTAGCTTCAGCCCAATCGTAGCCAACCAAACCGCCCATCGTTGGGAGGCGGGCAGGCCCTCATAGCCAACTCCGTACGCAATACCCAAGTTTTCCGCTTTTCCACTTTTCCACTTGTAACAGGAATGTTTTTCATCCTTGAAAATATCATATAGTGATATTATATATATTATAATATATATAATATTTATATTACTATAATATTAACTTCTTTCCTATACCAAAAACCTTAATGTTACAAGTGGAAAAGTGGAAAAGCGGAAAAGTGCGTTTTTGGTGAACCCTTGTGTATCTCTTGAAGGTATTTGATGTAAGTGTTTGTGGGATTGTGGAAGGAACTATCTGAATGCGTGCAGATGACCCCTCTTTTTTGCAAGGCCTTCCAACACTTTTTCCATGGCTTTCTAAAAAGTGTTAGAAAGCCATGCAGCAAAAATTGCATAGTATGCTAAGAAAAAGTGGCTGGTGAGGTATCACGATTAGTTATTGTACGATATGTTTCTGTCCATTATAGATGTGAATACCTTTTAATGGATGACTTGTTGAATGTCCGTTGAGTTTGTAAAACTTATTGATGGATGATTTTTGAGATAATGTTGCGTGTATACCCGTAGCGTTGCTCAACTGGGCAACAATTGTTACTACAGAGCGGGCTGGGATCTCCAAATCAGATGCATCGTTGAGCGATGACTGAAACTTCAGGCTATTGTTTTTATCAGTGAGATAAGCCTTCATGCTCTCTATGGTGTTGTCGGCCACAGTGATGCCTATTTTCTTGCCGGTTTGACTCATGTTGACAAATACAGTGACCAGTGTCTTTTCATCGGGGGAGAGCCACGACGATCCCATCAGTCCGTTTAAATCATCAGCTCCTTTTATGGCAACGCGCTTATAGCCCGGACGGATAAAGCGACTGTAGTTGCCCAGCACCCATAGATTCTTGTCGACGGTCAAACGGCCGCCTTTTTTGATGTCTCCATAACTCTCATCACCTGTATCGCCTGTGGCATTCATCCGAATCAGGTAAAAACGATTCTTCTGGCTGTACCTTTCTGTTGCAAACGCCGTCCAGTAGGACCATCCGGACATATTGCCATAGCACAGGTCGCAATGGATGATTTTACCCATATAGAGGGCTATGTCCATCTTTGAGGCAGTCTCGTAGCTTTCAGGGAATGCGGCACTGGTTTCCGGGGCTGCATCGAGCATCGACCACTCCGTCTGCATGACTTCCAGAAAATATTTGGCAGCCTCATTCCGTACTTTCTCACGTATGTCTTTCAGGTCGGCGTTGGTCCGGAATGTCCAATAGCTATGACCTGCCACCACCTTTGCTAATGACGGCAGGTTGCCGATGTAGTTGGCACTTTTTCTGTTGAAGAATGCGTATATTTGGTTTGTTGCCCGCCCGGTGCCCCCATATACCAAGTCCCAGGAACTGGCTTCTGGAATCAGGATCTTCGTGGACAGGCTGCGGCTGGCAATGCTCTTGTCGAGTTGCTTGGCCAACTGGGCAATGTTCGTGTTTTCCCATGGAGAACCTTCCTGACCGTCTTTCCAGTCGAAACGGGGCTCATTCACAGGGTCGACATAGGTCACATTGTAACCTTCATCAACGAAGTGCTGGGTAACCGTTGCCAGAAATTCTGCGAAGTCGTCGTAGCAGTCGTCTTTCAGATTGCATAAGATATTCTGGTTGTTGGCATTAGCCTTGCCGTTCTTGGTCATGTGGACAGGTGCGGAGTTAGAGAAGAGCAGGAAGTGGTCGACCCCATAGTCCTTGGCCCGTTTCATGAACCATTGCTGACCGTCGCAGCGCGTCCAATCGTAGGTCAGGTCCGACTTCTGATAACAAGCGGCACGGCGCGTCTCGTCGGCGATATTGCTACTCGTTCCCTGTTCGGCAGAACCGGCACCGAGATTGACCCGCCAACAACTCAGTCCGATACCCTCAGGATTACCGTTCTTGTCCATTTGCTGGCTGAACAGCCACTTGGCAGCCTTCTCCTTTTCGGTTGTACTGAAGTAGTCGCTGACATATTCAGCCGTCCAGCAGTCGCTGGCACCAAAGTCCTGAATCGTTTGAAAAGTTCTTGTCAGGTCAATCGTAACCTCCGCAGGCGTCTGCGCTACTGCGTGGCTGAATGATAAATGACAAATGATAAATAAAGAAACTATTCTCATTTATTGGGAAACTTGCTTAATAGATGTAGATCCTGTAATCCTTTACACTGCCAGGGGCACCTTGTTCGGCACGAGGCAGATATTCGAGGGCTTTGACGGTCTGCTCAGAGCCGAGGTCGATGACGAGAAGGTGAGGCGCCGATGCGCCCTTCTCCGTCTGCCAATAGGTAGACTCCTGCAGGTCGAAGACTTTGTCGCCCAGACGGTTACCACCCTCATCCTCTGAGTTGGCATATTTCGTCTTCCAAGGCTCTCGAGAGAGGCGCTTGCCGTCGGCATCTTGCAGATACAGTTCGGCGATGGCTACGCGGTCGCCGTCCTTCTGCGTGCTGAGACACTCGATAGCGAGGTAACGGCCCTTGTTGGGATAGGTCAACTGGATGGTCTGCCAACCGTTGCCTGGAGCAAAGGCACCTGTGGCGACGGGCTTAACGCTGTTCAGGTCGGGCTTGTCGCCGATATTGTTGTGCTTGTTGCTCTTCTCCAGCTGCAGCTTGTTGAGCTCAGGCTCAGCCTGTCCCCAGACAATGGTCTCGCGAGGACCTACCACGTCGAACACTATCACCTCGTTCTTACCCTTCTTCAGCCAGCAGCCAGGCACATAGAGCGTCTGCTGCGGACCAATGCACCAGATGCGGCCCATCGCATGACCGTTCACATACACCTGACCCTTACCCCATGTCTCGAAGTTCAGGAAGGTGTCGCCCACCTTCTTCAGGTTGAAGTAGCCACGATGATAGCCGGGCTTCAGGAGGTCGCCAAGTTTCTTTGAGCCTTCATAACCCTGTGTTAAGGCAAGCGCTGGAACACTCCCTTTCACTTCGCCTGAAGATACTTGATCGTTAACACCCTTAACCATATCGAGGGCTTTCTTGGCTGTCTCATAATCATCGGGGATGGCTACGTTTGTCCAGTTCTTCGGCGTCAACACAATCTCAGCATCGTCGGTCTCTGTGGTCAGCGTGACATTGCCGACGATACCTTTGAAATCCTTGATGGCACGACCGAAGTTGATGCGTCCCATTCCCTCGACGATGATAATCAGTTCGGCTCCCTTCTTAACAGCGGGAATGGTGAGCGATTTCTCATTTTTCACACGGTCGATCTTACCAATATACTTTTGGTTGATGAACACCTGTGCAAAGTCGTGGAACTCGCCTGTAAGCACGCTCTGCGAAGTGATCTCAGGCAAGCGGGTGGAGTACATCATGGTGCCCCAACCCATATCCATCTCTTCGAAGGTCTTCAGGGTTCCCTTAACAGGCTCGGTCATAGCCGACATGAAAGGAGCAAATTCCGTCAATTCGAACTTAGGCACAGTCACTATAGGCATCGGAGCCTTAGGGACATTGGGGAGCTTCTTGTCGCTGTACTTCTGCATCATGGTGCGCAGTTCCCAGAATTTAGGCGTAGCCTGACCATACTCGTTGATGGGAGCATCGTAGTCGTAGGAGGTCACATCAGGCGCAAAGCCTGGCGAGTTTGCACCTGCCCAGTGACCGAATGAGGTGCCTCCGTGGGTCATGTAGAGTGAGAAGGAGATACCCTTCGACAGCATTTCGTCCATGCCGTCGACCATATCCTTGGCAGGACGGGTCTCATGGCGGGCTCCCCACTTGTCGAACCAGCCGCTCCAGAACTCAGAGCACATCTTGGGGGCGTTAGGACGCAGCTCACCCAAGCGACGGAACTGGTCGTCGATGTTGGCACCTGTTCCGAAGTTCATCGTCCAGGTGAGGTCATCGAGGCCGTTCTTCTCGAAGTTGCTCGACCAGTCGCACTGGAATAATAAAGGGATACAAGGAGACAAGGAGTTCATGGAGTCCGGGACATTACTATCTGTGCTGGAGGTATTGTCTTGAACTCCTTGTATTCTTGAACTCCATGTCTCCTTAACAATATCGCGGATCTCGCTGACATAGGGTTTATCCTCGCCATACGAGCCGTACTCGTTCTCTACCTGAATCATGATGATGGGACCACCCTTCTGGATGGTCAGCGGCTTCAGCTGTTCGCCCACCTTCTCCTCGAAGATTTTTACGCGTTCCAAGAAGTAAGGATCACGCTCACGGAGCTTAATGTCTTTCTTTTTCAGCAGCCACCAAGGCAAGCCGCCCATCTCCCATTCAGCGCAGACGTAGGGGCCGGGGCGTACGATGACGTATAGCCCGTTTTTCTGTGCTAGTCGGCAGAACTCTGCCACATCGTTGTTGCCCGTGAAGTCGAACTGGCCCTCACGCTGCTCGTGGATGTTCCAGAAGATATAGATGCACACGGCGTTCATGCCCAATGCCTTACACATTTTGATACGGTGCTCCCAGTAGGGGCGCGGGATGCGGGGGTAGTGCACCTCAGCCGCCTTTACCACGAATGGTTGGCCGTTCAGCAGAAAAGTGCTATTGCCTGCCTTAAAACTACCATTCGCGGTTTCCGGCTGTGCATGCGCCGTCAGCGAGCATACCAGTAGGATGGCTGTCAGTAAGTGTTTCATAACGCAGGACCCATTTTCCCGTTCCACTTCAGATACCAGTTTTCCTGGCTGCGGAGCTTGCTTCGGATGTCCTCTGAAGCATTGCCGCTACCAGCACGGGCAGAGATAATGTTGCCCATGAATTCACCGGGATTACTACTGCGCAGTGCGAACCGCATGACATCGTAGAAGCGTGTGCCTTCAAAGGCAAACTCCAGCGCTTCCTCGGTGAGCAGCAACTGACTGATATATTCCTGCTGGGCAGCCAGGGGCACGGCCTGCTTCTGGCCGTCGACCTCGATGGAATCGGGGTATTGGTAATATTCATTCAGCGGGGTGAAACCCGACCCTCGGGTATGAATGCCGATGGTGTTCATGTTGCTGGTGGAGCGATTGTACGCCAGGGCCTCGGCTGTGAAAATGCCGTAGCGCGAGGTGGGGAAGTCTAACTGACGCAGCCATATGGAGTCGCTCTCGCTGTAATATGGACATACCTCGTTGATAATGACGTCGTTGTTCAGGCCCTGCGACAGAATCTGGAAAGCCATACGCGGATAGCCGGCCATGTTTAGGGCTTCAGCCATGCGCAGGTAAACCATCATCTTACGGTAGATGTGAACATTGCGGCTTGAATACTTTGTTATGCGCTGTGTCTCAATGCGTTCACCAGTGATTCTGTCGCTGGTGTAGCCCTCGCCCCAGGCAGTGACGAGGCGCAGATCGCCTGAACGGTGCAGTGAGAGGTTTTTGGGCGCATAGATAACGCTGGTGCCATTGTTACCCACGCAGCAGTGCCACTGTGCGGCAGAGATTTCCTGTATGCGCTGTGAGGGCGTCAGGCTGTACTTATAGTCGTTCTCATCAGTGGAGTTGAACAGGTTGCGCAGTTCGCTGTAGTTACCCTCAGCGCGGGTGGAGTCGCACGGTATCATCGTGATAAGTTCGCTGTTGGGAATGTAGGTCTCATTGATATCCAAGCCTCCCCAGTATCTCAGGGCGAGCCACGTGGTGTTGCCAGGCATCCAGGTGTAGAGGTTAACACCGACGGGATAGGTGGAGTTCTTGCCATTGCGCTCATTGATGTATCGATAGTATCGTAGGGCGGCTTGCCGGTACAGCTCGGTATTGCCGGAGGCACTGGCCTGCCACAGGTAGAGATCGCCCATTACGATATTGATGGGGAACCACACGAAGCGCGCATCGTTGCCACGGATGGTACCATAGCCTGGATACTCGCGGCCGTAGCGTTCGGCCAGCGGCTGCAGGTCCTTGATGAAGTAATCGCATACGGCATCGAGGTCGTAGGTGGGGTAGGTTAGTTCTGCCTCATGCTTTGTGAGAATCGGCTCAGTGACGAACACGACCTTGCCATAGTTCAGAACCATCTGCAGGTAAGTCCATGCGCGGATTGCCTTTACCGCTGCATACTCCTTCATGAAGATATACTCATTGCGGTTGTTCTTCAGTGCTGTGTCGGCATGTGCAATGAAGTAATTGCAATTGTTGATGACGGCGTAGTAGTCGCGGGGGTTATTGTACTGGTTGTCGTCACCTATCTGGAACAGGGCGACATCGCGCAGATCGCTCGAAGCCACACTGGTTATACTGGTCAGATCGCCGCGCACCTCACCGAGCAGTATGGTGCGGTCGGCTATTTTCTGGAGCTTCTTCAGGATGCCAGTGACGGAATAGATGGAGTCGGTGGCGCTGTTCAGATGGTCTGTGCCAGCATAGATAATCTCATTGGATTCCTGTTCGAAGAAGTCTGCGCAGCTTCCAAAGAGGAAAGTGGAAAGTGGAAAGAGGAATGAGATTACTCCTACCACAACTTTATTATATACTTTAGTAATCATAATTCTTAATCCTTAATTCTTAATTATTAATTACAAATTGATTTTCACACCAGCCACCAGTGAGCGGCTTTGAGCCAGGCGTCCCAGGTCTATACCTTGGCCGATGACGTTGCCTGTCATGGCAAATTCGGGGTCAGCGCCTAAGTACTTGGTGACTGTGAACACATTGTTGGCCTGAATCCAGAACTGCAGGCCCTGTATGTATTCCGACTTGAGAGGCAGGTCGTAGCTCAGCGTGACACTCTTGAGTCGCAGGTAGCTGCCATCCTCTATCCAGCGGTCGCTGAAGCGGGCGTTGCCCATGGGATCCTGGAAGGTGATGCACGGTATGTCGGTCTGTTGTCCTTCAGCCCGCCAACGGCGTTGCAGTGCTGTCGACTGGTTCATGAAACGTGAGCCACTTTCCAACTGTGCACGCATATAGTTGTAGACATCGTTGCCTACAGAGTAGTTGAAACGCATGTCGAATTTCAGCCGCTTCCATGCCAAGGCCGTGGAGATGTTACCATAGATGTCAGGATTCGGGTCACCGATAATGGTACGGTCGGCCGTTGTAATCTGATGGTCACCGTCAAGGTCGGCAAAATGTATGTCGCCGGCACCGAAGTAGTTCTTGTCAACGCCATTGTCGCCCAAGACATACAGACTGGCGGCCTGTGCCTCTTCAGTCGTAGAGAACACACCCAATGACTTATAGCCGTAGAAAGCATTGGCAGCCTGGTCTATCTGGGTGCGAACGGTGGCTCCATAGACCTGGCTGTCCATATACTGGGCATCGTCAGGCAGTTCGGTAATCTTGTTCTTGTAGTGACCCAGGCTACCGCCTACCTGCAACTGCCAGTCCTTGAGATTAAGCACCTTGAAGGTGACATTGACATCGAAACCGGTATTCTCCAGTTTGCCGCCGTTCGACCAGTTCTTGTCCAGTCCGGTGAGGAAACCCAAAGACTGTTGTGTCAGCAGGTTGTTTGTCCAGCTCTTGAATGCGTTGAACGACAGGGTCACCCGGTTATTCAGCAGACTGGTTTCCAATCCGGCATTGAGACGGTGTGTGGTCTCCCATTGTATCTCGGTGTTACCGATGCCACTGAACGACAGCTCTGCAATGGCATGCAGATACTGCTGTGCGCGGAAGTAGCTGCGGGCCGCGTAGTAGTCGATATCATCGTTGCCGCTGACGTCGTAGCCGGCAGTAAGACGCAGGTAGTCAATGCCTTTGACCTTGGCCAGCCAAGGCTCATTGCTCATGACCCATGAAGCCTGTACACCAGGGAATATTCCCCATGCGGCATCAAACAGACGGAGGTCACCGCCGTCCTGTCCGAAGCGTGAAGAACCCTCAACGGTGAGGTTGGCTTGCAGGAAGTAGCGGTTCCTGAAGTTATATTCTGCCTGTGCATACCAGGCCAGCGAGTTCCAGTTGTCGTTGGCACTGGCATCGTTGGCATTCTTCAAACTGGAACTCATGAATGGGGTCTTATCGTTACCGGTATCATAGCCTAACTGTGAGTTCATGGTGTAACTCTCCCAGTTGATGCGGGCGCCGGCAAAGATGTGTACGAAATGAGCATCGTAGCGGTTTTGCCAGTCTATGCGTGTATCGCTCATGACGGAGTTCTGCTTCGAAGCCAGTGAGCGTACTTCGTTGTCGCGATAAGTACCAATGGAACTGACATAGTAACTGGGCGTGCCGTTGATGGGGATGTAGAACATCTCCCTGGTGTTCACCAGATTGTAGCTGAAGTGCTCCGACAGTGAAAGGTTATTGTTGAACCTATACTTTGGGGTGACCGTCAGGTTGAGCATGGAGTTTTCGAAACGGTTCTTGTTCTCTGCGTCGGCATACTCATTGATGGCGGCGGGGTTGCCCAACTGCCAGTTGTAACCGTTATAGTTTGCCAGCGCTTCTGTCAGATAAGACTCCTCATTAATGTCGAAGTGCGAACTGCTGAGTACACCGCGGCCATAACTGTAGGGACTTAGGAAAGGACTCTTCACATAAGCCAGAAAACCTGGTGACGTGGGTGTCCCCTCATCGTAGCTTTCCGGTGCACCGTCGTTGCGGATGTTGCGTGTGGTTTTGGCAAACGACGCATCGAAACGCACACCGAAGCGTTCAGTAAGACTGATATCTGTGTTGAAGCGGATATTCAGACGGCCCATGTCATTATACTTCAGTGGACTTTGCTGATCGACATAGCCTACCGACAAGTTGTAGTTGGCCACATCATCACCACCCTCCACGTTGATGCCGTAGTTCTGGGTCATGGCCGTATGGTAGACAAGGTCTTTCCAATCGGTATTCTGGTGGTACTGGGTGTAATAATAGTAGTCAGGATCCTCGTTGAGGAACTTGAACTCGCGAATGGTGGTGTTGGTGGTCTTCAACAGTTCTGAGGCATAGCCACGATACTGTTCGGCACTCATCACGGAGAGGAACTTCGGTTCGAGTACCACGCCAGCCGACACGTTAGCCGTAATACGCGTAGCCATCGACTTGTTACGACGTGTTTGGATGAGAATGACACCATTGGCACCTTTCGCACCATAGAGTGCCGTACCATTGCGCATCACGGTCACTTTTTCGATGTCGTTGGGATTGATGTTCGACAGGATGTCATTGTAGAATCCGTCGTGCAGCATGGTACGACCATACTGCTGATCAATGATGACACCATCGATAACAATGAGCGGTTGCGCGTTGACATTCAGAGAGTTGAGTCCCTGAATGAACATCACGCTACCGACACCGGGCACCCCACTGCGCTGCTGCGTGTAGACCGTTGCACCAAGTTGCTTCTGTACCTCTTCCTTGATGTTCACGGAATTGGTGTACTTGAAGTCGCTGGCAGTAAAGTCGTTCAGTACGTTGGTCTCAGCCTGATACTCGCTACTGAATGTTGTGGGATACAGGCGCGACTCCTTCTGTTGCTCGCCACTGAGCAGGCCCTGCCTGACAGGGTTGTGGTCAGGAGACGTAATGTAAAGGGCCGTCGCAAACACGGGTACCTGCAGCACATAGGTGCCGTCGTCTTCTGTTAGGGAACTGTAGCCATTCAGACCGTCGGCCTTCACAATGGCACCTGCTATGGGTTGCCGCGTAGCAGCATCCACGATGAGGCCGCGAACCGTCCGAGTAGCATATTGATTCTGCTTCTCAACGATGGTACGTTTACGTGCAGGCTCTTCCTCGTCGTCTGTATCATCCTGGGCCGAAACACAGAATGGCATGGCAAGGAGCGCCAGACTCAGCACCATCCTAAAAGACTGATGGAAAGCGACAGACAGCATATCTGTCAGATTTCTTCCGTATATCTTGGTAATCATAAACTCTAAACTATAAACTCTAAACTATAAACTCTTCACTCTTCATGTGGCTTCAGGATGATACAGTCGATACGCATGGTACGTGTGTACGTGTTGTTGCGCTGCTGTGTACTGGTGACATAACTCTCAACCTTCAGCGATACCTGTGGTTCATCCTCTTCAAGACCATAGGAAGCTACGGGGAACATAAAGTTCTCGGCCACCTTGATATAGTCCACTTCATCGGGTTGGTTCACCACAGCGGTATTGTTCACCAAGGGCACACCCTCGTTGTTGCCTGTCTTCACAGTCTTTCCGTCCTGAGTGTGATGGTAGAGGGTGAACTTCAGACGGGTGGGCAGTCGTTGTATGTCGGTGGCATTGCTGTCGTTGGCCAAAGCAGGCGCGGTGACTACATAGATATCGTAGCCAATGTTCGAGAGCACATCCTTGATATTGAATGTCACACTGTGGTTCACGGTAGTACGTGTTGGCTCGAACTCTACGAAGCCATTGTTCGACACCTTATTATAATAGGTATTACCCGATTCCACATAGCGGTTGCGTGGCACAATAGTCTCAATCCATGTCGTATCTTTTGAGCCGTCAATATTGGTATTGACCTTGTCCACAACCTTGCTGACTTCACGGATGTTTCCCTGGCCTTCAGCTTCAATGATTTTTGTCTGGAAGAAAGTCTCACGCTTGTCAATTTTCCAGTCTTGAACTTTCATGGCTATGCCATTACTGCACGCCATATTGGTATTGCCGGAAAAGATACCGCTCAACGGGTTGAAGTACTGGTAGTAGTGCAGACTGTCGGCTCCCCATGTGTACTTGCGTGCGTTGTAGAAAAGTACGGCATTGGTCGACATGGCCGAATCTTGCAGCATGGCATCCGTGTTGGTGGTGCGGCTGAAAGCAGTTCCCTTCATGATGGCCATGCGGGTGTTCGTGTAGAAGACGGAGTCGCGTTTGTCGACCGTGTTGTCGTAGTTGAAATAGTTCTCGTATTCGTCTACGAGTTTACGCCACGCCTCGTTGGTGGGCATCAGCATCCAGTAAGTGCTGTCCTCATTGTTCAGACGGGCATTGAGGAAGTCGTAGTCGAAGAGATCGTTCTGTTGACGGAACACAGAGTCGAGGTAGATGGTGCGTCCGTCTATGATGCCGCCTTCCACGCTCTTGCTGGCTTGGAACTCCTTGCGGTAGAAACGCTCATTATAAAAGAAGCTGTACAGACTGTCCAACTCAGCATCGCGACGCATATACTCAAACACATTCGGGAAGTAGTCTACCTGACTGCCTACGGTAAACAGCACACCATTGCTATAGAGTCTGTTGCTGCTGGTCAGAGGACTGTTGCCAATCTTGCTGGAAGTGAGCAGAATGTTCTTGCCGTTCATCATCATGATGGTGTCGTTGCTGTATTGAGACACAGAGTAGTTGTACAATGCAATATGGTTCTGCAGGAACTCCTTGATGGTGCTGTTGTCTTTGTCGTCAACTTTACCCTTCTCGGCATGATAGGCAGCAATGAGTTTGTCGGCCTCTTCCTTGGAGAAACAACTGTTGGTAGGCGCAAAGACGGTGAACGCCTGTGCAGAGGCCAGTGACTTGTCGTAGCCGCAAGCCTCGACAACGCTACTGAAGTTGCTCAGTTCCGGGTTCTGCTGGATGGCCTGCCACAGCGACCCCTCTTCTACGCCCTCTGCAGCCCTGTTGTTGTGGTCGTCCCACGTGTCGGAGCAGGCGGCGAAGGTGAGGGCGGCTATTGCCAGCCCTATCACCTTATTATATAAATGTTTAGTTGTCATAACTTAATACTTTTCACTATTCACTATTCTCTATTCACTATTCACTTCTTAGAGGTCGTCCTCCATCTCGCCATCGCCGTCGACGCCATAGACGCTCTTAGGCACAAGCTCCATGTAGTCGAGCATGAACTCGTTGTTGTTGCCCTGCTTACCGTCGCTGGCCACACGGAAGCGTACGTAGTGATCCTTGTTCGCGTCCATGTAGGTTTGGCATAGCACACGGCGGTGCGTACGGTAGTTACCAACGAAGTAGCTCTTCGCTGATGTACTGAAGTGGAACAGGGAGCGCGGTGCGCGGTAGGCACCAAGATTCTTGAGCACTTTCTGCTCGGCCGCCTTTTCTTCATCGGTCATCTCGTCATAGTTGGTAGGCCCCTCGTCGAATACGAAACGGTCACCCAGGAAGGCTTCGTCGTCGAGGAACTGCGTCATATCGAGCGGAATACCTTGTGGCACACCGTCGAAATACACTTGCGCCACGCCTCGGGTGGGGAGAGCACAGAAACCCAGACGCACCTGCCAGTCGCCGCTGTAGGGTACGGGCGGTATGCGGAACTCGAAGTCATAATCGCCGAAGAGGTTCCACTCGTCGCCCTGCCACGACCAGAAGTTGATGTGTGGTCGGCGCAGTACAACATAGCAGTTTGAGAACGTCACACCGTCCAGGTAACCCATGGGGAAGTAGAAGTTGCGGCCGTTCTTGGGTGTTGAGGCATCGTCAGGTACACCGGAGTTGTCATCCTGTGTCGGATCGCCCTCAAAGCGCAGGTGATTGGACATTACTTCGGGGAATACACTTGAGAAGTCGAGTCGGATTCGCATGTTCTGAACCTTGTTCTGAACCTCGTTGCTGAAAACGACAAGGTCATCAACAAAGAACATGTGGCCGTTCAGGGCATCATGGTCGAAGTTTGCCTCGATGGTCGGGTCCACATGGATACCCTCTATTTTGTATTGATTGTCGTAGCGGCGGTTGATGTAGCGCTCACCCTTTTTGGCGTTGCCAAGCCAAGCCGTCACGGTCGCTTTCTCAATCTTTACCAGGGTATGAGGCAACAGCGTATGGAACCACTCTATGGGATTGATGAGTGTTTCTTCAAAACCGAATGCCCCTTGCACGACACCGATATTGACATCCATCGGTGTCAAATCTGCGGTACCGGCGGTATAGCGGGTCACCACGTGATACTGCATGAAGCGTTTCAGTGGGTTGATGCTGTCCGTGAGGTTCTCAAAGCTATGACCTTCCTTGCTGACATCTTTGGGATATACCTTGTCATAGATGCTGCATGCCAGGTCATAGAGGGCACGGATGTCGCCTTTGGCTATGCCGTACTTCCGTTGCAGCACCTCATCGGGCTCAACAAAGACCGTGTAGCCATAGAGTTTCTGGTCGGGAACCCATGCCACTTCTTTCCAGAAGTCGGAGGTGTAGTAGTATTTGGAATACGAATCCTTATTGTAGTCCTCATCTTCTACAAGGGCCATCTGGCTGATGACATCAGTGGCTACCAGGGCATTGTAGAAGGTCTCGAATGGTGACTCGCTTGTTCCGGCATGTTCTCGCAGGATGTCGGCAATATAGCTGTTTGACTTTTCAATAACCATATCGACAGGCTGCATGATACCATTTTCCACAGAGTCGTCCTTCAACTCAAAGATGATGTGTGCTGAGCCCTGGAGGAATACAACGGCATTGCTGTCGCTGTCGAAACCCTGTGAGGTGGCCAGGTAGCGCCCCAGCATATTACAGGTAGCCAGACGGTCCTGCGTCATTTCCATCGTGGTGTACATGTTATTCACTATATGTGTGCGGGCTATCGTGTCGCAGTCTGCATCGGAGAGTTGCGATACACTTGTCAGGCCGCGCCCCCGCAGATAGACATTCACTGCGCTGTCTGAAGGAACGAAACATGTTAAGTGTCCGTATGAGGATAGCAGGTCCATCACGTTGGCGCGCTCTACAATCTCTGTAAATTTGCTATACTGCGAGCGGTTCTTCAGAAAGTCGCTGGCCTTCTCACCCGTAAAGGTGTAGTACTTGCTACTTTCCGGCTCGTCGGAACAGGAAACCAGCGTCATGCTAAATGATAAATAACAAATGATAAATGATAAACCTATCAGATGTTTTTTCCTTATCTTAGTCATCATAATTCTCAATTTTCAATTATCAATACTCAATTCAAGATCAGTTGTTCTACTGGTAGCTGCTGTCTTCGCCGCTGCTGAAAGCGGGATTCTGTACCAGGTTCTTGTTAACCTTGATCTCATCGTTGTTGTAAGGCCAGTAGATGGCATCCATCTTTGTCAGCTTGTTCTGGATGAGCGAGCTGCCAGTGGTGACCTTCCGTAGGACGGCACTGACCAGTGTACGTGTGTTGCCGTCGCGTTGAGAGCGACGCACCAGATCGTACCAGCGCTTGCCCTCGAACATCAGTTCACGCTGACGTTCCCGAAGAACCAGTTCTTCCATCTGCGACTTTGTGTTGTAGTCGGTGGCCACAAGCGTATCTTGCAGGGTGGTCTGACAGATGGCGCGCTTGTTGACGGCGTTTATCAGACTGAAGGCTTGTGCCAGAATCGGCGCGTTATAGGCTACAGTCTCGTTGTCGCTGCCTTCACGCATGGTCTGCGCCAGTGCCTCGGCCTTGAGCAGCATGATGTCGGTCAGGCGATAGATGACCCAATTGGCACCATTGTTGCCGTCAGCGTATATGCCGGAATAGGAAATAGCCGTCGGTGAACTGGACGAACCGGCAGCCTGAATGAGAACCTGCTGCGAAGTGTACTTGTTGATGCTCTTAGTCAATGTGTTACAGTTCTCATAGATGCGGGCATCAATTTTTTTGTTCTTGTCGGCAAAAATGGTGCGTCCGCTTTCCTTAGCGATGTCGTCGATTACATAGTCCGAAGGTGCCAGATAACCGCGCAGTGCGCTGGCGTTACCATAAAATACGTTGACGGCCGAGTTTGCAAGCATGCTGTTGCTGCTTGGGTCGTCCTTAAACACCAACTGGAAGATGATCTCCTGACGGGCCTTTGCCTGTTCGGACTCCACATCCCGGCCAAACAGCGTGGAATAGGCATTGCCGTAGAATCCACTCGTAACCTGTTCACTCACAAGTGGGAATCCGTTATAGCGCTCGAAAGCGGTTGTGCTGCTGGAACCCGTAGAACCGCCGAGGGTGCTGCTGGACCCGCCGCTCATGGCCAGAATCTTCTCGGCCATGGTCTTCTTTGACGCGATGACCTTGTCTGCGTAGTTAATGCATTGCTGGTAGTCTTTCTTCCACAGATACATCTCGCATAACATGGCATGTATGGCATCCTGTGTGATGTGTCCCGTCTGATAGAGTGGGGTCGTGGAAGGATAATACTTCACGGCCTGGTCTTTAACACGTTCCAGATCGTTGATGAGTGAATCGAGCACTACGTCGAACTTTGTGGCCGGCAAATCCATCCTCTGGTCGTCGTTGGTGTAGGCCTCGGTGGAGTAGGGCACATCGCGGAACGTACGTATCAAGTAGAAGTAGCACAATGAGCGCAGTGCCACCATCTCTGCAATGTTTGCCTGCAATTCGCTATCGGTATAGCTTGGGTCGCTGGCTGCCACTTGGGGCGCATACTTGATGACGGTGTTACAGCGGTTGATAATGTTGTAGAAACATTCCCATGAAGTATAGCCGTTCGTGGCCATAATATTCTCGTTTAAAACGTTCAGAAGATTGTCATCGTTGGTACTGTTCAGTCCGGCACCGATATTCTCGCTACGTGCTTCGCCCCAGATAATCATGCGACGTATCATGGCATCGGATTGCATGCCGGAGTAGCAGCCTGCGATGATGCCGTCGACATCGGCCTTCTCATTCCAGAAGTTATTCAGTACGATGTCGCTCAACGGCTCTATCTCCAGGAAGTCGGAACAGGAGATAAAGAGGTAAGAGGTGAGAGGTAAGAGGTAAGAGATTACTCCTGCCATTACCTTATTATATATTCTGTTGGTCATCATAAACTTCAATTTTTTAATACTTCTATTTTTCAATTCTTCAAAAGTCTACTGTGATACCAAGGGTATAGGAACGTGAACGTGGTGTCTGAGCCCAGTCGATGGCGGGATCGTAGCCGCGGGCAGAGATGTCAGGGTCAACACCAGAGTACTTCGTGATGACAAATGGGTTGTTCACGCTGGCATATAGTGAGAGTCGTGACAGACCAATCCACTTCAGGTACTTCTTCTTGATAGCATATGATATCTGAGCATAGCTCATACGCAGGTAACTGCCGTCTTCCACAAAACGGTCGCTGACCAGCGTGTTGTAGCTCGATGTGGATCCGTACATCGCACGTGGAATGTTCGTTACATCGCCCTCCTTGCGCCAACGATAGTTTACGGCCTGGCTCTGGTTGTTGTTGCCAATCATAGCTTCAGCATTCATACGTGCCATGTTCAGAATCTTGTTGCCATAACGGTAGTTGAACTGAGTGCTCAATCGCCAGTCGCCATAGTTGAAGGTGAAACCGAAGCCACCCGTCAGCTTGGGCAGTGAAGAGCCGAGGTAGACAATATCAAGGGCATTGATCTGACCGTCGTGGTCGATATCCTCATAAATGGCATCACCACCGCAGAAACGGTAGTTTTTGCCCGTTCCGTCGTTGGTGTAGTTATATATCATGCGGAGCGGGTTGCCTTGTGCATCGTAGATGATTTCACCCTCTTCGCTGAGACCGACGGGTGCTGTCTTCCCCGACTGAAGGAACGCTTGCCGCTGGCTGTCGCTCATCTTGTTGAAGGTAGAGTAGTTGTACTGATAGACCCCCTTGTAGCGGAATCCGTAGATAGCACCTAACGGGTTGTCCAACTGCACACGGCGTAGTGTTTCGCTGTTGGAATAGCCGAAAGTAGAGTTGAGGCTGTTAAGTACGTATTCGTCCATCTCCAATATCTCGTTGCGGTTGTTGCCGAAGTTGGCATTCAGGTCAAAGGTGAACTTGCCCACCTTGACAAGATCACGGGTGTTGATATGGAATTCCCAACCGGTGTTTCGCATCTTACCGTTGTTGTGGTACGGTACGGTAGCAAAACCAGAGTTGGAGGGAATGCGGTAGTTTTCAAGCAGCATGTCCGATGTGGTTGATGTGTACACTTCAATAGCCATGGTGAGTCGGTCGTCGAAGAGTCCCAAGTCTAAACCGAGGTTATAGCTTGACACCATTTGCCACTTCAGGTCTGTCAGTTGGATGTTGATGGGGTACATGGCACTCTTGTCAATGTATTTATCGGTGACACCATACTTCGATGTGTACAAGTACTCTTTGTTGGGTTGGTTACCCACACGTCCCCAGCTGGGACGTATGGCAAGCATCGACAGCGTGGGTTTATATTTCTCCATCCAAGGCTCGTCGCTGACAATCCATTTCAGCGATGCCGACGGGAAGTATCCCCAACGGTTATTGGGACCGAACTTGGTGGTACCGTCGGCACGCAGTGTAAAATCGGCAATGTAGCGGCCCTTGTAGGCATAGTGAGCCGAGAAGGTGAAATACATGGATCGCCACTGATTGTACCAACTGCTCATATTTTTGATCTGGCCACCGGTATCTGAGCCATCAATACCTGATGCAGCTCCCTTCTTGTCCTCTGACTGACCGGAAGAAGAGCCGCTGGTTAGTTCAAACCGGGCAAGGGCCAGTGCAGAGTGGTCTTTGTTTTTGAAGGCAGGAATGAGTGTCAGTGTTTGCTTGGTGTTGATCGATACGCTTTCTGATGATCCGTCATAGGTGGTGTTCACGCCAGAACCGTTGTCCCATTTCGCAGTACGCAACTCCTGTGGATAGTAGCGGTTGTTGAATTCATTATAGATATTCATATACACTGAGCCACGCCAGTTCAACTGCCAGTGGTCATCATCCATGCCTAAGAGCTGATATTGGATAATGAGCTCCGGTGTCATGTCGTAGGTGCGCTGCTGGTTCTTGGCCAGATGAGCACTGGCTACGGGGTTGGGATATTTCTTCTGGTCGCCGTCGAAGATGCTTGAGCCGTCCTGCAGCATCATGTAGTAGGTATCGGTGTTTTCACCCGTCAAGGGATCCTGTTCGTAGATACTCATATTGGGCATCTTCTTCAGGGCCAGTGCCAACAGACCTTCGCCGTCGTTTTTGAAGCTTACCCAGTCGCCTGTATTATACACCCAGTTCTTGTCATTCTTGGTGTACGTCAGTGCGAAGTTAGTACTGACACGGATACGCTCACTGACGTTATAGTCCAGTGCCACTCGGGTTGAGAAACGGTTCAGCTTCTGTTCGATGATGGTACCCGTCTCATGGTCGAATCCACCACCAATGCGGAACGAGGCTTTCTCGCCGCCACCGCTGACAGTGACGTAGTGGTTCTGACGCAGACCCCACTGTGTGATGGCATCGCGCCAATCGGTGTTGTTGTTATACTGCTCATACTCCGAGAATGTCGGGGTATAGTTGATCTCGCGGATATTGGCAGAAGCACCGTCATTCTGCGAAGGATTGAAGTAAGCCTCCTTCAGCAGCATGGTGTAGTCGTCGCCACTCAGCATGGGATAGCCCTTTGGCTGATAGGTGCCGGTGAGCTTCAGTGAGTAGGTGATTTTCGGTGCACCTCGTGTACCGCGTTTGGTTGTTAGTTCAATGACACCATTACCACCTTGTGAACCGTAGATGGCAGTGGCAGCGGCATCTTTCAACACGCGGATATCCGCAATGTCCTCAGGGTTGATGTTCAGCAATTCTGCAAACTTCTCATTGTTGGCAGCTGCCATGTCGAAGTTGTCAAGGCTCACTTCACGGATGTTGCCGTCAACGACAATCAGTGGATTGGCATTGGTCAACGTCGACAATGACGAGGCACCGCGCAGGCGCATTGTTGAACCGGAGCCCAAGTCTCCGCTGTTGCCCACGATGTCCAGACCGGCAATACGTCCCTGCAGGGCTTCATCCACGGTTGTGAAAGCCATACCCTCTACATCTTTCATCGAGAAGCTCTGTGTGGCACTCGATACCTCTCTCTGCGGAATGGGCAGTCCGTTGCCTGTCACGCGGCGCTTGGACTTCACAGTCACCTCCTTCAGTGTGGTGGCTGACTCCATTTTTACATTGTATGTGGTCTTATTGATGGGTTGGGTCTGTGTTTTCAATCCCACGAAGCTGAAGCGGATTTTGTCCTTCTGGTTTTTCACCTTCATGGTGAAGTTACCGTTCAGGTCGGTAATGGTCGATTCGATGATACGCCCATTGCCGTCAATCTCGCACACCGTAGCTCCCATCAGTGGTCCCATATCATCACTTATCGTTCCATGTACCGATGTGATGTTCTGTGCATGGACGACTGTTGTAGCCAACAGCGCCAGCACTATTATGATAGATTTCAGTGTTCTCATACTCTTATTTCCTCCTTAGGTTTTTAATTTGCTCGCGCCAGGGGGTCATCTCCTCATAGAACAGTGGTGCGTCAATCTGGTGTACCACGGCATCAGAAGCCATAAATATTCTGGCCGTATTGCCTGAGCCGTTAAACCAGTATTCGCGGCAGATATTGTTGTAGAGCCCTTCCTGTTTCGTCACATGGCGCACATTGCCCATGACATCCTTCACTGTCAGTTGCCCGTTACTGTTGTCACTCTCCAGTCCGAAGAAACGTCCCGTTTCGTAGTTACGTTTCATCGATTCGAAGATGTTTACATAAGATGGGGTCTTTACGCCTGTTTCCGGGTCTTCATCATAGAGTTCTGGAGCCATGTTGATGGCCACGCTGTGGTCTTGCACATGGTAACGGATAAAGTTGACGATGATGTTCTTGATAATCTGTTGTGCGCTGTCTACGGCAGCCTCGTCGGCAAATCCTTCGTTTTCCATTGCCTCGTAGTCATCCCATGTGGGGAGAAGGCCGCGGTTTATAAGGTCGCGTATCGACTCGTTGGTGGGCACATAGATGGTGTAGTTGTAGTTGTCGAGCAGCGTGAGATTCTTCGAGCCCTGTGCCGTCAGTCCTGCGTTGTATTCATTATTGAGTTTCGTGCCCAGTAGATTGGCACCGTCATTGTCAATGAGGGTGAGGAATTCCGAGAAGGCCTCGTTGCCTTTCAGCGTCAGATAAATGGACTTTTGTGTGCCCATAGGTACCTCGTTGTTCAACTGGTATGACTTACCGTTGTCCTTGGGATAGATTTCATTGGTTTCCACAGGAAGTGGTTTTTCGTTATGCTCCTTCTGCCAGCCGCCGCTGAAGGCTATCCTGCCGTCGGTAGTGTGGCTGACGTGAATCAATGATCCTCCCTTGGTCTTATAGTATTCGTGACCGTCCTCCACATCGCCCACGATGATCAGGTCGTCCATGAGGCGCTTCAAACGGTCGTCTATGACGTTACGGTCTACAGTGGCCTGCGTACGCACACCCTTTGTAATGTTGCCGTCCGTATCAACGGTGGTGTTGAAACGGTGTGCCTGCACGCGCTCTGCAGAAGGTTTGGATGCATCGTAGTAGAACTCCAAGGCTGTTGGAGCTTCCATGCCAGACAGACGGTCTATGCCACCATACGTTGCAGGGTCGAGATACCATAGCAGTGCCTCGTTGGTGGGCAGTAGCAGGCTGTATCTCGAGTCCATTGACAATAGGTAAGGCAGGAAGTTCAACTGGTCGATAGCCCAGTAGATGACGTTCATAGTCGATTGGTGAGCCAGGGCAGGATATGCTACAGAAGCATATTCGGCAGGGGAGAATACCTTGTTGACCATGTAGACTACGCCGTTACATGCCATAAAGCATGAATCGACGTAGCGGGCTTCAATGCCCAGACTCTCTTTGGCATCGTTCAGTACACGTTCGAACTTCGATGGAACAGCCTCTGTAAATGTGGGCAGCATGTTGACATTGAGCAACTTGGCCAACGTGGCATTTGGAACATTCTCCCACGATCCATATTCCATCTGAAGGTCTTTGCCTTCATTGTTCCACCAGGTTTCCAACGCTTCATTAGTGGGTGCTATCATGGCACCGGCATCATAGTGCAGATCGTAGCCCATGGTGTTGCTGTACATATACTGGTTCCAGCCCGGGTCAAAGGTCAACAGGGCGGCTGCAACCTCACCGTCAGGCGTCTCAGATAGTGCCGTACCGCCAGCAGAACGTTTGCTGAAATAGCGCATGGTGTAGACGGAGTCCTCGTTGTTGAAGAGACGGTTATACTCACTTGTCGCCGTGGCATTATAATAGGGTGCCGAGAAACGGTCGATAAGCTCCGACCACTTCGACAGCTGCGGATGCTGACGGAGCACTTCGGCCATGTTGGTCATCGGCTCTATCACACCGTCGATTCTCTGGATGTAGCCGTTTTTGCACGTTATGTCGCGCTCGAGCACCTTGCGTGAGTTCACCCATGCCTCGTTGGCCGATGTGGCCTGGTGATTGGTGAGCACGGCGAGGTCTTCGCTATTGATGTTGTAATACTCCATGAACTTCGGCAGGAAGTGAATCATGGGCGGCGTAGTAGCATCCTTCAGTATGGGGATGCTCTTGCGCTGGTCGCGGAAACGTTGCCAGACTGCCGTGGCCGGCATTTTGTCAGGTGACATAATCTCTACGGAGTCGTAGATGGTCGTAGCGGTCTCACGGCGCATACACATTCCCTCCAATGGTGGCGTACCGCTGACATTGGACAACAACTCGATAAGGTAGGGATTGTTGATCATCGTGTTGTTGAGTAGCATTTTCTTCTGGGCCGTGCTGAGTTGTGAGTAGTTTTTTACGCCCCATTTGTTGTTGCCGAACCAAGCCTGGAAAGCCGAGTCGTTGGCAGCAAAGAGTGTCTTCGAACCCGAGTGGCTGAGCACCTCCGTTTGTTCCAGGTCGTCGACCAGCCGTAGCAGGGTGGTGTAATTGCCATCTTCCTGCAGTCGCTCATAGATAGAGTTACCCAACCACGAGGGTTGACCTGTCAGGGTGTATTCGTCCTTACACGACTGCACCGTCCAGGATCCCATTAGCAGACAGCAGGTCACAACAGCCACCGCGCGACCTTGTCTTGCGATTGATCTTAATTTCATACAATTGTTATTTAGTTATTTTATCGTTATTTTTTGTCCGTTGCTGATATAGATGCCTTTGGATAATTGAGAATTGGCAATGGATAATGGATAATTAACCTTGCGGCCCTGTAGGTCGTAGACCTTATCATTATCCATTATCCATTTTCCATTATCCATTGCATTGACACTCGTGTCAACACCGAGGTAAGTTAGTGTGAAATTGTCAAAGCAGCACCAGTCACTGTCCAACCAATCAGTCTTATAGAGTCCTATCACTAAGGTTCCGTTGGTAACGGAAGTTTCTACCTTATTATAATATAGGCCATAGGTGTTGAAAGCCTGGTTGGCCTGTGTTACGTTGTCGGGATAGTTGTTGTAGCTCGCGGTGCCGTAGCGCTTGGCAGCACTGTCGTCATAGAGACTCATGACTGGTGTCTCGGCATTGTTGGCAAAAAACTTGGCGTTCAGTTGCTCCGTTCCGTTCCGATGGGCCTGAAAGGCGACATCACGCGAGCCATATCGAAAAAAACTCTGCACTCCCACCTCATAGTTACCGTCAGGCAGTCCTGATATCGTTTGCGACATGTAGAAGTTCTTGTTCCAGAACTCGGCCACATAGCCGTTGGCAGCAGTAAAGCCGTTAATGGTATACCAGGAGGCATCCCCCTTTGAGAAATCGGCATTCTCTATCACGCTGGTCAGGTCGCCATGGCCGTTTTTCACGGCTTCCTCAATGGCTATCTGGCGTGTGTCCGTCTCGCAGGCACTCAACAGTTCCAAGGCCTTCTGCATGGCAGCGGCATTCTCGGCAAAAGTCGTGCTGTTGGCCAGGGCAGCCTCAGCAGCTTCAATAGCCGCCTTGTGTTGTTCGGTCGGTTTTACCGCATGGAAAGCCTTCACCTTCGGCAGCAGTGTCACCACCTGATCCCAGGCTTTCAGCATATCGTATTCTGCCTGTGTAATCTTCATGACACAGCCGTGCTGGGCCTTCAGGATGCCGTTGATATTGTGACCTACCGGGTCAACGCTCATGCAGTGCTCGTCCATATAACGCATGCGGTAAGCGTAGCCTCCGCTATAATTGATATATGCCAGACGCCAGCGCAGCTGACCGATGGGACGCCACTGTGTCATGCCCTCAATGGCCTGATTATTCTCTCCGACGTGGAAATCCTTGGTGACTGTCCAGACAGTAGTACCTGTAGCATCCTTCTCAGGCACTAATTTGGGTGCTGTAGCACGGTCAAAGCCGTTTGTCGACTCACATTTGAACAACATGACATACTGCTGGTCAACAGCATTCCACACAATATCGGCATCGATAATGTCATATCCTGGCGAGAAGTACACACGCGGTTCGCTGAGGATGTTGAGCTCTTCGTCAATCTGTTGGTAGAATATATAATGCTTGTCACCCTTCACGCCTACGCTATAATAAAGTATGTATGTCTTTGTGTCGGGGTCGTAGATTACCTGCGGGGCCCATGCCGCTGTCATCAGGTCGGCTGTCATGGTACGTCCTAATGCCTTGCCGATGGCTGCGAGGTTCTCATTCGTTTCCAGATCAATGAACACCTCTTTTGTCCAGTGAATCAGGTCTGGCGAAAGCATAAGGTCCATGATGTGATTGCTCTCCCATCCTAATCGTGACGTCATGTCGGTACCGACCAACATGAAGCCGTTGCCGCTCTTCAGACGGTAGGTGAATGCATCGCGCATACCGCCGGTCTTAGTGTACTGCGAGGTGGGGAACACTTCGCCGCTCGCAAGCAGGTCGTTCCAGTTGTTGCCGCCTGTGTTCAGGGCATAGCAGGTGTATTCACCTGTCTCGTGCATGTGGGCATAGAGGTATGCCGCCATGTCCTTGTCTTCCTCCACGTATTCGGGATAGTCGGACCAGGTCTTCTGTTTTTCCTCTGCCTGTAGTCCGGTAATGGGGAAACGGTATATGTTGAGCGAGTAGGCTGGGATGTCGAGTGGCATACCGCTGACAGCCTCCACTGCTGACGGATTCACCTTGTCTGGCTCCTGCATGGTGTTTTCATCGGTGCCATTTGCCGAGGTCAGCCGTTCTACGGTGCCGTTGCCAATACTGAAGTCAGTATTCAGCAGCAGTTGCTGGGGCTGACTATGGGGGTTCACCACCTTGAGAATCATCTCCTGTCCGTCTTCACTTATCTGACAACTCTGATAGAGGGCACGCTCCGATTCAAGCGTCAGCTCATGACACTTCTTGCCGTTGATATAGCATCTGATGACATTGCCGTCAACCTCCACTTTCAGATCTAACCAGTCGCCTGCGGGAACTGCGTAGTTGACTTTGCTGTATTGCGCCTTTGAGCCACCTCGGCATATTTCGATGGCATTCTGCGTGTTGCCCCAACCACCGATGTTCCACCAGGCATAGTTGTCCTCGTCCTGATAGTCGAAGATGATGAGGAATCCTTCTGCACCGCCGTCTTTACGGGCACGGAGCGTGAGTGTGTAGGTTGAACCGTCAAACTTTGTCTGGCAGATGTCCCGGCAGCCCTTGTCGCTGTTGGTGCCGCCTGCCGTCTGCTTCTTTACACCGCCGGTGACGCTCCACGAGCCACCGTAGGATGTCCATCCGTTATTGCCGGAGAAATCGTCGCTGATGATGGTCTTGCCGTTTACGGTGACCTTGACATCGTCATACGATGCCTGCGTATCCCATGTGGCCAATCCCACCTGATGCGAGGTTGTAGCCGTGATGCTGTTGCCGCTTTCTGTCCATAGCAGGTTCTGATATCCTAAATTATGAGCCATCATCTTCTGCACGTGATAGCTGGGCGTTACGAAGTTGGAACCTGAGTTGAAATGAATCATGTCGTAGGCCCATGCGGGATTACTCTCATGTGTAAAGATGGGTGCAAACGAC
>JAEEGJ010009236.1_pt1 | contig 26562 bp, 12 predicted proteins | sample 8958761 | NCBI WGS metagenome assembly JAEEGJ01 (sample SAMN16246546, study PRJNA631951) | gut metagenome | biome: gut microbiome; feature: rumen; material: RS-attached | host: Bos | place: Iran: Karaj | collected 2018-10 | reverse complement strand
TGAAGTTCGCGCCCGCGTCGGGCGTGGCCGTAAGCGTCACGGACGCACCATCCGCAATCCAGTCGTCATGCGCCGAGACTGAGCCGTGGCCGCCGCTCGTGGCGACGAGGCTGTGTTCGAGGTCGCGCCAGAGCCAGACAAGCGTCGTGTCGCCGTTGGCGGGAACCGTGGCGGTGGTGCCGGAGCCGGAGCCGTCCGTGACGGAATTCGTCCAGACATAGCCGTCGGCAATGTAGCGAGACCCGTTGTTGGAACCGGGGACATAAGCGTAGGCTGAGGTTTCGCAGGCGATGTCGCCGGTGTTGACGACATGGTCCGCGTAGGCCGGCACGGACTCGCCGTATGCCACCGGGTTGCCGCGCACATAGAGGGGTGACTTTCCGTTGGCGTTCTGCAGGTAGAGCGCGGTGCCGGCGGCACCGTCGTTCCAGTCGTAGTGCGTTCCGGCGGCGGTGTTAACGCCGCCGGCGACGTTCACGAGGTCGGGCCAGAGGGTTCCCGTGAAGTCGGTCGCGATGTAGCCGGGGCAGTCGCCCGTGGCGAGGAAGGTCTCGATGTCGGACTCAGAGGTGCAACCCGCCACCACCGCCACGCGGCCGCCGCCGCCCGCAGGGCCGCCCGCGAAACTGTGGTTGCCGCCCTTGGCGTTGATTCTCGCCGACGAGCCGGCGTCGAAGGTGTCGCACGTAATCCAGACGCCGCCGCCGGAACCGCCGCCGCGCGTGGCGTTCGACCACCAGTCGTTGCCGTTGACGCTGACGCTGCCGTCGATCCGGACGGCGCCGGCGGCGTGGATGCGGAAGAGTGAACCGCCGTGGCCGCCGTCATTCCCGCCGTAGCCGCTGGACGAGCCGGGCCAGACGGGTGCTTTGGCGAAACCATAGGTGGCGCCGCGCGCCTGCGTCTGGGAGGCGTCCACAAGGCCGCCGAGGCCTCCGTAGGAGGCGCCGCCGCTGCCGTATGCGGCGCCGAGGCCATGGTAGAGCGCGGCATTGTAGGAATGCCAGCCGTTGTTTGCGCCGTTCACGGAACCCTTCGCTCCGACTTCAAGGGCACCGACGCGGAAGACGGGCGACATGCCGGTCTTGTAGTGCGAGTGGAGATAGAGTATGCTCGTGTTGGAGGCGTGCTTGCCGCCGAGGAAAAGCTTTCCGCCGACGTTCACCTGCGCCCCGCCCCGGACGTAGTCCCGGAACCGGGCTGCGGCCTCATCCCCCACGTAGCTGGCGCGGACCTTGGCGTCCGTGTTGGTGCCGTAGGCGTCGCCCGCGTAAACGGTGAGGTTCGCGTTGCGGTTGTTGTTCGAGATGCAGAGGTCGCCGCCGACGTCGAGGAATATGTCGTAGATCGAAGTCCCCGATGTGCCGAGCGTGAAGTTGCTGCCCGTCGAGACGGCGTTGCCGCGCACGTCGAGGCGGATCTGGTCGTCCGCGACCGTGCCGGAACCCTGGAGCTGGAGTGCCGCGTCATTGACGATCTGCAGCGAAGCGCACCGCCCCGCGTTGGTGATCTTGACCGTCCCCTTCCCCGTCGGGATGATGGCGTTCTCCTCGGCCGTCGGAACATGGCCCAGCGACCAGTTGGCGTCGGTGTTCCAGGAGCCGTCCTTCGCGCCCGTGTAGGTGTTGTTCGAGACGACGAGGTCGGCCGGGACGAAGTTGGCCACGAGCTCGCGCGGACGGTCGGAGCGGAAGGTTGTCGGGTTGCGCAGGATTGACACGTCCGTGACGTCACCGGACCAGTAGGAGAAGCGCCAGCCCGCGTCGGGCGTCGCCGTGGCGGTGACGGTGGAGTCGACGTCCGACCATTCGGCGGAGATGGTTGCCGTACCGTGACCGTCACCTTCGGCCGAGGTCAGGCAGTCATCCCGCCAAATCCATTCAATCGCCGTCCATTCGCCGGGGTGCTCGTACGAGAGGGTGGCGCCTTCGCCTTCCGAGACAAAGGTCAGTTCACCGGTGACCGCGTCGACTGCGTAGCGCTTCCAGCCCACCGGGACGCGGCGCGTGTCCGACGATATAACGGCTTCGCCAGCCGAAAGCTGGTAGGTGTTGCCGGAGACATAGCCCGTGTGGAGGCCGACGGCCGGCGTGGGCGCGCCGCAGTCGGAGAGGATCGTGAGACGGTCGGAGCGGTTGGCCGGAACGACGGTGACTTTCAGGTTGGTCGTGTCCTCGATGGCGAAGGCGCTGCCGAGGTCGGCCGTGGCGATTGCGCCGTAGGTCATGTTGTCAGTCGAGAAGCCCTTGCTCCAGGAGACGAGCGTCGTCGTGGTGGGCGACGAGCCTCTCAGCGCGGGGCTGGAGTCGAGAATGGAAATCGTAACATTCTTGGAATTGGCCGTGCCGAAGAAGTACTGCGTCTTCCCCGCGACGCCGGCAATCGGCGCCGAATCGTAGCCGCCTTCCGGCACTTCGAAGCCGAGCACGGCCTTGCAGTTCGCCGTTTCGGGCTGGAAGGTGGCGCCGGTTGCGGTGCTGTAGAGTTTCGGATGCGTCCCCTGGAAGAGCAACTTGCCGCCCGAGGAATTGGAGGCGAGGTAGATGTGGCCGCGAACCTGGAAGTAGCCGTTGGAGATGGCCATGGTGCCATTCAGGCCGATGTAGATGTTGTTGACGCTGTTCGTGCTGTCCTCGCCGATCTCGATTCGCGCGTTGTTCGCGCGGAGGCCTTCGTTGGAGGAGCAGTAGAGGTAGGCCTTGTTGCGGAGGACGACGGTTGTGTCGGCCGCCGGCCAGAACTCGCCGTTGCGGTAGATGTACACGTGGTCGAGCGTCCATGTGGAGCCCGCCTTCGGGAATGTGAGGTTGTTCAAGGTGAGACGGTTCGCGACGGTGTCGGCGGAGGTGAAGACGATGTTGAGATTGTACGCGCCGGAGAGGTTGAGCGTGCCGATCGTGGCGTACACGTCCACGTCAACCACGGCGTCGGTCTTGAAATAGGCCGTCGCGTTGGCGGTCCGGGGGTAGCCACCCGCATCGCCGCCCTGGTTGTCGGTCCAGTTGTCCGGATTGGACCACTTGTAGTCGCTTCCGGCGCCCGTCCAGGTGTAGGTCGTCGTGTCGAGCGTCGCCACCGACGCGACGGGCGTGCGCGTCTCAAAGGAGGCCGTGCCGCCGACCGCTGTCGCCGTGGCTCGGAGTTGCCACTTGTAGCTCGTCTCGAAGGCGTCGAAGGCGTGGACGATGGAGAAGGAGGCCGTGTCCGTGACGACGGCGGGCTCCTCCACGGCGACGAGGTCGGCCTCGGCGGAGGAGGAGGGGCCAACATAGAGCCTGACGGACGCCGAGCCGCCGGCCCCCGGATCGGCGAGTGCGCCCGTGAAGGTGACGGTGCGGCGCGAGACGGACGACGATGACGAGGCGAAGACGGGAGCCGCCTTCATCGCCACGGGGACTGGATCGGTGCGCGAGACCTGTCCCGCCGAGGAAGCCGCGATGGCGACATAAATGACCGAACCGGGCGTCAGGTAGCGCGCCGCCGTGGTGTCAGGCTCGAAAAGCGAGAGCGAGAAGTCGCCGGTCGCGTCACGGACACTGCCCGTGAGACCCGTCCAGGCGTTGTCGAGCGTCGTCGGGCTGTCGCCCGTATAGACGGAAAGGGTGCAGTCGGCGCCCGGGAAAAAGGCGAGATTGCCGGAGACGACGAGCGTGTCGCCGCCCGTGCCGTCCAGCGCCACGTCCGTGACGGACGGCAGGGAGTAGTCGCGCCAGAAGAGCGAGTTCGACCAGTCGACCGGATCGCCGTCGAAGTAAAAGCGGACGACGAGGTTCGAATCGCTCCCCCAGTCGGCGGGAACGGACCAGGAGGCGCTCGTCGCCTCCGCCGCGACGGTCGAGACGGCCGTCGTGGCATACCAGCCCGCCGGGTCGTTGCCGCCGTGGGCCGGTCCCCAGGCGACGCGAAGGGCGCGCGCGGATTCGGCGGCGTCGAAGGAAAGGGCAACAGAGGTGAGGGCGCCGTTCACGACGACCTCGGAGGCCGTAATCGTCGCGAGCGCCTGCGCGCTCGAGGAAGCGCGGAGGAGGGAGCCGTCGCCCGGATCCTGGAGGAGATCCCAGGTCGTGCCATTGTCGTAGGAGATGCCGAGGCTGGTGGTGTTGTAGTGCGTCGCCGAGGTGGAGCAGCCGCCGACGCCGCCCGTGTTGTCGGCGAAGCGCATCTCGATCAAGTGCCAGCCCGTCACAGACGGCGTGTAGGTGGACGAGGTGGAGGCTCCGTTGGAACTCCTGTTGATGAGGACGGTCTTCGTCCCCGTCATCGCATCGGTGATGGCGATGTAGGCGTAGTCGTCCATGTTCGTGCGGAACTTGTAGGACTTGGAGGCGTCGAGGTAGATGTGGCCCACGTAGGCCCACTGTCCGCCGTTGGCCGGCCAGGTGACCAGATCGCCCCAGACCTCGGAAACGTACGTCGAGCAGTTCGCGAGCGGATTTCCGCCGGTGTAGGCGCCGATGGGCGTAAGTTCGCGGCGGCGGATTCGGTCGGCATTCGTGTAGTTCCGCCAGTCGGTCCCGACCGGGAGCGACCAGACGTCGCGCGTCCAGTCGTTCTTCGCCCCCGTGAAGAAGGTCTGCCAGAGGCCGGGTTCGCCGTTTTCCAAGAGCGCGTCGGTCTGGACGCAAACGATCTCCGACGCGGCGACGTCATGCGCCCCGTCGTTTGTCTCGATGACGGCCTTCACGTAGTAGACGCCGCCGGGGGTGAGGCGCGTGAGCGTGCCCTGGACGGCGCCGATTTCCGTTACGGAGGCGGAAACGACGTTGGTGTAGAGAAGCGCGTTCGCGGAGGGGCCGTAGGCGAACTTCAGCGTGGCGGAGGGCGCGGTGTAGCCGATGCCCGTGACGGCGGCGGAGAGGGCGATGGAGTTCTGCCCCTTCGACACGACGGAGGGCGTTCCGACGCCGAGACGGTTGCGGACATCCCAAATCCAAGTGAACTCCGCGTAGGACGAGTGCGTGTAGTCGCACCGGTCGAAGGACTCGCCTTGGTTGGAGGAGGAGCGGAGGAGGGCGCGCGCCCCCGTTTCGACGTTGACGGATTCAAGCTGCCATCCCACGAGGTAGTTGGTGACCGTCCCCTCCCCCGCGACGGTCGTGGCGGCCATGGAGAGAGTGACCGTGTCGTTGACTGCAAGGTTCCTGATTTGGCCGTAGGCGGGCGTCGGCGAACCAATTTCAGCCGGGGCGCCGGACACGTTCAGAACGCCATCCGGGCTGTAGGCGGAACCGTAGGTGATGAAGGAGTCGCTGTACACCTGCGCGTAGTCCGCCGCGATCCAGTCGGGGCTCAACGCCCCCTTGCGGAGCCGCACCTCGTCCATGTCGCCCTTCACGCCGCGTCCGGATTTCCCGGAATCCGGCGCGAGGGCCCCGCCGAGGGCGAGTTTCGTCTTGTTTCCGTTTGTTGCCTGGTTGGCAAGTGTGCCCTCGCCGACCTTCGCGCCGTTCATGTAGAGGTGGAACTTCTTGTCCGCGAACCAAATGGCATCGACTTTGGTCCAAGTGCCGTTGGCGAGCCCGCTGGAGGCAACGAGTGCCATCACTCCGGAGTCCGTCTCCGCGCCGCCATATGCGCGGTACTTGGTCCAGTCGTTTTCCGCTCCTTGCTGCAGGCCCCAGCCCGGCCCCGCGTCCGCAGCCTTGCGCGTGATGAAATACCACCACCTCGACCCAGATCGCTGGGGACGTACCCAAAACGACGCCGTGAATTCGGGGATGAGGTCGTTGACGGCGTCCAGCTTGTCCGCATCGCCCGTCATATCGACAGTGATGCCGCTGTCGTATGGGCTTCCTGCCGCGTTCGCCTCGTTATCCGTGATGTACCGTGCGCGGCCGACCTTGCCGTCGGTCTTCGACAAAGATGTGGCGACGGACGTGCCGGATAGGGCGTTTGCCGTAGAGTCGGAGATGGTCGTTACGCCCCCCGTATCCTCGTTCAGGTGCCAGACACCGGTGTAGTCGCTCCAGGTGTCGGAGGGGGTGTGGGCGGCAGGGTTGGCGTCCTTCCAACGAAGAGTGATCTTCGTCGCGTTGCCGGAGAGGGACGGAACCTTGACCCAGACGAGGGAATCGCCCGACGCGTCCCAGGTGTCGACCTCGAAGTCGAGGGCGTTACCGCTGGCGTCCTGGAAGGAGATGTCCGCGCCGCCGGAGGCGCAATCGGCGTAGGCGAAGCCCGAGATGTAGGTTGGCGATATCCGCACAAGAACGGGGAAGTTCTCAAGCGTTGAGGCTCCCGTGTAGCCTGACACGGTAAGGTCCGCCACCTTTTGCGGCGCGGCAAAGGACACAGATGCGGCCAACGCGTACGCGATGGCCGAGAGGACGCGTTTCTTCATGTTCATGGCTGTCTTCCTATGCATTACGGACTGCTGCGGCAACCTCCGCACCAGTTCACAGAATCGAGTACGCATTCTACACCATCGAGCACACTTCGTCAAGAATTAAAGCTTGCGCGCGTACGCGATGTTTCCCAGCCTATCAGTCGCCAAGGAGGACGCGGGCCCACATCCACGGCTTCTTGACCGCCATCTCCCCGCGCTTGGGGCTGGGCCAATAGACTTCGCGCGGGTCGCGAAGTCCCTGCACCGCGATGGAGAACATCATTTTGACGTATTCGCCCTTCCTGGGGTTCCAGCCGTGGAGACGGTCTTTGCCGATGAAGATCTCCATGCGGTAACCGACGACGTCGCCGGCTTTGTCCGTGACGGTCGAGAGGGCGCTTATGATGCCGTCCTCCGGCTTGATCCCCTTCCCTTCCTTGTCGGGGCTTGACTGTCCCTTGCAGTTCGGCCAGAAGCCGGCGAAGACGCGGTTTTCGAGCGGCAGCGGGCAGAACCAGAACTGGTGGTCGTCGAGGCTCCACCCTTTGCCATCGGAAAAGTCGCCGTTGGAGCCGAACTGGAACTCGAGGCAGTCGGCCGCGCGCCAGAAGGAGTTCGGGTCGGAGGTCTTGCACTGCGAGTCGTCAATGTCGAACATCATGTAGAGACCGTCGTCGTCGTAGGCCATGTAGATGCGGCTCGTCTCCTTGTCGCCGCGCGGGCCGAGCATCCAGTTGGGGAGCTGGTACCTGGCGGCCTCCTTCGCCCATTCGCCGGGCTGTCCGTCGATCTTGATCTGGCCCTTCGCGACGCGGTGGAGCGTCCAGGCGCGCGGGATGACCGGCGCGTAGTCGATGACCTTGCCCGCCATCGCCGGGTTGCCGACGTTGTAGATCTCGAGCTTCGGGATGGCCTTCTTCTTGGTGGCGGGGATGGCGGAGGACTTGACGAGCGTGAACGTGAGCGAATCGATGCCGTTCGGTTCTAGCTCCTTCGTGCGCTGCGCGGCGGGCTTGACCTCCCAGCCTTCGGGGAGGTTGGCGCGAAGCTCGTAGACCTGGTTCGTGGCGGACTGGTTCACGACATCGACCTTGAAGGTCTTGTCGAACTGCTCGACGTTGCTCTTCGCGTAGGCCTGCGTGATGATGTCGATGTCGACCGGCATCCGCTTCTCGACGCCTCCGTTGACGCCGACGACGGTGAACTGGCTGGCCTCGCGCGGCGCGCCGAGAGGGCCAATGACGTCGTAGCCGTAGGGGCGGTCCTCGACGACCCAGCCGGCGTCAACCATGCCCTTTGGCAGTTCGACGCGGTAGGATATTCCCTCCTTGCCGAAGTTGAGCAGGTGGAGCGGGATTGGCTCGCCCGAGACGTTGCGGACGAAGAAGGGGCTCTCGAAGCAGAAGTCCAGCGGGCACTGTTTGAGCCATTCGCAGTTCGGGTCGAGGCCGACGTACCAGACCGGCGCGACGTCGAGCTTGCGCTTGTCCGTCGCCTTGAGCTCGGCGCCGAACATGTCGTGGATCTTCTCGGACTTCGGGTCGCGGATCGTCATCTCGCGGTCTGCGGGCTTCATCATCGTGGCCTTCTCCGCCGGATAGAGCTGGAAGGCGCATGCGACAAGCTTGCCGTCGGCGCGCCTGAGCAGATGCGCCATGTGGTTCGGGCCGAAGTTGGCGTAGCCGAGGTAGGCCATGTCGGCCGGAAGGAAGGTGCGGAGCGCGGCGAAGGCGGGGGCCACGGGCTTCGGCTCGCGGAAGCGGTTGAAGATGCCGCAGCCGTCGAAGAAGTTCTTGGGGTTCGGTGTGTCGCTGTCGTAGTACCAGTACCAGAAGAGCTTGTCGATGCCGTTGCCGAGGGCCAGCACCCACTCGCGCTGCATGTAGGCGGCCTGCTCCCACTCGGAGACAATCTGCCCGGCGCGGGTGTCCCAGCCCCATTCGGTGATCCAGCGCTGGCGCATGACGCCGTCGAGTTCGCTGTTGATCTTCCACTGGCGCCAGAGGTCGCGCTGGTAGATTTTGGCCTCGTCCGCCGCGATGTCGGCGACGTTGAAGTTCTGGCGGGAGATCTCGGGGCCGACCATGCCGGCGTAGCGGTGGCCGTTGAGGACCTTGAGGTTCTTGAAGTTGCCGTTCAGGACGTGCTTCCGCGCGCCGCCGAGGTGGATGCCGGCGCAGCCTTCCTGCACGGAGAGCGCGTCGGGACGGCAGGCCTTCATGATTTCGGCGAAGACGCGGTGGTACTCGCCGTATTTCTCGCTCATCGGCCAGCCATGCTCGTTGTCGAGCTCGAAGGCGGTGAGGTTGGGGAAGGTGGAGACGATGAGCGCGATGTCGCGGCGCCACTCGTCCGTCGGCGTGTCGGGATCCTCGGGACGGCATTGCGCGGCGTTCATGAGGCAGGGCAGGATGCGCATCCCCTGGTCCTCGGCGGCCTTGATGATCTTCGGGTACCAGGGCCAGCCGGCGTACTTGCCGTCGCCGCGGGCGCGCTTCATCCAGAGGAAGTTGAAGGCGTAGTCGCGCACCCAGACGAACCCGAGCTTGGCGAACTTGTCGTAGCCCACGTAGGAGCCGCCGTGGACGTTGATGCCGTAGGGGGAGTCGTCCTTTTGCTTCTCGGTGAGCGCCGGCGGGTGGAGGATGATCGCGCAGCGCGTCTCCTTCTCATATTCCTTTGGGAAGCCGGTCGCCTTGAGGCGGAGCGTGTAGGAGCCAGGTTCCGTGAATGGGAGGGGGACGCGGACCGAGGCGCTGTCGAGCACCTTGAGGTCGGGCACCGTGAGCGGCCGCTTCTCGCCCGTCGCGCTTTCGACCTCGACCGTTGTCCTGACGGTGCGCTCCTCGCCGAGCCAGCCGCCCGCGGAAATCACCACCTCCGGCTTCTCCTCGCCGTAGTAGAAGCAGTTGGCGACCGCCGGGAAGCCAACGCCGATTTCGTATGGCCGCTCATCGACGGGGATCTCGGACATGTCCGTGTGGACGCGCAGGTCGTAGAGGTCGAGGATGCGCTCGACGGCCTCGGGGTTGTTGCGGTCGCCCCAGTTGTTCTGCGAGATCGAGTCGAGCTTGATCGGGAAGCGGATCGGGACCTTGACCTGCTTCCCGGTCGCCGGGTCCTGGTGGTTGACCATTTCGGGAATGACGTATTCGAAGCGTTCCCATTCCGTGCCCTTGGCGGGGATGTTCCACGAAAACGAGTTGGTGTTGGCGTCGACGAAGTTCATGCCCATGCCCCAGGACTTATCGTTGCCCTTGCGGGACCAGCCGGTGATCTTGACGACCTTCCCGGGGAGTTGACGGACCTTGGGGTGGACGCTCCAGCCGCCGAAAGAGCGGACGCCATAACGGACAATGAGGCGCAGCGCCTTGTGGTTCTTCGGGGCGTCTGGGTCGGAGGGGCGCTCGTCGATTCTCCCGATTTCGCCCGGCGTGGTGGGCCAGTCGCCCTCCTGCCAGACGTTGACCTCCGGGTCGCCAATGTCCCGCGAAGTCAACGCCGCGCCGCCCGCCGAGGAAGCAAGCGCTGCGACGGTAAAAAGAGTTATAATGCCGCTTACCAACCAAATGTCACTTGTTCGTTTCGCCCTACACATGGCAACTCCTTACGCGGTGGATAAAAGACAATAGCGCGTACTTGGGACTGGTGTCAAGAAGAAACAGAAGATACTGTTTTGTGGTTGATGCCCACTCCCACATTTGGGATGGGCATCAACCACAAAACAGCATTCATCGAAAAAGTCTCCTTTCACGGTTTGAATTTAGTACAATACTATAAACACGTCCTCAGAGACGCATCCCCATGAAAATCGCAATCGCATATCCGCCGCTCATTTCCGACAAGGGGGCCCCCCTTCTTTCGCAGAACCGCCAGTTCCAGTGGTTCAACCGTCCGACGTACATCTACCCCGTAGTGCCCGCGTCGGCCGCCACGCTCTTGGCGCGCGCCGGCCACACAGTCCTCTGGATGGACGCCATCAGCTCGCGCCAAACCGAGCGCGACTTCGTGCGCGAAGTCGAGGAGTCGCGCCCAGACCTCATGATGATCGAGACGAAGACCCCGGTCGTCCACCAGACCTGGGACTGGGTGAAGGCCCTCAAGCGCGCCGTCCCCGAAATGAAAATCACTCTCGTCGGCGACCATGTGACGGCCCTCCCCGAGGAGTCGATGAAGGGTTGCGCGACTGACTACATCCTCACCGGCGGCGACTACGACTTTCTCCTCAAGAACCTCGTCGACCACCTCGACGGCGGCAAGGGACTCGAACATGGCATCTGGTACCGCGACGACGAAGGCAATCCGCAGAACACCGGGCCATTCCAACTCGACCACGATCTCAATTCCCTTCCGCGCATCGACCGCGACCTCACCTGCTGGGAGCGGTACAGCGTCCACAACGGCAACTACCGCCGCACTCCCGGGGCATACGTCATGGCCGGACGCGACTGCTGGCACGGCAAGTGCACCTTCTGCTCCTGGACAACGCTCTACCCGACCTACCGCACCCGCACGCCGGAGTCCGTGGCGGACGAAATCGGCGAGCTCATCGAGAAGTACGGCGTCCGCGAGATCATGGACGACACGGGCTGCTTCCCTGTCGGTGACTGGCTCCGGCGCTTCTGCAACATCCTCATCGAGCGCGGCTACAACCGCAAGATCTACTTCGACTGCAACATGCGCTTCGGCGCGCTCAAGGCCGAAGACTACGCGCTCATGAAGAAGGCGGGCTTCCGCTTCGTCCTCTTCGGCCTCGAATCCGCAAACCAGTCGACCCTCGACCGCGTGAACAAGAAGCTCACCGTCGAGCAAATACGCGATGGCGCGCGCATGGCCTCAAGAGCCGGACTCGACGTGCATGTCACCGTCATGCTCGGCTATCCGTGGGAGACCTCCGCCGAAATCGAGCGCACCGTGACGCTTGCGACCGAGCTGCTCAAGCGCGGCTGGGCCTACACGCTCCAGGTGACGCGCCTCATCCCCTACCCCGGCACCCCACTCTACAAGGAATGCGACGCCAAGGACCTTCTCGTCACCCGTACGTGGGAGGATTTCGACATGCGCGCGCCTGTCATGAAGACCGAGGTCCCCGACGAGGAGATCCGCTGCGCGATAAGGCGCATCTACCGCGCGTTCTTCCACCCGCGCGCCCTCTGGAACAGACTTTTGAACACACGGCATCCCCTCGAGGATGCCCGTTTCTACGCACGGGGTCTCCTGTCGCTGATGGGACACCTCAAGGACTTCAAGTAACCCAAGGAGAAAACTCATGAAGAAGCTCAGCGAAGTAAGAGTTGGCGTCATCGGCGTCGGCGGAATGGGCACCGGCCACGTCCGGCGCTTTGAGAACGGCGCAATCAAGCGCGGCCGCGTCACCGCAGTCTGCGATATCGACCCGCGCAAGATGGACAAGTTCAGCGACGACTACAAGAAGTTCACGGACAGCCGCGAACTCATCCGCTCCGGCGAAGTCGACGCCGTCGTCATCGCCACCCCGCACTACTTCCACACGACCATCGGCATCGACGCAATGGACAACGGCCTCCACACGCTCTCAGAGAAGCCGATCTCCGTCCACAAGGCCGACGCCGAGCGCCTGATTGCCGCCCACAAGCGCAACCCGAAGCTCGTCTTCGCGGCCATGTTCAACCAGCGCACCGACCCGCACTACATCAAGCTCCGCGAGCTCATCCAAAGCGGTGAACTCGGCGAAATCATCCGTGTCAACTGGATCATCACCGACTGGTTCCGCACCCAGTACTACTACGACTGCGGCGGCTGGCGGGCCACCTGGGGCGGCGAAGGCGGCGGCGTCCTCCTCAACCAGTGCCCCCACAACCTCGACCTCATGCAGTGGATCTTCGGCATGCCCTGCCAGGTCCGCGCCTTCTGCGACCTCGGCCGCTTCCACCACATCGAAGTCGAAGACAGCGTGACGGCCTATCTCAAGTACCCGAACGGCGCGACCGGCGTCTTCGTCACCACCACCGGCGAAGCCCCCGGCACGAACCGCCTCGAAGTCGCCGGCGACCGCGGCAAGGTCGTCCTTGAGGGCGGCCAGCTCATCTGGACGCGCAACACGGTCTCCCTCGCCGACTTCCGCGCCAACAAGCAGGACATGTGGGCCCGCCCCGAGACCTGGAAGGTCGAGATCCCCTGCAACGGCAACGGCGGACAGCACGACGCCGTCATGCAGAACTACATCGACGCCATCCTCGACGGCGTACCGCTCATCGCCCCGGCCGAAGAGGGTCTCAAGTCCGTCGAGCTCTGCAACTCGATGCTCTATTCCTCCTTCACCGGCAAAACGGTCGACCTCCCGCTCGACCCCGCCGCCTACGAGCGCCACTTGAAGAAACTCATCAAGAACTCGACCTTCAAGAAGAACGCCAACATCGACCTCGCCGACACGGAAGTCGACATGACGGCGTCTTCGACCGCATTCAAGAAGAAGTAAGTCTTGGGGCATCCAATTGGGCGGGACGCACAGCGCCCCGCCAAATTGGATGCAAAACGCCAATTACTGATATGCCCACCTCCATACAAACGGCAGTCGCCGAAATAAGCTCCACAGAGGACTTGCTTGAGCGTTCGCTCAAGCTGGCCGGACTTTTGACGACCATGTTCGGGGAGAAGGGATTTCCTCTTGTTGTCGTTGGCGGCAGCGCAGTCGAATTCTACACGGAAGGCGGCTACATGTCCGGCGACATCGACCTCTGCCGGACTTCGCTCAAGGCCATTCCTCCGCGTCTCATGCAGGAGGTGATCGCGGAACTTGGCGGAGAGGGGGTTGCTCGCAGTTGGCGCATCTGCGGACTCTACGTCGACATGCTTGGCTTCCTTGAATGCGAAACGGTCCTGCCCTTCCGGGAACTAGCAACTCCATACGGCGTCGTCAGGATTATACCACCGGAACTGGCACTCGTAGAGCGCGTTCTGGTGGCATTCTACCCACCTTCGGAAGAAGCCCTTGCCACCGCAAAAAAGATGATGGCCGCCGCATTTGGCGATGCGAACTTCGACTGGGACGAGGCAAGACGACTAGCGGCGCTGCCTTCCTTTGACGTTGCGAGGGAACTGGAAAACATCAGGCAGGAGGTCGAAAATGGCTGATGGAGTTACGAAACCGACGATTCGCCTGACCTGGCGTCAATGGCGTGAAAGCAGGAAGACCAGACGAATGGCTTTGTCCTCTCGAGGACTCGACCGTCCTTGCCGCCGCTCATCTGCCAAGCCAAAAGCATTGGCCGCTGCGGAATCCATCGTGCAAAATACCAAATTGAAACAATAGCGTGGAGGCGCGTTAACGCGCTTCCGCGCTATTTTGATCTCCTTGGACAATGATTACGCACTTCTCCTCCATTTACGCCCCTAAGGTTGTGGCCGTTCCGCCGACCTTTGCCGTGCGCGACCTGTGCCGGACGGCGGACGGCGAATTGCGCCACTACGGCTGGCGGACGGATGGCGAAGGCAGGCGCCGCGTCTTCATTTCCTCGCGCGACGCGCGCAACTGGACGACTCACGATGCCGCTGAGAACGATGCCGGGACCATGGTCAAGAGCCCCTACGGCGGGGGATGGGTTTCGCTTGCGGACCGGGATGGGGAACTCTGCGCGATCCGCTCCAAAACCGGCCCCGGCGATACGGAGGCGGAAGTGACGCCGCTCGGCTGGCGAAATCTCGGAGTCCGACAGCTTCTCGCCATGAAATCGCGACGCCGCTGGATTGCGTGCCTAAGCGACGTGTCGTGCCCGGGGAATGAATGCTACCATTCTGTCGTCGCCCTTTCGGATGACGACGGTCAGTCCTGGCTGCGAGTCAATATCGCCCCTATCCCGGACATCCCGCGCCTCTTCCCTGGCGACAAGCGGCCGCGCTGGTTCAACAACGGTTGCGAGCCGACCGTTGCCGAACTCGCCGACGGCTCGCTTCTGCTCGCCGTGCGCGCGAGCGGCAACCACCATTTTCTCTACCGTTCCGCCGACGGCGGAGAGACATGGGGAGAGCCCGAGGAGGCACCGGCCTTCCACGCGACGAACACGATGCCCTACCTGTTCCGCCTTTCCGACGGACGTCTCCTCTTCTTCTGGAACAACACCTCCATCCTCCCGACGCGCGACATTTCCGAGTATTCCGAGGCGCACGCGGGCGAACGCTCCGGCAAATGGGAGCTGGCCTTCACCAACCGCGACGCGCTCCATGCCGCCATTTCAGAGGACGATGGCCGAACGTGGATTGGTTTCCGCGAGATCATCCTCAACCCGGCGCGCAACGACGCCGACTTCCGCGAGCATGTCAACGACCCCGCGGAGGAGCACGACATGTCCGTCCACCAGACCCAGGCGCTGGAACTTGATGGCGGAAAGGTCCTTCTCGCGCTCGGGCAGCACGCCGCATCGCGGCGGCTTGTCGTCTTCGACCCGCAATGGCTCTATGAGACAGACCGTGCCGAGGACTTCAGAACGGGTCTTGGGAACGTCTCGAACCATCTCTACGTCAGGTCGCTCTCCGGCGGCTGGCGCGGCTGGGCCGGCCACTGCGCGTGGAACCGTCTCCCCGGCGCGCTGCTCGTACGGGATCCCGACACCGGGCCGGACACGGTGCGCGACGTCCTCCAGCTCTGCCGCATTCGCGACCCGCGCCTCGTCTCGGATAGGCAGGGCGTGGTATGGAACTTCCCCGCAGGTCTTTCCGGCCGACTCGAAGTGGAATGCCGCATTGACGGCGACGGCTTCCAGCTCGCCCTCTGCGACCACTGGATCAACCCGTGCGACGAAACCGTCGCGGAAAAAGCCGCGCTGGCCATCCCAGTAACGGCGGAAAACCTCGGCGGCTCAGGGAAATGGACCTCGCTCACCCTCGTGTGGGACTGGAATGACGGAAAGGCCTTGCTCGACTGCAGCAGCCATACTCGCACGCTTGAACTCAGGACCTGCGGACTCTCCCCGTTCGGCCCGTCGTACCTGCATCTACAGACCCTTGCGACGGAAACGGATTCCAAAGGCGCATACTTCCGCTCATTCCGCAAAACGGCGCTCCACTGACACCCGCCATGAAAACGACACCAATCCCCGCAGACGCCACAACCGTCACCATCGACCCATCCCGGACGCTCGGGCCGGTCAAGTACATGAACGCCGTCAACAACGGCCCTAAGAAGGCGCGGAGCTCCCAGCGGAGCGAGAACTTCACGGCCTACCGTGCCGCCCGCATCCCCTTCGCGCGCATCCACGACGCCAACCTGTGCTCCTCCTACGGCGCGCCGCACATTGTAGACGTCTCCGCCATCTTCCCCAACTTCGACGCCGACCCGGAAGACCCGGCCTCCTACAACTTCACGCGTACCGACGCCTATCTCCAGACCATCGCCGACGCCGGCACGGAGGTCTTCTACCGCCTTGGCGAAGGCTTCGACATAGGCCCGGCCAAGTACGTGGCGCGTCCGCCCAAGGACGCCGCGAAGTGGGCGCGGATCTGCGAGCACATCGTCCGCCACTTCACCGAGGGATGGGCGGGAGGCCCACGCCTGACAATCCGCTATTGGGAAATCTGGAACGAACCCGATCTCAACGTCCCCCTGGACGGGAAAAGCGTCTCAGAAAGCGCCAACTTCTGGTACGGGACTACAACGCAGTTCTTCGACCTCTACGAGGTGGCGGCTAAGCACCTCAAGAAGTGCTTCCCGCACCTGAAGATCGGCGGGCCGGCCATCGCCTACGGCGAGAAATGGGCGGAACTCTTCCTTCCCGAAATGCGGCGCCGACACGTGCCGATCGACTTTTTCTCGTGGCACAGCTACGGCAACGACCCGGCGCGATGCGGCAAGAGGGCCCGCTTTTTCCGCGAACTGCTCGACCGAAACGGCTACAGCAAGGCCGAGTCAGTGCTTGACGAGTGGAACTACGTGCAGGACTGGGGGCCGAGCTGGGTCTATTCGCTTGAAACGGAAAGCGGGGCCTTCAACCTGAAGGGCGCGGCTTACATCGCGGCGGTGATGTCCGTCTGCCAGGACGGCCCCGTCGACTTGCTCATGTACTACGATGCCCGCGTCGCCTCATCCATGAACGGCATGTTCTACGCGCGCTCGCTGAAACCGGCGAAGGGCTACTACCCGTTCTACGCATGGGCCAAGCTCCTCGACCGCGGCACGCAGGTCGGCGCCGACATCACGTGGGCCGAGACGCCGGACTGCAGCCATCCCGATACCGGAAACGACCTGTACGTCACGGCGGCCGTCTCGCGCAACGGCAGGCACGGCGCCGCACTCGTCACACGCTTCACGAACGACAACAACGTGGTCTGGGAGCGCAACGTCCGCATCGCCGTCGCGGGCGTTTCGCTCAAAAAGGCCGTCTGCCACCTCACGGACGACTGGCGCACCTACACCGAGGTTCCGGCCGAAGTCTGCGAGGACGGCTCCATTGTCTTGTCTATGACACCTTGTTCCTTCTTCCTCGTCGAGTGGTGAGGCCTTGGCGTGATTTTGCTATAATATTACCATGAGCGATTTCTCAGACACTTCCTCGCCTTTCCCCGAAACGGCGGACATCGAGACCTCGAACGACGACTACGCCACGCGCTTCGCCGGCAAGACTGGCGCGTGGATGCTCGATGTGCAGACGAAGCTTACGCGCCGCCAGCTTGCCGGATTCCCGAAGGGAACGCTGCTCGACGTGGGCGGCGGTCACGGACAGCTTGCCCACCCGCTCGCGGACGACGGCTGGGACATCACCGTCCTCGGCAGCGCGCCGAGCTGCGAGAAGCGCATCGCCGACCTGACTTCGGCGGGAAAGTGCAAGTTCGTCGTCGGCAACGTCATAGAACTCCCCTTCCCCGACAAGAGCTTCGACGCCGTCATTTGCTTCCGCCTCCTCACCCACTGCGACCACTTCGAGCAGCTCGTCAAAGAGCTTTGCCGCGTCTCGCGCGGACCAATCGTCTGCGACTACCCCTGCCACGAGAGCGTCAACGCCTTCATGACGCCGGAACGCTTCGCAGCCAAGAAGGCAATCGAGAAGAACACGCGCACCTGGCGCATCTTCCGCCACGCCGAGGTCACCGCCGCATTTGAGGCGGCGGGACGAAAGATTGTCTCGCGCCGCAAGCAGTTCGTTCTGCCGATGGCGATCCACCGCAAGCTCAAGTGCGCGCCGATTTCCGCCTTTATGGAGTGGTGCTGCCGCATCGTCGGCCTCAACGCCCTCTTCGGCTCACCCGTCATTCTACGAGCGGAGTAAGTCACTTTTGTTTCCTCACTGGAACCACCATGAAAAAGACCGTTAGAATCGGAATCATCGGGTGTGGCGTCATCGCGCCCTCCCACATCGAATCATACCAGCTCGACCCGAATGTGAAGGTCGTCTGGGCGTGCGACCTCGTCAAGTCCAGAGCCGACGCCATCGCCGACAAGTACGGCATCCCCAAGCGCACAACTTCGGCAGCTGAAGTCTTCGCCGACCCGTCCGTCGACGCCGTAAGCGTCTGCACCAGCCACTACACCCACGCCGCCCTGTGCGTGGAGGCCCTTAACGCCGGCAAGGACGTCATCTGCGAAAAGGCGCTGACAGGCAGCCCTGCGGACCTCGCCAAAATGCTCAAAGCGGCCGACGCCCACCCCGACCGCATCTTCGCCGGGATCTTCCAGCATCGCTACAACCCGATCTTCCAATGCCTGCACGACCTCGTCGCCAAGGGCGCTTTCGGCAAGCCGATTTCCGCCGCCATGCAGCACCGCGGCCTCCGCACCCCGACATACTACGACTCCGGTGACTGGCGCGGCACATGGGACAAAGAGGGCGGCGGCGTCCTCATCAATCAGGCCATCCACTACCTCGACCTCTTCCAGTGGGTCATGGGCGGTGTCCGCGACGTCGAGGCCTTCTTCATCAACGCCACGCTCCGCAAGAGCATCGAAACGGAAGACACCATCGTCGGGGCCGTTCGCTTCAAGAACGGCGCGCTCGGCACCGTCGAGGCGACAAACGCCGCATTCGTCCCCTGGGAGACAACGCTTGAAATCACCGGCACCGACGGCGCGGTCGAAATCCGCGACGGGCAAATTCGCAAGAACGCCTTCCGCAACCCAGCCTTCGCCGACGAGCTTGTCGCCGCGCACGAGGCCGCCAGCCGCAAAATCGCCGGCAAGATTGGCAAGAGCCACTACGGCTACGGGCATCCTATCCAGATAGCCGACTTCGTCAAGTCCGTCCGTACGCGCAAGCCCCCCTTCGTGACCGTCCGCGATGCCGCCGAGGCGCCGGCGCTTGTCATGAAGTTCTACAAGGCCGCGCGTCGCAACAGTCCGAAGGGTCCCGGCGGCCACAAGAGCAAGAACATCAAGGACCCGAACGGCCCAATCTACTAGCGCGACAATGTCTGAAGAGCGGAAAAGCCTATACCAGTCCCTGCCCGCATGGCTCAGGCTGATGCGTCCCGAACAGTGGACGAAGAACGGGCTCGTTCTGGCGGCCTTCTTCTTCGCCTACTGGGATCCGCAGCAGCATCTCCGCGAACAGGGATTGCGCCCGTACGCCATTTCCGCGGCGGCCGCCGTGCTCTTCTGCCTTGTTTCAAGCGGCATCTACGCGCTGAACGACTGGCGCGATCGAGTGGCGGACAGACTCCACCCCGTCAAGCGCCTTCGTCCAGTCGCCTCCGGCGAAATAAGCTCGAAGACTGCACTGACAATGTCCGCAGGCCTTCTTGCGGCAGGCATCCTCGGTTCGCTCTTCTCGCCTCCTCTCTGCGCGGTCATAAGCGCATACGTCGCCCTCCAGTTGCTCTACACGTTCCGACTGAAGCACGTTCCACTTGTCGACGTCTTCGTCATCGCGGCTGGATTCGTCCTGCGCGCCGTCGCCGGCGCGGCGGTCCTTTCCGCGCGCATCTCGCCCTGGCTGCTTCTTTGCACCTTCCTGCTCGCCCTCTTCCTTGCGCTCTGCAAACGGCGGCAGGAGAAGGTGACGCGCCATGAAAGCGAACAGCGCCGTTCCGTGCGTGCGTACAGCACACAGATGCTAGACTCGCTCATATCCATTACCGCTGCCGCGACAATCGTCTCCTACTCGCTCTACACGCTCTCGTCTGAAACTGTCGCCAGGTTCGGCACGCCGTTGCTGGGCCTCACCATCCCGCTCGTCATCTTCGGCGTCTTCCGCTACCTGCACCTCGTCTACACCGCGCGCGCCGGCGAACGCCCGGAGCAGGTGTTGCTCACGGACAAGGCCATTATCGCGACAATCATCCTCTACGGCCTGGTCGTCGCGGGCGTCTTCCTTTATCGCTGAGACAGAAAATGCCGCGCGTTGCGCGCTTCTCCATGTCCACGGGTCATCAGCGCGCAGTCGGTGGCGGATAGAGTCGGCGCAGGAGCATGCCGATACTGTCGCGCATGGCGATTTCAGTGTCTTCGCGGGAGACCTGTCCCGATTCGGCAATCGTGCGGAGGATGGGATAGGCCCCGTCGGAACCGTTCGCGGCATAGGCCCCGAGGGCGAGGCGGATCGGATGGTCGGGCAGCTTGTCGTAGTCGAGGCCGTATGGCACGAGCGGGCACCCCTTCGCCTTTTGCTCGTCTACGATCTTGCGCAACTCATCGGGCGTGACGGTGATGACGGACAGGTAGTTCTCGTGGGAGGCGAAGTTGTAGAGAGTCGCACGCGTCACGACGCCTGTCGACATTGAGGCGCGTTTCCCAATCTCCGCCAACGCCGCGTCCGCGCCCGTGGCCTCGGCCATGGCCCTGGCGCAGAAGACCCGCATGGGATTGACTTCTGCTGGATCCTTCGACGGCCGAAGCGAGACGCCCGCAGGGATTACCGCGACGACCTCCGCGCCGGCTCTCTTCGCCATCTCTGGTCGGCGCACCCATTCCTTCGGCATCTTCGGCCACGGCTCCGCGTCTTTCGCGTAGAGGAAGACGTTGGTGACGGACACGACCCTTCGCGCATCAGTGTCGAAGGACAGCGTTATGCGGGACGCGGCCTTGGCGTGGGTTGGCGGCTGCATCATCCAGCATGTGTCGGAAAGCGCCCGCTGCTGGATCTTCTGGTGCGTATGGCCGGCGAGAAGCAGCGAAATGTCCGGATAGGAGGCTATGTATTCAGGCAGCTTGGCAAGAGGGGCGTTTGTGTCGCCAGACGGTGAATAGGCGCCCAAATGCGCCGCGACGACGATCACATCCGGCTTTGCCTCACGGACGGCCGGCATGACGGCTTCCAGCGCTTCTTTCGCCGAGCATGTCTCAATGCCCTTGTAGAGCATGCCGCCGTACCAGCGCTCGGTGTCGGGCGAAATGAGGCCGATCACGGCGACGCGGAGTCCCGACCTCTTGTAGATTTTCCACGGAAGGATCTTGCGGCGCGGTGCGGGCGCCTCCTTGAAAGAAAGGTTCGCGGCCAAGACATCGCCGGACTTGAAATGCTCGAGGACATGGCGCAAATGCCCCTGCCCCGCGCGGAACTCGTGGTTGCCCGGCACCCAGACATCGTAGCGGAGCTTGTTGATTGTCGCCACCTCCGCCTCGCCGTCGTCGACGGTCGCGGCGAATGAACCGCGCGTGAGGTCTCCGCAGTCGACGAGGAGAACGTCGCTGTTCGCCTCGCGCTCGCGGACGATGTGCGTCGCAAGGCGGGCCAGATCCTCGCTCGTGTGGATGTCCGTCGTCTGGATGATGGTCAGCTCATTAGTCTTGGCTGACACCGCCATTGCGCCGGCGAGTGCGATGGCGAGGAGAGATGCAGGTGAAGAGTGATTCGCGATCATCGTGACTATCCTAGGCGTTTGAGTTCCTGAGCGGAAAGTGTGATTGTGATGGTTTTGCCGGCCAAGTGGAGGTCGACTGTGTGCGGCTTTTCGAAGTCGATGTTGTAGAGCAGCGTCTCACCGCCCTCGGGGAAGTGCGAGACGTTGACAAAGGCGCACTCCGCGCCAGGGTCGTCGCTTCCGACCTCAGTAATGTACGCGGTACCGCGCACGGACTTGGCCATGTATTTCAGCACGTCGCCGACGAAGCCAAGGTCACCCGTCACCGCACCGGGACCGTACTCGGAGCGGAACGAACCGGGGTAGAACCACGAATTGAGGAACCAGACCTCGCCCTTGCCGCGCGGGATGCGCAGAAGAAGCGGAATGCAGCTTTCGTGGTCGTAGAGGACCGTTTCGGCATCCTTTGCAAGGACTTCAATGTCGCCAAGTTGTCCGCGGAAGACACCATACCGGCGCGCGATGTCGATGCCGAGACAGTTCTTGCCGCCCCAGGGGGCCGTCGCCCAGTAGAAGCGTGGACCACGTCCCTTGACGCGCACGCCGCAGAGTTCGCTGAAGTCTCCGCCGCGTACGAGGTCGTCGACCGTGTATGCGCAGTAGTTGCGCGTGACGTCCGTCGACAACTGCGGGATGGAGATGAAGAGGCGTCCGCCGCCGTTGACATAGTCGCAGAGCGTGCGATACTGTTTCTTGGAGCAGGTGTTCCAGCCGACAAACGCGAGGGCCTTGTATGAGGAGAGGAGGAAGTCGGCTGAAGGCTGGTCAAAGGCAAAGGAGACAATGTCGACCTGCCCGTACGGCGTTCCCGAGAAGAGGCGGTTGTTGATGTCGTTGCCGTAGATGCCGGCGGGCCGCGGCCAGAAGACGTCCGCCGCCGTCCCCCACCCTTCCTCGGGCGTGCCCTCGAACCACTCCATGTGGCGCTCGGCCCAGCCGTGGAGACCGGCGATGACGCTGTTCTTCTCGGGGCGCGCGTTCAGCGAAAGCGACACCAGGTCGTAGTTGCCCTTGGCGATTGCAAAGGTCGTTTCGGGCTGCCCCTTTGGCGTGCCGTTCGACTTGACGTAATCGTAGAAGTCGGACATGACCTTCCGGTAGCTGCGGCTCCAGAAGCCATCCTCGTCAAGTTCGCCGCGAAGCTTCTCCGCTTCAAGCGCCAACGGCTGCAGAGCGGCGTCCGACGGACGCGGATCGGTTATGGGCTGGCCGATGCGTGGCGTGATGTTCTGAGGCGAATTGTCGGCCGATGTCTGGCAGTGCCAGGCACCCGACTCGGAGACGATTACCTTGGCACCCGCCATGTACTTCATCGCCATTTCGGCGCGGAGCGTTTCGAAGCGGTGGGGATTGGAGACGTCGAGCCAGCCGTAGTGCTCGTTTGCGATGTGGGAGCCCCAAAGCCCGAGGCCGTACTGGCGGCAAAGGCCCCGGGAAAGCGCGGTAGCGATGTTCATCTCGCTCGTGCAGTCCTCGAACATCGTGAAGTCGACGCCCGCCGCGACCTCGTAGTCCATGTAGAAGTTCGAGCTGGTGCAGCAGACGTTGCCATAGCCACGGGCCTTGCAGTCGCGGACATGCTCCGCCACGCGGGCGACAAAGTCGGCGGCGAGTTGGTCGAGGCGCGGCTCTGTGGCGGCGGCGTTGTCGCCGTCGTAGCGGAATGTGAAGCGCTCGCCGAAGTCGTAGCCTATGTAGTGGCGGTTCTCCGTGAAGCGGTTCGAAATGTCCGGATTGACGCCGGACAGGTAGATCATCGTCGAATAGAGACCGAGCTTCTCGCATAGCTGGAGCGACTTCAACACTCCCGCGCCTGCCCGCTCGAATGCATACTTGGCGAATTCGGGGAACTCGTCGACGGAGAGGTTCTTGAGATGCTCCCAGTCGGGTTCGGGGAAGGAAAGACCAAGGTCTTCCAAAGCCAGCCACGCCGCCTGGGGGCGCGGACGCTTCGACGACGACCACCAGAACTGGATGATGTTTCCCTGGTTCTCCTTCGCGGTACGCACGACAAGTTCACACGGATCGGCGCGCTGCCCCTGCCAGTTGGTGTATGCCCAGCCCGTCCCGGCGGGGAAGAATCCCGAGACATTGTAGATGGCGTTGCCGACAAGAATGCCGCATGGCGGCAGTTCAAATGGGGGGCGACGCATCTTGACGGCGGCATCGTCCAACGGGTTTTCCTTGCTCATTTGAGATTCTCCTTATTGCCGCAGGAAGCGGCCGGTATACGAACGCTTGCAGGCGACGACTTCCTCGGGTGTTCCAGCCACAACGACTTCGCCACCGCCGTCGCCGCCTTCGGGACCGAGGTCGATGATGTAGTCGGCGCAGCGGATGACGTCGAGGTTGTGCTCGATGACAAGCACCGTGTTGCCTGCGTCACGCAAACGCAGCAGAAGTTCGAGAAGGCGATGGACGTCGGCGAAGTGAAGGCCTGTCGTCGGCTCGTCGAGCAGGTAGAGCGTCTTGCCCGTGGCGTGGCGGCTGAGCTCGGTCGCCAGCTTCACGCGCTGCGCCTCGCCACCGGAAAGCGTCGTCGACGACTGCCCGAGCTGAATGTAGCCGAGTCCGACCTCGTCGAGCGTGTTGAGCTTGTTGGCGATGGACGGGACGTGCGCGAAGAGTTCGCACGCCTCGCTGATCGTCATGTCGAGGACTTCGGAGATGTTCTTGCCCCCGAACTTGACTTGCAGCGTCTCGTGGTTGAAGCGGTGGCCACCGCACTGTTCGCAAGTGACGTAGACGTCGGGCAGGAAGTGCATCTCGGTGCAAATGACGCCATCGCCCTTGCAGGCCTCGCAACGACCGCCCTTGAGGTTGAAGCTGAAGCGTCCGGGCCCGTAGCCGCGCATCTTCGCCGCAGGCGTCTGCGCAAAGAGGTTGCGGATGGGCGTAAAGGCGTCGGTATAGGTGGCTGGGTTGCTTCGCGGGGTGCGCCCGATCGGGCTCTGGTCGATTTCGATGACCTTGTCGATCGCGTCAAGGCCGGTAATCGCCTTAAAGGGCCCCGGCTTTTCCTTCGCGTGGTAGAAGACTTGCTTGAGGTGCTTGCGGAGGATATCGTCGACCAGCGAGCTTTTGCCGGAACCGGAGACGCCCGTGACGCACACGAAGCATCCGAGCGGGATGTCCACGTCGATTGACTTCAGGTTGTTCGCCGCCGCGCCACGGACCTTTATCCACTGCCCGGACGGCGCAACGCGCTTCGTGGTCTCGATTTTGACGCGCCCCGTAAGGTAGTCGGCGGTCTTGGAGTCCTTCTGGCGAAGCAGACCCTTCACGTCGCCTGAATAGACGACGTTGCCGCCCTCGCGACCGGCGCCTGGACCGAGGTCGATAATGTGGTCTGCCGCACGAATCATCTCCGCGTCGTGCTCGACCACGACGACGGTGTTTCCCCTGCCCTGCAGCTGGCGGAGCATCTTGATGAGGAGGTCGTTGTCGCGCGGATGGAGGCCGATGGTTGGCTCGTCTAGGACGTAGAGGACGCCGACAAGGCCTGATCCGATCTGCGTCGCAAGGCGGATGCGCTGCATCTCACCGCCGGAAAGGGTTGAGCTTTCGCGGTCGAGGGTGATGTATTCGAGGCCCACGTCCATGAGGAACTTCAGGCGCTTGCGGATCTCCTTCAGCACCTCGCCGACAATCTTCATCTCCTGCGCAGAGAGTTTGCCGGGGAGGTCATCGAAGAAGGCCTGGCAGGCGCGGATGCTCATCCGCATGACCTCGTTGATCGTCTTGCCTCCGACGGTGGCCGCGCGCGGTTCGGGGCGGAGTCGTTCGCCATGGCAGTCCGGGCAGATCTGCGGCGCCATGAAGGGCTCGAGCGTCTCGCGGACATCGTCGTACTCGGCCTCGACATAGCGGCGGTGGAGGCTCGGGAGGACACCTTCGAACGGCTTGACAATCTTGTGGACGCCGCCGCGCATCCAGAAGTGGAGTTCAACGTCGCGATCCCCCGTGCCGTGCATCAGGTCGTGGCGGAAGTCTTCGGGCAGGTCGCGGAAGGGCGTCTTCATGTCAACGCCGTACGCCTTCGCGAAGGCCCTGATCAAGTGGCGGTAGTACATCAGCACCCTGTATCCGCCCTTCTTCCAGGCCACGACTGCGCCGTCCTCAAGGCTGAGACTGGTGTCAGGCACCACAAGTGCCTCGTCGAAGACGAGCTGCGTGCCGAGTCCGAGGCACGTCGGGCAGGCGCCGCGCGGGTTGTTGAAGGAGAAGTTCCTCGGCTTGAGCTCTTCAAAACTTATCGAGCAGTGAGGGCAGGCGTTGCGCTCGGAGAAGATGCGTTCCTCGGACTTGCCGTCTGGCGCGACGACAATGGCGTAGAGCAGTCCCTCGCCGCGCTTGAGGGCGAGCTCGACGGAGTCCGTGAGGCGCGTCCGGGCGTCGGCCCGGACGACGATGCGGTCGACGACGACGTCGAGGTCGTGGTTGCGCTTCTTGTCAATCTTCGGGACAGCGTCGATCTCGTAGATTTCGCCGTCGAGGCGGACGCGGGCAAATCCGCCCTGGCGGATGTCGTCAAGCAAGTCGGCCTGCGCGCCCTTGCGGCCGCGCACGACGGGGGCGAGAATCGTCAGCTTCGTCCCCTCCCCCAGCGCGAGCATGATGTTGACGATCTCCTCGGCGTTCTGGCGGACAACGGGGCGGCCGCACTTCGGGCAATGCGCGACGGCGATGTTGCCGTAGAGAAGACGCAGATAGTCGTGGATTTCGGTGGTGGTGGCGACAATCGAGCGCGGGTTGTTGCTCGTTGTCTTCTGTTCGATGGCGATTGCCGGTGAAAGACCGTCGATGTAGTCGAGTTCAGGCTTCTGAAGCTGCCCGAGGAACTGGCGGGCGTAGGCGGAAAGGCTCTCGACGTAGCGCCGTTGCCCTTCGGCGTAGAGCGTGTCGAAGGCCAGCGTCGACTTGCCCGATCCGCTCAGCCCCGTTATGACGGTCAGCGAATCGCGCGGAATCCTGACATCGATGTTCTTGAGGTTGTGCTCGCGAGCCCCGCGAATTGTGATAAATTCAGACATGGCTATTCTTGCCACACGCATGTGGCGCGCGTGAGCAGCGTCTCGCCGCGGCTGAGGGTGTGCGACGTGACGAAGCCGCCGTCTGGCAGTTTCGCCTCGGAGACGCCGCAGTTGATGATGTCGCCCTTGAGCGCCTCGGCATGGTAACTGATCACAAGGCGGCGAAGCGAACGCCGATAAGCTTCGTCGGAGAGCGGCTCGAAGAGCCATTCGATGTAGTGGACGTTGTTGACGTGGCGGTTGATGTCGAGGTCGGCGCGGCGCACAAAGAGCTGGCATTCGCCTGCGGGGGCAAGGGCGTCCTTGTCGTACTCGGGCATCGCGGGCAGCTCGACCTTCGGGGCGTCGGGCGGCGCGAGCGTCAGGAGCTTCGGCGAGAGGCGGGCAAGCTTGCGTGTCTCGAAATTCACGCAGACCCACTCGCTCGTGGCCTTGAGGACC
>JAEEGJ010009235.1_pt1 | contig 26562 bp, 20 predicted proteins | sample 8958761 | NCBI WGS metagenome assembly JAEEGJ01 (sample SAMN16246546, study PRJNA631951) | gut metagenome | biome: gut microbiome; feature: rumen; material: RS-attached | host: Bos | place: Iran: Karaj | collected 2018-10 | reverse complement strand
CAACCATGCAGGTCAAAACCGCATCCATTTCTTTTCTACGAATCGTTGTACTGTATGTCTGTATCATTTAATTTACTGGATATCGATAATTTTCTGTAATTCTTTAGCGTTGAAGAGCTTGCGGGTGTTCAGCATAATAAGATAACCTGTTTCCTCGCGAACAACGCCTTCAATATACTCTGTTCCGATTCCGCTCAGCATCTGAGGCGGGTCTTTTACATCCTCTCCCTTAACGGTAACAACGCGCTCAACTTTATCGATAATAATACCGATTTTGCTTCCGTCAATATTAAGGATAATAAATCCACCTTCCATTTCAATATCTTCAGACTTATTTGTAGACTGAATCTTGAAGCGCTTATGCAAATCTATAATAGGAATAATTTCACCACGAAGATTAATAATACCCTCTACATAATATGGAGCATTAGGAATAACGCGGACATTCTGAAGTCTTACAATCTCTTTAACATCCATGATGTTAACGCCGTATAATTCTTCCCCCAGATGAAATGTTACTAATTGATATTGAATATCGTTAGCCATATAGACCCTCCAAGATATATAAAACTATCATTATATAATAATACCCCTAAATTTGAGAATTTGCAATGCAAACTTCATTTTTGTTCTTATTTTACGTCAGAAATCTATTACCCCCTTTAATCTACTGTAAATAAGGTTACAGCATTTACTTTTGATATTCCTGCTGCCTTAAGTATTTCCGCACAGCTTTCCAGTGTAGAACCTGTAGTACATACGTCATCTATCAGGCAGACAGAAACCGGCAGACGGTCGGAAAATGGCTTAAGGGCACGTTTGAAGGCCTGAGTAGAACACAAAGAGTAAGCACTTTTTATTGATTCCAGTCTTTGAGAACGGGAAAGTTTCTTTTGCTGACTGCTTGTATTTCGCTCAAGGATTCGCAGTACCCTGAAGCCATAACGTTTTTCAAGGAAAGTCGAGAGTTCTTCTATCTGATCCCATCCATTTTTACGGATTTTTCCTTTTCTTGGCGGAACCGGAACAATAAACTCCTGACCATTTTTCCTAAGTACTTCGCACAAAAGCTTTGCAAAAACTGCTGAAAAATTTCTTTCTTCCTGCATTTTCCATCTGAACATCAGTTCTCTATTCCAGAGCCTGTATGAAAACAAAGGAATCACAGTATCTGTGCTGTGGAGCACGGGATTTTCCCTGCAAATCATGCATTTATCTTTCATGGAAATCAATTCTCTGCCGCAGCATTGACAGCGATCTTTCTCCATTATCCGGTTTATAGAAAAATGCTTTTCCATACAGGACTTACAAATCGGTCTTAGAAAAACCAGTGAGCCGCATACAGCGCATTCTTCTCCGCCGCTTATGAAAACATAAAGCAGTCTGAAGGCAGCAAGAAAAAACTGTTTTACTTCGAAAAATAATTTCCTCACACCTATATAATGGTGCAAACTTATCGAAAAATGTCACAAATTTGAGAAAAAAAATTTAAAATTTTAAGGATTAAAACTTATTGTCCTGAAAGAGCCTTTTTCCAGCGGGCAATTGTCTGCAGGGCAGACAGAGGTGTCAGATTGTCGGTATCAGTTGAAAGGATTTCAGAAATGATTATTTCTTCGTCACTAAATAAACCAGGATTTACAGGAGCAGGAGCCGTCTGTACTGTCTTTTCCGGAAGATTTTCCAGAATGATAGGATTATCTGCTGCCAGAGCCTGAATGTGAGCGAGAATAACATTTGCCCTGTCAATTACATTCTGAGGAATACCAGCAAGTTTTGCTACGTGAATACCATAAGAGTTTTCGGTAACACCTTCCTTTACTTTTCTAAGGAATACAACAGAACCATTCTGCTCTAGAACATCCATACAAAGCATTTTAAGTCTGTCATGTTCCATTCTTGAAAGTTCATGATAATGTGTAGCAAAGAAGGTTTTGCAGCCGATTGTATCAAGAAGATATTCAGAAACGGCACGGGCAATGGCAAGACCGTCTTCTGTTGAGGTTCCCCGCCCTACTTCATCCATAATTACCAATGAACGTTTTGTTGCTGCATGCAGAATGTTTGCAGTTTCTGTCATTTCTACAAGGAAGGTAGATTCTCCCTTTGCAAGATTATCTGATGCGCCAACACGGCAGAATATACGGTCTACAATTCCAAGACGAGCCTTACTTGCCGGAACATAGGAACCGGTTTGTGCAAGAAGAGCTATAAGTGCATTCTGACGAAGATAGGTGCTCTTACCGGCCATATTCGGACCAGTTATTAAAGCAAATGATGGAGCCGAATCTTTTTCATTTTCTCCGGCAGAAAGAAGAGCATCGTTAGGAACAAACTCACCTCTTGGAAGATGATTTTCAACAACTGGATGGCGGCCATCTTTTATTTCAAAATAAGTAGATTCTTCAATCTCAGGTCTTACCCAGTTATGTTCAATTGCAGCCTGTGCAAAAGAAGAAGCTGCATCTGTATTTGCAATTTCATCTGCAAGCTGAATAAGATATGGAATATACTTTGCAAGAGAAGCTCTTATTTCTACAAAGAGGTCTCTTTCGAGCTCAAGGATTTTTGTAGAAGATTCGTTAAGCTCCTGTTCCAGCTGCTGAAGTCTTTCTGTTGTATAACGGTCTCCATTAACAAGGGCACGACGCATAATAAAATGTGAAGGCACGCTTGAAAGCTTTCCCTTGCTTACTTCAATAAAATAGCCGGCAGCATTTGTATATTTTACACGTAAAGTTGAGATTCCAGTTTTTTCTTTTTCTTCGGCTTCATATTCACTTAAAATCTGATTGAAGTTATCATGCACTCCACGCCAGTGATCAAGTTCTTCGGACCAGCCTGCCTTTATGATTCCACCATCAGTAAGAGAGGTTGCAGGATCATCAAGAATTGCTTTTTCTATTAAAGTGCAGATAGTTTTTGAATCTTCATCTGAAACAAAAGAAAAATCATACTGACCAAGATATTCTTTTACACGGGTCCAGGCTTCAAGGCTAAAACGCAGAGCCTGAAGGTCTTTAGCATGGGCTCTTTCCATTGCAATGCGGCCGGCAAGTCTTTCAACATCAAGAATACCGGAAAGATCTGCTTTTACTTTTTCCAGCAGGTTTCTGTTTTCAACAAAGCTTGCAACCTTAGTCTGGCGTTCTTCAATCTGACGGAGATTTGTAAGCGGGAACAAAAGCCAGTTACGTAGCAGACGTCCGCCCATTGCAGTTCTGGTAAAATCAACACATTCAAAAAGTGTATATTGAGAACTTCCATCTCGCATGTTTGAAATAACTTCAAGGTTACGGCGGGAAGAATCATCCATAATCAGATATTCATTATCGCTGTAAACGCGGATAGAACTTATATGAGGAAGAGCAGCATTTGTTGTTTTTTCAAGGTAATCAAGGAGAAAACCGGCTGGAACAACTTCCGGACTTTCTTCTTCCAGACCATAGGCTTTAAGATTTGCAGTCTTAAACTGTCCTGTAAGTTTCTTAAAGGAAAGCTCTGCAGAAAAATCCCAATCCGGATAATATGAAACAGAAATTGTGCCATAACTTGCAAGCACAGTTTTTATAGTTTCATTATTTTTTAATGAGGCAGGAAGTAAAAGCTCTCTTGGAGCGGCCCTGTTTAATTCCTTACCGAAGTTTTCTGCCATACGGGCAGCCGGCCAGGAAGTGGCACGGAAGGAAGATGTTGTAACATCAATAAAAGCAAAACCAACTTTTCCCTTAGTAATTGAAAGTGCTGCCAGATAATTTGCCCTGCAGCCTTCAAGATACTCTGCTTCTACAGCAGTTCCAGGAGTAATGATTTCTACAACCTTTCTTTCTGTAATTCCCTTTCCGCCTTTAGGAATTTCTCCAACCTGTTCACAAATTACTATTTTTTTTCCAAGACGTAAAAGACGGGCAATATAAACTTTTGCGGCATGATAAGGAATACCGCACATAGGACGACTGGCTCTGTGAGTTAATGTTAAATTCAAAAGACGCGATACTTCTACCGCATCTTCATCAAACATTTCATAAAAATCACCGAGTCTAAAAAAAACAACCTCGGTTTTATACTTTTCTTTGATTCCCCGATACTGAATCATCATCGGGGTGAGATTCTCTTCGTCTGCCATTCCCTTAAGTTCCGGATTACAGGCCAAGCTCGGCAATAACCTGATTAGTTATATCAACCGAAGATGAATACCATAGAATAGCATTAGATTCCTGCAGACTCAGAATCATAGAGTAGCTTCCACTCTCTGCAATTTTAGCGAGAGTATTGTAAAGCTTTTTATAAAATTCATCTGAGTTACGCAGAGTTTTCTGCATAGATTCAAGTTCGAAGTTTTTTGCATTTGTATATTCAGTAAGATAATCAGTCTTTTTGGTGATTTCTGCTTCTGTTTTTAAGGCTGCAGCATCGTTTCCAGAATTTTCATAATCAAGTTTTTTCTGCTGAAGCTTTTTTATAGCCTCTACCTGCTTATTAATTTCTTCCTGAAATTCTGCCTTCTTTTTTTCATAACTTCTGATAGGAGCTGAGTTTGTAAAATATGCCTGATAAACTTTTGCTGTATCAACTACACCAAACTTTGTAATCTGCTGTGAAAAGGCAGGAGCGGCTGTAAGTGCTAAAACTGCAAGTGAAATAAAAACCTTAAAATATCTTTTCATATATAAACCCTTTTAATAAAATACCCGGGACAAGCCCGAGTAAGATATTTTATTTTATAACAAATATTAATAGTTCACAATATTAAATGAGAGTACAAAGTTGAACGGTGTATCCGCAAACTTATGAACTCCATCCTGAATTCTGTATCTCCATGCAAACATAAGATGCAGTGGAAGCTGAGGAAGAAGAATACGAATTCCAGGTCCAAAGCTGAAGTAGAAATCATTAAGAGAAAGACTTCCAAGATCCGAAACTTTTGACTTTACAGCAGCTGCATCCCAGAAGCCATCAATACCAACAATTCCAGGAACTACAGGAACTCTAAGTTCAAGTCTGTTTGAAAGCATGGCAAGACCAGTTGCTTCTTTATATACATCACTCCAGCCACGGCCATTAAGAAGACCGTCTACATAAATTGCATTTCTTGTATTAATACCGTTTTCAACAGGGAAGATTGCAGACAAACCTGTATAGGCTGCAAATACCATCTTAAAATTCCATGCTTCTGTAACAGGGATGTCAAAAAGCTTAAAGTACCCTTCGAGTTTTGTATCAGATCTTAAGTAAAACTCTTTTTCAAGCCCTGGAATAAGTCCGTGCCAGGCAAGTCTTTCACTTGCGAACCAACCTTTTGAAGGATCATAGTTTAAGTCACGGTTATCTACAGAGAAACTTCCGTAAATTGAGTTTGAAATACCCCAGCGGTTTGCATAAGAAGAAACTGAAGTATCAACAGGTACATTTATAGACTCATCAAAAATGTTCTTCTGAACAGAAGAAGAAATACCACCGGCAAGAGTTAAGATTGCATAGTCTGGAGTCCATCTTCTTGAAAGACCAGAGCTGAGAGTCATACTCCAGTCATGATAATTCATATAGTATTTATTCTGAGTAAGATCCAGATTAGATGACCAGTTATTTGTAAGTGATGAAGTCTTAGAATGGCTGAATGAAAGTGCCGCATTAAAGGCAATAGGATATTTTCCAATCCAGTTCTGAGAATAAGACAAATCAATAGACTGCTCATTAGGAGCGATTGTAGAACCTGCAGAAATTGTACGACCTTCACCAAAGAGGTTTGAATTTTCTACTTTTACGAACATTGAGATTGGAAGAACAGACTCTGCATCCTGTGTTGCACCTGAGAAGGTAACACCGAACTGAACGGCAGAAGTAGACTGCTCTTCTACAGAGAAAATCAAATCAATAAGATTTGCTTCTGTACCCTGCTGAGCCTCCGGAACAACATTAGAGAAGTAACGCAGGTTCATAAGGTTTCTCAAACCGTTGATAATCTTATCATTTGAGAAAGTATCACCAGGTGCAATTGGAATTTCTCGTTTAATTACAAATTCCTTTGTTTTATTATTTCCCTTAATAATGATGTTTTCAACATGGCTTCTAGAATGCTCTTTTACAGTAAAATCAAAAGAGATTTCATGACGGTCTGAATCTTTTACAGGAACCGGATAATATTCATTTGTCATATATCCATTTTCTGAATATACATTCATGATTGCCTGCAAATCTTCCTGAAACTTGGTTGCATTATAAACCTGACCTTCCTTAAGTTTTTTCTGCTTAAGAAGTTCTTTTTCTGTAAATACTTCATTACCAGAAATTCTGATTCCAGAATATGTATACTGTGCACCTTCCTGAATCATAAAGAGAATTGTAAGTTCATCTCTCTGTTTTTCTTCATTAAATTCAGAATCAATTTTTACATCAATGATATTTACATCTGCATAACCACGTTCCTGATAATAGTTAATAATTGCCTGCTTATCCTGCTCAAGAGTAGAAGCCTGATATGCTCCATCCTTAAAAAGTCCAACTTCCTTTAATTCAAGCTTCCTTTTAAGGGCACGGCTTGAAGCAATTGTATTACCACTGAATTTAATTTCACGGATTACAGAGCTGCTTCCTTCGGAAATCTCAAAGGTTACTACAACTCCGTCTGGAGTTACTTCTGTTTTGTGGCTTACATGAGAAGCATTAAAACCTTTTTTCAGATAGTAATTACGGATAATTCTTTCATCCAGAAGGATTTTTGATTCTATATAAATATCACTTGTTTTATTCTTAATCTGTTCACGAAGTTCACCGTTTCTGATTTTATGGTTTCCGGTAAAGTTGATTGATTTAAGAATAGGACGCTCTACTACTTCAAAAACAAGAAGAACATTTGAATTATCTGCAGAGGCATGCTTTGCATACGGAGTGATATCTTCAAAATATTCAAGGCTGTAGAGACGGTCAAGAATATCATTATAAACTTCATCTGTGAATGGTAAATTAATGAATGCGCTTGTAATACCAGTTAAATCTGATTTTTTTACATTGTTCAGACCATTAAAATCAATCTTTGAAATTGGCTGATTCCAATACCACTCATCACTCTGTGCCGAAAGTGAACAAACAGAAACAAACATTATGAAAAGAATTGTTAAAACTTTTCGAAACATTAAAAACTCCTACTTTCCACATCAGTAAGCAAATTTCCAGGAAAGGGTTACCGAAGCAGAAGGAACAAATTGATTTTTTAATAAAGCATTTATATCAGGAGACATATTTACACGTATATTGGCAAATGGTGACTCCAGCTCCATACCGAATTCCGGCTGGAAGAGTATTTTACCAGCAGCATTTCTATTAGTCACATAGCCGTCTTCAAAAGTAAGATGAAGCATAGCATCAACATATAATGAACTACCGAGGTATTTACCTATATAAACAGTTGTATTGTCCAGAAAGTTACCAATAGAAATATTTTCTTTTTGAGAATTTCTGGCAATACTGTAGTTATATGTATTCTGCAATACATTTGTTCGTAAAGAGAATATATCAAAATTAAGCAAATCCCGCAACTTGTTTTCTGCCTGACGAACTACGGTTGTCTGCAAGGCATAGTCAGAAGCGGCAAAGAGGAAGTCTCCCGCAGAATCTGAATCGGCAAGAACAATCTGTCCAAGAAGAGAACGAATTTCATTTTCTGATTTTGCAGGAAGTGAAGAGAATCTTGGCTGCATATCCAGCAGAGGCTGATTATCAACTGCCATTATGATTTTTACAGTCTGCCCTTTTTCATCCTTTTCTCTTGTTTCTGCATTTACTGTAATAGTAGGATTTGCAATATCCTCATTTTCAAATTTAATAGTTCCAGACTTTATATAGAAGTTTCGGTTAAGATAAACCAGGTCTCCGGATTTGAATTTAAGGTCACCGTCTATCATATAAATATCTTCCGGCTGATTTATCTTTACCTTCATTTTTGAATTAGGAACAAATACACATCTTAAAAGAGGATCCAGCCGCACAGAAGCATGAGTTCCAAGAGTAATATCAAGATTTGTAACAACCTGTAATGCATTTGGATCTGAATTGGCAGAACCAGAAGCAAGACTGAAAATAGGAAGAACAAGTTCAACATTTTCTCCGGCAACATTACCAGAGAGTTCAAGCACATTCTTTTCAAGATACAAATCCATATCTACAGAAACATTTCCAGACAGATCAAAAACCGGAGTATCAATCTTCAGAGGAATAAGGTCGGTTTTAAATGAATGGAACTCCCCTTCCATGTGGTCAAAATCCCATTTATTCAGATAAACAGTTAAGCCCGCCTGAATTCTCTGATTATTCTTCATGGAAAGAAGAGTATCGGATATCTGGAATTCATTACTTATGATATTACAGTTAAGCTCAGGCGCATTAAGCTTCTGCTTGAATATTATTGGAATTCTAATAACAGGATCTTTTACTTTTGCCCAGCCGTTAATATCAGGATCATTTAAGGTTCCGGTTACTACAACATTTCCAGTAAGAATTCCGTTATCTACAAGCAGCAAATCTTCCATGTGAAAATTATCTAAAGCCTTAGGAAGATCTACACGAATATCATATAGTTCAAGATTTGCACTTTTCAAATCTACAAGACCATCCAGTTTTGCAGACATAAAGTTCTTATTATCCATATTCAGTTCCAGAAGTCCATTCTTTGTATAGGTACCATAAAGTCCTAAGTTATCTGAAGAATATATAGAGAAAAGCTCATTTGCATAAAGAATTGAAAGCGAAAGCGGGAATGGCTTTTTAACAAAAGTTCCGCCAATGCCTGTTGTTGAAAGTGTTACAGTAAGAGTATCCGGCAATAGCTTTCCTTCCGGCACAATTGCATTACCTGCAGTTAATACCAGAGGAGCTGTCAGATTCTTGTCCAGAATATCATAATAAAAGGTACCTGTAGCATCCAGAGTCATATCTGTAAGAGATGCATTGGCTTGAATATTGGAAAAATCCATACCGTCATAATTGATATTCAAATCTGAAATTGTCAAATCCCGGTCTTCAAGAACTATATTACCGCTTCCAGTTATCAGGTTAGATGCAATAAGTACCGAAAGCTGCTCTACATTTAATGCAACATAAGGATGCTCAATAGTTCCGGAAGTAAAGAGCATTCCTGTAATTATATTATTATCATTAGTCTGCTGAACAAAACGGCTTAAGCTGAAGTTCTTTAGCTGCATCTGAAGATTCATATAGATGTATTTCATCAGATTGTCCTTTGTCATAGGAAGATGATCCGGATTAGAAATACTTCCATCAAGAACAATCATTTCATCTGTAACCGGATTATGCAGATTCATTGCAATTCCCACAGAATCAAAGATATTTTCATTTATATTCAGGATTGCATCTGCAGAACCTTCAAGCACAGAATAAAAATCAGAATATGCAATATTATCTATCCGGGCACCATACTTTGTAGCATTTCCGGAGAGTACGATTTTTGGATTCACATTAAGATTTCCGTTTGCCATTTCAATTTCAAGCTGAGAAATCTGAACAGAAGGGCCATTTTCATTGTCAAAAGCAAAGGATGATGATGTAGATAAAATAAAGGATTTATCCAGCACCTTAATTGGAAGACTCTTAAAGGAAAGAAGTCCATCTAAAGCAGCCATTTCATTAAAGCTCATTTGAATTTCAGTTCCATAATCACCGGTTACTGTAACAATTTCAGGCATAATTGAGCCTGCAAAATGATATGGAATACTGTCTATATTGATATCAGCAGTAAAGAATTTATCAGATGAATCAGGTGCAGAATCCAGGGAAGCAGAAGCCTCCATAACAAATTTTCCTATAATAAGAGAAAGCTGATTAAGCTGAATACTTGAGTCTGTTCCGTTCAAGGCAAACATAAGGGCCTGATTATCAGATTTTGTATTAGCAAGAAGTACATAAGGAACATTATAAGAAAAAGTCTTTAAATCTGTAGAAGCATACATATCACCGGAAAGAAGATATGGCTCAAGAGTTTTTTGCAGGGATGCTACAGTTTGAGAAGTTGCCTCCGGCAGGAACTGGGCAGCCAGGGCTGCAATACTGTCCAGATAAAGACTTGAAAGAGTTATATTTGTCTGAAAATATTTTGATGCATTAAGATAACTTCCATCAATTTTTACCATACCAGGTTCAAGTTCTTCCAGATGCGAATAGTCTGACACTTCAAATGTAAAATCATAGGAATCTGTCTGTGGCAGAACAGAAAGCTGAAGAGCTGCCAGAGAACGGTCCCCGATAAATAACTGAGGAGAAAAGGCCATAAAGCCTTGTTTCAGCGGATCAAAATAAACTTCTGTAGAAATTACCTTACCATTCTCCAGCTGGAATTCAGGAACTTCTATGTAACCCGAAAGTTGTTTTGTTTCATATATAAAGGAAAGTTTTGCCGCCGCCGTGCAGCGTTCTCCATTAACGGAAAGCTTTGTAAGTTCAGTCTTTTTTTCATTACCATTTAGAGAAAAAGAAAGCTGCATTCCACCAGGAAAAACTGCAGACGGAATATAAAATGCAGAATCTGTAGTAAAGTTTAATGTATGCTCATTAATATTACATTGTATGTTTGTATCCGTATTAATAGTAAGGTCCGTAAACTTTTTAAGTTCAGTCTGTTTTGAGCTGATTGTAAGTAAGGACAAAGGATTTAACTTTTCCATACGGAGCTGGGCATTTACATCTCCTTTTTTTACATCATAAAAAAGGCTCAGGAAAACAGGATTTACAGCCTGAATAGTATGCATTTCAATGGTGTCTTCATTATAAGAAGCATGAAGATTAAGTTTGTTCAGTCTGAAGTCTCCGTCCGTAAAATCACGAAGCTTTACATTTAATTGAGAACCGTCGAAAGTATCTGTAACAGAACCGGAAAGTGCCAGCTTACCCGAAAGATTTCTCTTTATTGCAGGAATTTTAGCATTTAAGACAGCGTCTGCCTGAAGCTCAATTGTATTTTTTTTGAGGGAATTGCTTACTCCTATATTTTTAAGATTCAAGAGAGCACTCAGGTTTTCATCATTATATTCAAGATATATATTTTTCAGTTTTATATTTGCCGGAATAATCTTTTTTAATTCTGAAAGGCCGCCTGACTTTGCCGTTGAATTATTAAAGCGTTCTGTAAGCTGTATAAGCTCATCAACATCGAGATTAATTCCGTCTATAACAAGGCTTGAAATACCCCTCTGAAGATCTTTCCTAAGAATATTGAAAAGGCTGTAAGAAACTTTTGTCTTGTTTACTGAAAGCAGCTGATCTCCGTCATCATCAAAAACCCGGATATTGTGAATATAAAAATTGGAAAGCAGAGAGGGAGAAAGTCTTTCATATGTAATACTGAGCCCTGTGGCATCGTGCAGCATTGTTGTAAAGCCATTGATTCTGTCGTTTACTGCCCGGGTAATAGATTTCTTTACCGGAGCAGAAATCAGCAAGGCCAGAACTACGAGGAGAATCATAATGTAACTGCGGACGCGGCCGTTTTTGTAAAATGAGCCCATTTTAGTCGAAATATTATATCAGATTTTTCCTTCTTTATATAGTATAAAGTGAAACAAGGAATTATAATGTAACTTATGATTTTGAAGAATTTTATAGTTTTTGAAGGAATAGATGGAGCCGGAACTTCCACCCAGATAAAAAAGCTTGTAGAAAGAGGTTGTTCTGAGCGCGGAGAGGGAGCCTTTGTAGCTACTGCTGAACCTACTGGCGGCGAAACTGGTCGTTTTTTGCGCCGCATGCTGGGCGGAGAGTTTTCTGTAGACGAAAAAACTAACGCTTACCTCTTTGCAGCAGACCGCTGCGAACATATTTTTGGAAAAGGCGGGGTTCAGGAGCTCTGCCAGGCCGGAAAAACCGTTATAAGCGACAGATATTTCTTTTCCAGCATGGCCTACCAGAGCGTTTCCTGCGGAGAAGAACTGCCCCACCTCTTAAACTCGCCTTTCCCCCTGCCGGAATACCTCTTTTACTTTGTAATTAATCCTGAAGTATCGCTTGGCCGGGTTACTGCCCGCGGTGAAAAGAAGGAAATCTACGAAACAATTGAAAAGCAGAAGAAAATCGCTGCGCAGTATGAGAAAGTCATCTCCGAATATGAAAAAACTGCCGGCGAGACAGGAATGAAAATAATTCGCATTGACGCGGAAAAAGATATCGAAAGTATTTCTGAAGAAATATGGAATATTCTAAAATAAAAGACATTGATTAATAATCTATATTATAAAAATAAACATTAATGTTACAGAAAAAACTGGCGGAGTGAAAAAAGTATACCATGCTGCATCGAGGGGTATTTGGCGCTTAGCCATAAAAAAAATCCGAGGATTTTCGAATGCGCAGCAGGCGAAAACCGCAGGATTTTTTCACAAAAACCAGCTCGCCCGCAGCATGGTATATTTTTTTCACGGGAGCCAGTTTTTTCTGTAAAAACAACGTTCATTAAACATTTTTTTTATATTTCCGATAATATTACTGTGAAAAAGCGTATATTTTCTTTCATCTTATTAATTCTTATTATTTTCATTCATGCCAGCCCTGCATTTGCCTATATGGTGAAGTTCAAGGAAGACTGGTATAAGCTTTATCACGTTCACTACCAGCAGTATCCCGACGACTGCATTGAAAACATCTACTGGCTTGAAAAAGCCGCTCAGGCAGATTTCTGCAATCCTCAGTTTACCGATGCTAAAATCACTTCAGAAAAGGAATGGGAAAAATACCGCTACCTTTTCCAGATGCATATCAACCTCAAGCTTATTGAACAGCACCTTCGACTTGGCCGTACTTACGACAAAAAGTGCATTTACTTTTATGACGCTCCCTGGAAAGACGAATATCTTCGCAATATGGAAAAGGCACTTACCTGCTACAAGGCTGGTCTTTATTACTGGCAGGAAGCAAAGGTATGGCAGGAAAAGGCAAATGCTGCATCTTTCAACTTTATGTTCATTACAGAAAAGCAGAATTGGGAAGATGAGCGTGAACGCATTGCTACCGGCGAACTGAATTACGAAAGAATGCTCAATCGCGAAATAGAAAGACTAGAAAAAAACCTAAAAGAACTTAACGAAATGGATAAAAAATACTAGAATAGGCTCACTATGAGCCAGAAAAGTTTTAAGATTTCTTATCCAGCACTCCATTCAGGAACTGATAAATCACACATTAAGTTTATCTCAGAAAAACCAGACCTTGCAGCCTTATTTTTTGAAGGCGATGAAGCAGCAGAAACAAGACGCCGCTTTTTTATAACAGATGCAACTGTTGCAAGCCTTGAATGCATGCAGTCTTTTATTTCTAAATTTGACGACGGAGTTTGCGGAAAAGACAACCTTTTGATTCTTGGTTCAGGAGAACCTTACAAAACAATCGAAAGCGTACTTACTATTGTACGTGCTGCTTTTGAAGCTAACTATTCACGCAAGGATATTTTTATTGGAATCGGTGGCGGTGTAATCTGTGACATTACTGCCTTTGCCGCATCAATTTATAAGCGCGGAGCAAGTGTTCAGTTTGTGCCTACTACCCTGCTTGCCATGGTAGATGCTTCTATCGGCGGAAAGAGCGGCTGCGATTTTGACAATTACAAGAATATAATCGGAACCTTCTTCCCTGCTACAAAGCTTTTTTACTTTTCGGAATTTGTTCAGTATCTGCCGGAAAATCAGTACAACTCAGGCCTGGCAGAAGCCTTTAAAACAGCCCTTCTTTTTGATAAGGAGCTTTATGATTTCTTCCGCGACAATGCAGAAAAGATCAATTCACGAGATTCAAAGACTCTCGAAATGATTATCAATAAGTGTGTTCGTGCTAAAGGAAAAATCGTAGAAGAAGACTTTACAGAACAGGGAATCCGCGCAACACTGAACCTGGGACATACCTTTGGACACGCACTTGAAAGCGTTGCTGGTCTTGGTGCAATTACTCATGGTGCTGCGGTTGCCTGGGGAATAGGACGCGCAGTTGAACTTGCCTACAAGATGGATTACTGCCTTATGGCCTTCCGTGATGAAGTCTTTTCAATTCTTAAAGCATACGGCTGGGAAACTTCAGCAGTTCCTTCTTTTGTAAAAGGCGGCGGCTTTTGCGAACGTCTTATTTCAATTATGAAAACAGATAAAAAGAATATATCTGAAAAAATCCGCCTGATTCTGTGTAAAGCAGTAACAGATATTTCTATTGAAGAAGTTGATGAGAAGCTGATTGCTTCTGTTTTGAAATAATTATGGAAAAAGAACACTACTTTGATTGGGCCGCTACAAGCCCCGCAGATGAAGACATTTTAAAAGAATCTCTTAATGAAACTCTTGAATGCTGGGGAAATCCTTCCAGCACACATTCTGTAGGAAAGAAGGCCCGCGAGCTTTTTGAAAGTGCACGTAACCGTGCAGCCACAGCCCTTGGAGTAAAAGCAGAAAACATTTATTTTACTTCAGGCGGAACAGAAAGCGACCAGATTCCACTCCTTGCAGTATTAGCAAAGCCTAACAAAGGTACTGTTCTTGTAAGTTCAATTGAACATCCTGCAATCCGTGAACAGTCAGAAGCTCTTAAAAACTGCGGCTGGAATGTAATTCAGATTCCTGCTGACAGCGACGGAGTTATTCAGCCTCAGGCAGTTGTTGATCTCATCACAAGCGATACAGTTCTTATCTGCATAATGGCAGTAAATAATGAAACCGGAGTAATCCAGCCTATTTACGAAATTGCAGATGCCATCACAAAAGCCTGCGAAGGTAAACGCAGACCAAAGTTCCACGTTGACTGTGTTCAGGCTGCAGGTAAAATCGCATTAAATCTTGGCTATAAAGGAATAGACTCTGCCGCTTTGAGTTCTCATAAAATCTGCGGTCCACGTGGGATCGGCATTCTTTATATGAAGGATGCAATTGAACCATTCTTACGCGGAGGCGGCCAGGAAAAAGGCTTGAGAAGCGGAACAGAAAATGTATTCGGTGCCCTGGCATTTTCTAAATGTCTTGAGCGTTACTATAACAAGCAGAAAACTACTGATGCAGAACGAACAAAGAGCTTTGTAGAAAAACTTTCTGCCCTGCCCGGCTGCACTATCGTACCACCAAGCCGTATGGAAAAACCAGAACTCTTTTCTCCATACGTTGTACAGGCAGCTTTCAAAAACATTCCGGGAAATGTAATGCTTCGTGCCCTGGACTCAAAAGGCTTTTCAATTTCTACTGGCAGTGCCTGCTCAGCAAAGAAAAACAAACGCCCGGTCCTTGAGGCAATGCACGTAGATCCGAAACTCCGCGAAAATGCAGTACGATTCAGTTTTGGTCCTCACACTACAGACAAGGCTGTAGACGATTTGCTTGCTGCTGTTGCAGAGATTAACGCTCAGTTTAATCGATAGATTGATTTTTATTTAGCATTATGCTAAATTACATAAAACCGCAGTAAATGCGGAGCAATTCATTAAATTACAAGGGAAGGTTCTTTACGTTATATTTTAAGGGCTCTCCCTCAATATCATAGCCCGCGCAAAACGGGAACAAGGAGTTTTATTATGGGAGCACGTGGAGAACTTTTTACTACTCAGATCTATCTGGACAATCGTTCGTATTTTTTCAATGTTAAAGAAAACCGTACTGGTGATGTATTTTTGCAGATTGTAGAAAGCAAAAACCGTGATGGTGTTGAAGCAGACCGCCATCAGATTGCTATTTTTGCAGAAGACATGCAGAAGTTCCTTCAGGGCTTTGAAAAGTCTCTTGATTTCGTTGAGAAGGACAGAAAGCAGCGCCAGAAGGCAGCAAAAGAAAAGAAGGCTGCTAAAGAAGAAAAATATGGTTCAGGTGCAAAGAAGGTTTACCGCGTAAAGGGCGACAAGGCAGCTAAGTCAGAAAAGAAAGCCGACGACGGAATCAAGAGAACCGGAAAGGTAATTCATATCGTTTCAAAGAAGGACCTTGATTCTTCAGATAACTAACATGTGAAAATGCGGAGTCTGAAAAGGAACTTGCGCAGCGTCATTCCAGCGAAGCAAGTCATTTTCAGACGGGAGAATTTTCAGATTTTCGATATATGACACAAGAAGCAAAATCATTCTATAAGGACCTTCGGAACGTAGTACAGCCGATGGCCATTCAAAACCTTATTTCCTCAGCCGTAAACTCAGCAGACGTAATTATGCTAGGTTATATCGGCCAGACTGCTATTGCAGCCTCATCCCTTGCGGGCAACGTAGCCTTCATTCTTTTTATGGTTTCTACAGGCCTTTCTTCGGGTCTTGTAATGCTGGGCGCCCAGTACTGGGGAAAGAAGGATACAGAATCCATCAGAACGCTTCTTGGAATAGGGCTGAGAATCTGCTGTACTGTAGAAATTATCGTAGCCCTGATTGCGGCAATTTACCCCCGCATCCTCATGCTGATTTTTACAGAGGATCCTGCTCTTATTGCAGAAGGCTGCAAATACCTTAGAGCCGCAAGCTTTTCTTATGTCTGCCTTTCTTTTTCACAGATGTTTCAGGCAGGTTTTAAGAGTATTGAACGAGTAAAAATCGTAACAATTACTTCTACAACAAGTCTCTTCCTGAACATTGGTCTTAATGCAGTTTTCATCTTTGGGCTGTTAGGCTTACCTAAGATGGGAATTACCGGCGTTGGAATTGCAACCTCAATTGCCCGCTTTATTGAAATGGTAATCTGTTTTATTTACGCAGGCCGCCAGACAGATGTTAAATTTTCAGTTGCCTGTGTATTCCGCCGCAACAAGCTGCTTACCCGCGACTTCTTCCGCTACTCTCTTCCGGCTGTAGGAAATGAGCTGGTTTGGGGTTCCGCCTTTGCCATGTACTCTGTAATCATGGGCCACCTTGGAGAAGATATTGTTGCTGCAAACTCTGTTGTAAACACAGTACGCCAGCTGGGCTCAGTTCTCTGCTTTGGTATGGCTTACGGTGGAGCAATTGTTGTTGGAAAATATATGGGGGCCGGCGATATGGAAGTTGCAGAACGCAACGCCAGTCGCCTTGCACGTGTAACAATCTTATCTGGAGTTCTTGGTGCCATCCTCTTACTCTGCACCTATCCAATAATTCCATATATTGCTGATTTAAATGAAACAGCGGCTCACTACAGAAATATACTTCTCTTTATAAATTCATATTCTCTGATTGGAGCTTCAATCAACACAGTTTTAATCTGCGGAATTTTCAGAGCCGGCGGAGATTCAAAATTCGGTTTTGTTGCAGATACAATTAACATGTGGTGCGTTTCTGTTCCACTTGGTTTGATTGCAGCCTTCGTACTCAAGCTGCCACCACTCTGGGTATACTTCATTCTCTTCCTTGATGAGTTTGAAAAAATGCCTTTCGTTATCCATCATTATTTCAAGAAAGGCTGGTTGAGAAACATTACCAGATAGGAGTCATGCTGAACTTGTTTTAGCATCTATTAAAAAGATCCCGAAACAAGTTCGGGATGACATTAATAGTTGGGATGACACTAATACTTAAACGTTAGACGCTGGATCGGGGACGGCCCTAGCTTGTGACATACTTCCCTGTGTGCCTTTGTCGGATAGCCCTTGTGTTTTGCATAGCCGTACGCCGGGTACTTTTTATCCATTTCTAACATGAGGCGGTCTCGGGCTGTCTTAGCCAGAATACTTGCCGCCATTACGCAGGGATATTTTCCATCGGCTTTAGGTTCACAGCGGCACTCAATCGGGATATCAGGACATCTTGTTCCATCAGTTATTCCGGAAATCTCATCAAGACGTAAACCAGGATTTTTCTTGAGCATATCTTCAAAAGCAAGTTTCATTGCAAGCATGCTTGCTTCCAGAATATTTATTTCATCAATTTTTTTATGATCAACCAGGGCTATGCCCCAGCAGGCTTTTTCTTTGATTATGATTTCAGCCGCTTCCCTTTTTTTTTCAGAAAGCTTTTTAGAGTCATTTAATATTTCGATTGGAAAATCAGGAGGAAGAATTACAGTCGCAGCACAGACAGGACCTGCAAGAGGGCCCCGCCCTGCTTCATCAAAACCTGCAGTCATTTAAAACCCCTGAACGGTATTTTTTTCTTCTGTAAGTTTTGTAGAATTGTTTACATAAACCGGCTTATTCTTACTTGTATTATTTGAAAGCTGAGCCTTATAAGAGTTTTCCTTAAGTACTGCAGTAAGTCCAAAGAGTTCTGCAATTCTTCCGCTGACACCTGTTACAGAGAAATTATTCTTCTGAGCATTCAGGTTTCCGCCATTAGCAGAAATTACAACACTTGTTTCGGCATTTGTACTTAATGAAGAGTTTCTTATAGACATACGTGACTTAACAGCAGATATAAAGGAAACATAAGAAACAGCATTAGCGGAAGCCATAGTATCAGAAATATTTATGATACCATTACTTGCATCAATTACAGTTCCGTTTCTTACAAAATCAGCTGCTATAATACAATTCTTCATAGTCAGTACAGAATTTTCAAGCTTTATCACAGGAACTATAGATTTCTTTGTCTGGTCCGATTCTTTATGAATACGGCAGTCAGAAATTTCAAAGGTAGAAGCCTTTACCATAAGAGATCCTTCCGGACCAAAATTAAGGCGGGCATCTCCATTATTTGTAATTTCAAAATTTGCAGAAACATTGTAAGCACGATTAATCTGCATCTCCCCTTTTACACTGAGTTTTACAACGCGTTGTTTTGTAAGAGCTGAAGCAAGCTGATTAAAGTCTGTAAATGGATGCTGTGCTGTACCATCAGCTGTTTCCGCATCTCCTTCAGCATCAAAATAGTAATTTGACTGATCAATAACTACTGCAAATTCTACAGGACTGCTTTCATTGTCTTCAGTTTTTGTATAGGCAGAAACTTTGTAATAAACAGGACTTAATCCATTCTGAGCCCAGCGTAAAGAAAAGTTTTCTCCCTTTACTTTTTTGTAAGCTCCAAGCGGAACGTTCTTAAAAATTTCATCTGTAGAAGAATAATTTAGATTTGATTCACTCAGAGTAAGTGGCTGACTCAGGGCTACATAAAGTTCAGTACCGCGAACTCCAGTAATCTTTACATCTACACTTCCTCTTGAAACAAAGCCTTCTGCATTTGTTTTTATTACAGGAATCTGCGGAGGTCTTCGGTTTACATTATATGAAAATGTAAACTGTCCCTGATATACAGAGCTTGCAAAAACTCCTAGAGTAAGATTACCGGAAACTGCATCTCCATAAAAAGCATCAATTCCAACTTTTGAAAAGAGTTCAGAATAAGAGCCATCTGCTTCATTTCTCAAGCTTAATGCATAAGAGTCATCACCTTTTAATGAATAAACAATACTGCCATCTTCAAGCTCTTCACGAATAACTTCTGGCTTTGGAGGAAGAACAAAAAACTCTATTGGATTTCCTGCTTCATATTCCAGCGGCTGCCATGAAATCATATGACTTACAGCACGGTCTATTCGGCGTGGCTCAGTTGGAAGTCCCCAGTATTCAGAATCAATTTTGTAAATCAGATTATCATCAAGGAAGCTGATTGTTTCCCAATCGGTAATTTCAAAAGGGACGTCTCTTCGGCTATAAACGCCGGCAGATTGCGGATAAGTTTTTATGATAAATCGATATTTTGTATTTCGGTTGCGGTCAAAAATTGTACAGGGAATATAACGTGAAAGCACACTCGAAGCTGAAAGGCGGAGTGTACGGGCAGGCATATAATTTTCTGGTGTATTTTTGTCCTGCAAAACTCCAAGATAAAAATACAAATCTTCAGGAATTACAAGCTGGCTTCCTGCACTGTAATTCAAAATTCCGCCGTCAAAAAATGTTTGAATAAAGTCATGGTAAGGAGTTTTTGCAGCATTATCTGCCTGAACGTTATAAAAAACCGAAGTCTTTTCCTTCTTACCATCAGCTCCAATGCGGGTTATATTAACCTGAACCTGGCCAGAAACATCCAGTAAGACAGGACCGTCGTAGGCAAATCCGAAGGTTTCCGGATCTGCCCCATCAACAGAATAAAAAAAGTCACCGTCTTCAGAATTATCAATTACAAGCATCTGTTTGTTAGCCCAGAGGCCTTCTGCAGGACTAAGAAGATTTATTTCTGCAGCCAGCGGAAAAGACATTACAAGCAGTGTACTTAAAATTATATATAATGACAGTAACTTTTTTTTCATATCCCGTCCTAATTTTTGTTTTTGAAACTATGCTTCAAGGAAAGGTCCAAGAATATCTCGCAGTTCCGGATCCTGAGAATAGTAATTCTTCTCAAGTTCCTCTTTTGAAAGCCCAACCAGCTCGTGACTCATGTAGTGAATCCAGCGGTTTTCATCAGGATTATTGATTACAAACTTACGGCAGTAATAATCCGGCTGAATTGGAAGCTGCTCTTCCTGATATGTAAAATATTTGTAGTCGTGCACAACAACCTTAATATCCTCGCGAGGCATACCGCGGCTGTTGATAAGAGTTTCTACAAGTGAATTGATTGTTCGGCCTGAATCAAAAATATCATCAACTAAAAGAATCTTATCGCCAGGACGAAGGTTTTCTGGAGGATAGGTCCAGCCGTCAATAAAAACCTTTGTGTGCTGAGCAACATCGGAATAAGAGCGGGCAACTACTCCGGCATACAAAACCGGGTGAAAGCTTTCTCGCTTGCTGATAATTTTAAAATACTCGCTGATAACGTTTGCCATGTAAGCACCGCCGCGAAGCGAACAGTAAATTACATCTGGAATAAAACCGTCTTTATAGATTTTGTGCGCAAGCTTAAGTGCGTCATTTCTCACCGTGTCATAAGGTAAAAATTCTTTGATCATAATAGTTAATTATAACGTCTTTTTATTATTTTTACTACTGATTTTTGAAAAGCAAACTGGCATAACCAGCTGAATAAAATCAGAAAACATGTAACTGCAAGTACGTCTGCAGATTCCAGATGCACCTGAGCCTGCTGCATAAGAGAACCGGCTGCATAATGAGGAAGACTTAAAACTTCACCTGCGGCAACAACCTTCCAGGAAATTCCAAAGGCGGATTCTGCACCTGAAGCAAGAGCCGGGGCTGCAGCAGGAAGTCTTATATACAAAAAAGCACTAAGTCCGGTAAAGCCACGACTGTTAGCTTTAAATATCTTTTCAAGATTTTCAGGCGAATGAAAAAATCCTTTTTGACTTGCAGTTATCACAATAGGCAGGCACATCAAGATTGCAACAAAAACAGGAACGACGCCAGATGTAAACCAGAAAAGAGCCGGAAGGATAAGGGCAATTACGGGGGTTGCTCTTACAAGGTTCAGAGGAAACTCCAGAAAAGAAGAAAAGGATTTTGAATCTGCGGCGAATAAGCCAAGAAAAAAGCCCAGTATAAGTGAAATCAAAAAGGAAATTATTACACGCAAAAAAGTAAAAGCAAAGGCTTTCCAGAAGAGTCCTGTACGAACCAGCTGAGAAAGCCTTAATAAAACAGTATGAGGATAAGGAAGTATAAGCGGTGCACTGATTATTGCAGCCACCGCATACCATGCCAGAATCAGAAAAAAAGGAGAAATGATTTTCCAAAAACTCTCTTTTTTCATTAATCAGCATTAATCCTATTTATAATAAAAACCTTTATCTGGAAGCTTTCCACCAATAGAAGCTTTATCGTTTTCCAGGAAAAGTTTTAAAAGTTTTTCAATTGATTTTTTTGCAGAACTTGCCGGAACAAAAGTATAATTTGAAAGAGGGATTGCTTTTGTTACAATACCAGCAGCAAGGCCAAGATTATGCTTTTCACATAAAGCTCCGGCTTCGGCAGGATTTTTTATTGTCCAGTTTACTGCTGCATCATACTCTGCAAGAAGAGTTGCCATAAACTTTGGATTATCTTTTGCAAAGTCTGCACGTACTACCATTACAGAAAGAGGATAGATTTCTTTTTCACCAGTAAGTTCAAGATATTCTTTCTGGAAATCCAGGGCTGCAATAACCTTATCTGATTTTGTTTTTGCGATTGTTGCAAAAGGCTCAGGAACTACAGCATACTGGATTTTACCAGAAATGAGCTGGGCTGCAATCTGAGCAGTAGGAATTGAAAAGTCCATAGTTACATCTGATTTATCACCTTCCCAGGTCATTTTATTTTCCTTAAGCAGATAGCGGAACATATATTCAGGAGTTGCCCCTTGTCCTGCTACATAAACTCTTTTACCTTTAAGATCCTTAAAGGTATGGATGTTTTCGTCGGTTGTAATAAGGGCAAGATTTCCAAGACCAACTACGGCACAAGTGATGATTGATTTATTGCCGGAATTATAAACTTTGGCTGCAACATTGGCAGGCATAAAGCCAACATCGATTTCTTTTTTTATCATTTTTGGAAGCAAAGCCTGCGGGTCGGCAAACTTTTCAAAAGTTAGTTCTGCCTTACTTCCATCTGTGGAAATTGTATTTTTATTTTCCATCAGATATACTGCCGGCACACAGGTTGGTCCGTTGAGCAGGCCTACACGCACCTGAGCTGTTTTTTCTGTCTGTGCAAAAAGCTTAAGAGAGATAAGACTTATTGCAAGGAATACAAATGTTGTTTTTTTCATTTTCAACCTTCTCCAATTTAACTTTTATTTTACCACCATTACACTCAATTGCAACAGTATTAAAATCTTTTCCGGCATTTGAAAGGAGCTCCATAGAAAGCGGATCTTCAATTTCCTTGCGAAGGAGTCGCTTCATAGGACGGGCTCCCATTGCAGGATTATATCCGTTTTCAATAAGGTATTCCTTTGCCTTTGGCTTGAGGCTGATTGTAAGACCTTTTTCTGCAAGACGTTCGCCAAGTTCAGCAAGCTGAATATCAAGAATCTTTGCAACCTCTTTTTTAGAAAGGGCATCAAATACAATTACATCGTCAATACGGTTGATAAGTTCAGGGCTCAAAAGCTTTTTAAGTTCGTTCATAGCCCCTGCCTTGATTTCTTCGTAAGGCATAACTCCGTCGAGGGTACCAAACCCAACACGGCCTTCGTTTGTAATCTGGCGGGCGCCGGCATTACTTGTCATGATGATGACTGTGTTACGGAAGTTTACTGTGTGGCCCAGATTATCAGAAAGTTCACCCTCTTCAAGAAGCTGAAGCAGCAGGTTGAAAATATCAGGATGAGCCTTTTCAATTTCATCCAGCAAGACAACTGAATATGGATGACGGCGAACCTTTTCTGTAAGCACACCACCCTCTTCATAGCCAACGTATCCTGGAGGCGCTCCAACTAGGCGGCTTGCCGTATGCTTTTCCATAAAGTCAGACATATCAATTCGAATTAAGGATTCTTCGCTTCCAAAAAGATATTTTGCAAGAGCCTTTGCAAGCTGAGTTTTTCCAACTCCGGTAGGGCCTAAGAAAATAAAAGAACCGACCGGATGTTTTGGAGATGAGATACCAGCCCGTGCGCGACGGATGGCGCCGCTTATTACGCTTACGGCGCTGTTCTGACCGATTACTGTATTGTGAAGTTCATCTTCCATATGAACGATGCGTTCTGCCTCAGAAGAAGAAAGACGCTCTACAGGAACTCCTGTCATCTCGGAAATAATATGCTCAACATCAGAAACGCTTACACGCTTTGTTCCGCTCGCTCCGCTCTTTTTCCAGAGGTCGCTGTAAACGTTGAGGCGGCGCTTGAGGTCAATTACCTTGTCGCGTACTAAAGCCGCACTTTCGTAATCTTGATTTTTTACAAGGGCTGTTTTTTCTTCAATCAGCTGGCTGATATTCTGCTCAAGTTCTGCAAGCTCGGTTGGACGGGCTTCTTCCTGAATCTTTTTTGCAGCTCCAGCTTCATCAAGAATATCAATTGCCTTATCCGGCAAAACTTTTTCCGGAATATAGCGGCGGCTGAGTTTTACAATGGCAGGAATTACTGCGTCATCATAAATTACTCTGTGATAGTTTTCGTATTTAGTTTTGATTCCATTGAGAATCTCTTCTGTTTCCTGGTCTCCTGGCTCTTCAACCTTAACAACCTGGAAGCGGCGTTCAAGAGCCAGATCTTTTTCTATGTGACGGGTATATTCTTTTGTAGTAGTTGCACCAATGATCTGGATTTCGCCGCGGGAAAGAGCTGGTTTCATGATGTTAGAAGCGTCCATTGTTCCTTCCGGACCACCAGCGCCAATGATAGTATGAAGCTCATCAATAAAGAGAATGATATCTTTATTTTCCTGAAGCTCCTTCATCATTTTTTTCATACGCTCTTCAAACTCACCGCGGTACTTTGTACCGGCAACAATTGCGGCTAAGTCCAGAGAAAGAATACGCTTATTCAAAAGTCCTTCCGGAACCTTACCGGCTGCAATGTGCTGGGCAAGGCCTTCCACAATGGCTGTTTTTCCAACGCCAGGCTCTCCGGTAAGTACCGGGTTATTTTTTGTGCGGCGGGAGAGAATCTGAATTACACGGTGGATTTCTTTATCACGGCCGACAACAGGATCATCTTTATTTTCGCGGGCAAGCTTTGTAAGGTCACGGCTGTATTCTGCAAGGAAAGACTGCTTTTGTCCGCCAGTAGATTTATCTGCCGGCTGCTTCTTTTCTTTTTTCTCTTCAAAAACACCAAAGAGTCCGCCGCCTGCATCATCATTCAAAAGGCTTCTGAATACAGAATCAACAATACTTTCTGCATTCTGCTGACGGATAGAAGAACCAACATCTGACTGAAGCTCCATTACAGTAAAACGCAAATCATTTATTGTGTAGCCTTCGTTAGTAAAAAACTTTGCGGCTACACTTCCCTCGTCGCGTACTGCTGCAAGAAGAAGATGTTCTGTTCCAATATAATTATTATGTAAAGCCGAAGATTCAATATCGGCAATATCAATCATAAACTGATAACGACGGCTCTTTGGAATTGAATCGAGAGTCGGTGAGCTTATGTCATCGCGGAAATAAGTTTCTACAGCCTGTAAAAGCTTATCTGCATCAAGTCCAAGTTCTGAGATTGCAGAATATCCGAGTCCATCCTTTGATTTTAAGATTGCAAGAAGTACATGCTCTGGTAAAAGCTGGGTACTTCCGATTTTTCTGGCTTCATCCTGGGCCAGTACCATCAAGATTTTTTTTGCTCTAGGAGACAGGTTTTTCATTAACAATTCCCTCAAAGGCCTGTTGTATTACAATAGTTCTGAGTCTTTTTATCTGCAGGTTTTCGCTGGATTTTACGTCTTTTTCAAAGGTAAACGCAAAATTGTCACAAAGATATTTTAGATGCCCGTCCTTTACCCGGTAATAAAGCCCGTTCAGTTCGCTTTCCGAAATACCTTTTATGAGCCCCAGCTGAAGTCCCCATTTTACCGCAGAAATTATGCTTACAGCCTCCTCATAAGAAAGCAGCAGCGAGTACATGGCCCGTGCATAACTCTGCTTGAAAAAATTCAAGACTACTGTAGGATTATTATCGGCAAAATTCGAGCGAATCTTGCGTTCTGTTTTTAAAATAACGCTTACAACTGAATGAATTACAGCCATCTGGTCCAATTCTGTGCCTTCTGCAGAGCTTGTAGTAGTGATATCAAAAAGACAATTCGAAAAATCAGCAATCTGTTCACTTTTAAAGACGGGTTTTATCGAAAGCTTCTTTTCACGAACCATAGAAACCACCGAATCAAACTGGCCGGAAAGCACAATTGAAGGAATAAAAACACGAACTGAGAATTTAAGGCCGGTTCCGCAGTCTTTTATATAGGAAGTAAGGTATCCGAAATCAATATTTGCAGCAAACTGAAGCTTTTTTTGAAGAAATTCGTCTACTTTATAGACCTTTTCCATCACTTTTTCGCAGTCCAGGCCAGAAACAAAGGCTGCAATCTTAATATGGTCGCTTTCATTTACAAGACAGGAGGTACTTTCATCACCATAATTGATTACAACAGCCGTACAGTCATCATTTATGATGTTTTTGTCTATCAGAATCTGCTTTCCGGGAATGGAAACCTGGCTCATATCAATAAAATGCCAGCCCTCCTCGCCGGAAAAGGCATCATAAGCGAGAGCCTGAACGCGCTCTTTGTCATCTGTAGACATTTTTGAGGAAAAAGGGAAATCTGCGAGATTCCGCACAAGTCTGGCACGGGTAGAAATGATTACATCATCATTTTTTCCCTCTTCTGCAAACCACGCGCTGATTCCGCCAGTCGTGCTATTGCTCTCCGTCTTTTGTTTCCGTGCCATGATTCAAAACCTTAAGATAGTCTCTGTAAAGTGCTGCTTTTTCGTAATCTTCTGCGGCAACCGCTTCTTCAAGCTTAATCTGCATAGTCATGCGGTCTACGAGAGTTGAACGGTAGCCTTTTAGCCGTTTTGGCAGGGAACCTTTGTATGAGCCGGTGATTCCATAACCTTCAAGGGTAGCACGGAATTCTTCGGCAAAGGTGTAATAACACTCTGCACAACCTATTTTCTGAGACTTTGCAATCTGATCAAAAGTGCATCCGCACACACTGCAGCATTTCATACAGTTTACCGATTAAACTAGTTTTTACGTAAAATATCAAGAGGTTTTTCACGGCCAGCCTTGCGGGAAGGCAGATAAGAAACCAGTAG
>JAEEGJ010009233.1_pt1 | contig 26567 bp, 22 predicted proteins | sample 8958761 | NCBI WGS metagenome assembly JAEEGJ01 (sample SAMN16246546, study PRJNA631951) | gut metagenome | biome: gut microbiome; feature: rumen; material: RS-attached | host: Bos | place: Iran: Karaj | collected 2018-10 | reverse complement strand
AAGGAGCAGGGCGACAAACTCCCAGCAGACGTTAAGTCTGAGATGGAGGCTGCTATCCAGAAGCTGAAGGATGCCCACAAGGCACAGGACGTTGCTGCTATCGATGCAGCTATCGCAGAGCTCAACGCAGTTGCTCAGAAGATGTATCAGGCAGGCGCACAGCCAGGTGCTCAGCCAGGTCCTGACATGAACGGCGGCTTCAACGGTGGCGCACAGGCAGGCGGTCAGTCTTCACAGAACGGCCCTGACGTTCAGGACGCAGACTTCGAGGAGGTAAAGTAAGTATTTCTTGAAATAAATAAAGAATCCCGTATAACTCAAGTAGTTATGCGGGATTATTGTGTTAATAGCGATAACAAACAAAATCGTATAATTTGGGAGAAATGGAACTCAAAAAAAAGGAATAAAGCGAGTTTTACATTAAAAAGTTGGCAACATTGGCAATTTTTTAATGCAAAATTTGCATAATCGAATAAATAACATTACCTTTGCATTAACTAAAACCTCCAATAATGATACAAATTAGGAATAATAAATATTGTAAAATAGACTTTATCATGCCTCCACGTTACAATATGATTTTTCTATTTCACATTAAAGAGGAAAGAATAAATATACAAAATTACAAAGTAAAAATAAAACTATAAAAGTCATATATGCAAAAAACGATCTCGATGGTGCCCCTTTCTCTCAAACTGCATTCTGCGAATGGTTCAGTGGCAAAAAAGAGAACATAGCCAAAAACTACTCCGTACTGCCCAAAGACTCCTTGGTGTCAAAGGATGGTGTGGAAGCAGATTTGCTTAATCTGCGAAAATTGGTTGAAAATAAAAATGATGACTATGAAAATCAAATGTGATTTCTCTGGTTGGAATTACGTGATTTAACAAATTTATTCAATATTACTTTTCAATGCAAACAGTTCTTGAACTTTCATATGTAAAAGCAAGGCGGTATTTCTTGGAATCACAGAACTACTGTAATATGCAGTTTCCTGTGTATCTTGATTTCAAACCTATTATTGAGTATGTTCAGAAGATTATTGGGAACAAAGAATTAAAGGACATTTTGAAAGATCCCAAAAAGATGCCTTCTGACTATGAGAATGTAAATCATATTATACTTGTCAAAAAAGATGCAAAGTACTCGTATAGACCAATTCAGTTGATTAATCCTTACTTATATTATTTGCTTGTTAAAGCAATGACAAACAAAAGTAGTTGGAAGGAGATTAAAGATAGATTTGCAGCACTGAGGGTACCTAACATAGAAGTCGCAAGTATTCCTAAAGTCAAAGGAGACACAGATAAATCACATTTGTCTGCATCTGTAAGTTCATGGTGGGAGAATGTTGAGCAGAGAAGTCTTGAGTTAGCATTATCATATAGATATATGTTTGTTACTGATATAACCAATTGCTATGGTGCTATATATACTCATACTATCGCATGGGCTTTGATGGGGAAAGATAAGGCAAAAGAAAAGCGAGACAGAAATGGACTGTTAGGTAATATGATTGACAACTATATTCAAGGTATGCAATATGGTCAAACAAATGGTATTCCCCAAGGAAGTGTATTGTCTGATTTTATTGCTGAGATGGTGCTTGCCTATGCAGACAAGACTCTTTGTGAGAAGTTAATTGCAGAAAACATATCCGATTATTATATCATAAGATACAGGGATGACTATCGTGTATTCTGCAATTCGAAAGAAGATATTGAGCGTATAGCTTTTTTCCTTCAGGAAGTTCTATCTGAACTAAATTTCCACTTGAATACTAAAAAGACGTATTTGACAGAAGAAGTAATAAGCGAATCTATAAAGGTTGACAAGAGAGCATATATCTCAGAAGGACCAATTTACAGGAAATCCAATAAGAGGATTTATTCTACAATGTCGAACCTTCAGCAAGAGGCTTTCTTTATTCATCAGTTTTCAAAGAAATTTCCCAATAGTGGTACTCTGACAAATCTTTTAACGACATTTGCTTATAGGTTAGTTAAGAAATTTGCTGATTGTGGTAACGTCCATGTGTTAATATCCATTTTCACGGATATTGCACTATCAAGTCCGAAAGTTTACAAGATTGTTCTTGCTATCATCAGCAAACTAATTAATAAAATCCCGACAACAGACGAAAGAGAACAAATAGTTAATGATATTTACACGAAGTTTCTGAGATTCCCCAATATAGGAGAGATACAAATATGGATGCAGCGTATCACATATAATTTGCCTCATCCTATCGCATATACTGAAGATATATGCAAAATAGTGTGCAACGAAGCTGGGGTTGAATTATGGAATAATGATTGGGTAGATGATGCCTATAAAAATGCATTTCCACAATATAAAATTTGTACCGAATGGTTAAGGGACAATTATACCCCTGTTATAGACATTGATGAAGTTAGTTTGTTCAACAACTATTAATTAACTAATTAACGAACGGATTATAGGCATTATTCACTATTATGGAATCAAGACGTTGTTTAAATCAAGGTGTGTTAGAACGCATATCAAAGATTATAGGAGATACAAATGACGGACTTTCAGGATCAGAAATCGCTTATTTTCTTAAGCAATGCAACATTAAAGATGTTGCTCCCAATATTACAAAATGGAAGCGCCTCTATAGTGCATTAGCATCTGTTCAAAACAATGAAAGGCAATCAAACAAAATCTTGAGATTCGTCCAAACTGTTTTGAATCCTGCCCGTTATACGAATCAACATGCTTTTGAGACAAAAAGAAAGGCTGTAAACGAATCCTTGTCATATGTTGGATATGAATTACAACCAAATGGGCGTTTTAGGGAGGTTCCTGTTACAACAACCATAAGTGAAGCCCAACAGCGAGCAAATGACCTTTTGGCTAATCTCCAAATCAGGAAAGCCCACCAAGATATATTCAAATACTGCCAAGCAGAGTTGGTAGATAAGAATTACTTTCATGCGGTATTTGAGGCATGTAAAGGACTTTTTGCAAGGATACGTCAATTATCATTGGTTAATACAGATGGTTTGCCGTTGGTACAATATGTGTTCAATCATCCTGTATTGCTCATTAATCCTTACCAATCCAAACAGGAGATAGATGAGCAGAAAGGGTTTGAAGCAATCCTTGAAGGATTATGCAATATGTTTAGGAATCCAGAGGCACATCAACCCAAAATAGAATGGCCAATAGACGAGCAAGACGCCTTGGAGATTTTATCTTTAATTTCCTATTGCCATAGGAGATTGGATAAAGCCCAGAGAATTGATTAAATGTATTTAAACGTCATAATCAGAGTTATTCGCTAGAACGATTTGTTGATATGAAGAAAAATATGTACCTTTGCACAAACAAAAGAAAGGAATATATAGAAAAGGACAAGATTGAATAGGAAGAGTATCACACGGATGCTTCTCGATATTTGTTGATTGATAACATTAAGGATGCTTATGACGTTCCTTATTTGTACCAAAGCCTCTGTAAGTCGCTGATAATCAGTAGTGGCTAATTTTGAGGAGGTGAAGTAAGTTTTTTAAGAAATAAATAAAGAATCCCGTATAACTCAAGTAGTTATGCGGGATTTTTGTGTTATACGATACAGGACTTTATAGTATAAATGTTCTTTGTGAGTCCGCCAAAGCATTCTCGTATTGTCTATTAAGTTCATCATAAGAAAGGAAGTTAACACGATTTTGCTCGCGCAAATCCCGGAATGCCGTTTCATTAAGCTTACGGTTAAATTCTTCCTTTCGATAGTTATCCGCTACTATAACCATTCGGGCGTTGAAGTCCTGCAAATCACAAAACTTAAGTAACGAGTTTTGAATATCGGTAGAATGTTCTACTTCAAAGAATGAGTGTGGCATTTTTCGGTCGTTAAACCATATCACGTCTATCGTGCGAGAACGTTCGACTAACCGAGGATATGTATAGTTAGGGATTTCATTAAGACTTCTCAAATCCCCTAATGTGGCTTCTTGCAGAAACATCCTATTCCTGTCTTGATTAGGCACAAAGGTGTCAAAGTGTCTCAGCTCACCAACCTTAAGTAACAATCCCTGATAATAGTAGTGTGTGAACTGCTGAACCGCATTTGAATCGGCATTAGCATTCGTAACCTGAACAATTCCGTTCGCCTCAAGTTGGCGACGATGTGACTCAAGCGCATACAATCCTTTTCGCACCACATAAATCCCTCTTGTATGCCTAACGATACGACGAATAGATGCTTGAGGTGTTTGAGTTCCCCAAGTGCAATCTGGATTCTGCAAAGCAATCTGGTATATTTTACCTAATGGTGCTATGCCTCCAAGACTTTCTATTGCATCTATTACAGCTTGTGATTGAGTCATATTATTCAATATTAATCAGATTACAGGTCATCTTCTTATAAAGTTACTTTATAATAGTTTTGCAAAAATACTAATTAATTTTGAAAATAAGGGTAAGAATAAAATTTTTTTAGGGGGAAACGACATTTTTTATTGTGATTTAGCCGCGTTTTTCAGCTTTTTTGTGTATATTTGTAGTCTGAAAAATGACTACTTCCCTAAATATAGTCATTAACACATGAAGACGGTTCTTTAAGAACAGGATAAAAATAACTAAACTCCCCCAAAAATCCTATGGCAAAATCAAAAAAATTAGATAGAATTTCTTCTGTAGATCAGTTGACCTACATTCAAGATACTATTTGTCAAATTCGTATTGAGCGCATTGAGGCTGCTGTTAATTCAATTAGAAAAGATTCGACGATAACAAAGCTAATGCGTACTTTTTCTAATTTAAATAATATTTTTGCAGAAGAAGAAGAACGTTTACAAGAAAACGAAAAAAGTCATAATACAAAATATGCCAATAAAGACAATCTAAAATATAGTACGGCATATAAATGTTTGTCATGTATCAAAACAAGTATTTTTGGATTGGAGAGTGTAATGAACGCTTTTACACCAAAAACAAGAACTCCAAAGAAATACTATCAAACAGATACTCAAAGTATAGAATTCAAGGCGGAACATTCATTAATCGGAGAATTGCCTTATCAGCAATTTCTATTTGATGATAAGACACCAACTCAAACAAGATTAACACAAGAGATTCTTACATTTCTCCAATATTTGTATAAGAACTTTGATAGATGTAAACGAATTGTTGAAGATGAAATCAGAATAGGAAAAGATAATGAAGAATGCTTGCTTAGATTGGAACAACAAATTGAGGAGATCTATCAATTAGTAAAAGATAAAAGAACAAAGGTCATTAAGGATGATTATTACAAGGATCTGCTTTCAATTGATACCCATCCTGAGAATGCCATGAAATATTGGCATAAGCTTACGCCTGCTCAATTAGTCCCTCTTTCAGTCCCGTATATAAAAAAGAAATTTTCTATTTATACAGAGAGCGAAAGAAATGCATTTGAATTTAATGAGAAGCAGCTAAATTTGTACAGAAAAATGATGAATGTCATAATAAAAAAGCATTATCCGAAAATATCAGGTGAAATACTTGTTTATGCTTATAAGTATTCAAATTGTAAAGCATCACTAACTGCATTTTATAATTGTTTTGAAGAAACATATAAAAGAATGGGAGGTACAGAAAACATAGTTACCTTCCAAAGATTCGATCAGGCATATGGAATATATGCATATCCTAAAAATTCTGAAGATTATCAGGAATTTCAAAGAGAAATGGATATCTCAACCCTAAAATGACACCACAAATTCTTTAAATCTTCACACCGGCATTTAAACATGTCGGTGTTTTTTTGTAGAAAATTTAAAGTTTGATTGTTTGTTTTCTTGAAGATAAGACTACAAAAAACTTTAAAAAATCCAATATCATGTTTTTTTTACTTTAAGAAATCCTCAAAAGTGTGATTTTCTTAAAGTTTTCAGCACTCAAAACGCATTGATATTCAAGTGTTTAAAAATTTGTAAGTTCAAAAATAAAACCGTAATTTCGCAACCGAAAACATCACGAGATGATGTATAAGCGGTTGCAAAGATAGCTTGTTTCGTCAATGTCTTGAATACCGACCAAAGGTTAAGACCTGCCGACCAAATGGGAACTCGGTGTTAGGAGTGGACTTGAGGTGAACTTCCCAATATGACGGAAAGGATTAATACCAGTATAAAAAATGAAAACGGTATTTAATTCCAACTCTCAGGCAGGTTCACAGAACTATACAGAACCTCGCCACATTGGAGGCATCATCTCTGGCATCCTCCGTAGTAGCTCACCATTCGGCAAGGCTTTTCGCAAGCACTTGGCTGACATCAAGAAAGGAGGTAGCGTATGTGTACAGTAATCTTTGAGGTGCTTACTGTTGCTGTCCTCATCCTTGAGATGTTCCTCTTCATCGCTCTCATCGGCGAGATAAAGGGGATTGACCGCGCGATTGATCACTATGTGGATAACCTTTTACAGGAGGACGGCGACGATGAAGAATAATACGTATTTGGCAGTCAACCTGAAGGTGAAGATGTTCAGGGACAGTCGCTTGAAGCTCGGTAAGGATTACATCGGCATTCTCTGTCATGATGTTCCAGATGATAGTATTTGTGGTGACGATGATCATTTCACGTTCACCGAGACCTATCCAATGAATGTGCGCAAGCGTAACCCGCAGGTGTTTGATGGTGAGTATATCACCGTTACTCGCAGATCTGATGGCTCATACCGCATCAACTTCAAGTCTTTCTATATCAAAAAGGGCTTTGACGTGGCTGCATTCGCAAGTGGTGTGGCAAGCGAGATCAGAAAAGCGCTCAAAGGCCTTATAGGGAAGTAGTCTTTCTGGGCCGAGCGTAGCGGACAGTTGGACAGTGGACAGATGTGTTTTTGCAATACATTTATCTCTATTTTCTATATATTATATATTATAACTGATTAATAATAAGATAGTTATAAGTAAAGATAAAGAAAATTCGTGTTTTCCAAAATTCAACTGTCCTTCTGTCCGTACTGTCCTGTCCATGCTCGGTCTCTATGTTTAATTTCTTCTAAAAAGCTGATTTTCAACAATGTACGATATTTCAAAATCAACAGCACCAAAGATGCCGGAACTGAAAAACGGTACAGAATGCATCAAACTTTTGCTCACGCAGGCCTCAAAAGACATGCACGAGCCTATTGTTCCTATGCTTTTCCCTGTTTTGGGGGCACATATATGTAATTCTGAATTTATGTATCCTGACAATTCCTGGAAGGAGATGTGTGGCGAAATGGCCAACCTCGTTGCGGATAGTGGGTGTAACAAAGGCCAATTCGGTAATCTTGTTGAGGCTATCAACCGTAATTTCCGTAAGCACGACGATGAGGAGATGAAGAAACTCGTGGAATGGTCGAGACAGGTGAAGTCGAAGTCATCCAACAAGGATAAGCCCGATCATCCTGATGTGGCGATATGGTTTCCTCCTGCCGACACTACCAGACCTGCCTTCATTCAGAATGCTATGGCATGTGAGGCGTTGGGAGGGCATACCCAGTACCTTAATCTGCCAGAGGTGGAGATGGCTGACGATATGTGTGGCGGTCATAAGAAGGTGTCGCAGATTATGCGTAACATATTCGACCGCATGCGCTCTGGTGCCTTGCGTGCCACAGCCGACGGTATCACGGGTAATCCTATCCTGCGCGTGAACATCACGTTCAGTTCCACGCCTTATTCCGCACGCAGTTTCTTCAAGAGGGATCTGAAGAACGGCACCTTCGGGCGTATTGTATTCTCCTACAAGGCTCGAACGGTTCGCGACGGCAGGATTCCCCGTCAGGGTAAGTACATGGATGAGTTCTATGAGAAACTGGATGAGTATATCACTCGGTTGGAGACATGCAAGGGGCGCTTCGTCATCAAGCCTCTCAACAAGCTAGCCGACAAGCTGGCTATGGATATGGCTAAGTTGGGCGACCTTACCGACGATGATGATCTCTGGGATGTATCTAAGCGCGCTATCATCAACGCATGGAAGGCAGGGTGCATCATGTGGGTGCTCAACAATCAGACTTGGACAAAGTCGATGGGTGAGGTTGTTGAGTGGCTTGTGTATCACGACCTCTGGAGCAAGATGCAGGTGTTTGCCGACTTGATTGACAATGAGACGGGCACTCTGATCGAGGCTCAGCGACATGGTCCGAAGAATTTACTCGAAGACCTGCCTGCCTCGTTCAACGAAGCTGAGTTGCAAGCGCTTCGCAATAGTCATGGCAAGTCTCCTGACGGCACGAAGGAACAGTTGCGTGCATGGAGGAGACGTGGCTACATCGAGTTCTCTTCGGAGACTGGGCTTTATACCAAGACGGAGAAGTATCTGCGTGGGGTGTAAGTTTAGTGTAAAGTGTAAAGAGTAAAGTGTAAAGAGTAATGTAAAGTTTTTAGAACGCAAAGGCGCTAAGGCGGTAGGAGGGATTTGCTTTCGCCTTCTAAAAAAACATAGCAAAACAAATAAAAACATATAAAAACAAAAAATGATTATCCGTAATTACCTGATAGCGCCCCGAAGGGGCAATAAGCTCATAGCCCAGGGTAACACCCTGGGGATTTAGAGGAGGGAGCTAACACCCTGTAAGGGCAAAAGCCCCAATATGATTAATTCTTTTGCCCTTACAGGGCGAAATCAACAACTTCCACCTACCTAGGGCGATGCCCTAGGCTATTAGCAGGTTAGCCTTTGGCTTTCCCTTCGGCCGCCGACCTCTTCGACGTTCAGGCTGCCACTATCGGATATATGCGGATAGCAATAAAACAAATTGTTTTACTTTGTTTTCTTTTGTTTTAATTGGTTTTTCTAAATGGCGAAAGCAACAAAATCTCTAAACTCAAAAAAGTTTCTGCGTCTTTGCGTTCAAATAAAATCTCTATTATGGATAAATTAGAAATTCAAAAGCTCCGCGACCTCCCTATTGAAGGTGTCGCTGAGCGACTGGGACTCAAGATAAGGCAGCATAAATGCCTGTGTCCGTTTCATGACGACCACCACGCAAGCCTGTCGTTCCATGTAAGAAGGAACACATATCGTTGCTTCGTCTGTGGGGCTTCGGGCGGTACTATCGACTTGGCGATGAATCTTCTGAAGTCATCTGGCAGGGGATCGTTTCGTGAGGCGTGCCGTTGGCTGGCTGATGAGAATAACGTCATTCTGACTGAGTACACCTCTTCATCTCTAACCTCTAACCCCTCATCTCTAAACTCTAACCCCTCATCTCTAAACTCTTTCGATGCCAGTCGCTATGAACGTTTCTTCGAGCATCCGTGGCTCTCTGATGCCGCCCGACGGTTCCTCTTCGATGAGCGTATGCTTGACGAGCGTGTGGTGCGCTGGTGCCGACTGACTTCTTGGCAAGACCGCAAGGGCGTGAACTGGTTGCAGATTCCATACTACGACTGCGAGGGCAAGCTCATAGGCATTCAGAACCGCAACCTGGGTGGTTCGGGGGTGCGTTTCCGTTTTCCGCAAGGCAGCCGTTGCTCCATCTACAACCTGCCCGTTCTGAAGTTGCTTCGTGAGGGTGAGTCGCTCTACATCACCGAGGGGTGTTCCGACTGTTGGGCTATGCTTTCCTCTGGGCGCAAGGCGATTGCCATTCCGTCGGCCACGTTGCTGAAGCCTGCTGATGTAACCGCCATCACCCAACACCTGCCACCCGGCACTCAGCTCCACATGTATCCTGATTGTGACGAGCCCGGCGAACGGCTATTCCTGCAACTGAAGGAACTTCTTGAATCCTCGTCATGCGCCAGCGGCTCCCTCCCTCGGGAGGGCGGGGAGAGGGGTATTCGGGATGACGGGGAGAGGGGTCGTTTCTCCCTCCATCATCATCATCTGCCGTTGGGGTGTAAGGATTTCGCCGAGTATTATGTTTTAACCAAGAGAAAGGACAGCCATTATGAACAAGTTTCCGATACGAGTGTATAGCAAGAAGGAACTGGCGCTATGCTATTTCCCTAACTCCTTGCCACGTACAGCCAACAACCATCTAATGACGTGGATTATGCGAAACGACGAGTTAGTCAAGTTGCTTGATGCTACAGGCTACCGTAAGAAGACAAAATCATTCTCTCCACGACAGGTGGAACTGATTTTACAATTCCTCGGCACACCAGACGGGTATGAGTAGCGAATAATGCGCAACTTACGTTGCTTGAACTGACAATAATTACCAATCTGCGCAATCTTTAACCAATAAAATATTTATCAAGAATTAGAGAATTTGAGAATTTTTTTCTTTTTGAATTTATAAGAGATTTGTCGAAGACCCTCTGACCATAGGGAAGAAATTTGAGAAAGGTCGCTTACGCTCCTGCCAATCACGTCCATTCCCAAATGCTACGCAAGTAGCAAAATTCTCTCTTTCGCATTAATTCAATTTTCTCTAATTCTTGATAAAAATAAAAAGATTGAAAAGATTGGGTAGATTGGTAATTATTGTCAGTTAAAAGGCAGCTTGCTGCCGTATAATTCTTCGCGTTAGATTATTTTTAGGAAAATGTCCCGTTATTGCACGCTTGTTCACGCTATGTCCTAACCGCCAATTCCGTTTTTCGTAACTTTGCACTTGTCAAACCAAAGGACGTGCACCAGCCTTTGGGCTGACACGCACTTTTGACTTCGTGCGAGGTGCAGAGCACGTTGTCATTTGAAAGATTGAAACACGCACCGGCTTTCAGCCGACGTTCGTTATCTTTCAGGTGCGAGGTGCAAAGCACGTTGCATCAAGAAACAGGAACTGACCCTCTAAATCTCCCTGCATAGGGAGACTTCCATCGCCCAAAAGCTTTCCCCCTATGCAGGGGGAGCAAGGGGGTCTTAAGTCCCATGTAAGTCCGTAGTGACTCCCATGTAAGTCCCATTCGCGATGGGCGCCAAAGGGAGCCGACAACAGAACAACGGAGAATGAAGAAATGCAGATCACGCTCTTCAATCAAAGGCCACGAACGAAGAGAAACTGATTCTGATTCCACCCATTCACAAGTCTCTATCATCATTCATTATTAACAATTTAAACCCGCAATACCCTCGGCGGTTATGGCTTCAAAGCTATATAAAGACTCTCCCCTCGGGGAGATGGTGGGGGTCTCTCTTATGGCAATAATCAACGGCATCATCCGCAAGATGGCTGGCTCTGTAGGCGATTTCACCTTCAAGCAGCTCAACGGTCAGACCATAGTGTCTGAAAAGGTAACCAACGTGCACAACCCTCGTACCGAGGCTCAGATGAAGACGCGCACCAAGTTCACTAACATCGTGGCGATGTACTCACTCATCCGCCCACGTCTCAGAAAGGCGTTCGAGACGAAGCCCGCAGGCGTTTCCGACTACAATATGTTCATGAAGGTGAACATGCAGAAGGAGCCTGTATACCTCACCAAGCAGCAGGTGGCAGGTGGCGCGTGCGTCGTGGCTCCGTATCAGATAACCCAGGGCTCGCTCCCCGCAATCGTGGTTACAGGCTCAGGTCAGAACGCCACAACCGACATCCGTCTGGGCGGTCTCAACATCAACGCCAGCACCACAATCGCGGAGCTCTCACAGGCTATCGTGCAGAACAACCCTAACTTCAAGTATGGCGACCAGCTCTCGTACTTCATCGTGCGCCAGCACGTCAACGCCGAGACTCTCATCCCTTACGCCACCTGCGACGCTTGCGCCCTCGTGCTCGACGCAACCAACGACGACGAGGCGTGGGACGTGCTCATCCAGGGCGGTTTCAGCTCTGTTGACGGCAAGCTCGGCCACTCAGGCAACGATGGCGACTGCGCCTACGGTTGGGTGCACACCCGCAAGGTGAACGGCAAGCTGCTCATCAGTTCGCAGAGCCTCGTAAGCGCCAACACCAAGCTCGCGGATTATCAGGGCGACATCGCCTACACCCTCGCCCGCACGAGCTACGGCATTAGCGAGGACGTGTTCCTCTCACCAGTCGGCGGCGGTAGCGCAAGCGGCGACAACTCCGGAGGCGGTAACGAAGGAGGCGGCGAAGGAGGAGGACTCTGATAAGTGAAAAGTGAAGAGTGAAAAGTGAAGAATGCAGAATGCATAGTTCATAGTGCATAATGCATAGTGCATAGTTTTCAAAACGCAGAGGCGCGAAGTCGCAAAGGAAATTTTAAACCACAGATATTATTCGCAAAGCTCATCAAGCTAAAGCAAGTCGGGATTTTAGGGATGCCAATCACGAGCGTAAGCGAGATAATCCCTTTAATCTGTGAAATCTGTGTTCGAGAAAAAACTCTGTGCCTTAGCGTCTTTGCGTTCGAAACAAAATCAAAACGCAGAGTTCGGAATTGCCTGGGCGTTAAAAAGTCTCCCTATGTAGGGAGATTTAGAGGGTCTTTCATAATAATTATTAATTTAATATGGAAAAAACGCTTCTTTACATATTTTTGTTATACCTTTGCAGTCGGAATTAATAAATTCCAGATACATTAATTCAATAACAAAAATCAAAACAAAAACAAAACTTATGAAAAAGAATGCGTTAATCGCACTTAGCATGATTATGCTATCTGTATTCTGTATGACATTCGCATCTTGTGGGGATGACGATGATGATGATCCAGTTCTCGTAACTCCGAAGTATGCAGAAGATGCTGCACTCTACCAAATTAACGGTACAAGCGAGTTCACATCTATCGAGTTTACAGAAAGTGGCATGTACATCATCACAAAGGCAAATGAAAGTTCAAAAGCGAAAGGTTGGGGAAAATTCGTGAAGAGCAAGAGCATCAGCAGTTTTACACGTAGCGAGAGTGACGCCTACAATTACATCTTTGGCAAATATACCAAGAATGGCGATGTATATACACTCGAAGGCTTCGGTACCATTACCGTAGAAAAGAAGGGTGATGTAAACGTTTCTCTCAAGATTCAGCCAACAGGCAAGGAAGCCTACACACTTAGCGCACAGCCAGTTAAGAAGTTAGATGACTCTGAAATCATCAATAAGCTCTGTCGTACATGGAAATTCGAAAATGGCAGATTAGTGGTAAAAAAGGGTGATACTGTTTTAGTCGACAAAACCTCACCAAAGATATCAGTACTTCTCACAACCCTTGACTCTGTATATCATGAATCACCAGATAAGTATAATGATCTAGAAGAAGTTATCTTCACAAAGTCAGGTTCATACATCGTTAAGTACACAGACAACACACTCGCAGTTGCCCAATGGAAGTGGAAGGATGAGAATAAAGGTCTCATATACTTCACATGGGAATATGGCAAGTTTGATGAAGAATCTGTAATCGAAGTTTCATTCGATAAGAACAACGATTTGGTTGTGGACGAAACATGGAATTGGGATGATTCCACAGACCATTTCACATACCATTTATCTAAAACAGAATAGAACTCAAATCATCACTCAAGAACAAGCAAAAGGCAGGTAACATCACGCTACCTGCCTTTCGTTTTTCCTGCTTTCATATATAATTGATGTGAGTTAGGAATTGCCTGGAAGGCAACACTATGAGTAACCGAGGTGCATGCTCGACGAAGGAGAGGATGCCCTCGGATAGAAACAACGCCATCTTTATCAGCCTGGAAGGCTGTACATGATTGGCTTTCACACATGACCTTCCGCGATGTACTGCCCTCCAGGCAGAATATATGGATTATGGGTTTAATCCCCGCACATCCTCGTTTCACTCGTATGTACGGGGTTACTCATAGTATTGCCTTCCAGGCAAGTCAGGACTTGCAGAACTTGAATTGGAGATTTGTTTGCGAGTGAGAACCCCGAAGGGGTGACAGCTAATAGGGCGGTTCGTAAGAGCCGTTATCTTATGCACATATAGTAATCTGAGGTCTGAAGGTCCGACACTTATTATAACAGGTGTCGCACCTACGGCGCTCAATAAAAAAACATCACCATAGGTAGCACTTACGTACTACCCTTTTAGGTGTCGGGCTTACAGCCCTCGACGAGAACGCAAGGGCATAGCGATTAATTTTTATTCGAACGCAAAGACGCTAAGACAATCGCAAGTTTGGAATTGCCTGAAAGGCAACACTATGAGTAACCGAGGTGCATACTCGACGAAGGAGAGGATGCCCTCGGATAGAAGACAATCACACCCCTTATCAGCCTGGAAGGCTGTACATGATTGGCTTTCACACATGACTTTCCGCAATGTACTGCCTTCCAGGCAGAATATATGGATTATGGGTTTAATCCCCGCACATCCTCGTTTCACTCGTATGTACGGGGTTACTCATAGTATTGCCTTCCAGGCAAGTCTGGACTTCCGACTACATATCCGGAGAGGATCTAGAAAAGTCTCCCTACGCAGGGGGAGTTGGAGAGGGTCCATAGCGCAAAGAAAGTCTCCCTACGCAGGGGGAGTTGGAGAGGGTCCATAGCGCAAAGAAAGTCTCCCTATGCAGGGAGATTTAGAGGGTCTTTTATTAGGTCTTTGTTTTATTTGTATATAAAAAACCTGATTTCATCCCTGTCGATATGTTAATGTTTTATAACTATCACTTACGATATTGAACCTTTTAACGGGAGATACGTCAAAAAACTCGAAAACCCGTATCAATTATTCAATATTAAAATAAACATTAAACTCTATGAAAAAGATTTTTCTTTCATTGATGGCACTTTCGAGCCTGACAGTATCAGCTCAGTTTGGTGCTCCAAGAGAGAACCCAGTTGTTCCTTCAGTAGTTAAAGACGTTGTTGAGGACTTCAAGCCTGCAACAACCAACCAGGGCGACAAGCAGTACCCTATGGTGAATTCTCAGCGCATGGTTCGTGCGCAGATCTCTGCTCCTAAGGCAACATTCGTAGGTCTCGACATCGACGGCAAGATCTATGAGATGACAAAGGATGACAAGGGTGTATGGACAGGAACATCTGCACCTCAGGACGAGGGTTTCCACTACTATCAGCTTAACATCGACGGCGCTTCTGTTCCAGATCCAGGCAGCAAGTACTTCTATGGCGCAAGCCGTTGGGGTAGCGGTATCGACGTACCAGCAGCCGACCAGGATTTCTATACTTTGAAGAACGTACCTCAGGGCTCAGTCAACGAGGTTTACTACTGGTCATCAGTAACCCAGAGCATGCGTCACGGCTATATCTACCTCCCTAATGAGTATTACAAGAACCCAGACAAGAAGTACCCAGTTCTGTATCTGCAGCATGGTATGGGTGAGAACGAGACTGGCTGGAGCGCTCAGGGTAAGACAGGTATCATCATGGATAACCTGATTGCCGAGGGTAAGGCAGTTCCATTCATCATCTATATGGATAACGGTCTCGATGTTCGTCGTCCAGGCGATCCTGCTCCAGGTCAGGGAGGTTTTGGCGGCTTCGGCGGTCCACGTCCTCAGGGTGCTCCACAGGGTGCTCCTGGTCAGTTTCCTCAGGGACCACGTCCTCAGGGTGCTCCAGGTCAGGGTGGTCAGCGTCCTCAGGGTCGTCCAAACTTCGCAGCTTTCGGAGGCTTCAACGCATTCCAGGAGGTTCTTATCAAGGATATCATCCCTATGGTAGAGAAGAACTATCGCGTTATTGCTGATACCGAGCATCGTGCTATGGCAGGTCTTTCTATGGGTGGTATGCAGACTCACGCCATCACTCTTGCCAACCCAACAACATTCGCTTACGTTGGTATGTTCAGTAGCGGTTCTTTCAGTACTGATGAGTTGAAGGACGCAGCTGACTTCAAGAAGACCAACAAGGTGCTCTTCATGAGTGCTGGTGGTAAGGAGACAAGAATGGCTGAGGGCGACAATAGCGTAGGCAAGGCAGCAAGCGACCTCAAGGCTATCGGCATCAACGCTTACAGCTACGTATCTCCAGGTACAGCTCACGAGTGGCAGACATGGCGTCGCAGCCTCCATCAGTTCGCTCAGCTGATTTTCAAGTAAGGAAGACTTGTTAGGAGTAACAAGGAGTACAAGGAGTTAAAAGGAGTACAAGACGATAGTATTTATCGTTGAAAGCCCAAGGTCAAAAGTCGAAAGACAAAAGCCTTCGTCCTTTTAAGACATTCGTCTTGTACTCCTTGATTTGCATAGCTTGATGAGCTTTGCGAATAACTCCTTACTACTCCTTATTACTCCTTATAATAGAAATAGAAATAGAAACGTGCAGGTCGTAATGACTTGCACGTTTTTTTTGGTAATATAACGTGAATTCGAACAATTATAATTGTCTGGCAGCAAGCTGCTTTTAACTGACAATAATTACCAATCTGCGCAATCTTTAACCAATAAAATATTTATCAAGAATTAGAGAATTTTTTCTTTTTGAATTTATGCGAATTTGAGAAAGGTCGCTTACGCTCCTGCCAATCACAAATATGCCCAATATGCCGTAGATTAGCGAGGGCTGCAAGCCCGACACCTAAAAGGGTAGTCCGTAAGGGCTACCTATAATGATGTTTTTTGTGAGCGCCGTAGGTGCGACACCTGTTATATATTAAGTGTCGGTCCTTCAGACCTCAGATTACTATAATGTCCATACTATAACGGCTCTTACGAACCGCCCTTTTAGGTGTCGCACCTACGGCGCTCAAATTACTACAAATAATCATCAGCATATCCGATAGCGCCCCGAAGGGGCAATAAGCTAATAGCCTAGGGCATCGCCCTAGGAAAATGGTAGTAGGTAATTTCGCCCTGTAGGGGCAAAAGAATTAATCATATTAGAGCTTTTGCCCTTACAGGGCGTTAGCTCCCCCACCCTAATTTCTTACGAACCGCCCTTTTAGGTGGCGCACCTACGGCGCTAATTTATCGAACTCAAGTTTTAAGAATTGCCTGGAAGGCAACACTATGAGTAACCCCGTACATACGAGTGAAACGAGGATGTGCGGGGTATAAAGCTCATAACCCTTCTTCTGCCTGGAAGGCAGTACATCGTGAAAGCCAATCATGTACAGCCTTCCAGGCTTGGTAAGGGTAGTGGTTGTTTCATGTCCGAGGGCATCCTCTCCTTCGTCGAGTATGCACCTCGGTTACTAATAGTGTTGCCTTCCAGGCATTCCGAACTTACAAAAACCTGAACAAAAATGATAATAAACGTGCGTCAGCCTTGTCTTTAATCATTTTTTCCGAGAGAATTATCCACATTTCTATATATAAAGGCATGAAGTCTCGAAAAAAATGTATATATTTGCAGACATAATAAAGATATGCGAGGATAATAATTCACACAATACATTCATTTTATGGAAAAAGATAGAGTACAAGGAGCCGTAGAATGTTTCATGGAAGGCTACGGCTGTTCACAGGCCGTCGTCGCAGCATTTGCTGACATGTACGGCCTTGACGATATTATGGCGAAACGCATCAGCGCCGGATTTGGTGGTGGTGTAGGTAGGATGCGCATGATGTGTGGCGCAGCTTCCGCTCTCGTAACCCTCGCAGGCTTGGAGAAAGGTCAGACCGAGGGAAATGATCGTGAGGGTAAGGCCGAATGCTATAAGCTGGTGCAAGAGCTTATGGCTAAGTTCAAGGAGAGGAACGGAAGTCTGATTTGCGCAGAACTCCTCAAGATGAATGGTTGTAAGGTGGTGAAGGACACCAATATCCCTGACGAGCGTAATGCCGAGTATTACAAGAAACGTCCATGTGTTAGGAAGGTAGAGAGTGCCGCAAGGATATTTGCTGAGTACCTCGCAAGTAAGTAAAACAGACCCTCTAAATCCCCCTGCATAGGGGGACTTTCCAGCCGCGAACCTCTCCCCCTAAGCAGGGGGATTTTGGGGGTCTAATCTTTAATTTTCTTCAAAAAAATGCCATACATAGTTGCCCTATTAGTTGTTATTATGTGGGGAACCACATTCGTTAGCAGCAAGGTTCTGCTGAATAACGGTTTGTTGCCCGCAGATATCTTTTTCGTTCGCTTTCTGATGGCATACATCTGTATGCTTTGTATGTCACACAAGCGTTTGTTCGCCAGTTCCATAGCCGACGAGCTGACACTCGTGGGACTTGGTATGATGGGTGGCTCCATATACTTCCTCGTGGAGAATATGGCCCTACTCCACTCCACCTCGTCAAACGTTAGCATCCTCGTGAGCACCACGCCTTTGGTAACAGCCATGCTTCTGGCTATATTCTACAAGAACGAGCGCCTTAGCATGAGGCAGGTATTCGGTTCGGTACTTGCATTCGTGGGCGTGGTATTAGTCGTGCTCAACGGTCAGATAATCCTGCACCTCAATCCTCTTGGCGATGCCCTTGCACTTGGAGCATCATTCACTTGGGGTTTCTACTCACTCTTCATGCGAAGGATAATGGGCAGATACTCAACAGATTTCATCACGAGAAAGGTATTCTTCTATGGTCTGGTGACGATACTCCCCTACTTCGCCCTCGTGCATCCGCTTGACGTAGACATACTTGCATCAGGCAATATGACGATATGGGGTAATCTGATATTCCTCGGACTTGTTGCCTCTACAGGCGGCTATCTGCTTTGGAACTGGGTAATGAGAAAGCTCGGAGCCGTAAAATCCACGAATTTCATATACCTCCAGAGCCTTGTCTGTATGGCTGCCGGACATGTGATTTTGGGAGAGCGCATCACACTTATGGCAATAGCCGGAGCAGTAATTCTGATAGTCGGAATGATACTCGCAGTTAGAAAAAAACGCTCAAAAGCTTGATAATATCATTTCTTTTTTGTATTTTTGCACCCGAAAGATTAAAACGCGCACCGGCTTGCAGCCGACGTTCGCTATCTTTCGAGTGCGAGGATGCTACGCACGTTGTCACCCGATAATTAGAAAAAGAATAAGGTAAAAGGGAATAAAGAATAAGGTTTGATAGTAATAAACTTTCATCCTTAATCCCTCATCCTTAATCCTTCATCAAGATACAGAAACGATGAAATATTCAAGACTCTATATAGTTATTATTTCTCTCTTCCTTGGGGTATTAACGTCTCAGGCACAACGTCCTAAGGTTCCTGTAAAAGCGGCTCCAAAGGTTGCTAAGCCAGCACCTGTGGTTCCTACGGCTGAGGATCTGAACTTTGCAAAACTCCTGCCTTCAACGGCAAAGGTGATGTTCATCGATTCTTTGGTTACGAACGAGGATGACTTCCTACAGCATATCCCCCTATCCTCTTCATGCGGAAAAATCAGCATCAAGAAGAGCAAGAAAGGAAAAGGGAACGACTATTTCTACACAAACGAGTTTGAGGACAAGAGGTTCTCATCCATACTGCAGGATTCCGTCCACGTGCTTTTGGTCGAGGAACGACTTGGCAAGAAATGGGATGCCGCAAAGGCAATCGTGCTTGAGGGCGTGGAAGATATCATCTGCCCATATATGATGCCTGATGGCGTAACCCTCTACTTCGCAGCAAAGGGAGGTGAGGATTCCATGGGCAAGTATGACATCTATTACACGATATATGATAGCGACAGCCACTCTTTCTACAAGCCACAGAGTCTCGGGTTGCCGTTCAACTCTTTCGGAGATGAGACATATTATATAATAGATGACTTCAACGACCTCGGCTACCTCGTTTCAAACCGCCGTCAGCCTGAAGGCAAGACATGCGTGTATGTCTTCCAGCCAACAGAGACTCGTGAGACATACGACGAGGATATGCCGGAGATAGAGCTCGACCGTCTGGCACGTCTGAGAGATATCAAAGACTCGCAGAAGGATAAAGAGGTTCTGGCATCAGCACTATCACGTCTTTCTGCTGCCCGTCAGAATAAGGTTGCGAAGAAAGAACACAGCTTTGAGTTCGTCATCAACGAGAAATTTGTATATCATGAAATCTCGGATTTCCGTAGTAGCGTGAACAAGAGCCAGTTCCCTACCTATCTCAATATGAAGAGTAGCTTAGAGACAAGGGAGAAGCAGCTGGAAGAGATGCGTACCAGATATCACAACGGCAGCAAGAACCTTGCCAGCGCCATCGCCGATATGGAAATCGAGGTCTTCAACGAGCGCCAGAAACTCATCCTTACTGAGAAGCAGATAAGGAATACGGAGATTGAGGCGATAGGGAAATAATAAGACCCACCCCGACCCTCCCCAAGGGAGGGAGTCTTTAGATACAATAATACTATCTAAAACTCTCCCCCTTGGGGGGAGAAGGAGGGGGTCTCTTTTTCATCTTTTATTCTATGTACCCACCTTCAGAACTCATCATCAACGAAGACGGCAGTTGTTTCCATCTTCATCTGAAGCCAGAGAACCTGGCAGACAAAGTAATACTTGTAGGTGACCCTGAGAGGGTTTCTACGATTGGAAAACTCTTTGATTCTATTGAAGTTGAGGTTTCCAACCGCGAATTCCATACTATTACAGGCACTTACAAAGGTAAGCGAATAACAGTACAGTCAACAGGTATCGGTTGCGATAATATCGATATCGTGCTTACCGAACTTGATTCACTTGCAAACATCAACTACGCCACACGCGAGGATAATCCCCAGCATCGTACTCTCGATATCGTGCGTATAGGTACATGTGGAGGCCTGCAGCCCGACACGCCTATCGGCACACCTATCATCTCCGTCAAGAGCATCGGTTTTGACGGTCTGCTGAACTATTATGCAGATCGTGACAAGGTTTGCGACCTCGAACTGGAAGAGGCTTTCCGCAAGCACATGAGCTGGTCGGAGAAGAAAGGCGCTCCATACGTTGCCGTAGCTGACGACGAGCTGAGCCGACGAATTGGCGGTACGGATATGCATCGTGGCATTACAGCTTCATGTGGCGGTTTCTATGGTCCACAAGGAAGGCAGATACGTCTGAAGATACAGGACCCTGAACAGAACAAGAAGGTAGAGGCATTCTCTTATACCTCTCCAGAAAATGGCGAGACACTCAAGATATGTAATTTCGAGATGGAGTCGTCTGCCGTTGCCGGTATGTCGGCTATGCTCGGACACAAGGCAACAACCTGTTGTATGGTGATAGCCAACCGCTACGACAAGGAAATGAACACGACCTACAAAAATTCGATGGAAAATATCCTAAAAACAGTCTTAGACCGCATTTGATTTAGTTCATAATTCAAAGTGCATAGTTCATAGTTGATTGGCGCACGATAACCATGAATTATGCACTATGAACTATGAATTATGCACTAAATACATGATTTGTGTCAATTTGCAAGCAAAAACCGCCTATTTTCGGGCATTTTAACTGATTTAGAGCAAGAAAAGGCCAAAAATACGGTTTTCTTGACATAGATTTGTTATTTGCCCATTTTTACCATAAATTTCAAAAATTATTTGTGTGCCCACACAATTTGTTGTACCTTTGCATCAGAAATCAGAAACAAGCACTAAAACAAGTGCAAATTTACTGAAGACAAGATAGTATTTATATAAAGGATAACATTTTAAAATTAAAGAAAGGAAACACATTATGACAACATTTATGGTAATGACAAGCGCAGTTTATGTAGCAGCATTGTTCAGCATTTACATGGTTGTTAAGACTCTTAACGGTATGAGAGGTTAATCCTCCCAACCGCATAGAGGAAAAACACAAAAGCTTAGAAATCATTAAAACTCAACATTAAAAAGGGCGATAGTAGAAATACTACCGCCCTTCCCTTTTTCTATAAGGTCCTTACCACTACCTAAACGACTATCCCTTTTCGGAGCAAATATCGATATTTTCGGAACAAATCATAATAACGATACGTTATTATGTGTACTTTTGCAGATTGAATAAAAACTACAAACGAAATGAAGAAGACAGTATTTGTGACGGGTGCCAATAAAGGCATAGGATTTGGAATAACAAAGTATCTTGGACTTAGTGGCTGGAGGGTTGTACTCGGAGCACGTGACGAGAAACGTGCGAATGATGCGATTGCGAAACTGAAGACCCTGAACGTTGATGTAGCAGGTTGGGTGAAGGTGGAGCTTTCCGACCTCGACTCTATAAAGAATGCGGCAGATGAGCTAAATGCGAAATATCCTGAGGTTAATCTGCTTGTGAATAATGCGGGTATTCCGGGTAATATGGCTCACAAGAGTTGGGAGACCGAGATTAAGGATATCAAGGAGACGCTTGACGTGAACTATATCGGTACGTTTGCCCTTACCAAGGCTCTTCTGCCTCTTATTCAGAAGAACGAGGGCAAAATAGCGAATGTAACCGTTCCGTCAGAAGTAAGTCCTTACTGGCATCCTCTGGCATACGTAGCAAGTAAGGCTTCGCAAAATGCGATGACGGGTATCATGGCTATGGAATTCCAGCAGAATAATATCCCAGTCGAGATCTTTACTGTTCACCCAGGACCTACGACAACCGACCTCAACGGCAATATGGCATTGCCTGGATTCCACGACACCGACACCGTGGGCGAGAAGTTCGCCGAGCTCATAAACGACGGCAAAAGCCATCAGGGCGAATTCATAGAGCTTTACCCTATTGTGGAAGAGTGAAAACAATTGAAAATTGAAAGTTGAAAGTTGAAAATTTTTCGCAGAGCTCAACAAGCTAAAGCAAGTAAAAATTAATAGAACGCGAAGGCGCGAAGACGCAGAGATAAAAAGAAAACTTTGCGACTTTGCGTCTTTGCGTTGAAAGAAATTAAAGGACAACTACAAAATAAGGGCGGCAGTAAATAATACTGTCGCCCTTGTTATATGCTTATTCCTGTGGTGCCTGCTGCTGCGGACGCTTACGTTGAGGACGACGCCTCTGTGGACGCTTGCGTTGCTGAGTAGGCTGTTCTGCGTTCTCTGGTGCTTCCTGAGGAGCTGCATTTGCAGGTGCCTGAGGCATTTCCTGAGTATCAGAAATATCGGTAACGATTACGAGCTCAGGTGCTGCAGCCTCCTGTTTTGGCTCGGTAACCTGAGACTGCTTTGGCTCATTCTTTGGCTGTTGCTGCCTTGCCTGCTGTTGTTGTTGCTTTGGCTGTTCAGGCTGTTCCTGTACTTTCTGTTGCTCCTGCTTTGGCTGATTCTGCTGCTTTTGCTTCTTCTGCTGTTCCTGCTTTGGCTGTTTCTGTTGCTTCTGCTGCTGTTTGTTCATCTCCGACTGCTTGTCACCCGGACGGAAACCGTCAAGCCAGAGAGTTAGCGGCTGGATATTGCGCTTCTCCATACGTTGTGGAACATCTTCCATCCATTGTTTGCCAGCAGCCATCTGAAGGAAATGATACTGACGGGTGTAGAAGTCGAGGACCTTCAGGTCTTCCATCGTGACAACCATCGGACGTAATGGCGCATATACGCGCTCCCACGTCTCGTCGTCAATTTCGTTGATACGTTGGAGGTCATCACACATACCCATACTACGGATTGCCACAGATGCATCATTTGTAAGAAGCAATACACGCTTGCCTACCGAGAACAGTTCGACGGTCTTGCGGATGATAGCAGGGTCTGCGAAAGCTGCATGATGGCTCTCAGCACATATTCCCTCTATCTTCAGACGGTTCTCACGTTGCTGAGAGAGGATGAGTCTCTTGGCAAGACGCGCGGACACGTTACGACATAATGCCTCGTCGGCAAAATCCGCATCCTTGTAGTTTGTAGGTGCCTGCTGAGTTGCAAAACGGTCAATCTCCTCGTATGTCTCGCTCATCATCATGAAACGTCCACCACGATAGCGCACAAGCTTGGAAATGAACTCAAGCTGACGCTCAAACATAAGTCGGGCATTAACCTTTGGGTCACTATGACTTGAGGTATGGCCGACAAGAAGTTCAAGCCAGATGTTGGTATCTGAGATAACGACATCATAATTGAGAACCCACGCAAGAGTACCTTCTATCCAACGGAAACGCTTGAGAGCCTCTTCTTGTGAAAGCTGCTGAATCTGCTGGTCATTCAGAAGGAGCTGTCCCTTTGGCGCATTAACCATATCGACGATTGTGTCAATACGAACGGGGTTGAATGGAGGGATTGGTTTTGGGGTGTTAGGTGTTGGGTGTTGGGTGTTGGACTTTGGCTGTTGGGTGTTGGCGGTTTCCTCTGTCTTAACCTCAGACTTTACCTCTTCAGTCCTACCCTCTTCTTCTACCTTAACATCCTCAGCCTTGATTTCCTCAATCCTTGGCTCTTCAGGAGTCTTGTTCTCTACTACAACGGCAGCTTCCTCAGCCCCTTCAACATTACTCTTTACATTTTCTACCTTTTTCGCTTCGGCTGCCTCTACGGCTGTTTGCTTTGGTTTACGTCCACGACGTTGTGGTTGTTTTCTTGCAGGAGCTTCTGTTTTTGTTTCTTTTACTTCAATTACAGGCTCAACTGCGTCTTCCTTCTTGGCAGCCTTCTTCTTTGTGGTTGCAGCCTTACGTGCTGCCGGTTTTCTACGAGACTTCTTCTCGGTCTGCTGACCATTTCCAGCCTCGGAAACTACCACTTCGGTTGTCTTTTCTGTCATTATAAATTATTTAAATTTAAAGACCCTCTCCCCGCTCCCCCTGCATAGGGGGAGAGCCGGAACGCTAAAAAGTCTCCCTATGCAGGGAGATTTAGAGGGTCTAGTCTTCTTAGAATGGGAATCCCACGGCAAAGTGGAATGCGTGATCACGTGAGAATTTTGGATGTACGAGCGGGAAATGCTCGCGTGATGTTGTATAAGCAGGATTTACCGCTTTCATACCCATATCTAATCGTACTACGAAATAGTCAAAGTTAAGTCGGAGACCTACACCATATGCAACAGCAATCTGTTTCATGAAAGAATCGATTTTGAACTGTCCATTAGGCTGGTCCTGATATTCACGTATTGTCCATATATTTCCGGCATCGACAAAGATGGCACTCTGGAATCTCCAGAACAGTTTAGAGCGCATCTCCGTACTGAATTCGAGTTTTATGTCACCTGTCTGGTTGATGAAGTCGATACGTCCGTCCTTGCCTGTATAGCCTCCAGGACCGAGACTACGGACGCTCCATCCCCTCACGCTATTGCTTCCACCTGCGAAATAACGCTTCTCAAAAGGCAGGATTGTGGAGTTTCCGTAAGGATAGGCAATACCGAGACGTGCATGAACAGCAAGATTGCTGCGGTCGTCTAAGGCAAAGAGACGGGTATAGTCAGCATCACCCTTAACATATTGCGCGTAGGCAATACCCAAGAACGTATTCTGTCCCTCGGCATTCTTCTTGAACTTCAGAGGACTGGCAAGAAGATGCAGGAAATTGCCGGCAGTCTCAAGATTCAGACGAATCGTCTTATCCCTGTCGCTATATGTATATCCGATACCCGTCTTCACAATCATGAGATTCTCATAATTATATCGAAGAATGGCATTACGGTTGGATACAGAATCGAGATAGTCGTGCTTGAACGTTTCTGAAATCCAAGGCATAGAGATGAAGTTGACATCAATAGCATCAACCTTATACTGGATATGCCTTTGAGGATTGCTCCATTTGTATCTCCATGCTGCTGTAAATATACGGCGCTGGAACTCAGGACGATTCTGACGGTTGAAACTGAACAGAATCTCACTCGTGGCAGAACTGCGTCTATGGAACGATTTCTTCATCCAAGGAAAGAGGAAACGCGGGAATGCGAGGGAGGTCTCAAGTCCCAGTTCCTCATAGTTATGGCTCTGGTAGCCTTCAAGTCCCCTGATAGCCTCGTATGCTCCACGTGCCGTTACATTAAGGAGCTCGCTACCATGGAATACATTACGGTTCTGATAGATGAGAGAGACAGCAGCACCAAGGTCGCCTGCGGTATTTGTACCCTCTGGCTGGAACTGTATTGAGTTCGTCTTCTGAGGAGAAACCTGAATATGGCAGTCAAGATAAAGGCTGTCAGGATTCTCGTCAAAATGAATATTTGTGTATCTTATAGCCTGAAGGCGTGAGAATCGAGTATATGTCTTCTGCAAATCAGCAGCACTATAAGGCTGTCCGGGTGCTATGAAAGAGTTCTGTTCAAGGACTGACTGACGAAGCTTGAAATCAGGGGTGTTAGCTCCTTCAAAATACACATTACGAACACGATACACAGGATGCTGCGATAGTTTCTGATAACTATTACGACGATAGAGCTCTAGGTTCATAGTGACATCTACCGTACGATTCATCTGAGAACTATCAACGTCGAAACTGATAAACTCCTTGTTGAAAAGAAAGTATCCGTGGTTATTGAGATAATCTGTTATACGGTTACGGTTCCTACCCAACTGGTTTACACTAAAGATCTGACCAGAATGCATATCAAGCAACTGCTTATTCTGCGTCAGCATAGTTTCAATAGCAGGATCCTCTATGTTATGGCTTATCTTTCTTACGACATAGGGACTACCTGTAACGATGTCATAGTTCACCTTAATTCGCTTGCCAACAGCTGACAACTGCGGAACAACTTGGGCATTAAGATAACCCTCATTACGAACAGCTGCGGTAAGGTCCTCTACTGTACGGGCTGTAAGAACGCTATCATATACCACAGGAGCCTGTCCCCAGTTACGAAGGGTTCTGTTTATCCACTTCGTAGTATCGGCACCCGACATAGAGTAGAATCCGAGAGGCACCTTCAACGTAGAAAGCCATTTGGAATTAGGACGCTGACGGATATATGTATCCATCGTGGTAAGATTGATACGAGGGTTCTCGCAGGAAACACGTGCAGATGTAAGAAGAT
>JAEEGJ010009232.1_pt1 | contig 26570 bp, 18 predicted proteins | sample 8958761 | NCBI WGS metagenome assembly JAEEGJ01 (sample SAMN16246546, study PRJNA631951) | gut metagenome | biome: gut microbiome; feature: rumen; material: RS-attached | host: Bos | place: Iran: Karaj | collected 2018-10 | reverse complement strand
ATTCCCATAAAACGAGTTGATTTTCCTCGCGCACCGTTTCTTAATGGAATAATTCATGGTCTGGCATATTCCTTTCTGACAGTTTCAAGAACCATGTTTCTTGCATCCTCAACACTCATTGTCTCTTCATCCTCCAGTCGCATTTGGTGCATACGTGAGTCTATCAACTCCTGAGCCCAAAGGCGAATGGCAGCGGTGGAGTCCAGTTCAGGAAGCAAATCCCGAATGGCAACCTCGTCTATGTCAATGCTTACCGTGCACATCTGTTTTTGTCCTTTCTTTTGTTCTTTTTGTTTTCGTTGTTTTTAATGGGTTGGTATTTAATTATTTAAGATTTAAAGATTCAGGATTCAAACCTGTCACTGTTTTTCAGTTGTTTTGGGTTTTGTCGGCAGTCCCAAACCATCAATATTGAGCAGGTTTCGTTTTCATAGAGGTAGATGAGTTTATATCTGTGGAGGACAAGGACAAACAACCTTTACCATGATGCTACAAGGGCTTCAAAATCTTCATGGGTCATTAAGTCTCTGCCAGCGTCAACATCGGAAGTAGCTTGTATGACACGTTGCACGGCTTCTTCAACCGTGTATTGGCAAGGCGGTGGCGTCGTGCTATTAGCCTCTAGTTGGTCAAGCAGCTCTTCCATATTTTCGGCCTCATAGACACGGCCAGTGGCCTCATCTTCGAGGGCTTTTTCCAATCCGCTCTTGCGGCGTATTTTCAACTTCCAGCCCATTCCTTTTGAGAGCAGTCGAAGCATAGCTATGTCGGTATTGGGCAGGGAGAGCGTCACGTTTTCTATGGTTTGTGTTGCTTGCATTTATGTTTATGTTTGTCGTTTTTTTCGGGTGCAAAGATAGTAATTAATATAATTAGGTGTGGGAGAAAAATGAAAAAAAACAAAAAAAAGGCGCCACCGAAGTGACGCCCTCCTTACACGTAAAAAATGTATTCTTTTCCGATTATTCCTCGCGCTTCTTGGCGAAAGCGTAGGCTGCACCAAGACCGATCAACACGGCGATACCGCTGCCCACGGGGGCAGGCTGGTTGCCTTCCATGTTGTGGTTGACCGGAAGGCTCGGGAACAGACCTTCACCTTCGCGGTTGTACGTACTTGTAGTATTGTCTTCGGCTGCCGATTGGCCGTGGCCGAACAGGCCGCCGCCTTCAGCAAACGATGCCATGCCTAAGCCGAGGATGATGGCTATTGATAATATTAGTTTCTTCATCGTATTTTGTATTTATGTTGTTTTCTGATTTATTGTTCGTTATTTAGTTTTGTTTGACTATGGCTGATGGTTTATGGCCAATGGCTGTCCCAAGCGAGGGTGTAATCTCGAGCTTCTCTTGGGACTGCCATAGGCCATAGGCTATAGCCATTGTCATCTCACAACCACCTTCTGCACCTTCACATTGTCACCATTGATGAGGCGGAGCATGTAGACTCCCGTCGGGGCGTCGATGCTGGTGGAGCAGCTGCCGCTGATGGTCTTGCTGCTGAGCACGCGGCCTGTGAGGTCGATCACTTGCAGGGTGGCGTTGCCGTCATTAGTGATAACGAGGTTGCCGTTGCTGAAGAAGGCGAAGTTCTCGTCGGCTGCTGTGCCTGTCGAAGCACCGCTGAACACCAGACGGAAGCGTGAGGCATAGTCGCCAATGCTGGCTTCGAAGCTGTAGCTCGGGGTCTGCAGCAGGTCGACATCGGCACCGGTCATGTTGTCGATGAGGTGCATGTAGTTCATATCCATGTTATCGGCATCCACGCTGATGGTGTAGGTGCCATTCGCATCGGCCTTGAAGCTGACAGGCATCTCGCCTTGGCCTTGGCTGCGCACGATGGAATAGTCCTTGTTGCCTTGGGCGATGCTGAGGCGGGTGGTGCCTTCGTTGAGCACCATCTTGCCATTCATGTCGCCTTCGTCGAAGCGCACGCGGGCCACATCAAGAACCTGACCGTTGCGGCTCAACTTCACATCCAGCTTGCTTTCGTCGCCAGCAGGTGTGGGCTCGGTGGTGGTGAAATAAACCCTGGCCATGACTACTCCCGGATAATTAGCCGTTTGTTCCGGGTCATTTTCAGCAGCCACCACCACGAAGATAGCCTCGCAGGGTTTGATGACATTGTCGGTGGCCAACACTATGGCATCGCCAGCATCGTTCATGCGATAGAAGTCGCGGCCGCTGCGCAGATAAGCGTTGCAAGTATAGGGGTTGCGGATCAGGTTCCAACCCGTGAAATTATGGCCGCTCATGCGAGAGGCAGGTTCAGATTCATCCACATTGGTGGCATAGAATCCATCGGTGGCTTCGGTGGCTTCGGTGGCAAAACTAAGCACTACATCGTTTTTATTAGCATATAGATAGGGCTGGTGGACATTACTTCCAAAATAGGCATAGATACCCGCTAAAGTCGGTTCGGGGTCACCGTATGCTTTGAGATTCCCCCATTCTTCACCGTCTTTGTTTGGGGAGAAATGATACACATCAACATCACCGAAATTCGGGAATAAACCAACCATTCCGCTGGCGACAGCCTTGTCGTATGACCAGTTCATTGGTAAGCCGAGGAGGTAGTAGTTGCCGTTGTTGGTTTCCTCATTAACGTAGCCAATGATGTTCTTTTGGATGGTACCGGCTCTCACCTTGTTGGATATCTTCAGCTGGCCACCGTCCTTGATGACAAGTTGGGTCGGGTCGGTATTGAAGAGTAATCCCTCCACTGAGAGCAGACCGTTTTCCTCGATATTGACAATAGCATTGTCTGAAATCGTGTAGTTGTAAGGCCAAACCACGTTGTCCGTGATGTCGACCGACTCGTTCTGTTCAGTAATCTGGCTGAAGTAATAGTCGTTGTATTCCGTATAAACGCCTTGGTATCTATACAACTGAGGCAGGAGCATGATTGAAGACGGGTTTGAAGTGTAGGTGGTGAATCTGGGGGAAGATGCATTGTACAAGAACCTTCCATATTCTTGAACGCCATTTTGGATGATGACATTGCCATCATTGTCAAAACTAATGAACCAGCTGTATTGACTCTTATTATAACTAGCGGTATCGGTTGGTGCAATCCAAGTCAGCTTCTTTGCAGCTGTGGCGGCAAGCCAACTACCGTTCAAATCACTATCATAGCCGGGAGAATAATAACGCAAGGTCCATGAACCCTCAATTCCTTGGTTCCAAAGCCACAGCACAAATATACTATCTGGGAGTTCAGAAGTAATGAGGCCATCTTCGAAGGTGGCGTCATAAGGCTGCATCACCTGTTGCTCAATGTCACCAGCCACTTTACCATGAGTTTCGTTGACCATAAGGAATCTGTCACCGGCAAGGAATCTGTCGGTGCTGGTAATTTTCACCCAACCCTTTTCGCCATATTCTTCTTGACGGACTGTGGCATAGACGGCATAGAAGGTGACGTCACCAGTGAGGTTGTAGGTGGTGTCCACCATTACGGGTGCCTCGGTGGTGAAGTAGTTACCTGCGGTGTAGTCGGTGACAGGGGTGAGGCTCCAGCCCACAAACTTCGAGTTGGCGGGCACGGTTCCGAAAGCAGCAGTGGGCAGGTTGTCGCCCATCTCGCCTTCGGCGATTTCAAGAGTCTCTGCCACCTGACCGTTTTCGTTGAAGGTGACGGTGTGAGTGACGCTGGGAGCAGCGGCCTGGTTGACGGTGACAAGGTTGGAATAGACCGTTTGGGCATAGACCTTGAAGTAGGTGGAGCGGGCAGCGCCGTCATTTGCCGCAATAATGAGGCTAATAGTATAACCAACTTCATTACTACCCATTACAGAGACATTACCCATAATCCAGGCGGGTTGTGTTTGTGCTTCGCCTTCGGCATCATAGAACTGAACAGCAAAATCACTATTCCCTGAAATATCAAGGTTGTAATAAGTGATATCAAATATTTGCATTTGCATTCCATTTGACATTGTTCCTGTAGCTGCCAAATCGATGGTGGCAGGAGTAACGTTGATGGATGGAGCTGTTCCCTTTGTGATGGTGATAGGGCCAACGCCGACATTTGAACCCTTGGTGAAGACCATTCTCACGTAACGGTCATTAGCATCAAAAGCGTTGGTGGTTTCAAGGGTAAGCGTATCGTTTGTATTTCCACTGATGGTCAAGGTCTCAATATCAGTGAAGGTTTCACCATCAGCAGAACCTTGGATAGTGATGGTGGAGGTGTTGGAACCGCCAATCATCTTCACGCCGATGCTGACTGTACCTGGCTGGCTGTCGGTCTTCACTTGGATGTAGTCGCCATTGCCGTCAAGTTTAATAAGGTAAGGAGCGTGATTGTTAGCGTTATAGTCTGAACCGTTGCCTGATAATGTTGTGCCATTCAAGGCAAGGAAAGCAGCGCTTGAACCGCCTTCCCATTCGAAGGGCAGCACAGCGTAGTCAAGCACAGGAGCGGCCTGGGTGATGGTGACGCGGTTGGAATAGACCTGGTTGTTGTCTGTATCAAGGGCTGACAGTTTGATGTAAGCTGTGCGGGCTTCGTCTCCCACGTTGGGATCTAAAAAGACTGCAAAATTAAAAACCGAGTCAGCGTCAGCTTGAGCAAGCGCACCAACAACACACCAGTCATACGCTGTCTCCTGTCCTTCGGCATCATAGTAATGAGCGGCGAATGTATTATAGCCGCTTCCGGGTACAACTATGATGTTTTGGTAAGCGATTTGTGTCAACGATTCACCCATGTGTGAGTTAGCATCCAACGAGAAGCTATCAGGATCGATGGTGATGGAAGGCACGGCGGGAGCAACGACTTCCTCATAGCTCTCCATCATCGCAGTGAAGACAGCATTTTCGCCAGTCCCGCTATATCCAGTGAAGAAACCGTGAATGCGGACGGTCTTGTTCAACAAAGTCTCCAAATCCTCAGCTTGTTCAGTAGTAGGATACGAGATTCTGATTTGGCCTTCGCCAACTGCCACGAGGTAATTGGTGCCAGATTTCGTCAAAGTTCCTTCAAATTGGAAATAGTCGCTCAAGTGATAGCCTTCGGTATAATCCGGGACCTCGGTGATGACGGAATATTCAGGCAAATCGAAAGTGAATACGTCTGCTTCGGCGAAGGTGGCGGAATTGGTGAATTGGATGACATGGCCATAGCTACCTGTCGTGCCTGTGATTTGGACGAAATTGCCCACTTGGTATGTGGGAACGGCATTCAGATAGGTATAGACAAGACCCGTGCCGTCACAGATGACGAAGCCTTTATTGCTAGCGCCCACAACCATGCCTTTGACGTGATAATCAGCACCAACCTCAGTGATGTCGGAAATGTTGTCCACCACATTCGGGTTGCCAGCCTGGGTGACGGTCACGTCCTTGGTGACGGTCTGGCGGTTGTAGGAATAAGTAAGGGTGATGACGCCTTCACGAGCCATGCCGGCTTCATTCACCGTGGTGGCGAAGGTCACTGAATAGCCATTGGTAAGCGTGTTGATTTCAGCTTCGTCAATCCATTCCACATTTTCCGCTACCGTGAGGTTACCGCCTTCAACGGGGTTGCTGACGGTGAAAGTGAACGAGCCAGAGGTGGCATTGTATTGGATTTCAACGTCATCGGCTGTGATGCTCGGAGGAAGAACGCCGTCGGAAGCCCAAGTGATCTTTATCTTATCAAGATACATGGCGTTGGCTGCAGAACGCAGGCCGATGTAAGCATAATTGCCCGTGATGTTCAACACGGTATCAGTGCCACAAACTATGGTTCCAAGGAGGTCGCCGACAATATTATCGCCATAGAGTTGTGTAGGACTCGTGTAAGCCGTGTTGCTGCCATACACATTCAGTGTGCGGCCATTAACGGTGTTGCTGTTCCATGCAACAGTCACTTTCGTCACATTACCAATCGAGGTGGTTGTGACGATACCCGAATTGTTGTTGCTGCTTCTGAGTTGGATGGACTGATAGGTGCCGCTTGACTGGCCTTTATAGGCAGCCCCTGAAGGAGCAGTGTAAGTCCAATCGGTGTAATTGGTGGGTGAGCCTGTGGCAGCCCAGTTCAGCACGTCAACAACCTCGGTGGTTTGTTCCCATTGGGCATAGAGGAGAATGTCATCTTGGATGTCTTCAATGGTATCGTTGGGCTGATAGCTGTCGCCTGTGCCATCCCCTTCGGTGTTCCATCCGGTGAAAACGTAACCGGGATTGGTGAACGTGTTGGCGGCCACGATAACATCGTCGCCTTCGTCGTAAGTCACCATGATATCCTGTACACCTGCCATATTGGGTTCATAGAAGACGGTGTAGGTAGTCAATGCATAGAAGTTACCCACAAGGGTGGCGTCTTCCGTTCCCATGGTGAAGGTGGTGGAGGTACTGTATTCATTGGCCACACTGGAGCCTTCACCTTCCTCAATCTCCCAGAACATGAAAGCATGGTGATCGGTGGCTGTGGCCGTGATGTCAACCGTAGCGCCTTCGGCCAAGGAAATGGTGCCAGAAGTGTTGTCGCCCACAGCGATAGTCCCATACCCCCATTCGTTGGGGCTGAAGTAGAGGGTGTGGGTTTCGGCAGGAGTGCCGGAATAGGTCACCACTATTTCGGTGAAACGGGCTTGACTTGTCAAAGTATATTCCCAAGAATAAGTTGACAAATCGCTGTAAGAGGTTTCCAAACCTCCGTTGTAAGTGCCAGAAAAAGTAAAATCCAAAGCTGTAATCTCGTTTTCAGATGAAATAGTAATTACTCCATCCTTATAGCAACGGATTTGGGTTGTACCGTAACCTTTGTTACAGGCAAAAGTGACACCGTCAACTGTTGCTGAAATAGCACTGCCTGTACCTGATGTACCTTGACCAGAAAAGTCTGCTGGTTCAAACGTGGCAGTTGTCTGTCCCCGCATCCCCAACGGAATGGCGAGGAACGCGAACAGCGCAAGGGCTGTCGTTAGAAACGTAAATTTTTTCATTTTTTAAGGTTTAATTTGTAATTATTTGTTATTTAAAGATTTAACTCTTAACAGATTAGAAACAACCGTATCTTATTGTTGTTATTTATTCGCTGAACACAAGGCGGAAGCGGTTGGCATTGTCAGTCGTCTTGGCTTGGAAGGTGTAGGTCGGGTTGGCGAGCAAGTCGACCTCTGCACCGGTCAGGTTGTCGATGAGATGAAGGTGTTTAAAGTTGAGAGTTGAGAGTTTAGAGTTTAGAGTTGAGAGTTTAGAGTTTAGAGTTGAGGGGTTAGAGTTTAGAGTTGATGAGACGGTTAATGTGTAGGTGCCGTCTTCAGCGGCCTTGAAGCTGACGGGCATCTCGCCTTCCTTGGCGCTATGCACTACGGCGTAGTCCTTCGAGCCTTGGGTGAAGTAAAGCTTTGTGTGGTTCGGGTTGAGTTGGAACTTCTCAACACCTTGGCCTTCGCCGAAGCGGATGCGGGCAAAGTCGCTGCTGCCGTTGTCGCCGCTCACTCTCAAGCCAAGATCTTCCCATCCTCCTGGTTCCATCACTAACCATTCGATAAAGGTGACTGTTTGGTTTTCTTCAGTAGCTTGTACAAAAATGCCTTCCATAGGATTCGCATAGTCACGCTCTGCAAGCTCCACGTCAGTACCGTCACTATTCATCACATAAAAATCTTTCCCATACACCTCAGCAACAGTTGGCAAGGGGTTGCCTATAAGATTCCATCCGTTGAAACTAGTACTGTTGTTTTCATCGAACTGGAGCGAGACTGTCCTCTCGAGTTGTCCCCAAAAAGAACCCGAGTTGGGGTCGTAGTAGCATGGAACACCTTTGAAGTGCAAGGTCACGTTGCCCTGACTGGCATAAAGGTAACCTTGTCCGTTGTTCATGTCGAAAGTTTCAACTTTGTAGTTGCGCCATTCCTTTTCCTTGGTGAAATCAAAACCATAGAGGTCATAAGTGCCATCGGTGGCAATCATACCAACTCCCGCAGGATCAATTGAATCATTGGTAGGCGTAGCAATCATGCAATAGCCGCCTTCACTTGTGCCGTAGCCCTTAACGTCTTTGTAATAGTCATAGGTCGGTGTTGTCTCCATCTTTTCATAGAGATAAACATCCTGCTGACCCGAAGCGTAGCAAGAGAAGAGGTCGTTACTGCTATTGAAACGAATTCTGTTTCTGGAGTTATTACCAAAAGCGACGATAGAGGCAACACCTGTATAATAATCTGGTGCAATGAGCCACAATCCATTGTCATTGGCATCAAGATGGGTTTCTGTCCTCAAATAGTTGGAACCGCTGCTTGCCGCATAAAGGTAACCTGTTGAAGCTGGGTCATAGATGGTGTATTGCCTTACACTGGGCTCCGTGGACGAACCACCCCAAGGGGCGTTTTTGGTTATCCCAACTTCGTTGATGACAAACTCATAGACACCCGTGGCTGCAGCAACTGTGGCCACGTTTCCGTCAACCGTAATTTCAACCGCAGCACGGTTGTTGTCGTTCTGTTGACCCATGGCATAGTATGTAGTCTCGCCACCTACTGTCTCTTTACCAACAATAATATAGTGGCGACCATTCTCGATGGTTGTAGCGAGGGTATAAGTAGTTGGCGGAATCAAAGTGAATACAGCCGTGACATTGACATCCTCAGCGGGCATGTCAAAAGTGTAGGTGGAATTATTCACCTGGGTCAATGCAACGGAGGCAGGGGTAATGACGAGGCTGTCAGCCTCCAAGTAGTAGCCAAGGGCAGGGGTCACTGTGAGGGTAACGGTAGCACCCTCGGGGGCTTCAGCCAAATCGGCCACAATTGAACCATTTTCAATTTCTTCGTCAACGGTAATCGTGTATAAATCATAAATTGTATTAAATCCAGCTGAAACCTGTATGTCGCATGCTGGCATGATAACGGCGTACACATCCGGTTCTATTTCATAATATTGAAGATTTCCACCAGAACAGTAAGCAAACCCAAATGCTGCAACATAATAGAATGGATCGGGCGTCACGGTGATAATGACAGTATCTCCTTCTTGTGCTACGGTCTTGTCGGCAGTAAGGGAACCGTGTTCACCACACGAAAGCTGAATGTTATATAAAATGAGTGTCTCGTAATAGACCGTGACATCTTTAGCACGGCAATTTTCAGAAATAACAACACTGATAGCTTCATCGCCATCCGTAGGAATGACTGTTACAGTCTTTCCTACTCTGGATGCAACAGCATTAGTCCAATCGTTTCCTATGAAACCAGCAGCATAATTACTGCTTGTTGAAGTAATCACAACAGAATCAATGGCATAACCTAAAACAGGAGTAATAGTAAGTACTTGATTCATATAAAAACGAGTGTGATTATGATCGCCTCCACCAAGATAATTGTTTGCACCAGTCGAACTGCTTCCCTTGGCGTTAGTCATCGTCGCATAGTCACATGACCAAGTTACAAGGTCGGCACTTGCTCCTTCATCGTATGAAGCCTCGGCTAAATTCCATGTGTAATGCGGGGTTTCGGGGGCAGCTTGGGTGATGGCAAACACTGCATTAATCATATAACCTTCATCATTCACTGCCTGAACCCACATGTAAACAGTTCGAGCTTCGGTGCCGTTGTTGGCTTCAACAACGTAAGGAATGTTGGAAGGATTTTCAATAATATTAGCCAACGAAATCCAACCCCCGTCGAATTCCACGTAGCAATTGGCATCATAGTAAAGCCCGACATAAGCTTCTTCAGCCACAAACCCGTTGGTGTAGGTGACATGGAAGACACCGTAATTGTTTGCTGTGCAAGGAAGTGCCAGCTCTTCCGCCTCGATCTGGATTTCCGGGTCAGTGGAGGCAGGAGCGTACACTTTGATTTCGGTAACTTGGGTGTTATGGTTTGAAGTCACCATCAAGGTGTAAATGTTTCCGGCGGCTTGATAGGCTGAATCAATCATGTAGGTGTTTGTCCCTTGCGCGCCAGTGGTTGCCGTGCTTACAGCTGTGTCACCGACATAAATGTTTTGCACAACATTGGTACTTGCTGATGATGTGCCGACGACTTCAATTCTTTCTACATCGAATGAAAATGCCGGAAGTGTCAACTTTGAATTTGTTTTACCAAACAACAGATAATGGTCTGTGTTATAGTAAAACTTCGTTGATGCCTCCAATGTGATCGTATAATCACCCGAGGTATAGCTCTCAGGTCCTTGAATGCCATTGGAACTTCCTTCTGGAAGACCCCAACCGTTTGATGTGAAGTCCAATGTGACTTCTTGTCCCAGCATCCCCAAAGGAATGGCGAGGAACACAAGCAGCGCAAAGGCTGTCGTCAGAAATGTAAACTTTTTCATTTTATATGGATTATTTCGTAATTATTTGTTATTCAAATATTTAAATCTTAACAGATTAAAAATATCCTTTTTCCCAAGTGCAAAGATACGATTAATAAAGTCAAGGTTTTGGGGTTTTTGAAAAAACGGATAGGTATTTTTCAACAGTTGTTGATAACTTAATAAAGCAAAAGAGACATCCTACGAAAGGATGTCTCTTTCTGATTGTTAATCCGGAACTTCTGGTGCCCGAGGGCTGCCGATCATTCCTTACGTTTCTTGTCAAAAGCTTCTTCCTCGGTCGCACTATTCGGCGGCACTGAACACAAGGAGGAAGCGGTTGCTGTTGTCGCTCGTCTTGGCTTGGAAGGTGTAGGTCGGGTTGGCGAGCAAGTCGACCTCTGCACCGGTCAGGTTGTCGATGAGATGGAGGTATTTAAAGTTTAGAGTTGAGAGTTGAGAGTTGAGAGTTGCTGAGACGGTTAATGTGTAGGTGCCGTCTTCAGCGGCCTTGAAGTAGACCGGCATCTCGCCCTTGTTGGCAGCGTAGGTCACAGCATATTCATTGCCATCCACAACGAAGTAGAGCTTGTTGTGGTTTTCATTGAGCACCAGTTTCTCAAGACCACGGCCTTCGCCGAAGCGGATGCGGGCGATGTCGCTGTTACCGTTGTTGTCGGTCACACGGATGTTCAGTTTGTTTTGTTGATCCGGTTCGTTACCACCGACACCAACTTCGAGTGAGCTGAAGGTAACGCTTTGGCCTTGGGTTGCGGCTTCAACGAAGATGCCTTCCATCGGTTTGACATAATCTCTATCGGCAATCGCAATCTCGTAGCCATCGCTCATCACATAGAAGTCTTCGACATCGACAGTGGCCAGTCTGGCAAACGGGTTACCGACCAAGTTAAAGCCTTCATATTCGAGAGGCACTTCCTCACTGCCTACACCAAGAATTCCATCACCCTCGAAGTGCAAGGTCACGGGGTTCTTGCTGGCATAGAGATAACCTTTACCCATGTAGAGGTTGAACGGGGTAGCTTTGTAGTTCCGCCATTCCACACCCGTTGCGGTCGGGTTGAACCAGTAGAGGTCGTAGTCTTCATCTTCTTCGGCCTCCATATTGGCATCCACAGGCTCAACGTCATCAAAAGGCGTGGACACCAGGTGCCAGCCGCCATTGCCGTTGCCGAAGCCGACGATGTCCTTGAAGAACTCGAAGTTCTCGTCTTCTTCCTTCATGAAGAGGTAGATGTCTTTTTGGCTACTGGTTGATCCATAGCAGGAGAAAATGGGAGGATTATTGTTGCTGTTGAAACGCATATATCTGCGTTCATTGTCGCCCTGGGCGATGACAGTAGCCTCACCGCTATCAGAGAACTCGATGAACCAAAGGCCGTTGCCGAGGGCATCAAGGAATTCTTCGGTTTTCAGGTGGTTCGATCCACTGCTGGCAGCATAGAGGTAACCTGTGGAAGCTTCGTTGGTGTCGTAGAAGAAATAGTTGCCATCGGCATCGGGGCCGTTGATGACGAACTCATACACGTCAGAGCTATCAACATAAGCCCATCCGTCATCGTCAATATTGATGGCTACAGCGGCGCGGTTGTTGCTGTTTTGCTGTCCCATGGCATAAGCTTGGCCGTTCTTCCAACCAGCAATGATGTAGTGTTTGCCGGATTCGATATTCGCCGTGGTCGTGATCATGCCGTATCTGGTACCGGTGAACGGAGCCTCATATTCAGCTTGGTTGATGGTGACGAGGTTGGAATAGACTTCATGGGCCTCATCATCGAGGGCATAGACCTTCAGGTATGCTGTGCGGGCAAGGGCATTGGCCGGGTTGGCGTCGATGATATACTCAACATTGTTATCGTTGTTGATGTTTGCAAAGATCCAGTCGTATTCTGCAGCTTCGCCTTGTGCATTGCAGAAGAAGACTTCAGCCACGATATCGGTGATGTTTGCATAGGTCACCGTGAGGGTGCCTTCTGTTTCTGCAGCAGTGGCGTTGACCGTAGCGGGGGCGACGGTGATGGAAGCCGGGCCGCTGCCATATTTATAGAGATGGATGTTACCCAAAGCGACATTGCCGCTCACCTTTTCGGTGTAGATCCACTTGATATAACGGACGTTTTGGTTCAAGTTGTTGAACTCTTCGGGTAGGACTGTAGTTGTAAGATCGGTGTAAGTAGCCAAATCGGTGAAGGTCTCACCGTCTTCGGAAGTCTGCACGGTGAAGGTGCCGCCCCAAGAACCTTGTGAAGGATTGCCCTTGATGTCGAAGCTAAGTTGGCCAGGTGCTTCGATGAAATGGAGCAGCAGCCAGTCACCCTCGGTGTTGAATTTCAGTTTTGGTGAGGAACCGTAGTCGCTGTCAAGACCATTCTGGGTCAGACCAGCAGTGGTTTCGATGTCGGCTTTACCTCCGTCGAAATCAAACGGCAGGGTGGCAAAGTCAGGGATATAGTAGCCTTGGGTCACCGTGACTTCCTTGTCATTAGCACCTGTGTAGGAGAGGGTAAAGGTGGCCGTACGATCTTCATCGCCTTCATTGACTGTGGTGGTGAAGACCACGGTCGAGTCATTGACGGTGATACCACTAATCCAATCAGCCTGGGTCGTGGCGATAAGAACCGTTCCAGTCACAGGATTGGTGATGGTGTATGGAATCTCGCCCGAAGTGGCATCGTAAGCCAGCGTGACATTGTTGGCGTTGATGACGGGGACGGTACTGATTACTTCCTCAACGCTTGCCAGCAGAGTAGTGAATTTGCCGCTGCTATTGATGCCAGTGAAATAGCCTTTCACATGAACGGTCTTGCCATTCAAAGCGGTTAATGCAGTTCCTTGTGCAGTGGTCGGATAGGAAATCTGAATCTGAGCTTCCCCAAGGGTAATCAAGTAGTTGCTACTTGATTTGGTCAATGTGCCTTCATATTCCAGATAGGTACTCAAATGATAGCCTTCGGTGTAATCCGGAACTTCAGTAATGACCATGGCGGCAGGAGTCCCATTGTAGTTAGACGATGTGGCTTCATCTATTGTCGCCGTGTTGTTGAATTGGATGATATGGCCGTAGGTTGCTGTCGTGCCCGACACAGTGACCATGTCGTCAACAGCTACGGTCGGAGTGGCATTAAGATAGGTGTAAACATAACCTGTTCCATCACCCATGACAAAGCCTTTGTTATTAATGGCCACGACAGTGCCTCTGACCGTGTATGAACTGCCGACCTCTGTAATATCTGAAATGTTGTTCACCACATTCGGGTTGCCAGCTTGCGTCACGGTAACATCCTTAGTAACGGTCGCGCGGTTGTAGGTATAGGTCAGGGTGATGGTAGCAGTACGTAAAACACCAGTGTTTGCGGAGCAGGTAAACGGAACCGTTTCACCAACTGTGCCAAGGGTGAGCCATTCGGCTGCTGTGGCAGCTGTCAAAACGCCGCCCGCAGGATTGTTGATGGTGTAGGTGACAGCTCCGCTTGTGGCATCATATTCGATTTCCACGTTGTTGGCAACGATGGAAGGTGTGGGGACTGGTTCTGCACCTTGCACGAAGATGTCGATGGAGAAGTTGTAGCTATTTCCGTTATTGTTGCTTATGGCATAAGGTCCAAAGTTGTGGTTGTTATTCAAGGCAAAAGCGCGAGCGGTTATGCTATCATTAATAATGTTGAAAGCCGTATATCCTGGAACCATGGCAGCAGGACCCGTTGTGCCTTCATTTATCCTCCATCCCGAATTGGCGCCATTAGACACGAAATCAGTGCCGGTTGTGCCATAACCAATTGTATCTCCGGCCGCATTCGTAAATGTGTAAACATTTCCATTCACGCCCACGGTCCAGCAATAGGAGTTCTCACTATTGAGAATTACAGCAGGCAATACTTCAAAATTGCCAGAAGTGGTGGATTCAAACTGAATACCTGTGGGCTTGCCTGAAGCTGTGTTACTCATGGCATAGTAATGGGTGGGAATGCTATCGTAGCGGGCAGCGAAAATGACTTTAGCACCATCGGTGAGGTAGCTGACATTGTCAACACGGGCATAAGCCGGTCCCGAATAGGGCAGATTGATGGTGAAGGTAGCTGTAGCAACAGCACTGGTGTGGTCTTGGCCGTCGTAGGCAATGGCTTTGATGGTCATGGTGTGGTCTACCGTAATGGAGCCGGAATAAAGGGTGCTTTCATCATCGGGGTCGCTGCCGTCAGTGGTGTAGTAAATGGAAGTACCTTCGGTTGCACAAGTGATGGTCACGGTTTGTGGTTCCGTGAAGGTGCCACCAGCCGGGTTGATAACAGGAGTTTCAATAACAATGGCGGGAAGTGTCAAAGAGACGATTTGGCTGGTTTGAGTAAACTCATAAATGTCATTATACTTCTTCAATTTACCTTTCACGATGACTTCGCTTTGTAACACAAGGTCGTCTTTCGAATTGAAATCAGCGCCATTGAGTCCCTTGCCGCTATAAACTTCCAATTGGTCGGTTGTAGTGCCGTCGTCAGAAATCCAATAAGTGATTGAATGGTAATTGCTATGGTATTGGTCGATTTGGGAAATGATGCCAGATACAAAAACATCATCGGAAGTGCCACCGTTCAAACCGTCAATGAAGGTTCTTGCTTCAGCAACGGTCATCGGGGTGGTCTTGGTGAATGTTGCTGTGGCTATGGCACTATTGTCATAACCTGACTTCACAGCAAAAGCCTTCACCGTAGTGGTAGCCGTGATAGTAAAAGGAGCACTATAAATGCTGCTCGATGTGGTAGGGTCGTTGCCATTGGTGGTGTAGTATATGGTGGCTCCTTCAGTAGCACACGAAATACTTACTTCTTGTGATTCTAAAAAGATGTCACCGTTAGGATTGATGGTAGGAGTGGCAACTGAGGCGTTGCCGCCAGAAATAGTGTAATTAACTTTTAAAGCAGATACCCTATTATGGCCAGTACCACTTTCCACTGTAAAAGTGACAGATGAAGCTGAACCTGTCCAAGTACCAGTAGCATGGTTGTAGGTTCCGACATCTGCAGTGACTTCTTTATTCTTTTGTGTATAAGTAATCTCAATACTTGAAATTGTGGCATTTGAGGCTATAATTTCAAGTGTATTATTACCATACCATCTCACAGCACTACCATTTGTGTAATACTGAGGCTGTGTTGAGCCGTTCCCTTTTGCAAATGAGCCAGTAATGACATCGTCAAAAGAGAGACCGCTTAGCTCTGTAGAATTGGAATTAAAGTGGTCACTAAAAGTATAAGTGACCTCTGATCTTGTTTGTCCCCACATCCCCATCGGGATAGCGAGGAACGCGAGCAGCGCAAGGGCTGCTGTCAAAAATAAACTTTTTTTCATAGTGTAATGATTTGATATTTAATTATTTGTAATTATTTTTCTCTAAAAAAACTCTTTTGAAGCCTTCAAAGATACGATTTTATCTCGTACGCGTGCCCGAACTTATATAAAAAAAGAGAGTTTTTTAAGAAGCAACGCGAAGGAAGGCCTGTATCAAGCAGATGCGGAAGACTGCATTTCGGAATAAGGAGGAATATGATCCATGGCCTGGACGGAACCGCCTTCCACCTTGAGGCAATAGGTCGTCGCACTGTTGCTGAGGAGCAAAAACTTGGGTTGTAAGGAAGAATGGTAACGAAGGGCTTGCTCCAACACAGCTTGGGTGAGGGCCACGCTCGGGGCCTTGCATTCCACCACCATCAGGGGACGGCCCTCGGTGCCGAACACCACGACGTCGGCGCGCTTGTCCAAACCGTTCACCTTGACGGAATACTCCACCGCGACCAAACCCGCCGGCACCTGCAGATGCTCCACCAAAAGGTACAATACCTTCTGCCGGACCTCTTCCTCAGGCGTGAAGGCAACGAAACGGCGACGCAACGGGTCGAAGACCTGGGGCCTTCCCTCGCGTTCTTCGGTATGGAACCATTGTAGGGGCATTTTGTAAGAATGATTGATAGTGCAAAGATAGGTTATTTAATTGATAATTGATAATTGATAATTGATAATTTACAACGTTGGAATTTTGATTTGATAATTACGCATTGGTGAATGGGTTGGAGTAGGAGATTATTTGTATTTTTGCAGTATGAAAACAAGATTTCTTTTCCTTTTGTGGCTTGCAGCTATGCTCTGTGCCTGCCAGCCTAAGGGCGATTCGCTCGTCGGCACCTGGACTGTCGATAAGGTGAACGTGCAGTTCGACGAGCAACGCAGCACGCCCGAGCTGGTGAAACAAATCGGCGAGATGGAACGGCAGAACGTGCTTACCATCAGCAGCGATTCCACCTTGAATTTCAAAGGGTTGGAGGAATCGTCACAAGGCAGGCTCAGCCTCAAGGGCGATGGCACACTACTCCTCGACGATGCCGTCTTCGGACAATGGAAAGAGGGACGAATCGTCACTCGGACGGGCTCGCCCCTGGGGGAAGTGGTTGTTACTTATAAGAAGAAGTAGTAACCCTTTGTCATTGCGAGGAGGAACGACGAAGCAATCCAGAGAAAAAACCATAAGAAAAAAAACAATACTATTGCCTGCAAATAAATCAAAACGTCATGGAAAAGAAAGCTTATGTCTACATATTGTTCAGTCGCAGAAACGGCACCTTATATACAGGAGTAACATCGAATTTAATACGTCGTATCTATGAGCACAAAACGGGACTCCATCCGAACAGTTTCACGGCGAAATATGGTGTCGATAAGCTAGGATATTATGAAGAATACGTTTCGATAAAAGACGCCATTGAAAGGGAGAAACAAATCAAAGGAGGTTCAAGAGCTGCAAAACTTGCCTTAATTGAAGGAATGAACCCTAATTGGGAGGATTTATTCGATTTATTATAGATTCGACTCTGGATTGCTTCGCTTCGCTCGCAATGACGCGAAGCGGCAACCTTTACTACTCTTCAGTCTCCACGAACTTCAGACTATAAGCGATAGCCTCCAGCTGAAGCATCATGTTGCGTTTCTTCTGGTTGGGCTCATAATAGAACCCTTCCACGGTGACCAGCTTGCCTGTGCGGTTGTCAGCAAAAGTGTAGGAAAGGAAAGGCCCACCCATGAAGTCGTTGACGACCTTCCACATGCCACGCATTTCTTTCGCGTAACCGGCAGGGAAGTCGTTAACCGTAGTCACCAAAGGCGGCACAAATTCGGTCTCGGTGCCCATGTAGGAACCTTCCGAAGGGCCAGGGATGTGTTGCTGCAGCATCACGTCGCGCATGGCCACGAGGCTGTTTTTCTCGAACTGCAGCGTGTCCAGATAAGGCGTCTGATAGATGACGATGTCGGCACTCGATTGTTCCAGTTCCTTGCGGAGCCATAAAAAGTCGGGCTCGTCCTTGGCGATGTAGAAGCCCTGGGGCACGGTCAGCGTGAAGCCGAACTTGTTGGCAATAGCTTTCTCGATAGGCTCGTCCTTCGTGGAACGGAACAGGTTGAGGATGCGCTCGCGCTCCACCTTGTCGAACCACTGCTGGTACATCTCCTTCTGCTTGTCGAAGAGCTCGACCCATTCGGTAATGGTAGGCGCACTGATCTTCACATAACGCTGCGGGGCGGCCCACTGGTTTTCGGCGGTCTCGGCCTTGGCTTTCTCAAGGCTCGGGTCAAGGACGACCTGAAGGATGCACTTGTGTTTCTTGAACATGTCGGTGAATCCCGCCTCTTTGATGTGTTTCAGCTCGTTGCGCGACTCTGGCTGAGGCAGTCCATACTGATAGTCGCAGAAGAAATGACGGAGCGAGTCGCCAATGCGACCGGTCCACTGGTCGTCGTTCTGCACGACCACCATGATTTCGGCGGTGCCACCCATCGAGCGGTCTTTGCCCGAGCGGTTTCTGTTCTGGTCACAGGCGGTCATCATGCAGGCCAGCAGGACAATCGCCACAATTCTGAGTTGTGTTTTCATGGTAATTTTTTGTTTAGCGACGGGCAGACATAAGGCCTACCGCGTCAAGGTTTATTATTTCTTTTTCGACTTAGATTTTGATTTTGACTTGGCGGGTGTTTTCGGCTTCGATGAGCTTGAGGCACTGCCTGACTTGATTTTCAGCTTCTGCCCGACCTTCACCGTATTGGATTTCAGTCCGTTCCAATTCTTGATATCGGCAGTTGTACATCCGTATTTCTTGGCAATCGAGCTCAGCGTCTCGCCTTTCTTCACCACATGGGTCTTCGTCGTCGTGCCCGAGGATGAGGACGTATTCTTGGGAGTCTTGCCCACCTGAGCCATGGGTGCGCCCGAGCGGTAGATGGTCAGCTTCTGGCCTGGATGGATGACATCCTTCTTCATCCGGTTCCATTTCTTGATGTTCGAGACACTGACGCGATACCTGTTGGCGATGGACTTCAGGCTCTCCCCTTTCTTAACCACGTGCACAAAGCTGTCGCTCACCTCCTCCACCTTCTCCTCAATCTGCTCGCGGGTCAGCTCGGCCTTACTCTTGTAGGCATAGATGCTGTCTTCGAGCTGCACAAAACGCAAGGCATATTTGGTGGGAAGACGCAACGCGCAGAGGTAGTCGGAAGAGGCCGGGACGATTTTCTTGGTGTATTGCGGGTTGAAGAAGATGAGGTCCTGCATCGGCACGCCAATGCACTCCGTGATTTGGTCGAATGCCACTCGGTCGTGCACCATGACGGTGTCGGTACCATGCAGCAACAGCCCCGGGTTGACGGGATAGATGTTGTGCTCGGTGGCATAGTTCATCAGGTAGGTCACGGCGATGAAGGCAGGCACGTAACCACGGGTCTCACTGGGCAGATACGGCCAGATGGCCCAGTAATTCTTCACCCCTCCTGCTCTGATGATGGCCTTGTTGACCGTGCCCGGACCCGAGTTGTAGGCCGCCAACACGAGGAACCAGTCCTGATAACGGGCATAAAGGCTTTGTAGGAACTGGCATGCCGCGATGGTCTCCTTCATCGGGTCGTAACGCTCGTCAAGCAAGGAAGTCACCCGCAGACCTTGTTCCCTACCCGTGGCCAGCATAAACTGCCACAGACCTTTGGCACCGGCACGAGACCCTGCAGTGGGGTTCAATGCCGACTCAACCATAGCCAAATACTTCAGTTCCAAAGGAAGGTTGTATTGTGCCAGATACTCCTCAAACATCGGGAAATAGACATAGGAAAGACCCAACATGCGGCTCGACTGCTGACGACGGCGGTTCGCATAAAGGTCGATGAACGACTTCACGTGCGAGTTATAGGTCAAGGGGATGGTCGTCTCACGCGCCAAGGCTTCGATGCGCTGGGCATAGATGCTATCTTCGAAGACCGGCACATAATCAGGCGCATAGCCGTAGACGTTCATCACCATCGAGTCAATGTCGAGATAGATATCCTTGAAATAGGTTATATTGCTCACTCTATCAAGCATTTCCATAACTGTCGACTCTTCAACGACCGCCTTGCCTGAGTTCAAGTCCCTGATTTGTTCGTCGTCGAGTTCGACTTCAAGCGTGTCAGGAGTCGGGGCTTCAGGGGTATACTGCGCAAAAAGATTCGCAAAGGGGAAAAGCAATAACAAAAACAAGTGAGCGTATTTCATGGGATGTCTTTAGGGTTTTAGGTGTTACTTTGTAACAAGAAAACGCAAAATTACCAAAAATCGTCTATTTGGAGCGAAAAAATACTAATTTTGTCGTTTAAAATTCAAAATGACCTTCATGGACAACGAGAGAAACACCGAAAAACTAGCGGGTTACATCATAAAACTGGGAGGCTTGGCCATCATTTTGGCCTTGTGCTGGTACTTCAAGAACGTACTCATCTATATCATCGCGGCTTTTGTGGTCTCGATGATCGGAAAGCCCATCATGCAACTGTTGCGGAAAATCAAAATCAAGGGTCGCCATGCGCCCGACTGGCTCTTGGCCCTGCTGACCATCATCATCATCATAGGTTTCCTGCTGTTGATCATCACGCAGATGATACCTCTGGTCTCCAGCATCGTCAGGGATGCCTCAGCCATTGAGGCGAGCAGCTATTTCGAGTCGAACCCCATCGACAAGTTGAACGAATGGCTCATCGGGATGTTTCCCAATCTGGGCGACGACTTCGACCTCTCCGCGCTTATCCTGGAGAAGATCAGGGGAGTGGTCGACTTCGGGAAGGTGAGTGGCATCGTGGGTTCGGTGGCTTCTGTGGTGTCGAGTGCCTTTGTCGCCTTGTTTGCCGTGGTGTTTATCTCGTTTTTCTTCATCAAGGAAGACGGGCTGTTTGAGCGAATCATCTGTGCCCTCGTTCCCGACAAGCATGAACTGACCTTGAGCAAAACCTTGAGTGAGATCAAGCAACTGTTGTCACGTTATTTTGTAGGCCTGCTTGTTGAGATGCTGGGGGTGGCTTTGGTCGACTTCCTCGGTCTGTGGCTCATCGCCCGCTTTGACGTCAGTTATGCCATCGGCATCGGCTTCATCGCAGGCATACTCAACGTGATTCCTTATGTCGGACCGCTCATCGGCGACGTCATCGGCGTTGTCTTCGGCATCGTCTTGAAACTCGGCACGGGTGCAGGCTTGAATGTCAACATCTGGGTCTTCATCCTTATCATCTTGATCATCATGATTGCCGCCCAGTTGATTGACAACCTCATCTACCAGCCACTCATCTATTCGACGAGCATCAAGGCGCATCCTTTGGAGATCTTCATCGTGCTGCTCATGGCGGGCCATATCGGCGGCATTTTGGGAATGCTCGTCGCCATCCCTGCCTATACGGTGGTGCGCGTCGTCGCCATCAGGTTCTTCTATCGCTACAAGATTATCCAGCGGCTTGTGCCGGACTTGAGCGAAGAGGATAAAATCATTGAGAATATTGATTGATAAATAAATTATCCTGTATATTGGGATTTTTTATAGAAATTATATTGCATTTCAAAATTATTATGTATTTTTGCAAGCAAAATGAGAATAGTATCACACAAACGATTGGTTGAATTCTATGAATCGGAGGGACATGCCGATGCTAAAGTTGCACTAGAGCGCTGGTACGAAATCACTGAGGATGCAGAATGGAAAAACTTGTCAGACATAAAAGTTGATTTCCCTGCTACAGATTATGTTGGCAATCAGCGGTATGTATTCAACATCAAAGGCAACAAGTATCGTCTAGTGGTTGTGATAAAGTTTACGATTGGCCATGTTTTCATCCGTTTTGTAGGTACCCATAGCGAATATGACAAGATTGATGTTTCAACAATATGAAAAAGATAGATTATGAGTAAGATAACTAAAGAACAATATGAATTTGCGCTGGCAAGAATAGAGGAATTGCTACCTTTGGTGACTGACGAAACGCCTGCCAACGACCGTAACGCCATCGAGCTTACAATGATGTCGGATATTGTGATTGAATATGAAAAGGAGCATTATCCCATAGCTAAACCTACAGTGGCCGAATTGATTGAATTGTCTTTGGAAGAAAAGGAAATGACCCAAAAGCAATTGGCTTTTCTAATAGGTGTTAGTCCTTCTCGAATTAATGATTATGTTTCTGGAAGGTCGGAACCTACATTGAAGATTGCACGCCTACTATGCAAAACGTTGAACATTACTCCAGCAGCAATGATGGGGTGCTAAATTAAGATTTTCTGCTTATTGCCCTCTTTTTCTGGAATGCCAGCCGCTCATCGCCATTCAATAGGTGAATGATACCGCAATAATGATAGCCATGTCTTTCCAAGCCTTTCCTCATTATTACGTTAGCCTCATGCGTATCGATGCGGATATTTCCAACTTTGCTTTCGCAATAATCCAGAAGTGCATCCAAAACACCATGTGAACCAGACGTGCTTGCAATACGATGGATGACATAATAAGGTTCGTCGTCGAGCCATTGGCCGTCATAGATGACATTGTAAGTCACCTCGGGACTGGGCAACAAAGCAAAAGTGCCGACTATCACTCCCCTATCATCCAGCATGACATGACTCCCGCCTAATTCAATGTCTTTCTTGAACATATCGTCACGAGGATAGCCGTCAGGCCACTGATAAATGTTACCGTAACTGCGCATGATTTCGCGGGCTTGGTTGCGGAGATTGAGGATGACCGGCAAGTCGGCCAAAGTCGATTTGCGGATCGTGTAATTCATTTTTGCCCGAATTCGAAAATGGTCAAATCAGCAACTTTCATATCCACTACCTGAATCAAATCCTGCGGGTTGAGCTTGAACTGAAGGCCGCGAACGCCAGCGCTAACGTAGATGTAATCAAACAGCTCGCAGGTCTCATGGATGAAGGTCGGGAATTGTTTCTTCATGCCCACAGGCGAACAACCACCGCGGATATACCCCGTCAACGGCAATAATTCCTTCATGGGAATGAGGTCGCAGCTCTTGTTGCCCGTAGCCTTGGCGGTCTTCTTCAGGTCGAGCTCATCGTTGCCCGGGATGACACAGACAAAATACCCGATCTTGTCGCCTTTCAGCACCAAGGTCTTGAACACCTGGTCGATGTCCTCGCCCAATTGGTCAGCGATATGCTGCGCCCCGAGGTCGTTCTCGTCCACCTCGTAAGGTATCAGCTCATACGCAATCTTCTTCTGGTCAAGGATACGGCAGGCGTTGGTTTTATTGATTTTTTCTTTGGGCATTACTTTATTTGAACAAATCAGAATGGGTTCCGGTACGATACAAAGAGATGACCATAATAGTCTCCTTCTTTTTGTAAATGAGCAACCAATCAGGATTGATATGGCACTCGCGAAAGCCTTTGTAGTTACCGGAAAGGAGATGGTCTTTATACTTCTCTGGAAGAGGATTGCCTTCTTGCAATGTATCTGTCACTTCCTTTAATTCTTTCAAATCCAGACCTCTCCGTTTGGCAAGTTTCAAATCCTTAAGGAACTTACCGCCATATTCCAACTCATACTTTTTCATATCTCGGCCAAAAGTTCATCAAGATCCTTGCACTTCTTCACATGACCAGCCTCAACATCGCGGATAGCCTGCATAGTTTCTTCATTCAAATATTCGCCTGTTTCAGGGTCGAATAAACTGTCAGGTTGAACTGCCTCAGAAACCGTCCAGCCCATTCTTTTGGCCAACTGTCTAAGAAAAGACAAGTCTCTCCGTGGCATTTGTACGTTGATTGATGTCGCTGTTGCCATTTTTTATCATTTTGTTTTCACCCTGCAAAATTACATTTTTTCCCGAACATCCAAACACAGCACAAAATAGCCAGCCAAACCACATGGATTATCCTTTATTTCCTATTCTCCTCCACCCACTTCCGAGCGTTCACAAAAGCTTCCATCCAAGGACTAACCTCATCGTTTTTGCGCTCCTCAGGATAGAACGCCCACTGCCATGGCAGGAAGGCTCTTTCGAGGTGCGGCATCATAGCGAGGTGACGTCCATCGTTGGAGCAGATGCCCGCCGTCGACCAGTCGCTGCCGTTGGGGTTGCCCGGGTATTCGTCCTGTCCGTAAGACATCACAATCTTGTACTTGTCGCGGTAGCAAGGGAAATAGAAACGGCCCTCGCCGTGGGCAATCCACACACCGAGGCGGCGGCCCGACAGCGACTTGAGCATTACGCTCTCGTTTTGGGCAATCTCTACGTTGAGGAAGCCCGACTCAAACTTATGCGAGTCATTATGCATCATCACAGGGTGCTCCTCATGGTCGGGATAAAGCAGACCGAGTTCCATCATCAGTTGGCAGCCGTTGCACACGCCAAGGCTCAGGGTGTCCTCGCGGGCGTAGAAGTCGTCTAAGGCCTTCTTGGCCTTCTTGTTGTAAAGGAAGGCACCTGCCCAGCCCTTAGCCGAACCCAGCACGTCGGAGTTGGAGAAGCCTCCCACAAAGGCAATCATGTTAACGTCCTGTAGCGTTTCACGACCTGTAGCGAGGTCGGTCATGGTGACATCGCGCACGTCGAAGCCTGCAAGATAAAGCGCGTAGGCCATTTCACGGTCGCACTGGCAGCCTTTCTCGCGGATGATGGCCGCGTTGATGCCCGTGGGCTTACGACGGTGCATATCGATGCCGAGACTGGCAGCAGTGCCGGTGAAGCTGCGGCCGAAGCTGTAGTGCAAGTACTGTTTCTTGTAGTTCATGAAACGTTCCATGGCCTTGCGCGGACCACTCTGCTTGCGGTCAAGCAGGTACGACGACTTGAACCAAGTGTCGCGCAACTCATCAATGTCGAAGACATAATGGCGTTCACTGTGTGCTATGACAATCTGACGCTTGGCCATGGGTTTGCCAATCATCTTGAAGGCGATGCCCAGATCACGCAGCATGCGGTTGGCGATACCGTCATTGGAGACTTGAATGACCACCGAGGGCTTCTCGCAGAACAGCACGGCAATCAGGTCGTCCTTGTCGAAAGCCTTCAGATCGAGGTTCATGCCGTAAGTCGTGTTGGCGAAGTTCATCTCCAACAGGGTGGTGATCAAACCGCCTGCCGACACATCGTGACCAGCCAAAACAAGATTACTCTCAATAAGTTTCTGGATGGCGTTGAAGCACTTCTTGAAGTAGTTGACGCTTTTCACGTCGGGCACCGTCTGACCGATGGCACCGATGCTCTGGGCAAAGCTGCTACCGCCGAGTTCGAAACCGTCTTTCGAGAAGTCGATGTATAAGAGCTCAGTGTTCTCGTCGGCTTTCATCACAGGGCGCACCACCTGACGGATGTTCGACACCTCGCCCGCAGCGGAGATGATGACCGTTCCAGGAGCGATGACTTTTCCGCCATCAGGATATTTCTGCGTCATGGAGAGGCTGTCCTTGCCCGTCGGCACGTTGATACCCATGGCTACGCAATAGTCGCTCAAGGCTTTCACAGCCTCATAGAGACGGGCGGTCTCACCTTCTTGTTTGGCGGGCCACATCCAGTTGGCGCTCAATGAGACGCCTTCAAGGTTGCCTTCAATGGGTGCCCAGATGATATTAGTCAAGGCTTCTGAAACCGAGAGACGTGAGGCGGCGGCAGGGTCGATGAGTCCCGCGATGGGGGCATGACCCAAAGCCGTAGCGATGCCACGTCTGCCATTGTAGTCCAAGGCGCTGATGCCGAGGTTGCTCAGAGGCAGCTGCACCTCGCCCACGCACTGCTGCTGGGCCACGCGACCTGTCACAGAGCGGTCCACCTTGTTGGTGAGCCAGTCCTTGCAGGCCACGGCTTCCATCTGCAGCACGTTGCTGAGGTACTTGTGTATGTCGCGCTTGGTATAGCTGATTTTCTTGAAATGATGAGGCTTGGTCTTGTCTTTCAATATCGTCTTGGGCGCGCTGCCGAAGAAATCGGAGATGGCCAAGTCGATGGGAGCCTTGCCTTTCTTGCGAACGAAACGCAGTCGCTCGTCGCCCGTCACCTCGCCCACCTCGTAATAGGGTGCACGCTCGCGCTCGGCAGTTTCCTTGATGATATCCTTATCCTTCTTATTGACCAACAGACCCATACGCTCCTGCGACTCGTTGCCGATGATTTCCTTGTCGGACAACGTCGGGTCGCCGACAGGCAGGTTGTCAACGTAGACCACACCGCCCGCATCTTCGATGAGCTCGGAGAGGCAGTTGAGATGGCCGCCCGCACCGTGGTCGTGGATGCTGCGGATGGGGTTATGGTCGCTCTCGGCCATGGCGCGGATGACGTTGCTCACGCGTTTCTGCATCTCGGGGTTGGCACGTTGCACAGCATTCAGCTCAATGGCGTTACTGTATTGGCCCGTGTCAACACTCGACACGGCACCACCGCCCATACCGATACGGTAGTTGTCACCGCCCAGCACGATGATGACATCACCTTCCTCAGGTTCCAGTTTCTTCGCATCTTTCACCTTGGCAAAACCGATTCCGCCCGCCAGCATGATGACCTTGTCGTAGCCCAACGTCTCTTTCTCGCTGTGCTCAAAGGTCAGCAAACTGCCGTTGATAAGGGGCTGACCGAACTTGTTGCCAAAATCGGAGGCACCGTTGGAGGCCTTGATGAGGATCTCTTCAGGGGTCTGATAGAGCCATTGGCGCGGCTCGATGTCCTTCTCCCACTCACGGCCTTGCTCCGTGCGGGGATAAGAGGTCATGTAGACGGCAGTACCCGCCAAGGGCAGACTGCCTTGACCGCCGGCCAAACGGTCGCGGATCTCGCCGCCGCTGCCTGTGGCTGCGCCGTTGAAAGGCTCCACGGTGGTCGGGAAGTTGTGCGTCTCGGCTTTCAGCGAAATCACCGTCTCGATGGGCTTGATTTGGAAGGCCGAGGGCTTGTTGGGCTCGGCGGGAGCGAACTGCTCCACCTTGGGGCCGAGGATGAAGGCCACGTTGTCCTTGTAGGCCGACACGAGG
>JAEEGJ010009231.1_pt1 | contig 26573 bp, 17 predicted proteins | sample 8958761 | NCBI WGS metagenome assembly JAEEGJ01 (sample SAMN16246546, study PRJNA631951) | gut metagenome | biome: gut microbiome; feature: rumen; material: RS-attached | host: Bos | place: Iran: Karaj | collected 2018-10 | reverse complement strand
CGTGAACCAGTAGGAAACACGGTCGGAGAGCGCCTCGACAACCACGCGTGTATATTTCTCGAACCATCCGATGATTTCCGGGTTCATCCATCCGCCGCGCTCGAAGACCGCCTGCGGAAGATCCCAGTGATAAAGTGTGATCATCGGCTCGATGCCGTTCTTCAGAAGTTCATCTACGAGATCGGAATAGAACTGAAGACCCTTCTGATTTACCTCACCGAATCCGTCCGGAATGATGCGCGTCCACGCGATCGAAAAACGGTATGCATTGACACCGATCTCTTTAAGAAGAGCGACATCCTCCTTCATGCGGTGATAGTGGTCACAGGCGACATCTCCTGTCTCGTGATTATGTACCGGAGTATTTCTCCAGTGAGTATATGTATCCCAGATCGACGGGCCCTTGCCATCTTCGTTCCAGGCTCCTTCAACCTGATAGGAAGCGGTGGCGACGCCCCAGATAAAATCCTTAGGTAAAGCCATTGATACTGTCCTCCTTAATGTAGTGAAGTCCGGCGGAAATCCCGAGGTCCCGGACGATTAGTATCCATGTATAACACAGGGGATATACAGCTGCTTTTAGTATAGCTTCGCAGGTAATCCGAGTATATCAAAATAGTGATGGATTTGTCATTCTCAACAAGATGGTTATGGTATAATCATCTTTGGAACGAGGAGAGAGTATGAACATTGCGATTATAACGGATACATATTTCCCGGATATTAATGGCGTGGCATCTTCGATCTATACGCTGGCAATTGCACTGCGTAAGAGAGGACACCGCGTGTATGTTTTTGTGACTTCGGAGAATAATTCTCCTGTCGTACGCAGAGTCGGCAAGAATCCGCCGGTCTTCCGTATCCCCAGTATCCCGATGCTCCTCGTGCGTCCCTATAGAACAACGATGCCGTTTTCGTTCCGTCTGGTACAGATCCTCAAGCGTCTGAAGATCGATATCATCCATACCCAGACGGAGTTCTCGATGGGCCTTGTCGGTCTTTCATCTTCCATGACACTTCATCTTCCGATCGTGCATACGTATCACACGATGCTGGAAGATTATACCCACTATATTCTCGGCGGTAAGGTAACCAAGATCATTACCCCGAACTCGGCAAGATGGTTCAGCAAGAAGTTCTGTAACGTGCCGACCGGACTGATCGTTCCTACGGAGAAGGTAAAGAATGCGCTGAGAAGTTACGGTGTGACCAAGCCGATCTATGTCATTCCGACAGGTATCGATGTCTCTCCGTTTAACCGCGCAAACTTCAAGGAAGAGGATATTGCCGCGCTTCGTCAAAAGTACGGGATAAAGCCGGATGAGAAGATCCTTCTTTCTCTCGGCCGCGTAGCCTTTGAGAAGAGTATCGATAAGATCATCGATCAGGTGCCGGCGATCTGTGAGAAACAGAGCAATGTAAGAGTTCTTATCGTCGGTGATGGTCCGGCACTTAACGATCTGAAAGCACAGGCAGAGAAACTCGGTGTCAGTGATAAGGTGATCTTCGCCGGTGCAGCTCCGTATGCCGAGATCGGTAAGTACTATCAGCTCGGAAATGCGTTTATCTCCTGTTCTACATCCGAGACACAGGGCCTGACATACTATGAGGCAATGGCTGCCGGACTTCCGGTCATCGCCCGCAAAGACGATGCCGTCAACGAGCTTTTCAAGGATGGTGAGAATGCCCGTCTTTTCCGCGACGAGAACGAGATCCCGGATATCGTGTCGGATATCTTCAGAGATCCGGTGACCGCCGAGCGTTATTCCGAGAGCGCCGAGAGAACAGTTGCGGCTTTCTCCGCGGAGACGTTTGCGGGAAGAGTCGAGGAAGCCTACATGAATGCGATCGCCCGTCATGTCCGCGAGAAGGCGATCCGCCGTGCAAATGTCGGCAAACTCCATATGTCTCCGAAGTATAAGCAGACGAAGATGGTTCCGCCGGATGAAGACAGACACTTCCTGAAGAAAGAGGAAGAAGAAGTAAAGAAGAGTGAATCGGGCATGAAGAATGCTATTGTTTCCAATGCGCGTAAGGCCTACCATGCGGCTAACCGCTATGCGCAGCTGATCCGTGTCGGAAAGAAAGTAGGAAAGAAGAAGCAGTAATACTTACTCTTACTCTTCCTCTTCCTCTTCCGAATCGTCGTCTTCGTGTTTTACGATGGATATTGCGGGGAAAGCACTTGCTTTCTCCGTTTCTTTTTTCTTCTCTTCTTCGCTTGAACCGGCTGCATCTGTGTCCGGGGACAGAAGTCCGTCCGAGTTCAGAAGCTGCGGAACGCTGAAATAGTATCCCTGAAGCAAAGTTACGCCGGCCTGCTCACAAAATCTGACTTGCGACTCGTTTTCGATGCCCTCCGCAACCGTCTTTATGCCGTTGGCGGAAGCGTATCCGACGATGCTTCTGATGAGTGCAGCGCCGCGCTCCTGATCGATATGCGAGGTGATGCTTCTGTTGATCTTGATGACGTCGACCGGAATGTCGGAAAGAAGTACGAAACTTGATGATACGGCGCTCAGATAATCGATGGCGATGTGAATGCCGTGCTTTTTCAGGAACGTCAGATTGTCCTTGACGAGGTAGTTGTCCTCGGCAAAAGCACCTGTGATCTCAACCATGATGCGGTCGGTATCAATTCCGGAGGACTCGACGGAACGGACAAACTCCATGACAGATCTTTCGTTTAATTCCGCCGCGGAGAAGTTGATGCTGAACTTCTGACTCTCGTTGCCCGGAAGCTGTGCATACCGGATCGCCTCTTCGGTCATAAAGATCGTCAGCTGCTGCAGGCAGGAGGTCTTTTCGAGGATCGGAACGAATTCCTCGGCAGTCATTTTCGAACCGTCATCGCGGATCCACTTCGCGAGGATCTCGACACCGACAGGCTCATGGGATCCGGCCTTGTGGATCGTCTGGTAGGAAGCCTGCACCATTCCCTTGGAAATGGCGGACGAGAACTCACTGGCGATGCTGACCGTACCCTTATAGTAATCACGCATCGCATCCGTATAACGGCTGATCTGCTGGTCTTCGAGGAACGAGTAACGGAGCGCGATATTCGCTTTTCTTACGCCTTCCGTAATGCTATCTCCCGGACGGATCACGGTGAAACCGATACGGTAGGAAACGTATACCGGGATCCCGTCGACCGAGATGGTGACACCATTGAGATTCGATATCGCGGCCAGGATGTTCTCGAGACTTTCTTCGCTGGAATAGTGCAGCACGATAATGGCGTAGTTAAGGTCATTCGTCTTGCACAGCGTAGCGTTCGGATAGGAAGACAGAAGTGTCTTCAGTTCCTCGGAGATTTTCTTAACGATCGAGGAATAAAAGTCGTTTCCGAAAAGACCCTGGATATCACTGTCTTCGTTGAAGGACAGCATCAGGATCGACATGGCGCCGTCGCTCGGGATCTTCACGGAAGGGATACAGTTGAAGTTCGGCAGATCCGTCAGCGGATCGTGTGTCGCGATATGTTCGAAGTGTCTCTCACGCTGGCGGCTGCGGGTGGAGATCACGGAAATAACGATACTGACTGATACATAGATCAGCACACGGATGATCCACGTTCCGCTCTTGTCATTCGAATCGGTCAGCCAGATGATCAGCGGCCCCATGGCCAGGCCTGACAGTGCTGCGAAAAGAATGCTGTAAAGAAGCGGCGCAAAAAGCGCGGTCAGAACGACCGGGATCAGGAGCAGGTTCGAATAGATATTCGGTGTTCCTCCGGTTGCATATACGAGATAGGTGATCGCTACGGCACAGAGCAAAGTAGCCGGGATCAGAAACGGCAGAACAGACTTCCGGGGACGGGATTCAAATGAACTCATACAAACTCTCCTGACGGCATCCTGATATGAGCTGTGCGAAAAGCACTGCGCACGCAGCCGTTCATTTTCAATTATATACCAGAAGTGTAAAAATACTTCCTAGAATTTGACTTTGATTCCCATTTGTTGATAATTGATGGTAGGAAAGTTAGAGGAGGCAGGCATGCGCAAACAATGGTTTCAGTCACTTTTGATGCGCCGGGCAATCATCATTCTGATACTGCTCGTGGAGATCTCGTCTTTTATTTTCCTGATCGTGGCCGGAACGACTGTGTCGGAGATCGCCTCGATCGTGTTCCGTGTCATCTCCGTAATCGTAGCGCTCTACGTTATCAGTAAGAATGATAAGGGAGGATACCGTCTGATATGGGTATTCCTGATCCTGATGTTTCCGATCTTCGGCGGTGTCCTTTATGTATTCCTCAACTCCCAGATGCTCTCGAACCGGTACGCGAAGAATCTCACCGAAGTCATCGCGGCGACGCAGGATCAGTTCGAATTGCATCCCGATGTGAAGGAAGAACTCCGGGAGCAATTCCCGGTCTATGTCAGAGGTGTGGAATACCTCGAAAACACGCAGAGATTCCCTGTCTATAAGAATACGAATACTCAGTATCTTTCTCCGGGTGAAGCCTTCTGGCCGGTGTTCCTGGAGAAGCTCCGCAGTGCGGAGAAATATATCTTCCTCGAGTACTTCACGATCGGTGAAGGAAAGTTCTGGGATTCCGTTCTCGAGATACTGAAGGAGAAGGCGGCATCGGGTGTTCTGGTACGTATCATGTACGATGATATGGGCTGCTTCCTGAGCCTGCCGTCGGATTATCCAGACTATCTGAAATCACTGGGGATCGAGTGTAAGATCTTTAACCCGTTCCGTCCCTTCTTTACGACCATACAGAATAACCGTGACCACAGAAAGATCACCTCGATCGATGGAAAGATCGCGTTCTGCGGCGGTCTGAATCTGTCGGATGAATACGTTAATGAGAAGGAGAGATTCGGCTACTGGAAGGACTCCGCCGTTATGGTAGAGGGCGAGGCCGCCTGGAGTCTGACATGCTTCTTCCTTCAGATCTGGCAGATCAACCAGGTGACATATGAGGACTTCCGTCAGTTCTATCCCTGGACGGACGAACCCTGCCCGATCAAAAACGACGGATTCGTGCAGCCGTATAACGACATCCCGATCGACCATGAGAGAGTCGGCGAGAGTGTATACATGCACATGATCAATTCCGCGGAGAAGTATCTCTATATCAGTACGCCGTACCTGATCCTTGACGAGGACATGATCTCCGCGCTCTGTCTTTCCGCCAAGAGCGGTGTCGACGTGCGCATCGTCACCCCGAGTAAATACGATAAGTGGATGATCCATCAGGCGACCCGGTGCTACTATAGAGACCTCGTAAAAGCGGGTGTCCGTATCTATGAGTACACGCCCGGCTTCATGCACAGTAAGACCGTCGTAGCCGACGATAAGGTCGCAATCGTCGGTTCCGTCAACTGGGATTACAGAAGCCTGTATCTCCACTTCGAGAGTGCGGTATGGATGTGCGGTACGTCTACAGTCCTCGATGTGAAAAATGACCTTCTGAAATCCTTTGAACAGTCGGATGAAGTCCTTCGCGAAGAACTCAACTTCCGCCGCGGCTGGAGTCTGTTCCGTCTGATCCTCCGTCTCATCGCTCCGATTTTCTAAAGACTGGCTGAATGGACAGGCGTTGCATGTATTGTTGACGATTATGCCTCGTAAGATACAACAGTTTCGGCAAAACGACCGGTTTCTGCGCCTGTTGCATCGACTGTTGACGAAATCGCCTCGTAAGTGGCAACAGTTGATGCAATGAGTTCTTTCTCCCCACAATCCGTGATAAAATAAAGATACATTTTCTATTCGCTCGGCATATGCATCCGTACCGCTTAAAGGGGAGGAAGTCACCATGTTGAAGAACGCATATCTCAATAAGAAGCCTGAGAAGGAAATACTGAAAGCCCGCTTGAAAGAGCAGGAAGATCTCCTTTTTGTAAACCAGAATAAGATCAAGGACAATAAGCTGCCGGTCGTCGTGCTCATCGAGGGATGGGGAACGTCCGGCAAGGGTACGCTGATCGGTAATGTCATTACCAATATCGACCCTCGTTTTTACAAGGTCGCGACCTTCGATTCGCCCACTTTCATCGAGAAGAGAAAGCCGTTCCTGACCCGCTATTTCGAGGCACTTCCGGAGGCCGGCAAATTCCGTTTCTACAACACCGGATGGATGAATGAGATCGTGATGGACCGTCTTGACGGAAGCATGTCCGATTCTCTATATGAGAAGCGCATCGCGAGCATCCGCAGATTTGAGCGCCAGCTGACTGACAACGGATATCTGGTTCTTAAGTTCTTTATGCACATCACGGAAGACGAGCAGAAGAAGCGTATCGAAAATCTCAAGGATCACGTCGATACGAAGTGGCGTGTCAGTTCCGACGATGTCTGGCAGAACAAGCATTATAAGACCTGTGAGAAGATCTTCGAGAAGTATCTTGAGGATACGAATACATCTGCGGCTCCCTGGTATATCGTCGACGCGAAGTCCGAGAAGTGGACGGAGCTTCAGGTCTTAGAGCGCATGAATGAAGGTATCGATATCGCACTTCAGAATCACTCTCTGGCCGTGCCGCTCCTTCAGAATACTTTCCCGCTCGTGAAGATGCCGAAACTTGCGGATATTCCTCTCGAGGGAAAAACACTTACCGACGAGGAGTATAAGGAGAAACTTGATATGCTCCAGGAACGTCTTTCTGAGCTTCATAACCGTCTGTACAGAAAGAGAGTTCCGCTCATCATCGCATATGAAGGATGGGATGCAGCAGGTAAGGGCGGCAACATCAAGCGTATCGCCGAGGCGCTCGATCCGAGAGGATACGAAGTGCATCCGATCGCAAGTCCGGAGCCTCACGAGAAAGCACGTCATTATCTCTGGCGTTTCTGGACACGCCTTCCGAAGGACGGACATGTGGCGATCTTCGACAGAACATGGTACGGCCGTGTCATGGTAGAACGTATCGAGGGATTCTGCTCCGAGAACGACTGGAAGCGTGCCTATAACGAGATCAATGAGTTTGAAAAAGAACTCGACGACTGGGGTGCGGTCATCATCAAGTTCTGGGTTCAGATCGATAAGGACACGCAGCTCGAAAGATTTACCGATCGTCAGAATACGCCGGAAAAACAGTGGAAGATCACGGAAGAAGACTGGCGCAACAGAGAAAAGTGGGATGTCTATGAAGATGCTATCAATGAGATGATCCAGAAGACTTCGACCAAGTTTGCGCCGTGGCACGTCCTCGAATCCGTCGATAAGAAATATGCACGAATCAAGGCGCTCGAGATCGTCATCAAAGAACTCGAGAAAAAACTGAAGTAACCGGGAAATTCATAGAGAGAAAATAGATCTTTGGCAGAAGAAAGAAACGTTAAAAATCAGAAAACAAAGATCCTGGTATCAAGAATACTCGTTGGAGTATATGTCTTGTTCGCTGCACTGATCTGTAGTTTATTTGTGATATTCGCATCGGCAAGGACGTATGAACATCAGGCGGCTGGTCATTCTGATTCTGATCAGCGTGACTTTCACGGTCCTTCTTATCGTATTCGCTGTAAAGAAGCAGTTTCGGAATTCGCTGATCTGCACAGCTTACGGAGTGTTTGTTCTGTACTTCGTATTCAGGGTCATGGTGGGATAATTCACGAAGTATTTGTCTAAAAAAAGCAGCCGGGGAAGGATCCTCGGTAGCCGTTTTAGTGCTTTTCAATATGAGAGAAGCGGGAGATCAGCTTCGTCCGGCTTTGTGCTGTTTCTTGACCTCGTACATCTTCGCGTCAGCGATCCTCAGGTATTCCTCGGAGAAGGAACGGATCGCATCCTTGTCTTCGGATGCTTCCTTCGGAGGGATCTTGATGCAGACGCCGGTACTGACGGAGAGAGGATAGACTTTCTTATCGCGCTGGACACACTTCTCGATATACTCACAAAGAGAGTTCACATAGATCGTGGCTTTCTCTTCGGAATAATCCTTGGCAAGAACAACGAATTCATCACCGCCGGTTCGGAGACATACTTCGCCGTGAAGCGCGGCGAGACGCATGCCGTCGGCGATCGTGGTCAGGCAGTAGTCGCCCTCGGCGTGGCCGTAGTTATCGTTGGTGAGTTTCAAGTCATCCATGTCGATCATCATGACGCCGATCGGAACACCCTGCTCGCAGCATTCCTTGAAGATCTTCGTGAAGAACATATCATAACCGTGACGGTTATACAGGTTCGTCAGCATGTCGCGGTTATAGAGGTTTTCCATCCTCTGAAGAGAAATATTCAGTTTATGGCGGATCCTCCAGTTCTCGAGCATCGATCCCAGGTTAACGAGCCAGGACTTCATAAACATCGATTCATGCGCTTCGTTTTGAGGTGACACGATGAGATACCCCATGTAGTACTGCAGGTGGTGGATCGAGAAGATGTAATACGGTTTCGGGTCGGCAAGCAGTGACGGCGGAAGAAGATCTTTCTTCCGGAAGGTCTCCTTCTTGACCCGGTCGGGTCCGATAAAGCCGGCAACAACCGTCATCTCCTCATCGATATCAGAGAACTCATCGTTAATGATCCGCTGGTTTTCCCATCCGGGGGCAAGACAAAGGAGCATGTCAGTAAATCCCGAATCGATGGCGGAGTTCTCTGCGATCTCATCGAAACATTCCTCCATAGTCTGCGCGCTGGAGACGCTGAGGATCAGGCTGGTCGTGGCCGCGGCAAGATCTGCCACACGGTCGAGCCTGCGGATGTACAGGCTTCGGATATCGTCGATGTTGTAAGTGTTCATAGCCTTACAGCCACAGGACTGGTGCAATAACATTTCGCCCGGGATCTGCAGACTCTCGCCGAGATCCTCTCCACCCCACATTCTGGTCAGTGCCTTGATGCTCTCGTATCCGGCCTGAGTGAAAGGCTGTGCGGCGGTCGTGATGGACGGGTAACCCTGTTTGGCTTCTTCCAGACCATCGTATCCGGTAACGATGATGTCGCCCGGGACCTCGATGCCGCGTCTGTGGCAGGCATCAACCAGACCGACTGCGGAATAGTCGTTCGCGCAGACGATCGCATCCGGATATTTCTTTCCGCGCTTCTCGTACTCGGGAAGGTAATAGTCCAGCGCGGGATCGCCGCAATCGTGCCAGAGTGTGCCGTAGAAGACCTTGCTTTCGTCATACTCGATACCATTGTCCTCGAGTGCCCTGCGGTAAGCATTGATACGGGTCTTCGTAAAGGTGCGCTCCTTAAGTCCGGCGAGGTGGCAGATATCCCTGCAGCCGTGCACCTTGATGAGATGGTCCACAATATTGTAGAACGAGACTGACTCGTTACTAATGACGTTGAAGTAGCGTTCGTCGTATCCGCCGACGTTGATGATCGGGATCGTCACCTCGGAAAGGCGCTTGTCCAGATGCTCCAGACAGTAGGGATTGTATGTCAGGTCGATACGGATGATCCCGTCGAAATCATCAAGATCAGGAAGCTCGAAGGAGACGATATCACCCTCGTCATAATGCTTATACTGATCGTAGATCTTGTTGCTGAAAGAATCACTGAAACTTGCAAAGTAGATGACCTTGATGCCGAGCTCCATGGCAGCCTTGCTGATGCCTTCCTGGATGGCATGTGTCATCGGTTCGTAAATGTTCGGCGAAAAAACGGCTACTTTTTTTCTTTTATCCATAATCGGCCTCTTCTGTCTGCACGGCTCTTTAAGAATGTGCTTCACGTCAAAAGAAAATAATTAGACACACTAATGATACACAGAAAGTGTTGCAAAGTTGTGAACAGTTCACGCATCGGAAGGATTTGGTATAATATGTCCATCAGAAGACGGAATGGGGTTTTGGTGTCTTGGATAGTCCGTATCGCAGAAGAAAAATATTGCTGATCCTGGTGATCCTTCAGTGCATCGCCGCACTCGGGTTTGCCGTGCTTCCGGTAAGAAAACCCAAGGATTCCTTCTCCGTAGGTCTTCAGAAGCCGGTCGGCACTCCGCTCGTGGAACTCAAAAGCAGTAACCCGAAGGATATCCGGTACGGATATGCCGGAAATCTCGCACTCTATCCGGGCGACTATGTGATGACCGTGAAGTATTCCTGCACTTCTTTCGGGAATTCGGTCAGCATCCTTTCTGAGACTCTGGATTCCGAAGGTGTGGGAAGGTCGAGATGGACATATCTTGATCCGCAGACGGATACTGCGCAGATCGGCTTTTCCATTCCGCATACGATAAGAGATATTCAGCTGGCCGTAGACTGTAAAGATACAGAAGGGCTCAGGGTGGAATCGCTCCTCGTGGAGAGTGCGGATTCGACGCCGCCGGCAAACGTCCAGAGAGCTGCAAGAGTCGCGTCGTGGTTCTTTCTGTGCATACTTCTGGATATCTTCATCTGGCTTTGTCTCAAGAATCCGGAGAAGTTCAAGATCTATGCTCTATTACTTGGCGTTTCGGCCGTCATGATGATTCCGATGCTTCAGGCGGCGGAGTATCTGCCTTTCGGAGATGACCTGTATTTCCATATCAACCGCATCTTCGGCATACGCGACGGCCTGTCCCGGGGCGTGCCGTGGGTCAAGATCCAGCAGAACTGGTACAACGGCTATGGCTATGCTGTGGGCGTGTATTACGGCGACGCGCTGCTGTACATTCCCGCGGTCCTGAATCTGGCAGGTATCCATATCCACGCATGCTACAAACTCTTTATCTTCCTGATGCATCTTCTGACGGTCTCTTCTGCATATTACTGCTTCAGCAGGATGTACGGAGAAAGGGTCGGCGTCTGCTCGAGTCTCATCTACAGTTTCCTTCTTTTCCGCTGGGTCGATCTTTACCACAGAGCCGCGATCGGAGAATTCTGTGCGATCGCATTTCTGCCGTTCCTGCTTTACGCGATATACCTTCTCTGGAAGGATAACTACAGAAAGTCCGCGATCATGTTCGTCATTGGATTTACCGGTGTTCTCCAGACACATGTGCTTTCCTGCGAACTTTCGATTCTCATGGTCTTCCTGCTTCTGGTCCTGAGCCCGAAGAAGACCTTTGTGAAGCGCCGCATCCTTTCGCTGGTCGTCTCCGCTTTCTGGGTCCTGATCGCGAACCTTTCGTACATCGTCCCGTTCCTCGATGTTGCTCTTTCCCGAAGTCTTAACGTCATGAAAAGCACTTCCGACAAAAAGGACGGTTTTCTTAATCAGATCACTTCGCAGAAACTGTCCCTGCTGATCCTTCTTTCGTTTATTCCCGTACTCATTGCACTTCTTTCCGCGATGGTGCACTTGTATAAGAGCAGACTCCTTTCCGAAAAGGCGGATTCGGAAGAAAAAGCAAAGGACGCTCCTAAGGATAAAGCGAAAGAGGAAGGCCGCGGGGCAAGTGCTTTTCCGATGGCCGTTACATCCGTTCTTGCCGTGCTGTTCCTGTTTGCAAGTTCTTCGATCTTCCCCTGGAATATCGTGGTCAATATCCCCGTAGTCGGATCGCTGTTTGTCAGTCTCCAGTTCCCGTGGAGATTCCTGACACTCGCGGGGATCCTCGCCGCGGTCCTTGCCTGCGAAGTCCTTTCGAAAGTGGACAGCACCGAACAGAAAGGTCAGATGGTGTGGATCTTCGTGGTCCTTTTCATGATGCTTCCGGGCCTGTTCTACGCAGCGACCGGATACACGTCCCGACTCCTCACTAGCTTCTCTCCGGAGGCCGGTGCTCTTGCATCCCGCTGGAACAGCCAGCATGAGTATCTCATCGAGGACACGAATGTCAGAGATCTTGTTCCGGAGTATACGGCGGACGGGGATGTGCAGATCGTAAACTACAGTAAAGACGGCACCACGGTCGACTTCACATATGAGTCGGTATCCGGCGGTAAGGTAGAGCTTCCGGTATTTAATTACCCGTACTATAAGGCGGAAACGGAAAGCGGAGAGGATCTTGAGATCTCCGACGGAAGTAACCACCGTATCTCGGTTACTGTCCCCGGGGGATCGAAGGGTACCGTCCATGTAGCTTTCCATACTCCGGTCATCTGGATCGTATCCCTGATCGTGAGCATCCTCGGAGTAATAGTGCTTTTCGGATCGTATCTTTACGACGGGAAGAAACCCCGCAGAAAAGAAGAGAGAAAAAAGGTTCGCGTTTCCGCATAAACCGCTTGGGAAACGTGATGTCTTGCTTGCAACTTCCTCGGATTTCCATATAATATATGTGTTTAACAAAAGATAAATGGGAGGATGACTTATGATTTCATTACTTGACTCCGGTGCTTATCTTCTGCGCGGCACGGAACTGATTCCGGATAATGCGGAAGCAGCGGCTGCGATCCTCAGCAAGACCGGTAAGAACATCAGCAAAGAGGATGCGAAGAAGGAGACGATCGCTTACGGTATTCTGAAGAGTCATAATACCTCCGACAATATGGAGAAGCTGAAGATCAAGTTCGACAAGCTTACTTCCCACGATATTACATTCGTCGGTATCATCCAGACCGCACGTGCTTCGGGTCTTACGAAGTTTCCGGTTCCGTATGTACTGACCAACTGCCATAACTCGCTTTGCGCGGTAGGCGGTACCATCAACGAGGATGACCACATGTTCGGTCTTTCCTGCGCCAAGAAGTACGGCGGCGTATATGTACCGCCGCATCAGGCTGTTATCCACCAGTTCGCTCGTGAGATGCTTGCCGGCGGCGGCAGAATGATCCTCGGTTCCGACTCCCACACACGTTACGGTGCACTCGGTACCATGGCGATGGGTGAGGGTGGTCCGGAGCTCGTTAAGCAGCTCCTCAACCAGACATACGACATCAACATGCCGGGTGTTGTTGCAATCTACCTCAAGGGCGCGCCGGTCAAGGGCGTAGGTCCGCAGGACGTGGCCCTCGCCATCATTGGTGCTGTATTTGCTAATGGCTACGTAAAGAATAAGGTCATGGAGTTTGTAGGTCCTGGTGTTGCTTCCCTGTCCACTGACTTCCGTATCGGTGTCGACGTAATGACAACAGAGACCACATGCCTGTCTTCCATCTGGCAGACCGACGACGAGGTCAAGTCTTTCTACGATATCCACGGCCGTTCCGAAGACTATAAGGAACTCAATCCGGGTGAGATCGCTTACTACGATGGCGTTGTCGAGATCGATCTTTCTGCGATCAAGCCGATGATCGCCATGCCGTTCCACCCGAGCAACACTTACACGATCGAAGAACTCAAGGCCAACCTCGACGATATCCTCAACGACGTTGAGAAGCGCGCGAAGGTCTCCCTCGGCGATGCAGTAGATTTCTCCCTCAGAAGCAAGATCAGAAACGGCAAGTTTATGGTAGATCAGGGAATCATCGCAGGCTGCGCCGGCGGTGGATTTGAGAACATCTGCGCAGCAGCGGATATCCTCAAGGGCAAGTACATCGGATCTAACGAGTTCACACTTTCTGTATATCCGGCTTCCATGCCTGTCTACATGGAGCTCGTAAGAAACGGCTGCGCCGCAACCATCATGGAGACCGGTGCCATCATGAAGACCGCTTTCTGCGGACCGTGCTTCGGTGCGGGTGATACTCCGGCAAACAATGCCTTCAGTATCCGTCACTCCACGAGAAACTTCCCGAACCGTGAAGGCTCTAAGCTCCAGAACGGTCAGATCTCTTCCGTTGCGCTCATGGATGCTCGTTCCATCGCAGCAACAGCTGCCAACCAGGGCGAGCTGACAGCAGCAACCGAGTTTGACGGTGAGTTCGGCAAGTACAAGTACTTCTTCGATTCGAAGATCTACGCGAACCGCGTATTCGATTCTAAGGGTGTAGCGGATCCGGAGTATCCGATCCACTTCGGTCCGAACATCAAGGACTGGCCGGCTATGGTCGCTCTTACCGATAACCTCGTTCTGCGCTGCGTATCCGAGATCCACGATCCGGTAACCACAACAGATGAACTGATCCCGTCCGGTGAGACATCTTCCTTCCGTTCCAACCCGCTGGGTCTTGCAGAGTTCACACTGAGCCGTAAGGATCCGGAGTACGTAGGACGCGCCAAGGAGATCCAGAAGGTCGAGAAGGCAAGAGAAGCAGGCGAGAAGCTCTGCGATCTGTTCCCGGAGATCCACAAGGTCATGCAGACGATCAAGAAGGACTTCCCGGAGGTCCACCGCGACAATACAGGCTTCGGTTCCACGATCTTTGCCGTAAAGCCGGGTGACGGTTCTGCCCGTGAGCAGGCGGCTTCCTGCCAGAAGGTATTAGGCGGCTGGGCGAACATCGCAAACGAGTACGCGACCAAGCGTTACAGAAGTAACCTTATCAACTGGGGTATGCTCCCGTTCCTGATCGAAGAGGGCGAGCTTCCGTTTAAGAACCTCGACTACATCTTCATTCCGGGCATCAAGGCTGCAGTTGAGAACAAGACAGAAGTCATCAAGGCTTACGCTGTCGGTGAGGACAGTCTCAAGGAGTTCGACCTGCGCCTCGGCGATCTGACTGACGAAGAGCGTCAGATCATCCTGAAGGGCTGCCTGATCAACTACAATAGAGTATAAGGTGCTTTTATTCAGTATTTAAAGAGGAGCTGTCTCAAACCTATGAGATCAGCTCCTTTTTTGTTATGTAGGCAGTTTGCCGAAAAAAACTTAACCGTGTCCCAAAAAGATTACCATTTCGGTGTGAGGAGCATATTGATATAAGAGCGCAAAAACTTGCTGTTTTATATCAATGAATTCAGTACCTGATTGATATAAGAAGCCCCAAATCAGCAGTTTTATATCAATTTTGGAAGCCGAATGAGGACAGGCGTTGATATAAAACCTCATAGAAAAGTGCTTTTATATCAATAGAGACTCTGAAAATTGATATAAAAGCACTGTTTTTCTCGAGTTTATATCAATCGCCCCTCCAAAACATTGATATAAGACAACCGTTTTCTGCAATCTTATATCAATCCGGGACGATTTCGGGACGATCCTTACATCAGCCGGCGTAGCGGATCCCGAGGAATGCGTCGTCTACGGGGACGCCGCCGACCTTCCACGTATCATCCTTCTGCATCTCGATAGAAGCGTAAGCATATTCGCCGGTCTTGCCCGAATAAACATTGACGTAGAGCATGTTGCTGTCCGTATCGAAGGCGATGACCTGGATGATGGTCCTGGCCGCGACCTTCAGATCGCCTGCCGGTGCGCCGTTTTTGTCATATGCGGTGAAGACCAGATCGGTGTTGGTGGCGAGGTAATAAGACGTTTCGTAGTAAAGATCTCCCAGATGCTTAGGCATGCCGCTGCCGTCCGTCAAATCAAAATACGAGAACATGTAGTTGGTTCCCAGATTGCCGAAATACGTGCTCATCTTCACCCGCTGCGGGTCATAGGGGTGATCGTATTCTCCGTTTTCCCAATTGCCGGTAAATGTCCAGGTGCCGTTTTCGTACTTATATCCTACTTCTTCGATGCCTTCATCGATACCGACCGACATAAAGATGTAGAAAGCGTCCGGTGCTTTCATAAGATAGAAAGAACCGTATTGCGGATAAAACTCGCCCCAGATGCCTTCTTTGACTTCGCATGTTTCGTCGCCGACATGGATAACGACAGAAGTGACGAGAATGGAGTCGTTCGGATTTTCAAACTTCGGCTCGAGAATGATATCCTCTGCAGTACCGTCGCCGTCCATGTCCCACTTCAGCGTGCCGTCAAGGTTGAAGTCCAGAATGTAGACTTCCGGAGCAGCGCCGAAGCACATGAGATCTACGCCTTCCTCGATCTGATCGAGCGGAAGCTTCAATGAATAATACTCGTCGAAAAGCACGAGTCCGTCATAGGTGAGTGCGAAGTCGGCCGTACCGTTCTTGACGCCGTCCTTCATGCGGAGAGTGTTTTCGTCCGGGATATTATACTTCTGGCCGAGCGCGGTAATGCAATCGGATATGATGTTGTTGTTCGTAACGATATCAAGGAGTGAGATCTCTGTGCCGGTATCGCTCCAGTAAGTGCGCGAGGTGCATCCGTCATTATTACTCGAGAGATCTTCGGGTGTCTTGACTATATAAGAGAAGATATACGAATCGTCCCGGTAGATATATGTGTTTGCATAGCACTGGTCGTCGTAATATGTATCGGAATTGATCCCGGAGGCTTTCCGCTCTTCGAAACGCTTCGTAAGGGCGGCCTCAAGATCGTCATAGAAACTGTCGACTTCCTTGCGGAGTTCCGGGAACTGGTCAGTGGTGAACTTGATCCGGTTGAATTCATAGGTGATGCCGTCCACACGGGTGAAATTGTCGTCGTTGATAAGCTCCGCCAATCCGTATGTCTTCAACTCGACCTGAGAGTGAAGGCTGACCGATTTTTTGATTTCCGGAGCAGGCGAAGTGTCCGATGTTTCATCCGACTCGGTCGTTGACGGTTCAATCATCGAAATGTACGGATCTTCCGTAGTCTCAGTGATCTCCGTGTCCGTCGTTTTCTTCGTCTTCTTTGTTTTCTTAGTCTCCTCAGACTTCCCGCAGCCGAAAAGCGCTAACGCCATCGACATGGAAAGAAGAATAGCCAGTGCTTTTTTCATACCCGAACCTCCTGATTGTTCCTTTGTTTAACCATTATTTCCGCCCGCGTCTTCCTTGCCGAAGTTGTCGTAGAGCCACGACGCGTAGCGCTGGTAGACAGATTCTTTTCCGATCTCGTTATGCGGTTCATGACGCATGCCGTGACGGATATCGATCGTGACCTTGACCTGTCCGGACTCGATGAGCTTGTCATAGATCTCCTGCGGTCCTTCGCCGTAATCTCCGACAGGATCTTCGTCACCGGAGATCAGAAGGATCGGCTTGTCCTTCGGGATCGAGCCATACCACGAGTCGGTGTTACAGTCCTTAAGAAGAGTGAAGAGATCGACATATCCGGAGTGGGTGAAGGTAAATGTGCAGAGCGGATCGCTCATGTATTTCTTCACGACTTCCGTATCGTTGGAGATCCAGTCTGCCGGTGTCTGCGGCTTGCTGATCTTCTTCATGTACTGCTTGTTGATGGTTCTGGCCAGCATGGCGGCCGCACGCTTGTCACCGCCGAACAGACGCTGGAACTTCGCAAGGATAGTGAGCGGGCGCAGGAGCTTATTCGACTTCGCAGTGCCTGACAGGATCAGACCCGCACAGTCGTTGCCGTACTGCGCGAACCAGTTTCTCGCGATAAAGGAACCCATCGAGTGTCCGAAGATAATGTAGGGTGTATCTTTATACGTTTCCTTCATGATGCGGTGCAGTTTCTCGACATCTTCGACCAGATGATCGGCGCCTTCTTCGCGTCCGAAGTATCCGTAGATGCCACCTTCGCCGACAGATCTGCCGTGGCCCATGTGGTCCTCGCCGCAGACGGCATATCCCTTGTCACAGAGATATTCCGCCAGGTCGGTGTAGCGCTCCATGTACTCGCACATGCCGTGCACGATCTGAACGATCCCGCGGACCTGTCCGTCGGGGATCATCTTAAAATATGTGATCAGGGTCTCACCGTCGGACCCCATGAAAGTATCCTGCTGAAAAGGCATATCCTTGCTCCTTCCGGGCACTCTTATATACGTGCGCCTGATAGATTCATTATACATTTCGTTTGACGGGGATTCTATGCTTTTGGAGCGGAAATAGTTTGAAAGACAAATCATTTGATTTTGTGAAAAGTTCATCTGAAAATACTTGACGGTCATGTGACCGTGTGATATGATAACCACAATCCGATATGTCGGGGTGCTATGTAACTAGCCTGCCAAAACCCTGAGATGGAGGATAATCCTGCGAAAGGAGGCATCTGAGATGAGTGAGTATCTGCCGGGAACATTGATTGCGGTCTCGAAGGATCACCTGAAGAATACGGATCAGATCCTGGATCCGATGTTCCTGATGGAAGGCATGCAGCTCCGCCAGGTCACCCAGCTTCTGGGGATCGAGGCGCATACGGTGCAGAACTGGGTGAAGCGGGGATTCGTTGACCCGCCGGTCAAGAAGCTGTACAACCGGGACCGGTTTGTGCGGCTGGCGATCCTGAACTATTTCAAAGATGTCTTCTCGCTGGAAGCGATCCTGTCGCTCCTTCGGATGGCGGATCAGGACAGCACGATCTATACCGCGTTCTGCGCACTGCTCTCGGTAGTGCCGCTTGACCCGATCCGGTCAGAGACAAAACTGAACGACATTGTTGAGAAGGTCATCGACGCGCAGAAGTTCGACTATAAGCGGACGAGCAGAGAACAGGTCAAGAGACTGCTGACGATTCTTTACACGGCACATCTTTCCATCCTCCTTAAGAAGGAAGCGGAGAGATTATTAGCAGAAGTTTGAGAGGGGATCTTCCCCGTAACGGAAAGGAGAAATCAAGATGAAATTTCTGATGAACTGGTTTGAAGCACTGAATCTGCCGGAGCAGATCTTCGCGTGCATCGCCATCGTGTTCACCGTACTTCTTATCTTCCAGTTTGTTCTTCTGCTGATAGGTGCGGCGTCCCACGCGGGCGACATGGACGGTCACGATATGGGCGGCGGTGACGGACACGATTTCGGTCACGGCCACGACCTCGATACCGGTCACGATGTAGGACACGATTTCGGACATGCAGGTCATGACTTCGGTCATGGCGGTCACGCAGATATCGGACATGACTTCGGTCACGGAGACTTCGGCGGAGTACACGCGGATGTATCCCATGACGGTGCTTTTGGAGCAGACGGAGCGGATGCGGAATTTGACGTGACACACGATGGTTCCTACGATTATAATCATGATATGGATGCAGGATCCGGACACGTCGGTGCAGTCGTGCACGATTTTGCAGAAGTACAGGGAAGTGTGGTCATAGATGTCCACAGCGGCGATATCTACCTTGCGGATCAGGCTCCGCATGACCTGATGGTACATGGACCGGACGTCGGCATTCCGGATCAGGATCTGCCGGACGGAAGGACATATGTAGACAGAGCCGACAAGCTTCACGGGTCAGGATTCCGACTCTTTACGATGCAGGGGCTCATCGCCTTCTTCAGCATCTTCGGATGGACAGGTCTTCTGTTCATGAAGGGCGGAGTTCCGGTCTGGGCAGCAGGCATGCTGGCTTTCCTCTGCGGCTTTCTGGCGATGTTCCTTATGGGGCTTGCGCTCTGGGGCATGCAGAAGATCCAGTCGGACGGAACCCTGAATATCCGCTACGCGCTCGGGAAAACGGGTGAGATTTATATCCCGGTTCCGGGAAAGCGCGGGGGCACGGGTAAAGTCATGGTAGAGGTCCAGGACCAGCTACAGGAATTTGAAGCGGTCACGGACGAAGAAGAGAAGATCCCCACCGGAACACACGTAACGGTGATCGGTATTACAAAGGGTACAACACTGATTGTGACCAAACATAACTAACAGGAAGTAGGAGGAAACGAAAATGCCAATGAAATTAATGAATGTATTGTTGGCTGCCATGCCATTTGAGCTGATCTGCTTACTCGTCGTCATTGCTCTTCTGGTATTCACACTGTTCTTGATCTTTCTTTCAAGATACAGAAAATGCCCGTCCGACCGTATCATGGTCATCTATGGTAAGGTTGGTAAGAATGCGGACGGCACCGCGCGCTCATCCAAGTGTATTCACGGTGGTGCTGCGTTTGTTTGGCCGATCATTCAGTCGTATCAGTATCTGGACCTGACACCGATCTCGATCTCAGTTGACCTGAGATCTGCACTGTCCCGCCAGAACATCCGTATCGACGTACCGTCCATCTTTACAGTAGGTATCTCCACAGAGCCCGGTGTCATGCAGAACGCTGCTGAGCGTCTTCTCGGACTGAAACTCTCCGAGATCCAGGAACTCGCGAAGGACATCATCTTCGGTCAGCTCCGTCTGGTTATCGCTACGATGGACATCGAGGAGATCAACACCGACCGTGACAAGTTCCTCGAGGCTGTATCCAGAAACGTGGAGACAGAGCTTAAGAAGATCGGTCTTAGACTGATCAACGTAAACGTAACGGATATTTCCGATGAGTCCGGATACATCAGCGCTCTTGGTAAAGAGGCTGCTGCTAAGGCTATCAACGATGCGAAGAAGAACGTTGCTGAGAAGGAAAGAGACGGTTCCATCGGTGAGGCTCTCGCCCAGAAGGATCAGAGAATCCAGGTTGCATCTGCAAACTCCATGGCGATCCGCGGTGAGAACGATGCGAAGATCGAAGTTGCCAATTCCGAGGCTGTACGCCGTGAGAAAGCCGCTGAGGCGATGAGACTGGCGATCGCAGCTGAGAAGGTTCAGGCCGCTAAGGCACTCGAAGAAGCGTATGCTGCTGAGAAAGAAGCTGAGCTTTCCCGTTCCGCCCGTGAGAAGGCAACCCTCGAAGCCGACGTCATCGTTAAGGCTGAGATCAATAAGAGAGAAGTCGAGCTCGCTGCCGAGGCAGAAGCTGAGAAGATCAGAAGACGTGCAGCCGGTGAAGCTGACGCTATCTACGCGAAGATGGAAGCTCAGGCTCGTGGTATGCAGGAGATCCTCCAGAAGCAGGCCGCAGGTTTCGAGAAGATCGTTGCCGCTGCCGGCGGTGATGCCAAGAACGCAATGATGCTCATGCTCGCAGACAAGATGGAAGATCTCATGAAGATTCAGGTAGAAGCGATCCGCGACCTGAAGATCGACAAGGTAACTGTCTGGGACAGCGGTGCCGGCACAGGCACAGACGGCAAGGGCTCCACAGCCAACTTCATCTCGGGCCTCATGAAGAGTGTTCCGCCGATGAACGAGATCTTCGAGATGGCCGGCATGCAGCTGCCTGAGTTCCTCGGCAAGAAGATGGAATCAACAGAAGACGGCAAGGTAGTTCCTGCCGCATCTGCTAAGAACGTTGCTTCCAAGGCGAAGGAAGTGAAGGCAGTCGAGGCTCCGAAGAAGGAAGCCGATCCTGCTGCAAAAGCACCGGTTGAGGCAGCTCCTGCTGCTCCGGCTCCGGCGGCTGCACCTGAGGCGCCTGCCCAGGCTGCCCCGGCAGCTCCTGCAAATGATCAGGTTGTTCCGTACAACCACGGACCGATCTGGGCGCCGAACTCTCCGATGAGCGAGGACGAGCTGAACTAAGCTGCAACTGACATACTGTCAACAATATAACTGCCCGTGGGCTGTGAAAGCGGCCCGCGGGCAGTTAACTTTTTAGATAAGGAAGTGCGTTGGCGCTGTTGTTCGATTTTGAGACTACAAAATACAACAAAAGAGGCAACGAAAGCGACCACACCTGGTATTGCCTCAAGTGTTGGATATTTGAGACTGCAAAATACAACAAAAGAGGCAACGCTTCTCATTTTGAGCTTCGTTGCCTCATCTGTTGGAGATTGAACTGTAGATTATCGAACAAAACAGGCAATGATAGGCGAAGACATCTTTTGTGTTTGACAATCCGTGTTGTTTTAGTCACAACAGCATGTTCTGACTCATGACAATTCCGAGGATCTTGCTAAATGTGATATCCCGATAGAAACCGGCATTCCAATTCTCGTAAATAAACAGAATGTCCAACCCTTCGCGAAAACCATTTGTAAGGTAAGTGCTGATTTTTCCCCAGGTTTTGATTCGATAAGATTCATCGTCCATCATGCCGAAGTGTTCGATAAAAAAATACCGCCCGGTTTCTTTGCAATAGACGGCAAAATCAACATAGTACATATGATTGCCTATGTGAACTTCAACTTCGTATTTGTAATCCAAATCTAGTGATCGAAGGAGTTGGGCAGTAATCATCTCCGATTTGGAACGGAACAAACGACCATCGAAGGGGTATACTTTGCTAAAACCCTGATCGTTCTTTTCTACTAATTTGTCGAAGGCTTCGCGGGAAAAGTTGAAGCCTTCGGATTTGATGGGTTCTCGATAACTTGAATCCATATACTCATGAAGCCAGGCGTGAGGAGAATCATAATCCAATTCACCGCGGAATCTTAATCTGGAGATTTCATTTTGGATTTCTTCCCGACGTCCGGCAGCCTTAACTAAAGCATCTGCTTGTGGTGTTCCTACATCATATTGCATTTTCTTTTTCGAACATGAGGGGTCATGTGGATAAATGCGTACAACTTGAATTTTATTGCCATTCTTCAATCGGTGACCGTAATGAACTTCCGGTATCCTGTCTCGTTCTTTATAAAGAAGGTGCAGACGTTGTTTCCGTAAATATCTTGCTTGGTTATGTAGTTCAGCTGCTATCATATATCCTCCTTGTCTTGTAAACTAAATTATTTGAGCGAGTTTCTTATGACGTTGTAGGAAAAGGATAGCATGGGGATAAGATGCATTTCTTGTAAAAGAAACGACAAATCTCGACAAAACACGCAAGTTTGGTTCTTTCGGGGAGAAAAGCAGCTTCCTTGATCGCCGGTTTATCCGCGGGTACGGAATGAGAAGAGCACCATCAGACGGAGTGTCTCGATCAGACGGGCACGCGAGCGGGCGTCGACGTGACGGGTCGCCTCGATGATGCGCGACATCTTGACGGCCCAGCTCGACCCCGGACGGAAAATGTTGCTCGCTCCGGAGGAACTGGCGATGTGGTAGAGCATCTCGGTGAAGCTTTCACGGTCTTCGTAAGACTGGTCGATAAGCCACGTGTTGACGGCGTCGATCCTGGCCTTGGCGTTGATGTCCCAGCCGGGCTCATAGCAGAAGTCGTCTTTCTTGATCTCCCAGGTGAATGGGCTGTGCTGCTTGAGCCATACGGCGCGGTTCGTGATGAATCTGGTGCCGGGTGCGCTCTGAAGGAGCATGCCGACAAAGGAGGCGGAGGGGACCAGATGGTGCACCAGATCTCCGATCTTCTTATACTCGTCTGTCTCGTGAAGGTTAAATGGGAAGCCCGGTCCGTCAAAAGAATAGATGCCGAGGATCCTGGACTTGATGGCATCCGCACAGCTTGTGGCTGCATGGATAGCGAGGTTGCCGCCCTTGGAATGCCCTCCGATATAGAGCTTTACCTGCGGCGGGATCTCACGCGCGATATATCCGATGTAGCGCGTGGCCTCCTCCTGTGCGGGGACCGGATACTGATAGGAAAGCTGGAAGTCTTCTTTCCAGCCGATCAGCGAGCCATCCGTGCCGCGGAAGGCGATATAGCAGATGTCGCAGGGAAGCTGGAAACACATCGCCGCAAACTGGATCTGTTCTTTTTCACTCGTTCTGGCGCAAAGGTGCGACACTTTGACATCCTTGTAGCGCGGACTTGTGCGCAGGATGTCGATCATCTTCAAGTTGTTCGGGGTGTCTGCCGCGTACTGGCCGAACAGCGGCATCTCCTTGGATGACGGCATTTCGGACAGAAGCATGGAGTCGGAAAACTTATACGGCCACTCTGCCGTCCAGATGTTGTGAAGCGGGTACTCCCACTGAAAATAGGTCATCTCCGCGAACACGAGCGCGTCGATGTTGTTGAACGGAAATTCGTCAAATGTACGGTTTTCATTCCTGGTGTAATCCAGTATCGTAGCCATGTTTTTACCTCTGCAAAAGCACTTCTCCTCCGTGCTTTTCTTTCCTTGTCCCCACTCGTATTTTACCATGATTGCATGGAAATTCACCTGCCCATCGTGTAGAATAAAGAAAGAAAAGAAGTGCCTGCCGGGATGCCCGCCGGCACTTCTTTACCCCGAAGGAAAGGTCGTCGCATCTTATGAACGGATCGCTGGTCATCTCATATGCATATCCGCTCTGCGCGATGATCTCACTTTTTGTCCTGACGGTGCACTTCTTCAGCAAGCGCCAGCTTCCGGTACAGCGCAACCGCCTGTTTACGGCGGCGATCCTGCTGGCCTGTTCCGATGTGATCCTCGAGACTTTTTCCGCCGTCGTCGTGAATAATTCCGCCTCGGTGCCGCCGGTCCTCGGACATGTCGTTCTGATGATGTTTTATATTCTGAGACTGTCGTTCCCGATCCTCATGATCTTCCACGCGATCTCTCTGACGAAGGATCTGAAGGCGAAGAACCTCTGGATGATCCTGCTTCTTGTGATCCCGTCTGCAGTTCTGACGCTGATCATCCTCGCGACTCCGCTTACGGGCAATTTCTTCAAGTATGAAAACGAGAAATATATTAAGGGCGATCTCTATCCGATCCTTTTTGCGGTCACTCTTTTTGCATCGGTGTTCTCGATCGTCTATGCGCTTGTCCGCCGGAAAAAACTCAGTGAAAAAGCGTTCCGGATCATCGCGGCATTTTCGATCCTCGGTGCGGGTTCGGTCCTCGTCGAGGTCGCCTGGCCGAAGGGCAATGTATCTTCCGTCGCGATCTCCGCGGCCATGCTGATATCGTATCTTTCTCTTCAGAAGCCCGAGTCCATGATCGATCATCTGACGGGCCTTCTGAATCTCGATGCCATGATGACCTATACCGACGAGCTGATCGCCAGGGAGTCGCGCTACTATGTGATCGTCATGAAGGTCGAGAACATCCGCCGCATCAACTCCATTTTCGGCTATACCATCGGCAGCTTGACGCTCAAGAATGTCGCCGATTACCTGTCTGTCTTCTCGCCGGACCTGCGCGAGAGATCGCGTCTGCGCAAGAATCTTTCCCACTATGAGGGTGTGCATGCGGAGCCGGATGATGCGCTGAAGAAGTCCGTAGGCGATGCCCGCCGCCTGGAGAAGACACTCCCGCCTGCGTGGGCGTTCCGTCTAATGAGTAACCAGTTCGCCGTCGTCAGCACCAGCGAAGAGACGCACGAGAAGATCCTCGATCTCCTGCACCGGAGATTCGAGAATCCGTGGAACATCCGCGGCCTTGAGATCAACCTTCTCCTGACCATCGCAGAGATGACCGAGACAGGTGCTTTTGAAGCGGGATCGGATCTCTATAAGGTCGTCGAGATCGTGCTCCCTGCTGTACCGAAGGGCGACACCGTAACGGTCAGCGAGAGAGAACTCGCCAAGATCGAGCGCCACATCCTTCTCGAAAATTCTCTGGAAAAAGCACTCGCCGAAGAGACTCTGGATGTCCGTTTCCAGCCCGTCCTCAACACCTCGACGGGACGATATACGACGGTCGAAGCGCTCGCGAGATTCACCCACGATGAGTGGGGAGACATCCAGGCTTCGGAGTTCATCCCGATCGCGGAGAAGCGGGGACTGGTCGCACAGATCGATGAGTTCGTCCTGAGAAAATCGTGCGAACTTCTGAAGAGTAATATCGATGTGGAACTGGATTATGTAAGCGTGAATGTTTCGGTGACGGAACTGGCGAATTCGTCGTTCCCGAAGAAAGTGTGCGCGATCCTTGACGAGTACGGCATCCCGTACCGGAAGATCGTATTCGAGATCACCGAGCAGGCTCTGATGACATCGCTCATCCTGATGCTCGAAAACCTTCAGGAACTTGCTTCTCTAGGATTCGGATTCGCACTGGATAACCTGACGCTCGGTAAGGGCGATATCGCGAAACTCGCGGTGCTTCCGTTCTCGATCGTGAAGCTGGACAGATCCGTTCTTGAAGAAGTCGAGACGTCGGCCCGAAGCCGCATCCTTTTCGAGAATACGATCGATGTCTTAAAGAAGATGGAGATCCGCTCTGTCGTGGTCGGCGCGGAGACAACGGCGCAGTCGAAGTGGATCGAGGACTGCAGTCCCGACCAGATCCAGGGTTTCTATTACGCACGTCCGATGGATAAAAACGGGTGCCTGGCATTTATTCAAAGGAATAATGCACAGACACCCAAAAAGCCCGGAAGGGATAATTTTATTATCGTTACCGAGTGAGGATCACATTACGGTTGATGATCGTGTCGCCGTATGAGATCCGGTTTTGTGAAGCAGCAATCAGGCTGCTTCTTTCTTTTCTTCCTTCTTAGCGGCCTTCTTCTCGGATGTTACGGAAGAAGGATCGAGGAAGCGGTAGATGATTGCGGCAAATGCTGCGCCTACGAGCGGAGCCGCGATGAATACCCAGACGTTCTCCAGAGCTTCGCCGCCCTTGAAGAGAGCCGGTCCGACGGATCTTGCCGGGTTAACGGAAGTTCCTGTGAAGCCGATACCGAGAATGTGGACCAGAGTCAGTGTCAGACCGATAACGAGGCCGGCGATGTTGCCGTTCTCGATCTTCGAAGTAACACCGAGGATCGCCAGGATAAATACGAAAGTCAGTACGCCCTCGATCAGGAAAGATTTTGCAACCTCATCCTGGAAAAGTCCGTTTGTACCGAATCCGCTTTCCTCAGGATTGAAGAATGCACTCAGCAGGAACGCACCTGCGCAGGCACCTACGACCTGGGAAGCCCAGTAAAGGAGCATGTCGGTAAGGGACATCTTCTTGTTGACGAACATCGCCAGGGATACTGCCGGGTTGATGTGGCAGCCGGAGATGTTGCCGATAGAATAAGCCATCGCAACGATAACGAGACCGAAAGCAAGAGCAGTAAGCGCATAAGCACCCATTCCGCCTTCAGCGCCGCATCCGGTAACGATTGCGGTTCCGCAGCCGAAGACTACCAGTACAAAAGTACCGATGATCTCAGCAAGATACTTTCTTAAAGAATCCATGATAAAACCTCCTCACGATAAATTCTATTTACCTATGGTATAAGAATAGCACGTAAAAAAGCACATGGGAGTGATATAATCAAACTGTAAAAAAGAGATAAAGTGAGGGAAAAGAAATGCTCGAACAGGATACGATCAATATCCATAGCAGCATCCG
>JAEEGJ010009228.1_pt1 | contig 26579 bp, 24 predicted proteins | sample 8958761 | NCBI WGS metagenome assembly JAEEGJ01 (sample SAMN16246546, study PRJNA631951) | gut metagenome | biome: gut microbiome; feature: rumen; material: RS-attached | host: Bos | place: Iran: Karaj | collected 2018-10 | reverse complement strand
TCATCCAACTTCAGGAGTTTGTACACACTTCAAGTATTACTGACCATACTAAATTGATAATAGTAATACTTTGCCATACTCTAGCAGTACATGGCACCAATTGTTATTACAAAACAATTATCTATATAGCAAAATCCCTTGAAAACACTATGTCTTCAAGGGATTGCATTAAGTTCAATATTTTAAAAAACTTCACTGCACTTCACTAAAAACTTCACTGCACTTCACTAGAAACTTCACTAAGTTCACTGGAGCAGAAATATGCAACTCTCATGCCTATAGCTTCTTAAAAGTTTGTTGATACATTTAAATCCAAATAGTATTCCAACGGATGTCACTCAATTTGTTTTGCATATCTTTAAGTTGCTTAGACATCTGATCTAGTTTTTGATTTGTATAATGTATCTGACCTAATGTTTCAATTTGTAAATTGATTAGTTTCTGTTGGCCTTGCTCCATTGTTCTATTGTGAACAAAAGTATCGTATTGGAGTAACGCTTCCTTTAGACTGTCCGCCTTGTAGTTGTCAACTGCATTGCAGATGTATTCTAACGCTTCGCTTGTACGATAATTTGGTGGAACAAAGGCTAAGCTTCCAGATATCTCATCCACTCTATCGTTTATCTCTTTGTCTAAAGAAGCTATTTTGCTAGGTGCAGATGAAGTTACAAAGCTTGCTTTTATACAAAGGATAATTGTCACTACTATTCCTACAACAATAAGTGTTGGGAAAAGAAACATTACAACTGGCACAATTCCACCCACTATTAGTATCGAACCAATGGCAGATAATAAAGTGCCTATAATAAGGGGTAGATTGTTTACCACAGGTTTAAATAGTGCATCTAAAATACCCGTAGATTCAGCAAACCAATCGCTATATACGTTGATAAGTCGCGCGCCATTTGCATCATGCTTAAAAAAAGTAAAGATTAAAAAAAGAAATATAAATGGTAACGCTAAGTATAATGTATATTTGATAGCAAATACAAAAGGTGCCACTATCCCTCCCGCTAAAGTAGACTTTGCTTCGTCAAGTTGAACCTCAGTCTCGTACTTGAGACCAATAAGATGTTCAATAAATTTTACTGGGGAAATCAACTTGTAATAGAGCACTTTTAGCTCGTTCATCACATCGCGATTATTAGATGCCTCAAGCATCGTTTGCCCTTCATCTTTCACAACCATCGTGCTTTCCATAGATATCTCCTTAATTTATAGTGTTTACTATCTGTAAGCCTAGACTATTCATAAAGCTTTAATAAATCCTCGCTTGTACAGACATATCTGTTTGCGCCATCTATAACTACATATGGAGCGTTTGAAACTATTAGTTCAACGCCATCGCGTCCACTAACCTCCATATCAAAAAACTCTTGCGCCATTTGCTCGACATTTGCTTTAGCAAATTCCTCCAAAGCTTCGTCGCTCAAAAAGAAAATCGGCATATCGTAGTATCTCATTACCACACCTGATCCATCCTTTGTAGCCAAAACATGAAGTGTATTTCCTTCTATTAGTTCTTTGACTGAATCAGAATCAAGCAAAAACTGTTCCCATGCACGATTAATTCCCTCAACAAATTCCCAACCATAAACCACTTCTCCATCAATTGAAAAAATAGTTGTGTCATTCACTTGAAGATTTATCCATTGTTCTAGAACTCTTTCTTCTATACCATTCTCGGCAACTTCTGCAGCCTTATTGGCATCAGTAAACATAGACATGGTGACATGAGTTTTATCAACCGATATCCCCATAATCCTGTCATCTTTATCATAAGGCAAATAAAGGCCTTTGTTATCTAGAAAAATATTTGTTATCTTGTCAACGACATCTTCTCTTTGCTCGTAAAGCTGATCTGCATCAATATAACCAAAGCTAACAATTTGAAACCCCGGATAATTATTATCAAACAACAAGTTGAAATTTGAGATATCCTCGATTTCGAAGCCTACTGTTGAAAAATTATAATCACCTTCAGGCAATTCTGCCTTTATATCTTCACTAAAGGAAGCCGCATCTTCTTCGTTAATTGATGCATAGAAAGCACAGTTTTTATTTCTGAGCAAGCCACCATTCAGCGTTAACACTCTAAGAGTTTTGCCTTGAAACTGCAACAAATCATCTTTTTTTAACTTATTCATCTTTTCTCCTCTTGCCCAATATGTCTTATTTTATCAGATTCTTATCAGAAACTCTATTTTTTACTTCTGTCGTATTATTTTTAGTGTTTCCTCTAACAGAATCATTTTTTATTGTATTCTTCCAGTCTAACAACGACATCTTTCCTTTTGATTTCTGGCGGGCATAACCATACGATTCATCCGGAGTCGCAATATAGTCACCTATATTATCTACCTGATATTTGTTTTTTTGATCATTTAGACTCAACCCTTTATGAGTCTCTCGTTCCTTCCGAAGAGTTTTGTTCATCTTATAGTTGTACTCTTTTGCTAGAACCTTTCTTTTTACAAGTTTTTTTTCATATTCAGCTAGCGGAACATCTCTTCTAACTGCCTTTTTTAGCTTTGAATTTTTGATACTATATGATTCTTTGGCATTGTACTTAAACACGCCAGACTGCATAGCCAATTTGAATGTTTCTGGCTCTATGTAATATTGATGCCCTCCTCCTTCGCCAAATTGGCAGTTTGCTCTAACTTCGCCAAATGCCACCTTTATTTCATTAGATTCCTTGCCATCAGGTTTGGTGAGCGCCGCATATAAATCAGGCTTCTCCTTCTTCAATTCATCCAATCTTTCAAAATCAACCGTATATGCGGATACATCAGAATGCGCCTGCATTATTCCTTCATTTGCTCTATAATTAGACATGTTTGTCTGTATTTTTTCGTCAAGCTTGTTTGTATCTAAAACACCTTCATCTATACAGCTTTCTATAGTGGCTTTATCTGTAAAATAGCCACTCATTCCTCCTGTGTTTCCCCAGTCTTCATCCCAACCGGCCATATAAATTGTCAAATTGTCTTGTCGCTTTAGTACACCGTTTTGAAACATATCATGACGATTATATATATTGCTTTGACCACCCTGAGTGTCATAAGCTCGCTCTGCCATCGATTTATTCATGATTCAATCTCCATATTTATAGCCAATCTTCTAAATCATCACTTATCCCTAAATAAACTCCTTCAAAATCTCTATCCATATTAAATGCAATAGCAACATTATCAGTTGTGCCAGACATACTGTACTCTTTTTCATTGTACTGATTAAAACTTAACGACGAAAAAAGAGGACTTACTTTGGATTTGATATTTTGAAAATGCTGCTTATTTGCCTCGTGTAACTCATCTCGAGTATCAAAACTTTGCCCCAAATAAACTGGCATTATGAACTTCACTAATATCTCATCCAACCCCTCTTCTTCGTTGAAATATAATTCTAAATTCACTTTATATGTGAACAATTCTAATTCCTTGATTTGCAAATACACAAATCCATTTCTTTCATATATCTCTTTTTCGAATTTTTCAAACTTCCCCTTTACATCTTCATACTTCTCTCCAAATTCCACTTCCAAGCCAGCATCAAATATTACTTTCTTTTCGATTATCTCCACAGCAAATCTCCTTATATCGTCTATTAATAACTAAATAAAACTGATTCTTTTTGAAGTAGCCTGTTTAATTCTTCGCCATATTCTTTCTTAAAATAAGCTCGAACATTTTCGTATTCCATATCATTACGAATGGATTCCGTTCCGATGACATGACGTCCATCATCCAATATATCAAGTGCATATCTGTAAAAAGCACCTTTAATACCCTTTTTGTCTGGTTCTAGATATGAAACCAACACATAATCATGTTTTTTCTCATCAGTAATTCCATAAGAGAAAAACATTAAAGCCTGTGCTTTCTTGACCTTGTTTCGCTCTTCGCCGATTCCCATAACTTCAAGTATTGGTGAATCTTCTTCTTCCATATCGTTTTCAACTACTTCTTCCGTATCTGCCTTATAAAGCCTTAAAAAAGTATTTAATACTGTACGATATAAAGGCTCTGCAATATCATACGTAAAAAATTCACCCTCATTATCAAAACCATATCCTAGCACTTGTATCTCATATGGTCCTTGATCTGTTATAGCTGCACAATAATCTCTATTACCATATTTAAATTTAAAGAACACCTCTGCAGGTCTTAACATATTTTGAGAATCATATAAATTTATTTTTGTAATATCTTTATTTTTTTCTTCCATTTCTTCTCCCTCTATTAAGGTTATTATTTATCTTCACTATCTTTTAAAATGTAATAGTTCTTTGTATCTGCAAACATCTCTTGAAACTGAGCGTAACTTCTACCATTACTATAATCTAATTCTGGATTATACTTAATCTGAGGTTCACTATAAAATTTATCCAAAGAGTAAATGCTCTTTATTTGTGAGAACACTGAGTTGTATTCGTCCTCTTCAAAGATTTCCCCTTTTTTATTATTTGAAAAAGCAATAATATTAAATTTTCTAGCATAATCCTTATCATGATTTGCTTGCATCATTATAAATCCATAATATGTCTTAGGATAACAGAGGCTGCCATAGGTTGTAGACAGCTTGTCGCCGCCATTACAGGTAAATGTGGTGTAATACCATTTCTTATCCGTAGATATTCGCGCCATATTTTTACCTGCTTCATTTTTAATAGAAGCCCCTGTCTCATCTGTAAGATTAACATTATCGATTCTTGGCATAGAACATCCAGTGATTTTTTCAAACTTCTGCATATAACTAGACATAGATGCTTTAACTTTTTCACTATCAAGAACGTCATCTGGCGTCTTGGTATCTATTCCCTCAATCATATAAAAGCTAATGTCATTATCTTTTTTTTCTATATAAAAATCATTGTCGCCCTTATCCCAAAGACCATATAAGGTGTAACCAGCGTCTTTTGCTTCGATTTCTACTTTACCTAGAATCATATCACTTGGTAACTCTAATTGACTGCCCCCTATATCTATATTGTTTGATTCTAATGACCCCAAATCGCCATCTGGAACAACCACATCTTTTCTATCTTTTGGTCCGGAAAAACTAGATACACTACATCCCGATAAAAAAATTGCACTCATCAAAGCTGTTATTATTACTATTTTTTTTCTCATAATTATCCTCATAACATTAATTTACAATTGAATCGTATCCTCTAGACTTTTTGAAGATTCTCTTTCGTGTGCTGCAGCCCGTTGCTCTCCCTCTAGGATACGTTCTTGATCAATTTCTGCTCTAAGCCTATCCATATTCGAATATCTAATATCTCGCTCCAAAGGATTCTCATATGCATCATCGATAAGTCCCGTCTGTGTTCTGATTTGTTCACGCAAACGCTGGATATTTTCTTTGCATATTTTATCCAATATAGATTTTGCTTCTAATTGTCTTTCGTAATCCATATCGTTTTTAGCCATTTTGCACCTCTTTATAAATATCTAAATCATTAGGCCACACCATCGTTTGCACTCATTTGTTCATTAGAATCAGCTTGCTTTAATTTTTCCTTCTTTCCTTTTGCTGATTTTACTTCTAAAATCTTCTGGTTTAACTCTTGAACAATATTCTTACGATATTTATTTAATTCATCAAGGCTTTCATCACATGCTTTTATAGCTTCATTTAATCTGTCTATATTAGCTTGTGTATATGCCTTTTCTTCTTCGGTAGTGTCAATAGTTGCCTTTCGCTTAGCATTAGCCAATTCAATCTTTAAGGCACTTTTGTCGTTGTGGGCTTTTAGTTGTTTCGCTATATTATATGCCTCAAGACATTGAAGGTCTTTAACCTCTTTCTCTTTTCCTTCTACCAATAGTTTGCTAATATATTCCTCATTTATAACAAGGACTTCTTTTCGATTAAATAAACCTTTTTTAGTAGTAGCTTCTCCATTTTTGTATATAAATCCAAGCTTCGCTAATCTCTTAGTCAAACCACTCTCATTTAATGGCTTTTCCTCTTTTACAACTTCTACATTCTTTTCTTTTACTTTCTTCTCTAATGATTTCGTATTTACGTTTTGATTAAATCTTTGATCAACTTCAGCAAATGCTCCGAATTCTATTGGAATTATTTTCACAAGCTTTCCTTTCGGATTAAAACCAGCAGCATATTCCTCTACAGTATATCCACAACCAGTATCTGAAATATCATTTCCATATTGATCCACAAAAGTAAATTTTATAGTCTTTTCTGCAGCATTATTGTTTAATAAAACAACTCTTCCAGTAACTGCTTTCTTATCTTTTACAAATGAAACAATATCAAGATTTCTTACTTCAAACATCTTTTTTCCTTTGGCATTGTAAAATGGAATCTTGTCATGCGGTGTCACTTCCGCCAAATCTATAATAAGCTGCTTTGACTGTTCCACTTCGTAAACCATCTTATATTTATTCCATTTTTCTTCTTCATCGATAACCGCATTTACGAATCCGCTCTTATCATTTGCCTCAATAAATCTATATGTATTTCCCGTATACAGATTAATTAATTTGCTTCCTTTAACCAATAAATTCATTAATCTTGCTTCCATTTCAAATCACCTCTTTCAAATGCATCTGCTTGTTTATGCTGTAGTCTATCTGGATGAGTACGATGATTTATATCATCATTCTTTTGACTATGATTTACTCCATTATTCGAAAATGAACGAACATTTTCTGTCATTTGCCTACCACAAGTCATTCGTGAACTATCATTACCCGGTGAATTATTTCCAGTCGGATTAGTCCTTGGATTAATAGCTCCAGCTCTATTTACTTCTGGTCTATTAACTCCTGGCCTATTAGCTCCTGGCCTATTGACTCCTGGCATCATGCCACCAGGTCCAATATTTCCCGGCCTATTAACTCCAGGTCTATTGTCTTCAGGTCTACTGTTTCCATAATTTCCTAAATTCACCATGATATTTACTCCTTATCTTGTGACACTTCTAACATTAACTCTTTTAAGCTGCTTACTTTGTGCTTGTGCATTTCTACTTTTGCAGTCCTTAATAGTCTTCTTCCATTAATCTTTCCATATTATAATCCTTTCTATACCAGACAATACACAAAGAATCATCATTAATAGTTCATCAATCCATAGCCATAGATTACATTTGACCCAAGATTGTATGACCTTATGTTACATTGATCACTAGAATTACCTTCGATTGTGTAAACCTTGGTTTCATCACGACCAATAACAATGCCTGTATGATCTGTATGTCCATCTTGCTGCCAGTCAAAGTAGATAACATCTCCAGGAACCACATTAGTAAAATCGCCACTTACGAATCTTCCTTCAGATTCAAAAGCCTCTGCCATAGTTTGACAATAAGCATAATTGCTTGACGATGGATAACTTCCACCATATCCTGACTCCTGCATCACGTAGTAAACAAAGCAAGCACACCATGGCTGACGACCACCAAAGCCTAAATAACCCCAGAATGATTCAGAAGTACCATTTATATATCCACCAGCGCAATTTCCTACGTACCTTTGTGCGAATTGACAAATAGCATCACATGGAACTCGATCCTCAAAATCATATTCCCAATCAACAGTCTGTAATTCCTCATAACTAATTGAGCCTGAATAATCACTGAAGCTTGTTTGTGAAAATGCCTCTTCAAATATCTCTAGGTAGTCTTTTAACATCACAAGTTGCTGTTCTTCCTCATCGGTTCGCGACTCTTTAGACTCCAAATCAAATATTGGTGTACTAAAGTATTCATCCACCAAGGCATAAATACCAGTACTATTCAAAGTAAAAGTCTTTACTGTGCTGCTAACACCATTTTCGTCTGTTTCAATTGTATCCTCTTCGGAAATAGACAACATGGTCTCCATTATATGCTTTAATAAATCTTTTACCTGTCCTTCGGATGGGTCATTATCATATTCATACATTATTGCGGCCTTCATCAATGGAGATATTCCCTCTATTAGTTCCTCATTTGATGGAAATGCCGCAGCAACCTTTTTATATGTGGAAAAATCCGAAACCTCCACAAGTCCTTCTGCAGATGGCACATAAAAGCGAACTATATCATACGATGCAGTTGCTTCCGTCAAACCGTCAAAAAGATCCTTCTTCATTTGCTTCGTATAGGAAGCAACACCTTTTTTGGTATCTAACAAGAATTCATCTAGATTAAACTCTTTTCCCGTTTCAGAATTATTAAATACTCCTCCAAAAGCACTGGCCACTCCCATAACCGGAGCCATCAAAACATTTGCCACCACAAGAATACCTGCTACTGCAATAAGTGGAACTATCAATTGCTTTCCAAATGATTGAAGAAGCTTTATAAGAAGATTTCCAACACTTTTGGCTGCTCCTTTAGCTGCCTTTACCGCAGTTTTCTTTGCCTTTTTTATTGCAGCTTTGCCGCCGTGATTTTTTATGTATTTTACAGTCTTAATTCCTGTTTTAACTCCGGTAAAAACTGTTCTAGTAGTTTTGACAGTTGTTTTTGCTGCAACCTTTACCGCTTTTTTCCCAACCTTTGAACTAACCTTTGCAACTAAAGCTGCTTTTCTAGCTGCATCAATAGTATGACCTATTGATGCTACACCTAAGTCGCTAGAATTTTTTGCAGTTTGTACTAATCTATTGAATGAAGCTCTACCTAAAAAGCTACCCATTTTGGGTGCACCCTTTACCACTGTCCATTTCATAGCCTTGCCAGCCACATTCATCCCAATTGATGTAGCAGTAGCAACACCTTTTCCGATACCATTAGCCAACTGCCTAGCCGAATAACTACCTATCATCACATTTCGAGTTATTCTTGCAGCTTTTATTATGCCATCTTTAGTTTTAACTACAGTTTTAATAACATTATTACTGATAGTTTTTATTCCGCCTGCATTATGAACTAGCTTTTCGGCTGCTACAACAACCGATTTGGCAGACTCATATGTTGTTTTAGTAACAGTAATAGCTGTAGCAACACCACCAACAGATGCTGTTCCCAAGTCATTCGCGCTTGTCAGCTGAGATGCTTTTCCCAAAACTCCATTTACTGCACCATCTATAGTTTCTTTGGCTATAGATGTAGCTTGCCTCTCACCTCTTGGGCTTACAGTACTCCTCCCAACACCGGTCACATCATTAGATTTGTCAAATTTAGCCAAAAGTATTCTCCCTTCTAATCATCATCCTGTAAAAGCATCTAATCTACCAACTCAAGATCTCGACCAACCAGAAGTTTTGTTTGGCAAATTCCGTTCTGGAGTCTGAACATCTCTAACTGCTTTATTGTTAGCATTCGCTTCGTTTGCAATTGCAGCTTTCCAATCTGCCATAGACATTTTTCCTTTACTATCACCATTATTAATTGATAATTTTTGTTCTTTATTACTTGCTTGCTCGCCAATAACTGTATTCTCTTTGGAATTAGATAATGACATTGAGTTGGCTAATGACACTGGGTCGCATAATATGTATGGCGCCATTTCTTTCATGCCATACGTTATAGCTTTTTCAGTCAAAACTCCTCTACCTAATTTATCAAAACACAAATGGGCAAATGCTTTTAAATAATGTTTTTCACCTATTCCCTCACCAGTGACGCGACCAAGATAATCTGCAATTATTTTAAGCTCCTTGTCATTACAGTTATCCATTAAATAATTGGAAAAATCGCGTAAAACTTGAACCTCCTTGCTCTCATTCTTCGTATTTACAAAGACTGGACTATTATTTGGCCCGCTCAACTCCATTTTTCCATTTTCAGATTTAAACATCGCAAAAGGACTATGGTATTGCAAGACATTCTTAATTCCAAAAGGTTTACAATACTTTTGTTCAGCATTAGGAATCTGTTTCATTAAAACATGAACATAATCGCTATCCACCGAATAATTTGTTATTTTGGTACCTTGTCTACTAATTTCATCTTTATATGCTTCTAGAAACTTATTAGAAAAACCTTGCCCATCCATTGCAATACATCTTGATATCTTGTCAGAATCAGCTACGATATCCACGTACATAGCCTTATTTGCGCCCTTAGAATGCCCTACAAGAACTACATCATCAAATTGGCCTTCGTACTTTTCAAAAAAAGCAAGTGCCTCTTTCTGACTAGTAGTATCTTGTTCGTATAATCCTTTAAAATTATCGTCCCACTCATCATATCTATCTGTCCCTTTGTATGTAATAATCCCTTGATTAGTCGTTGTATCTTTATAGCATATTTGACCATTAGGCGGTAGGCCTTTCGCTTTTTTTACCGGCTCCGCAGCCACTACCTCTAGTTGGCTTAGCTCAGGATCATTCTTGAGAGTTTCGATTATATTGGCCCAATCTTCCCCGCTTACAAAAGCTCCATCAATAATACTCTGATTGTCTTTATCTTTATAATTACGTAATTTATCAAGCTTTTCATCAGTAAATTTCGACAATATTTCCGCAACAGAATTACCTTTTGATATATCAAAATCTTTTACATCAGCCGCAGCAAGGACATGTTCATCTATATATGTAATGTGCTCAAGTAAAGCTAACTTTTCATCTGTCATCTTCTATTCCACCTCTCTCCCCTTCCCCTATTAATTTCATCACTCTTATAATGCAACACTATATCGTCTATATCAAAACTACCTTGATGATTTTTATCCGTCATTGCCTCTACAACTTGCTTGTCAAAGCAATACATATCGATATCATGAACTCTTGAATCGCCGCTAATAGCAATTGTGGTTTTTTCCATCAATTCATCCGTTTTAGCCATGCTCGTATTTTCAATATAAATATATATGTGAAGACTCTCAACTACACCTTCACCCGAGACTCCTGTCAACTTGACAAACATCTTATACTTCTGCCCTTCAAAGATTCCTTCCAACTTCTCTTCCATCTCTTTTTGAACAATTGGAGATTGAACAACCCAAGCATATCTATCAGTAAATCCATTTTCCGCACGTTCTACAGTGAAGCATTCTGATTCAGGATCATCGCCTTCTGCATAAGCTAATAAAGATTCTTTGTCAAAAAAGAGCGGATTTTCTCTTCTGTAGCCAGCGTAACAAAATGTTTTCTGATATTTGTTTTCCAAATACTCCAACATTTCTTCAATTGCTACTATTGATTGCTGCTGTCCTTCTGTAAGCTTATCCCAGTCAATAGGTAAATCTTTTGAGCGCAATATGCTTATCTGCCTCTCATTTAAATTTGTTTTTTCTTTAATTAAATTACCCACATCATTCTCCTTTCCCATTCATTTTTATATAATCAGTTAGTTTACTAACTGTTATGTTCTTCTTTAATTGATTTTTTCCCTTTTACCTTTATCGACTCACAGATTTGTTAGGTCTTGATTTGGTCTGCATAGGTGAGTCCTTTATACTTTTATTATTTAGAGCCGATTCTTTAGATATTGTTTTCTTCCATTCTGACATAGATTTTTGACCGTTATTCCTATGTTCAGCCCGCTGTTTCTGTTCGGCTCGTTCTGTCCTTAAATCCCTTATGTTCTCTTTGTTCTGCTCTCTAGTTTCTTTCGATTCAATCCTGCGATTTTCAACAGCTTTATCCTTGTTTGCCGTTTGTTGATTGTCTATACTTTCAGTATTGTTTTTACCTTTATCCTTTAAACCAAGAGTTTGCGTCAATCCTCGCCAATCCTTAAGTTTCACATTCTCTGACTTGCTAAACTGTATAGTCTCTTTTGCAATAGTTATCAAATTCTTAGGATTACCAACAATAGCTTGATGCGCCGCTTTTAATATACTTCCATTACCAATTAATTCGCCTGCAACAGGTCCCATATAGTTAGCAATTTTTTGTACATCTTCAGGCTTTCCTTTATCCATCAAATGTGTTGTAAAGCTTCGTAATAAAGCAATACTTCTATTCTCATTCGTATTTACGAATACTGGGCTCTTGTCTGAATCATTTAACTCCATTTTTCCATCGTTAGATTTAAACATTGCAAACGGACTGTGAAACTGTTTTCCGCTTTGCACTCCAAAAGCTTCACAATACTTTTGGTCAGCATTCGGAACTTGCTTCATTAATACATGCACATAATCTCTGTCAACTGAATAGTTGGTAATTTTGCTACCATGTTTATCTATTTGCGATTCATATCCTTTTAAGAATTCATTGGAAAAACCCTGTCCATCCATTGCTACGCACTTGGATATTTTGTCTGAATCTGAGACTATAGTTGTGTACATAGCTTTGTTTGCACCCTTTGAATGTCCTACAACCACTATGTCATCAAATGACTTTTCATTCCTCTCAAAAAACTTTAGGGCATTATCCTGTCGAGGAGTATCTTTTTGATATATTGCTCTGACATTGTCGTCCCACTCTTCTTTTCCAGTAGTGCCTTTGTATGTAATTATTCCCTGCTTATTAACTGGATCTTGATAACAAATTTGAAGATTGTACTTTTTCTCATTTTGAAGTGATATTTGCTCCGAATCCTTCACAACAAGATTCTTTAATTCATCATCACTCCTAATTGTTTCTATAATGTTTACCCAATCTTTACCACTGATTAAAGCACCCCCGACAATGTTTTGTTTTGCTTCATTTCCGAGATTGAATAATGTCTTTTCTTTGTAGTTACGGAGGTTTTCTAGGGATTTGTCGTCGAAATCTTGCAAAATATCTTCAACAGTTGCATTTTCTCTTATATCTAAAATTTTAGAATCAATACCAGCAGCCCTAAGCACATTTTCATCTATATATGTAATATGTTCTAACAATGCAAGCTTTTCATCAGTCATTTCTTCTCCATCCTTTTCCTTCTCGACGATCAATTGCTGTGCTCATATAAAGGCTCTTAACATCGTCTGTATCAAAACTACGATTATGTTCTTTTGTTGTTATTTGATCTACCACCGGCTTCTTAAAAGAATACATATATATTTTGCAGTTTCTTGTTTCATCGCTAATTGCAGAAACGATTTTTTCCATTATTGAATCTGTAACAACGGAATCCGAATTATCAATATATATAGTTGTCGAGAAACTCTTAACCTCCCCCTCATCTGTTACCCCAGTCAAATCTACAAACATCTTGTACTTCTGACCCTCAAAGATTCCTGACAGCTTGTCTTCCATTTCTTTTTGCACAATAGGAGACTGTATAACCCAAGCATAACCATCTCTAAATCCTAACCCCTTAGGTTCTACAGAAAAGCAATCTACCTCTGGATCATCACCTTCAGCATAAGCAACTAGGTATTCCTCATCTAAAAAAAGTTTGTTTTCTGGAACGTAACCGTTGTAATAGAATTTTTTTCCATACTTCTTTTCCAAGTATTTAAGCATCTTTTCTATTCTCTTGATGATTCTACGATGATATGTAGACAATTCATTCCAATCTTTTGGTAATTTTGTTCTTTCTAAAATTTCCTCTTGTCTTTTTGTAGGTTTGTGTTTAAAAATAATTCCCATAGAAATCTCCATACACTTGTTTTTCCAACATTCTACTTAGTGACTATGTAAAGCCTTTAATATATCCAAAGGCTGATATGCCTTTGTGTGTAAGAAAAAACATATAGCCTTTGAATCATTAAATAATCTCTAAAGAATAAAGCGTTTATTTTTCATGTACTTCATCAGAATAGTTATTCTTTTTCTTAATATAAATAACCACTCCAAGAGCTATTAACACTACTGCCAAAATTAGGATTGTCACAAGATTACCTGACAAAGAATCTAATGTATCATCCCAGATTCCTTTTTCTTTCTTGCCTTCTTGCTTTTCATACTCTTTCTTGATTTCGTTTTGAGCTTCTGCAAATTCTTCTTCAGCAGTCTTATCTTCTTTCTCTTCAACTGCAGGCTGAGCATCTAAACCCATCTCTTCAGCATATGACTTTCCAGTTATAAAATTGTATGGTCCACCAGTTGCCTGAATGTAATCAAACTGCCAATGTAAGACTTTTTCGAAAGCTGCAATCACTTCTTCTTTATTATTCAATTGCAGGTATTCCCCTCTCATTAAACGCAATGGGCTTGAAGAATATGTAGATAATTTTTCATATGTAGAAATATCTTCATAATTACCGTTTGCTATAGCTTGTGCCATAAAAATATATGTTCTGTAGTAAATAAACCTTTCATATTTAGACATATTCTTATACTCGGCTATTGCTTCTTCATCTGTTTTACCTTCATGATTTACTGTTAACGCATACTGCTTAGCCTCTTCCTCAGTGTTAAATGGTATTTCTATTAATATACTATCCCATGAAGAATCGTTTTCTATGAACGAAACTGTATCCATAAGTTCTTGATAAACCTGTTGCGGATCTTCCGCAGGCAACTCCGTTGCGCTAACTGGAATTTCAAAACCAATCAACATGGCTAAACACAAAACACTAGAAACGATTAATCTTACGATTCTTTTCATAATCAACCTCCATTTTTAAGATACTTCAACGCCGTACTTTTCTTTAATCTGGTTTTCTATTTCCTTGTCACTTTTCTGTTCTTCAAAATGACTAGATGCAATCATTCTCTCTACGTATTCACGAACTTCCTTGTCGGACTCTTCTCCCTCACCAAACTTAGTAGAAAGAAGTGTGTATAAATAGCTATCTGAAGGAAAGTTATCTTCAAATGGAACAATAGTATTCTCCGCAAAGAGCAAGCCACATCCTGCATCAGCATTTGTAACATAACCCATTTGCGATTCTGAAATATTTAACATTCCGGCTAACACACGCAAGTTTTCTGATTTTTGATTCAACATCATAATGAAATCAGAGTTAGAAAGCATTCCTCGCGCCTGCTCAGACATAAGTAAGTCCTCAATATCCTGTGTAATACCAGTAATAACAAGACCATACTTTCTACCACGCTTATAAAGCTGCTTTAAATAGTCTGCTGAATAGTAACTCTTGAACATAACATGAATCTCATCACAATAGCAATATGTTCTAACACCATTGGACTTATTTTCTACCATTCTGTTCCAAATAAAGTCGAATACTATAATTAAGGCAATTTGTCTTAACTGTTCTCCAAGATCTCTAACATTAAATACTACAAATCGATTATCAACATCTACATTTGTTTTGTGAGCAAACACATCCATTGAACCTCGTGTAAAGTACTCAACACCTTCAGCAACATAATATGCCTCGTTGCTAACCTTTGCTTCTTCATCCAATGCATCTTGTAAATCCAAGAGAGTAGGCAAGTACTCTTTGTCAAAATCATGGTTCAAGTATTCCTGATAAGCTTTTCGAACGCATCTATCTACAATAGTCTTCTGAGAAGGTGTTACCATAGTAGATGTATCAGAACCGCCCATTGAAATCATTCTTTCCACTATTGAAAGGATATAATCTGATTTCTTTTTCAATGCCTTTTCTTTCTTGGTGTCAAGTGGTGTCATCATTGGATCATCGTCATCATCTAAACCGTAATCCTCTGGCATATCCATAGGGTTGATATAGAATTCAGAATCTGCCGAGATTTTAACAACTGTACCGCCAAAGCATTTACAAATAGCTGAATATTCATTCTCAGGATCAATTACAAGAATTCCAGTTTTATCATCATCCAAGAATACATTTAGCATCTCACGTTTAACCGCAAATGATTTACCAGAACCAGATGAACCTAAGATAAATCCGGATGGTGTCTTCATCTCAGTTCGATTAATAATAACAAGGTTGTGAGAAATACTATTTAAGCCGTAGTAGAAACCACCGTTGTGGAACAGTTCCTGATTTCTAAATGGCATAAATATTGAAGAAGACTCTGTAGTAAGCGCTCTATCAACACACATATCATGTGGATGATAACCAAATGGTAATGTTACTCGCCATGCTTCTTCCTGCTGTATTGTCAATGTCTGCAACTGACAAGTGTACTTTCGGGCAATACTCATAACCAAATTGCTATTGTCGTCAAGCTCTTCCAATGTTTTACCATGCACAAGACAAGTGATTGTTACAAAGAACATTTTCTGATTCTTATTTAGCATATCATCGTACAATTCTTCAGCCTGAGCATGAGCATCCTTAATTGAATGCTGGATTATATCTGGAGAATATCCAGCTTTAATAGCTCTTTTTTCGGCTTCCATTTTGTTTGCCTCAATACCAGTCAACTGCTTTTGTACGATTCTAAGGCCCTTGTCTTGAGCAACAGGTTGTATAGACAATGTGGTCGTAATTGGAAAGCTTTGGTCAACCAATTCAGAGTAAAACTCATCTTGTAATGATTTTGGCAGATTGTTAAGATATAACACTCTGTAGTAATCATCTTCTATCTGAATATGCTTTGGTCGAAATTCCATATATTCTGGGGCTATATAATCCTTTGAAGAAATACCCTGTTTTTTAATATAGTCATAGTCGATATGGAATTCGCTTTCACGACCTTTTCTAAACTTGTCATGGAAAAATGATAATCTCTCTGTTGTTGTCAATGTTCTACCATCTGAACCAATTTTCTTTAGATTTTGAATTACTTCAGCATCTATTTTATGGAATTTCAGAATAGCCTCTATAGGAGAATTTGCATCAATAGTTATTGTAATATATTTTTGCAAATTCATGTCATTTTTTCCGGTACTCATTTGTCGAGCAATTACTTTGTTGTATTCTTCTCTGTGTCTGTCTTGACCATCATTCTTGCTCTGCTTAAAGATCTTACGCTGCTGTTCTGCTTTAGACACCACTCTGTTATCAACACAGATTTGAAACTTCATCTCATCCGAGAAATAGTTGAAGAACTCACCCAATTTAACAAATATATCTACTTGCTCATCCTGTTGAGCTGTTTTGTAGTTGATATCCTTGATAGAATACATCTTGCTATATTTGTTAGGCTCTACCTCAAACAAGCCCTCATCATAATCGGCTATAAACGGAATAGACTGCTGCACTGTCTTTGGTATTACTGAAGTCGCCTTTCGTCTCTTTGCTAAAACCGAATTCTTCTTTTTAAGCTGCTTTTTTCCTCTTTCGATTTCTTGTTTCCTGAGCTTAATTTGTTCTTCTTTATATTTTTTGAGTATTTCAAACTCTTTTTTGTTTAACACATACTCTGGATTAGAAAGCTGCTTTTGCTCTATCTCTTTGGCTTGCTTTGCCAACTTTGTCTCTGTTCTCTTTCGCTTTTCTTTTCGTTCCTCGTCTTTTTTCTTTTTATCATTTTTATTATTAAAAGGATTCTTGACTGTAAAAAGCTTTTCTTTTTCCACATCATAAGGAGCCGCTTCCTTGTCCACATCCGTCGTATATGTAGCCTCTCCATTAGCTTCCGCTTCAGCTAATAAAAATGTTTTTTCCAACGCCATCTCCTCTTTGTATTTTGCTAATTTCTTTTTTTCTTTTGAACTTTTTGGCATATCCTCTTTATCTGCCAAATCTTGCCAGGTTCTAAAAGCATTCTCCACTTTGTATTTTCGCTTCACTGGATATAAAAACTGTGTGAGAAATATTACCTTTGCCATTCTCTCCATTGGCACTCCATTGAATCTTATGTAACCAATCGATAGAAGAGGTAAACCAATGATAATTATCGCCCAGCCTAATACATCGTCTGACAAATAGTTGCGCCCCCACCAATAAAGTGGAACGCATATTGCCAACGTAATGATTGTACATATCAACTGCCTAGCTGTTAGTCCAAAAGCGATTTTTTCTTTGTATTTCCTGATTTCTTCAGGTATTCTTACCGCAATCATTTTTCATACCTTCCTTAAATTATCCTGCATCTAATACTGATTTGGCCCATTGACCGCTTTTAGCACACGCCATAACAAGTACTATTCCTCCAAGAATTAATTGATAACAAATATTATTTATATTTGTTAAAGCATCTCCACCGGAAGCCAGCTCTTCGTTTACTATGCTTGTCATAATTGATCCAAAAACTTTTATACAGATCATAATCATTACTCCATGCAGGCACACACCGATAAAATTCAATAGAAACTTTTTTGTGATTCTACTAAACCCTCCGCCAGAACCATCTCCCAATGGGAAAAATGCGCATGGTAATGGGGATATAGCCAACAAGCAATACATTTCAAACATTCGTCCAAAAGCAATTACCGCCACTATTAATCCGCACATACGAATTATCAAACACGGAATGTTTAACGTCATCATGGCTCCAAGTGGTGCCCAAAAGCCATCTATTTTAGCACACTGATCTGAAATTCTTTCAGTTAGGCTCGTTCCTATACGTATGTTTGTGGTCCCTATGCTACTTATCCATGATGAAGCTTGTTGATAACAGGCCTTTAAAAATTTTGGTGCAGTGTCTACAAATACCTTTGCCAAGCACATCTTTACCATAATCTTGAGACCATGTTCCCATTTTATTACGTCCACTTTGGAGGCAACCTGTGCAAGTTCTATTAGTAGGCAAATCCCAATGATAGTCATGCAAAAGGGCTTTAAGTAAGTGTCGGAAATTGATTGCATGTCAGACCACACTGTATCAACCTCGAAACCACTCTCGCCACCAGTTAGTACCGCTGAAGCTTTTCCAACCAATGCATCAAATTGTTCAAAGGCGCCTATTAACAGACTCTCTATTGCGTCTCTAATAAATTCCATACTAACATCATCTCCTCATAAAACGTTGCTATTTATTTCAACTCTTTACATCTAATAACATTTTACTTGAAGAAGCTTGATGTAATTGTAGCAACAGCTGTAACTATACCTCCAGCTACAATAGTGTTAATACCTCTAGTCTTTGCATCTGCATCATCATTTTTCCAACCAAGACCAAACATAACACCGCCAACAAACATTACTACACCACCAAGTCGAGTTACCCATTTTTTAATAGTATCAGCTATATCAGTCCACATACTATCTGCATCACCTGCATAAACTGTACCGCATATTGTTACCACCACAAGAGCCACGGCTACAATAGTACCCATATTACGATTTAAAAACTTTCCTACTTTTTCTTTTGTAACAATTTTTCTCATTTCAATTTCTCCTTTGCTATTTCATTATTTTTTGTAAGGTTATATATCAATCCAAATGGATGGATAATCATTAATCTGCCATATACTCTAAATTATCCATGTATTTGGCAATTGTTTTCATTATGGAATTCTGATCTACGTTCATTGTAATCTCATCTTCCATCTCTTCTAATTCTTCGAGACCAACGTATTCGTCGTCCTCTTCGTATATATCATCTTCGTATATATCATCCTCATAATCTGATTTTACTTCGTCATAAATATTTGCCTCGTGCTCATAAGATAAGCTTCTGTCACTATCTGAAGTAAACTCATAATTAGGATGTTTCGTATAGTCGTATTTCTTTGAATAAAACGGAGGCCTACCAGTAATAAACAACAAGCAATCTGTGTTTGGCATCTTGGCTATCTCGTCTGATTCCATAAGACCTCTACCAATTACATCCTCATTGACAGAACTACTACCCTGTCTTCCTCTAGTTCGGCCCGTAGTCTTTTTATCAAAAGTAGCTTTACCTAACAAATCTCGCACATAGTTTAATGTTTCTATGTGCCTTACGCCGCCTAGGAACAAGAACGAACTACAGTTATCAACTATTACTCCCCATTCCTTTTCGTACGCATTCTTAATTTGTTCTAGGGATTGCAAAATAATTGTCATTCCTACACCAAAGCTTCTCGCATATGACAGTAGCTGAACAAAATTTGGAACCACACAAGTGTTGGCAAACTCATCAAAAATAAATCTGACAGGTACTGGCAATCTTTGTCCTTCATGCCTGTGCACTACTGATGCACCATACTGTATCTCTTGGAAAAGAGTTGTAAAAAGCATACCCGAAACAAATGAGAACGTCTTGTCAGTAGGTGGAACAATGATGAAAATTGCTGTTTTTTCTTCACCAACTCTATCGAGCTGCATCTCATCTCTACCAAGAATTCTTTGTATCTCGGCACCTCTAAATGGCTGTAATCTTGCCAAAATAGACATCAGTACCGAGTTTCCAGTCTTGTCTGGAGCCTTTGTTCTAAACTCTGAGAAGGTTCTGTAGGCAAAGTCTTCTTCGCCAAATTCTTCCGCATACTTTCTAAAGAATATATCTAAATCAGAGTTGTAGTCTTCGATACTAGAATCTTTAATTTCAAGCATCGCTATCAGCTCTAACATCGTGGTAAATGTTTGACACTCTTCGGTAAATGCCTTTGGAATAGCATATAACAGTGCTTGCATAAACATTCGCTCAGCCTTTGGCCAAAATGGATCTGTACCTTCCTTTTTCTCGCCACCATCTGTATTGAGCATTACTGTTTCAACAAGTGCAACTACCCTTTCCTCATATCCTTGACGTTCAGGATGTAGATACAAAATTGGATTGAAGCATGAACTCTTTTCCTTATCTACAAGATCAAGTGCTCTCACCTTGTAGCCTCGTTCTTTCTCTAAGAACGTGCCACCCTTCTCTAAAATCTCACCCTTTGGATCCGTAAATACGAACGAAGAATGCGCTTGCAACAGGTTCGGCATAACATATCCTCTTGTTTTACCAGTACCAGAACCACCGACTATCAAGGTATTCATGTTTATAGACTGATTATTTATGAAAGATATTTTTTCGGTCATAGTAAGCGGCATATCCATATCTTTATATCTAGCGGCTATTTCTGCTTTCTTCATTTGTAGTTTTTCACCGCTATATTTTTTTGATGCCGCAGCCATTTCCTTTTTCGCAATATTATCTGCGAACAATGATTCTATATCTGATTGCTTACCCCATCTGGCAGTACCAAATTCTTTTCCCTTTATATACTTCCTTTTAGAAACCTCGATTGTTGCCACTATCAATAGCCATAAACAAACTCCATAGAATAGATATTTGCCTGTATATCCTGAGACAATAACAAAATCAAATGGTTTTGCTGTCAACGTGTGGTTAAAGGTAGATAAAACTGTCGACATCTTGTTACTGCTATTTAAAGCTCCTTTTTCTATCATTGACTCGGTATATCCGACTGCATAAGAAAAATGAAAACACAAATACATGACAACCACAAAAACAATTCCATATACTACATATTTCAGTTTACTTTCATGCTGTGGTTTCATCTAATGGCCTCCTTCGTGGGTTTAGCAATAGGTTTTACCGCTTTACTAGGACTGGCAATCGCATGTTTCAAACCGCCAAACCCTTTGTTGTCTTTGGTGTCATTGCTCTTAAATTTCTTAATCATTTTTTTCCATCTACTTAAACTGTACTTTCGACGTTCCATTTCTTTTTTGCCATGTGCACCAGCAGGTGTTCGTTCATCTCGCAGCTTAAGGGGACGTTTTAGTTTTATGCTTTTTATTTGTGCTTGTTTCTCTTCAATATTGGACAGCTTTTCCTTTTCAGATTTCAACGCCTTTTCTGCCTTATTGAATTCAGCTTCAAGAGGTTTTTTATCTTTCTCATCTGCAAGCATCATTTTGACACGTTTGTCATCAACTTCCTCTTCCAGTTTTTGAATATTATCTCTAGTAATATGCTTCTTGTTCTCTAGTTGATTATCGATTACATCTAATGTTTTCTTGTCATGCAAAGATAATGGTTTGTGTCCTTTATCCTCCATATGGTCAAGCTTTTTTTGTATAACGTCTAGCTGCTTTTGTTCTTTTATATCCTCAACGCATTTAGAAAAATCCCTAAAATCATCCTTGAAAACAGTTGCAATATATGTCCCTTTTTCCTCATTTTTCATCATTAAAACGTCTATATCTCTATCTTTTGCCATTTCTGAAAGAGCTCTGGCATCTTGTGCAGGCATTTTCAATTCAACTGCCCCAAATGGTTTTTCAGACTGTTGCATGTTTTCTATCTTGTTAATAAAATCTTGATTTTTTTCGCTAAATCCTTTTGACTGTGTTTCGCTAACTAAAAGTTCAAGCATCCTGGCAATACCACTCATGCCTTCCATAAACTTACTCATTAGCATCTCAGCAACTTCTGTTCCCAAATCTTTTTCCATAATCAATTACCCTTCCCTTCATAAATGAATCGTTTAGTTGATATACTCGGCTTTTACAAAATCTTGAATTTTCTTCTTTGAGTTTTCCGAAACCTTTGATGATATAAACATTAGCAACAAAAAGATGTTCAATACATCCTCTGATGATTCCTCTTTGGAATCTTGTAATATGAACGGATTTCCTATCACCCCATTCTCATCGCAAAAAAAATAAACAACTCCTCTATCTGGATATTTTTCTTTTGCGATATCAAACTTTTCACTGTTTATTCTTGCAAGAATGTCAGCTTCAGTCTGATTAAATTCGACGCAAGATATAATCCATGCATCATATATTTCCTCTACTTCATTTTTCACTTCATTCCAATCTTCCCCCTTACCAGTCAACACGTATTGATTGCTAATTTTGTGAACTTTATTCTTCGAAAGTTCTCTTTCTATATCTAGCATAAATGCCTCCTAACAACATATCATGGTTAAGATTCTATATCATCTTAAGTATCGAGTCAATACTTTTCTAGTATTAAATAAATAATAGAATCAATATGGTTGTAAATGCCAAAACTACTGCACTCAATTTTATTTGCTTTCTTTCAATCAATCTATTCCAAAACAGCAAACAAAGTGTAATTATTCCTCCCAAAACGGCATAATATATTTCCAACATCGCGCTCTCCCTACTTCAAAAAACTAGATAGCATCGTGGATCCATATAACGAAAGGCAAAAAAATATCGAAAGAATAATTGCAGCAATCTCCCTTTTTTTGGTCTTCTTAGCCAAAACTATCATTATCGCAATTACGATACCTATTAAAAATAATGTGAAGAGTATTGTCGGTTTAAATCCTTGAAATTTTACCGTTGCAACAACGGAGCTTATCCCAGTAATCATGTATAATGCTCCAAGAATGTATGTGATTACCCGCGCGTCCTTTGAGTAAATAATTTTTTGTCCACGTTCTTCTTTTTTCTTTCTTTTCTCTAGCTCTACATCTTCACCTTTAACTATTTCTCTGTAAGTTTCTGTAAAAAATTCAAACATATTTATTCCTCCCATTTATAGCTTTGAAATGCGATTCAGTGGATAAAATCTAAATACAACTCGCCCCGTAATGTCTTCTTTCGATACGCAGCCGAACATTCTGCTATCTTTAGAATGTTGTCTATTGTCACCCAATAAAAAGTACTCATTCTCTCGACACACGAAAATCTTTTCTGTCGTATCCAAGCAATTACTTTTTCCGTTTGCGTATGTAGTATAGGCGTATTTAGAATTTATTGGTCTGCCATTAATAAGAACCGTTTTGTCTTTGATAACAATCTCATCGCCAGGCAAACCAATAACCCTTTTAATAAATTTCTCATTGTTTGCCTTTGCTACAACGACATCATATCGATTAATTCGATAATTGATCCTTTGTTCCCAACATATATCATTTTGTACAAAATTGGGTTCCATGGATTTCCCACTGACTATTATCCTGTTCATCACAAAATGCCTAAACATAAAAACAAACAGCATAATAATTATTAGCGTAAAAAACTTCATGAACCCCAACTTAGTTTCATCAGCTTGTTGTTTCATGATAATTCTCCCTATTCATCAGCCTAAAGCCACATAGTAACAATGCGCATAAAAAAAGTTCAAATCTATATAGGATTCAAACTCAAGCCACAATAACTATATGCCAAATATTCAATTGTCGATTGATTTACGGATTATCTTGTTCCAGATTAGGAACAATCAAACATTGATAGAATCAACCGCTGGCTCGTCCGCTCCTCAATTAGAGCTTTAGAGTCTAACCCCTACATTAACTACCTGTTAATACAACGCTGAATGATGAGTTGACGAAGACCAGCGCGCTTAATAGAAATACTAAAAGCGTATGCTCAACTTTTCACAACATTATTCTCCGTTTTTAATTATTCTCCCTCGTGCAGCAAGCGTTCACACTTACTACACATTTAGTATTATCCATCATCTAAGTCAATTTCACAAGTGTTTTTTCATGTATAACAATTTTTTGACATTTTACACAATGACTCTCCTATTTTTTAGTATATATTTAACAGTTAAAACAAATAACGTTTTCTGTAACTCGATTTTTAAGCCTTGGTATGAAAACGTTTTCAAAAACTTATCAAACTAAGAATCTTGCTTGAGTTTCCGTTGGTGTAATTTCTATAATCCAAAAGTAAAATCGCACTCATCGGAACTCCCCGTTTGATTGGGTCTTGTTTGATTTCTTAGTTAGTATAATTCTACTACTCTAATATGTCAAGTGTTTTTTTCAAAAAATTTCAAAATAATTGTTTTATTATTAAAAACCAGCTCAAAAACATCTAAGAACAATTATCCTCACAAAGCAATACAAATGGATTTTTTAGCGAAAAAAAGAGATACGCAATGCATATCTCTTCTCTATGTACTATATTAACAATTTAATAAATTGTCATTTTACTAGTTTGGGGCTTCGAAAGTATATCCTGCTGCAATAGCAAAGCCTTCTTCTTCATTATAAGCGCCAACAGAAAAATCTACTGTGCCATCTGCATTCTGTTTAAAGTCATATGTAACAGCGTACTCTGTATTGACATTAGCCTTATCATCTGTAGAACTATCTGTAAAAGAACTATATCCGCTATCATACTGTGTTTCTAAATTTTCAGAAACAGGAGATGTGCTATCAATCCATTTGTTAATAATATTATATTCATTACGTGTATTAGTGCTCAAAGAAACTTCTGGCTCGTGCTTATCGCTGTAGTCAGCAAAAAGTTCAATGAGACTAATCTCATCATAGCTTCCACTGACCTTAGAAGAATCAATGGTGCCATCCTCATTCTTTGCGTAGGTTGAGTCGATAATCTGTGGCTGTGGCTCAGCAGTTTCACTCCAATTAAATGTGCTCAAATATAAATCAACACCTGAACCAGCCTTTGCTACATAGAAATTATATGAATCATAGGTATTTGTAGATTCATTATATCTTTCCATTTGTCCAATATACTTCATGTCTTTGCATTTTTGCAAAACATCAACTGCCTGCTGATTATTTGCATCAACAATAACAGCTGTCTCACCTGTAGTTGTCTGAACAACTGCAGCATCAGTGCTAGGAATTTCGGCTATTGGTGCAACAAATGCGTTGCTAGGAGCAGCTGCGTTTCCAGAACCACCTACGTTGCCCGAATAGCGTGCAGCTTTAAAAATATCTTTATCAATAAGCTTTGACTTTTCAAAGAATGGAATAATTACAATGTCTGGCTCTTTATCTAAAGCATTGTTCCTATAGATATCCTCCAATGTTGTGATAGGTCTGCTTTCATCCTTACCAATCTTATAGTAGTGCTCATAGTAAGCCAAAATATTCTTTCCAAATGCATCTCTCAAATCAGAGTATGCACTAGCGTATGCTGTTGGATCAAAATCAGCGTTTCCAACTCTTCCTTCCCACAAACCGAACTCCAAGAAATGATTCAAAAGAGCCTCTTTGTTATCTTTTCCATACTTAGCTGCGATTTCAGGATACTGTGCAGCATAATAATCTGCATTGAAAGACTGAGAAACCAATGCCTTTTGCTCATCGTTAAGCTTTCCATATGCTACCTGAGATGCATCATCTGCCTCATAACCTGTCTTTGCTTCAGCAGTCAATGATGTCTGATAAAGACCTGCCCCGATAACACCTGCCATAAGGGCACCAACTAGTAGATTTCGTTTTTTCATTTTGAAAATCCTCCCTTAAAATAATATAGTTTAGTATTTTTAGTATTCACAGATTGACATTTGTAGTCTTATGACTCAAATCCCCCTCTGCGGGTCACTTCACAATTGTTACACAGTTTAACCAAATACACAAGTAGATTTTCAAGATTATTAAAAAAACTTTCGCCACACCGCGACCTTTAGTCAACAAAATTATTATTTTGTCTCTAGCTTTAAACAGAGATTAATACCTACTTTTTTTCTCCAGAAATATCAAGCTTTCTAAATTCTAAATTATCACCACCTTGTATCTGCTCGGTCGCACCAATAGCTTCCAATCTATCTGAGATAGCCTTGTGATACTCTTCAACGGAAACAAATTTTATATCTTTAAATAATGCCACTACATCTTTATATAATTGTGCATCTTTGATTGCTTCATCATCCCTCAATTTCCCATGTATATCTTCAAACGCAACGCTATAATACTTTTTAGAATTCTTATCCGTGTTATTCTTCCCCGCGGGAATTTCTGCTTCATAGAATTGCAGTGTCACCTTTTCCGCTTTGGCATCTTCGGATATTTTCTCGTATTTGTCTATATTGGCTTCGTCTCCATATAATTCAAAAAAATTAAAAAAGTCTATTCCAGGATCCTCGCCTTCACTAAAATATCCGTATTTATAATTTCCATCAGCATCTATCAAAGCCTCAACAATATAATGTGCAGTAAGCATACTATGACCAATAGTAGAAATATAGCCATACTCGTTTATATCTTCCCAACCATTTGCTCCGCAGTCTTCACCAAATGTATATACCAACCGAAGTTCACCATCTATATCCTTTATAATAAAAAGTATATTTTGATATGGAGCCTCTCCACTACCAGTTTTCATTTTAATCGCCAACTC
>JAEEGJ010009226.1_pt1 | contig 26582 bp, 21 predicted proteins | sample 8958761 | NCBI WGS metagenome assembly JAEEGJ01 (sample SAMN16246546, study PRJNA631951) | gut metagenome | biome: gut microbiome; feature: rumen; material: RS-attached | host: Bos | place: Iran: Karaj | collected 2018-10 | reverse complement strand
TCGTCGATTTCTGCATGAGATCGGACAATGCGGTAATGACAAAGATACAGCAGATCAGTATCGCGCAGCTGAATTTCGGACTTTCTTCCGCGATGAGCTGGATATACTTTGTGATCGTTATGGCGATCATAGGCATCACGTCATTTATCATTTCAAAGTGGGTATATTACGATGACTGAGAATAGTGCTTTAACAAAAAGAACATATTGGGAGAGGAACAGGCTTTCAGGAGGAGAGCTCTTCCAGAAGGATGCCGTAAAGGTATTTGTGAGCGTGACACGTTTCATATTGCTTTTCGGAATGTGCTTCATGATCCTGCAGCCCATCCTCAACAAGATCTCCGTAAGCCTCATGGCTGAAGAAGATCTTTACAATCCGCTCGTCATCGCGATCCCCGAGCACGTGACCACAGCAAACTACGAGCTTGCGGCAGGCTTTATGAACTACTGGAAGACATTGTTCTCGACGTTCATAGTGGCCATAACTATCGCGGTTGTGCAGGTCGTTGTCTGCACGATAGTGGGATACGGATTTGCAAGATTTGATTTCCCGCTAAAGAAATTCTGGTTCGCATGTGTGCTGCTCGTGATCATAGTGCCTCCGCAGACCATTTCAAGTTCACTGTGGCTGCATTTCTACTTCTTTGACGTTTTCGGCATCATAAAACTGATAACCGGAAGCCCTATGAACCTCAGTGGTTCGGTGGTTCCGTACTATCTTCTCAGCGCGGGATGCATGGGTCTTAAATGCGGACTGTATATCTATCTTGTAAGACAGTTCTTCAGAAACATTCCCGTAGATCTTGAAGAAGCTGCATACATAGACGGATGCGGAATGTTTAAGACGTTTATCAGGATAATGGTTCCGCAGTCAAAACCGATCGTTACATCATGCTTCCTGTTCTCACTCGTATGGCAGTGGACGGACGGTTTTTACTCAAAACTTTTTATCGGCGGCAAGAAACTTGTCAGCACATCACTTGCAACCATCGCCGATTCGCTCGGTGTATATGTTGCCAGAGAACTCGGTATGGTAAATGCCCAGACAAACGTTTCGACTCAGTATACGAACTGTATCATGTCAACGGGAACGTTACTTATCGTTTTCCCTATCGTATTGGTATATCTGGTTGCACAGAAAGCCTTTGTTGAAAGTATTTCGAGCACAGGTATCAAAATGTAACAACATACGCACATTTTTGTTATCGAAATGTAAATAAAATGTTGATAATGTGTTAATGCGTATGATATAATGACTACGTTGATGTTTTTGCAAGGACCGGTTGACCCGGAAGGTTAAACATCGCCGATCTTAGCAAATGCATAAATAAAGGAGGATAATACTATGAGAAAGCCTATGGCAAAGAAGGTTTTAGCAGCTTCTTTAGCAGCAGCTATGACCATGAGTGTTGCAGCATGCGGTAACAATACTCCCGCAAGCACTGCAAGCACAGACAATACTCCTGCTTCTACCGATTCTACCGAAGTTGTTGAATCAACCGAATCAGTTGAGGAAGAAGAAGTAAGCGAGTATACCGTACTTATTGACCCCGCAACAGGAAAGCCTTATGACCTTGGCGGAATCGAAGTTATCGTTCGTGACTGGTTCACCTCTCCCGAGCGTGCTGAAGCTAAGACAGACTTCGAAGAAGCTCAGTATGCATACCAGGATTGGATCCAGGAGACATACAACTTCAAGATCCATGGCGAGACCATCGGTGACTGGGGTTCAGTTGCTCAGGATTTCGTTGATTATGTAACTGCAGGCGGAGATGACAAGAATTATGTCTTCACTCTTCCTTCAGGATTTTCATCTACACTTCTCAATGCAATCGGACAGGGTCTTGTTTATGACCTTTCCAAGCTTGATTGCCTTGACTTCAGCGAGCCTAAGTTCGCTAACGGCGTTAACAAGCTTTACACCATCGACGGTGGAGTTTACGCTATGAGAGCCGGATGGGCAGAACCCAGAACCGGTTTATACTTCAACAAGAGAATCCTTACCGAAGCAGGTGTTAACCCTGATGACATTTATGACATGCAGGCAAATGACACATGGACTTGGCAGGCATTCGAAGAAGTTCTTGAAAAAGTTCAGCAGGATACAGATAACGACGGTACCGTTGATATCTGGGGTCTTGCACTTAACGAAGGCGTTATGGTTAATGCAGCTGTATTCTCAAACGGCGGCAAGTATGTAGGCATGGACGCTGACGGAAAGTACACCTATGAGTTCGAATCACCCGAGACTCTTGAAGCTCTTGAGTGGGTTCGTGATATGTTCAACAAGTATGACTGGAACGGTCCTGTTGATGATGAAGGAAATGCAGCAGCATGGGATTATTATCAGGATCAGTTCAAGACCGGCGGAGCTGCATTCTGCTGTGATCAGCAGTACTGCGCAACACCCGGCAACCTCTTCTACGAGACAGAAGACGAACTTGGTTTCGTTATGTTCCCGAAGGGACCTAAGGGCAAGCTTGTTCAGGTAGCAGAAGATAACATGTATGTTATCCCTTCATGCTATGATGATGATACAGCTTGGAAGTGTGCATTCGCATACAGCCTTTACAATGAGTTTGTTCCCGGTTACGAAGATTACAATCCTTACATCAATACAACAGCTACCGGTAACTTCGATGAGAGAGCATACAACGAGACAGTACCGCTTATGAGTAAGAACTCTGAGATCGGTCTTCACGCTGTAATTCCTAACCTTGATCTTGGTGAGCCTTTCACATGGAAGTTCTATCCCGATATGAGCCCTATTTCTGAGATCGTTGACGGATTCCGTGATATGTACAAGCAGTACATCGACGAAGCTAACAAGTAAGATTTAACAGTAACTACAAACCAATAAACAATTAAAACAAGCGATGTTTTCCGGGCATCGCTTGTTTTTTTTGTTTAGAATTGTAACGGTTTACAGTTTTTTAATAATTGTTCGCAATATGGTTTAAGAAAATAGCAAAAACTAATAGGAATAATATGGGGTTTGACTGTATTATTAATGAGATTGAATATAATGAAACAGCTTGCAGTTACGGAGGCAGCAATGAATATAAAGAAGTTATTTGTCGTTACGGCCACATGTGTTTTGCTTCTTGCCGGTTGCGGTAAAGAAGAGGAAGCTCCGCTTGTTATGGTCGATTCCGAGGAAGATGTGGTTTCATACAGTCTGGTACAGGTTACTTATGACGATGTAATACTTACCAAAAAGATGGATTGTATCTATTCTCAGTCCAATTCGCAGGAAGTTTCTTTTAACACCACGGGAAAGTATGTGGACAAGGTTTATGTTGAAGAGGGAGATGTTGTTAAGAAGGGTGACCTTTTGTGCGAACTTTCTTCCGCGACTTTAGAAGAACAGATAGAAGAACTTGATTACAAGGTTAAGAAAAATGAACTGAAACTGAGTAATTACGATATGAACGAAGCATTGGATATTCAGGATCTTTATGCCTACGGCATGGTAAGTCAGGAGAGAGTCGACTCTATCAAAAAGAATTATGAAAGACAGCGTGTTCTGACAAACGATGCTCTTGAATTTGACAGAGAGGAACTTGCAAGGAAGCGTAAAGAATTAAGAGATTCCAGATTATATGCTTCTCTTGACGGTGTTGTTTACAATCTTAAGAAAAACCTTGAAGGATCGACTTCAAAGGATGGTGAAGTTGTCATGAATATTGTTGACAGCTCTGATTGTATGTTTGAAGTATCGGGCACAGAGTACAAAAGCTTCTTTAAAGAAGGTGAACCCGTAGATATGAATATTGCATTCTCATCTGCTGCGGGTGATTATGTATTGCTTCCGTTTGAGATAGATTCATGGACGGATAAGATGGTATTCTCTGTCTTCACAGGTCCCGACAATGCTGCTATCGATGTCGGAACGAGAGGAACCATTTCGGTCGTGGAAGAAGAAAAGACTCATGTTCTTTCACTTCCCAAAGAAGTTATCCATAAAGCCGGCGAAGAGTATTTTGTTTATCTTTTAAATGAAGACAACATAAGAACCATCCAGTACATTACGGTCGGTCTTTACGGTGATGAGAGAGTTGAGATTCTTGACGGACTTACGGAAGGGGAAAAGGTGGTTAGAAAATGATGATAAAGAAAATGTTTCGTACCGCTTCGGGTACGCTTCTGGCTATATCGATAATACTTACTTCGACTGTGTTTTTTTCGGTGACGCTTACCGGATGCGGTAAAGAGGAAAATGCGATCGCGGAAAGTGTTGAACTGGTAGATCCGGTAGGAAGTGCGGAAACGTACGCCGTTGCCGAGAGAAGAGACCTTAAAACAGTTACTTTGTTAAACGGAAAAGTTGTTCCGAAGGTTTATGAATACAATTTTTCATCCAACCAGAACTTTTCTTCGTACATTAATCTTCCGGGAATGCCGGTCAGCAAAAATGACGGTCTGGTTAAGGCATCGACGGAAAAACTTGATGATCAGACAAAAGCCGTTAAAGAAGAAATGAATGATTTCATGGATCTTTATAACGCCGACATGGAAGAGTTAAACGAATCACTGGCAGCGGCCAAGGCCAAAGAAGCCCACTGGCAGGAGATAGTGGAACGCCTTGACGGAATGACACAGGCGGAATTAAAAGCCTACAATGATAATTTCGCTGCGGAAGCAAAAGCCGGAAGAGTGACTGCCGACTGGTCCGAAAACGGCATCAGAAAAGAGTATATCGGTGCGGTTTCCTCAAGAGAGAGGATCGAGCAGAATATTAAAGAGCGTACCGAAAACTATGAACTTGACCTGGCACATTATAAGACGAGACTTAAAAGGATCGATAAAAAGCGTGAGGATGTGGTCGTATCCACCAAGGTTGACGGTAAAGTCGTAGCCATTCACTACACTCAGGAAAACAATGAATGGATATCGAAAGAGACACCCGTTGCAGCTGTCGGAGATTTCAACAGTTTAGAGGTTAAAACGGACTATGTTGTTTCAAGTGATGTTAAAAAGGCACTTGAAGTATACGGATTTGCAAACGGAAAGCGATATGAAGTCGAATTTGTGGAGCCTGAGCCCAATGAAACGATCTCTTCAATGGCAGACGCGAGATCGACATTTAAAGTAAGCGATCCCGAGGGAAACATCAAAGCCGGAGACTATCTTGTAGTGGTTATCGTTTCCAAAGAAAGCAAAGACGCGATAGCAATACCCAATGAAGCTCTCAACAAAGACGATGAAGGTCCTTTTGTCTATGTCCTTGAAGGCGACAGCAAGATAAAGAGACAGGTTAAGACGGGGATCAAATCCGGAATGTATACCGAGATCCTTTCGGGTCTTAACGAAGGCGAGAAAGTTTCTGCAGATATAAAAGCAGAAAACAAGAATAAAACGAAAGTGCTTGAAAAAGGAAAAGTTGCGACAGGCTTTTCCGCAAACGGGTATCTTTTCTATTCAAACCGTCAGATCATCGAAAATCCCGTTGAATACGGAACGGTATATGTAAAAGAGATAAACGTTAAACAAAACGAGCGCGTCGAAAAAGGGCAGATCGTAGCAACCGTTTGGGTAACGCCGGACGATATTGCAATCAGGCGCAAAGAACGCACCTTGCTTCGTGCAAACGAAGACCTTGCCGAGCTTATCAAAGACGGTGAAGAGAACAATAAACGTGCGATCAAGAATAAGCGGGACTATATAAGCGAACTTACAAAGCAGATAAACGAAATGAAGGCCGATGCCGCTACGACCACCATAACGGCTCCGTTCGACGGCATAATAACCGATGTCGGCAGATTCGAAGAAGGCGATATCCTTTTGGCAGATTACGGTATTGCTACAATATCGAGCGAAGATAACTGCTACGTTGTTTTTGAAGACAAGGCGGGACAGCTTACATGCGGAAACGTTGCCAATATTAGTTACAAAGACGATTCCGGTAAAGAGTATACAGCAGAGGGTGAAGTGGTCACGGTGTCAAAATGGGCATTAAGTGAAAGACTTTCTTCGGACTATACTCTTGTAAGGGTTTCTTCGGAGGACCTTGAAAGAATGGCAAGTGCAAATCGAGGATATGACGGCTTTTGGAGACGTATGTCGTTTTCGATAAATGCCGAAGTACGAACGGTAAGCGACGTTGTCCTCGTTCCGAAGAGTGCGGTGACTACCGTAGATTCGGTTACATACGTGACCGTGGAAGAGAATGGTAAAAAAGTACAGAAAAGTTTTATAGCGGGTGGATCGGATTCCACAAATTATTGGGTTATAGAAGGCCTTAGCGAAGGAACAAAGATATGCTTGGAATAATGCTGGAAAAACTGTGGCATAAGAAATGGATGAATGTATGTCTGTTACTTGGATGTATACTTCTGACCGCAACCGTGGTCAGCTTCCCCATTTACAGAACTGCCGCATATAACAGAATGCTTACGGATGAGTTTGAATCGTTTATCGTTTCGGAGGGTAAGTGGCCCGCATTGGTTACGGGAAACACTTCATCAATGAAAGAGGCGGGCGGAAAAACTCTTTCCAGAATGGAAGCTTTCCCTGACGGTTTTTACGAATACATGGGAGTGGATAAGGTTGATACTTTCTTTATTATGAACCTTGCTTCAGCTACCATGAGCTCCGACACAAAAAGAGGCGAAGCACAGCAACTCAGTGTTAAACTGGCCTCAGTCGATGATGTTTTGGAACATGCGAACATCATTTACGGCGAACCTTTTTCCGAAACGGGCATAACGGACGACGGATATATCGAGGTTATCGTGAGTCAGTCGGCGCTTATATCAAAGGGCGTGCTCATCGGAGAAAAGTTTACGTTCGACGATCTTCGTCAGGCAGATCGCTCACAGTTAAAGGTAGTAGTGGTAGGCGTTTTTGACGCGTCCGAAGATTCGGGATATTTCTGGCAGATAAAGCCCGAAAAGATGGATGAATATCTTTTATGCAATCCTGCCGTGTTCAGAGAGAAATTTACCGGTGACAACGCCGGAAAGTTTAACATAAAGCTTACTTTCAACTGCCTTTTTGATTATTCGAAGATCAAGGCAAGCGATGTTAAGACTCTGGTAAAGAACACAGAGTATTATTTGAACGAGAGCCCTTACAGAAAAGTCCTTGATAAACCGCAATATATGAAGGTCATTGACGATTATAATATCAAAGTATCAAGGATATCCGCGACTCTTATCATTTTGCAGGTACCCGTACTTGCGATGCTTGCGGCATTTCTTCTTATGATCTCAGGTCAGATGTATGAAATGGAGAAAAACGAGATCTCCGTTATCAAGTCCCGAGGCAGCTCAAGTTTCCAGATAATAAGACTTTACTTCTATCAGGGACTTTTGATAACTTTGATCGGAACTTTGGTGGGGCTTCCGATAGGAGCATTTTTCGCGAAGATACTCGGATCTACAAGAAACTTCCTTGAGTTCAATTTTTCACGTGCTTTAAATGTTGCTTATACCAAAGAAACATTCATATATGCGCTTTCGGCCATGGGAGTATGTCTGCTTTCGATCACGATCCCTTCGATAAAGCACAGCCGTGTTACGATCGTTAACTTAAAGCAGTCAAAAGCGTTAAAAAGAAAGAGCCTCTGGGAAAAACTGTTCGTCGACATCCTTTTGCTCGGTGTTTCTCTTTACGGATATTATTCTTTCAACAAAAATATGAAAGATCTTTCCAACGCCGTTATGGCAGGTGAGAGCCTCGATCCCTTACTGTATTTCAGTTCGTCGCTCTTTATTGTCGGCGCGGGACTTTTCTTTTTACGTATGCAGCCTTATTTAGTTAAGCTTATTTACACGATAGGCAAAAACAAGTGGGGCCCGGCAAGTCATGTATCGTTTATGGAGAATATTAAAAACGGGCGTAAGCAGCAGCTTATCATGCTTTTCCTTATCATGACGGTTTCGCTTGGTATGTATCATGCGGCCGTTGCCCGTACCATACTTTCAAATGCGATAGAAAATACCGAATATCTGTCGGGAAGCGATGTCATATTAAAAGAGAACTGGACCGAGATCGTGGACAGGAACGGAATATATACGGGTGAATATATCGTTCCGGACTATTCCAAGTACAATACGCTTGATATTGCGGAAAAGTTTACAAGGGTCATCAACGATGAAGAGGCAACCGTAAACGGAAGTTCAAACGATAAATATACGGTGCATTTAATGGGTATCCACACAAAAGAGTTCGGTTCCATCACATGGGTGGATTCAGACTATAACAACAGGCACTATTATGAATATCTGAATGATCTCGCCAAAGTAGAAGACGGAATATTACTGTCAACGAACTTTAATACGAAACTTGGTTACAACGTGGGCGATTCAATCACGATCACCAATTCAAAGAAAAAGGCCGTATCGGGCAAGGTAGTAGGATTTATAGATTATTTCCCATGCTACGCACCTGTGGAGAACGGTCTTAACCCGGACGGCACCGCATTTTCGAAAGAAAACTACCTCGCCGTGGCTCATTTTGACTATCTAAACAAAAAGTGCGGAACATTCCCGTACGAAGTGTGGATGAAGTTAAAGCCCGGGGCTTCACAAAATGAACTTATAAAGTGGATCGACAGTAATAAGATCTCTTTAAAGAAATATGTAAACGCCGGCGACCGTATGAATGCTACGCTGGAAGATCCGCTCTTACAGGGTACGAACGGTGTGCTCACGATGGGATTTGTGGTAACGATCATCCTTTGTGCGGTCGGTTATCTAATTTACTGGGTAATGTCGATAAGAGAACGTGAACTTATCTTCGGCGTGCTTAGAGCTACCGGTTTCCACAAAGGAGAGATATTCCATCTTCTCATTAACGAGCAGGTATTTTCCGGAGTATTCTCGATACTTGCCGGTATCGGAATAGGAAAGCTCACATCGAAGATGTTCGTGCCGATACTTCAGCAGGCATATGCCTCAAAAGATCAGGCACTTCCGATGAAACTGATAACCGTTGCATCGGATATGTACAGACTGTACGGAGTCATCGCACTCGTAATGATCATTTCAATGTGTGTTCTGGTAGGAATATTGTTTAAGATGAACGTTACCAAGGCACTTAAGTTAGGTGAGGAATAATGAGTAATCTGGTTATAGACGCTGAAAAAATAACAAGAGTCTTTCCTGTACCGGGAGGAGAGTTCACGGCTTTAAAGGGCGTGGATGCAAAGGTCGAAGCGGGTACTTTCTGTATACTTCGCGGCCGTTCGGGTTCGGGTAAAACGACTCTGATGAATATCATAGGTACTCTTGACGATCCGACATCGGGAACCGTTTCTATCGGAGGAAAGCCCATAAAAGGGATGTCGACATATGACAGAGAGGAATTAAGAAGAAAAGAACTGGGATTTGTTTTTCAGTCCGTTTCACTCATTCCTTCGTTAAATGCTTTTCAGAACGTCGAATTTTCTATGCGTATGGCAGGCATCAAGCCTTCAAAAGAACGTGACAGGCGAGTTGAGGAGTGTCTTCGTATGGTGGGACTTGCCAACCGTATGAACCATATGCCGGCGGAAATGTCGGGCGGTGAGCAGCAGAGAGTGGCAATCGCAAGATCGATCGCGCATTCTCCGAAGCTTATACTTGCCGATGAACCCACAGCAGAGCTTGACTCACAGATGGCGGCAAAGGTAACCGAGATATTCAAGGAAATGACAAGAAAAGAAGGCATCACTGTTTTAATGACCACTCACGATGTGGGTCTGATGGGTGCCGCAGACGAGATAATCGAACTTGAGAACGGGGAGAGAATCAATGGCTGAGGATATGATCAGGGCCGACGGCCTTGTAAAGATTTATAAGACAAAAGAAACCGAAGTACTTGCCCTTCAGGGACTCGATCTTTCTGTCGAAACGGGAGAACTGACCGCGATAATCGGAAATTCCGGTTCGGGTAAATCAACGTTTCTTAACATGATAGGCGGACTGGACAAGCCAAGTGCGGGATCGTTGTTTGTTGCGGGACAGAATCTTTTTACTATGAGTGAAAAAGAACTTGTTTTGTACAAGCGTGATACTGTCGGATTTGTATGGCAGAACAACGGAAGAAATATGCTTCCTTTTCTCAGTGCGATGGAAAATGTTATGCTTCCGATGAATTTATCCAGCACAAAGCATAAACACGACAAGGCTTTGGAACTTCTTGAAATGGTAGGTATGAGCCACAAAAAGCACAGTCGTATGAACATGCTCTCGGGTGGTGAACAGCAGCGTATCGCGATAGCAATCGCGTTGGCCAATTCACCGAAATTGCTTCTTGCGGATGAACCTACAGGTAGCGTAGACTTTAAGACAGCGGATTTCATATTCGATGTTTTCACGGAGCTTAACAGAAACGGACAGACCATACTTATCGTTACTCACGATATGGCGCTTTCGAAGAAAGTTCGAAGGGTAGTGGCCATACGTGACGGGAAGATTAGTTCCGAGCGTGTGCTTAAAGAAAAATATGCCGACAGACTTAAAGAAACGAACATCGACTGGAGAGCGGAAGATACGCAGGATGAATACGCCGTTCTCGACAGAGCCGGACGTGTACAGATACCTGCCGAGCTTATTGAAGAACTTTCACTTAATGACAATAAAGTAAAGATAACCAAGAAAGATAATGAGATCATTATCACAAAACCCTAAGTAAGGAGATTATCATGGTAACAGCTAAGAACCCCATTCTTTCGGGATTTTACCCGGACCCTTCCATATGTGCGGTAAACGATGATTTCTATCTCGTAAATTCATCGTTTGCATATTTCCCCGGTCTTCCGATCATGCACAGTAAAGATCTGGCACATTGGGAGCAGATAGGAAATGTACTGGATCGTCCTTCCCAGCTTCCGATTGAAGGAGCCGAAATATCACAGGGACTTTTTGCCCCCACGATAAGATATAACGACGGTCTTTTCTATGTTATATGCACAAATGTATCGCACGGCGGAAACTTTGTGGTAACTGCGGAAAATCCGGAAGGCCCGTGGAGCGAGCCTCATTATATTGAGGGAGCGGACGGTATCGATCCGAGCCTTTTCTTTGATGATGACGGAAAGTGCTATTACTGCGGTACTCACGACGATGTGAACGGTCCCAAATTCTGGGGTGACAATACGATCTATATCCAGGAGTTTGATTATAAGAATTTCAAACTTGTCGGAGAAAGATGTGAGGCGTGGAAAGGCGCTTTAAGAGATTGCGCATGGCCCGAAGGCCCGCACATCTATCATATAGGAGATTATTATTACATCATCCATGCCGAAGGCGGTACAGGTCCCGAACATGCAATCTGCTGCGCAAGAAGCAAAAACATTTTCGGACCCTACGAAGGCGACAAGAAAAATCCCATATTCACTCACAGATTCTTAGGCAAGATGTATCCGGTTCAGTATGTCGGACACGGAGATCTTGTTCAGAATATCAACGGAGATTATTATATGGTAATGCTTGCCGTAAGACCCACAAAGGGCTTTACGACGATGGGAAGAGAAACGTTTCTTGCAAGAGTGATCTTTGAAGACGGCTGGCCGCTCATCAATCCGGGACTTGGACGTTTGTCGGACGAGCTTAATATCAAACTTGATGAGTTTAAGCCCGAGTGTCCGGAAACGAGCCTTCCGAATGTCACCAAGAGATACAACTTTAAAGAAATGACTTCTTTCGGTCCCGAGTTCATGACACTTCGCGCTCCGTTTACAGATCAGGCAAAATTTACCGAAGAAGGTCTTTTGCTTAAGTGCGGAACGGACAATCTTTCCGAGCGATCGACGCCTTCTTACGTATGTATAAGACAGGACTCAAAACTCTTTGAGATAAGATGCGTTCTTTATACCGATAATCTTATGATGGGAACCCGTGCGGGTCTTTGCCTCATGCAAAGCAGCGATTACCATTTGAGATTCGAAGTTTCGGATTGCCGTGCAAGAGTAGTTCTCGTGAAGAAAGGCGAGCCCGAACTTCTGTGTGAGGATGTATTGAACGAAAGTCCCGCAACACTTATAATGAATGTTGTGGGCACGAAGGTTTCTTTGTACTCCCTTAACGAAAAAGGTTTGCAGCCCTATGTGAGAGAACTTGACATATCCGCGCTTTCGACGGAAGTCGCAGGCGGCTTTGTGGGCTGTACCGTCGGTATTTTTGCAACCGACGGCGTTGACAGGGATGAGCCTGTATATGCCAAATTCAAATCGTTTTCTTATGAGCGCCTGGCGCTTAAAGAAGCCGAAGAGTAGGAGGGATCATGTTACCTGTAAGGTTTCATTTACCGGGTCTTAGATACAATTACCATCTGAATATGCTGTGGATCACATTCCTTAAGAACAATCCCGAGTATTTCAGGGAAGGCGTGGAGATAGGATCGCTTTTCGGGTGTTTCCCGACAGCCCTTTGGAACGGCGGAAGACTTACTCCCGCATACGACCAGTGTGATTCGGCTTTTATCAATATGGTCATAAAAAGCATCAACGATCTCGGGGTTCCGATAAGATATACGTTTACCAATCCTTTGTTAAACGAACACGACTGTGAGGATCCGTACTGCAATTTCTGTATGGAAGCCGCTGATAACGGCATGAATGAGGTAATGATCTTTTCACCCATACTTGAAAAGTATTTGAGAGAAAAGTATCCGAACTTCGCGTACAACAGCTCGACCTGCAAAGAGATCAAGGACGTTGACGAATTGAATGCCGAGATCGACAAACCGTATAAGTATGTCGTTCTGGATTACAACTTAAACAACAAATGGGATTTTCTTTCCAAGGTAAACCATCCCGAGAAACTCGAAGTGCTTGTAAATACGCTTTGTGAGCCGGGATGTAAGAGAAGAGGCGAACATTACAGACAGATCGCCAAAGATCAGAAGACTATCCTTTTAAACCGTACGCTTCCGGCCGATAAGCAGATACCTATCAAACATTGGCACTGCGATTACGGCGAGCACAACTGTGTTCATACGATACAGGACTATCCTACATTTATATCTCCCGAAGATATTTGGGAGAAGTATGTTCCCGCCGGGATAAACAACTTTAAGATCGAAGGCCGTACGGCCAGCATTTTCTCGCTTGTTGAAACGTATGCTTTCTTTATGCTCAAGCCCGAGAAAGCAGGTGAAGCGAGGATAAAGATACTTCGTGCGCTTGAAGATCACAGAGATATAATTGTAGGAAGACCAAGACCCGCAAAGTGGCCTTGATGACAGGAGACAGTAATTATGGCAAAAGAAATATACTGGCATTTACCGGGGGTAACGGTAAACTTTTATCTGAATCAGGTGATCATGAAGATGATGCAGGATTATCCCGACAAATTCAGAGAAGGTTATAAGATAGGCAGCGTTTACGGAACTTTTCCCGGAGCGATATGGAACGGGGGACGTGCTGTATTCGGCCTCACTGCCAAGGGCGATATCGAGAAAATATTGGAGACATACAGCAATTTTAATGTTCCGGTTCGTTTTACATGGACCAATTCTCTTATTGAGGAAAAGCATTTAAACGATACTTATTGCAATCTTATAATGGAAGCGGCAAACAACGGAAAGAATCAGGTTCTTTGCAATTCAAAGCTGCTTGAAGATTATCTGAGAGAAAAATATCCCGATTTTAAATATTTGTCATCTACGACAAAGAGGATCGTGGATATTAAGGCTTTGAAGAAGGAACTCGAAAAGGACTATTTCCTTGTGGTGCTCGATTACGATCTCAATCACGACGAGGAAGCGCTTAAAGCCGTTAAACCGTATGCTGACAAGATTGAACTTCTGGTGGATGAAGTATGCTTCCCGCACTGTCCCAAGAGAGTAGATCATTATAAGGACGAATCGCGTCTGCAGATCAATTTTGAGCGTGCCGACACACCGTATGATTGCCCCAATTTCCGCAGCAAACCTACTTTTGCGGATTGCAAGAGCCGTCCTCATTTTATCGATTGCGATGAGATTGAAAAATATGCGGAAGACGGATTTGTTAATTTCAAACTCGTCGGAAGAGGTTTGCCTACGGATATGGTAATCGATTCTTACGTTTATTATCTTGCCAAGAGAGAAGAACGTGATTTTGTAAAGAAAAAGCTCATGTCTGTTTTGGGAACGCTCTTTGGTGGCAAATAATTCTTCGGACAAAAAAATACAATACAGATACTTAAACTCCTTTCCGCTTTGGGAAGGAGTTTTTTTGCGAATAAAAATTTTTTTTACAAAGCGCGCACATTTTGTATACTTAAATCGTCTAACATTATGAACGAGGAAATCCATGGATATAGAAGTTTATTACGATAAGATTTATCGTTATATATTTTTCAAAGTAAATAACAAAGCCCTCGCCGAAGATCTTACACAGGAGACGTTTTTAAGGTATCTGAAAGCAAAGTGCGAAGAGCCGGAACGGTTTCTTTATACCATAGCAAAGAATCTGTGTATAGATGAGTACAGGCGCATTAAGCCGATTTCGACCGACGATGAGGAAGCACTTACGCAAACGTGCGAGTTTGAAGATGAAGCGATTGAGAGAACGACGATCAGAGATGCTCTTTCACATCTTGACGATGACGATCGGGAAATGGTGATACTGAGATTTGTTAACGAGGAACCGATCGGTGAGATAGCAAAAATGTTTAATATGTCGCGATTTTCGGTAAACAGAAGACTTGGTAAAGCAAAGAGTATGTTAAAGGAGCTCTTGGAAAGGGGGAGCGATGAAAGATAAGGATATCAGGAACGTTTTAAGTGAATATGCAGGAAGTCCCGATTATCTTAAAAAGGACGCGTTTATCAGAAAGATGCAAAAAGAAAGCAGAAACGCCGATGTAAGTGTTTTTAGGATGATAGCGGTGCAGGCCGGGCATATAAGAGCCTATATCTGGTTCATTTTTGCGTTTATTATGATAAGACCGATGTTCAGTTCTGTGAGCGCACTCCCGATTACTTTGGAAGTGTTTACGCTCATTATGCCGTTCTTTTCAAGTATCGGGATATTCGAGGCTATGAGATCGAGAATGCACAATATGAGCGAGCTTGAGATGACGACGCTTCTTTCCAAACAGGGTACGTTCTTTGCAAGAATGATCATAATCGGCAGCGTTCAGTTTGCGGTGATCGCGGTACTATCGGTCGTTTTTTCGATGGGTATCGGAATCGACGCGATCTCTGTCGGAACCGGACTTTTACTTCCTTTTACGCTCACTAACATTTTGTGTTTTATGATCGCAAGAACGCAGTTCGGAAGAGAGAACGCCTGGTTTTGCCTTCCTGTTTCGGTATTGGTGGCAGCGATCGGAAGATATGCGGTCGTAAACATGTCTTTTGCGACACGGGTCGACAAACGGGTATGGACATTATTGACTTTGGTATTGATAGTATGGCAGATATCGGAATTTTATAAAACAGTTAAAACGGAGAGATTTTCATGGAATTAAAAGTTGACAGGATCACAAAACAATACGGCAGCAAGATTGCCGTTGACAGAATGAATCTTACGCTTAATAAAGGTGTAACGGGGCTTCTCGGTGCAAACGGAGCGGGAAAGACAACACTCATGCGAATGATGTGCGGCATCCTTACTCCCACCAGCGGTGAGATCACTTACGACGGCAATTCGGTCATAAGCGAAGAATACAGGAATGTGCTTGGATATCTTCCGCAGGATTTCGGATACTATCCGGAATTTACCGGCAAAGATTTTCTTATGTATTTCAGTGCCCTTAAAGGACTCGATAAAAAGGCAGCCAAAGAAAGAACAGATGAAATACTGGAACTGGTCGGCCTTAAAGATGTTGCCAAAGAAAAGATAAAGAAATATTCAGGCGGTATGAAGCAGCGACTGGGAATAGGACAGGCTTTGATCAATCGTCCCGAGATACTCATACTCGATGAGCCCACAGCGGGTCTCGATCCCAAAGAAAGAGTACGCTTCAGAAATCTTATTGAAGAACTCGGAAAAGAGTCTATAGTTCTTCTTTCCACGCATATAGTGTCTGATATAGAGCATATTGCCGAAAATATCGTTATGATGCGTAAAGGTCAGATCATCTGGCAGGGAACTTGGAGTGAAAAAGACGGAAGTCTCGAAGATTTCTATCTTAAGGAGTTTGCACAGGAGGATTAAAAGATGTCTAAAAAAGGACGTTTCTTTTCTTTATACAAATTTGAATTATTAAAGATTCTTAAAAACAAAGTGGCGATGGTCACATTCGTAATTTTCTTTGCGCTGGCATTTATCCAGGGCGAAGGTGAGATAACGGGAAATATTGCGCCGGATGAATTGCAATATTACGGAGCATTAAACGGAAGCATACTTGATGAAGAACTGCTGGCGGAAACCATGTCCTATACCGATGAACTGGGCGAGTTCACGCTCGAAGACCACCGCGCATATCTCGATATCAGGAACTGGATACGCGATATCGTCGGTTATCGAACAAGATTCACGGAATTTACGGCAGCAGATATTTATGATCTCAGACTGTCGGCAATTAACGAAGGAATCCAAGAAGAAAAGCTTACGGACGGCGAAAAACAGTTCTGGAGCAAAAAAGCTTCCGCCGTTTCCGAACCCTTTACTTTTTACTCCAACTGGATAACTTCCGGAGTTTTGGAAGGTACCACCAATTTTTCAATCTATCTGATAATACTGATATCGACAAGCCTGGCAATGATCTTCTCCTCGGAGACCCAAAGAAAAACAGACCCTATGATACGTGCTACCATCAACGGCACAAAGCAACTGTATTTTGCCAAAGTACTTGCGGGCGTCAGCTATATCCTCGCATGCCTCATCATAATAGTGACCGGCTTCCTTAGCTATGTAGGACTCAGATGGGGATTTATCGGAATGCAGGGTGTCGTCCAGTTATACTGGCCTTTGGCGATCGAAAACATGACCCTTTGGAAGCTTGAGGGCATCATCCTTATTATGCTGATCGCCTTTGCACTTCTTCTGGCAGCTTTTTCACTTTTAATGTCAAACATTACAAGAAACGGCGTAGCAACCATGGCCATAGTGATCGGTGCCTGCTTCGGCATATTCGCCCTTTCCACCATGGTACCCGTTGAGAAGCGCATCCTCAACCAGGCGATCCAATGGATATCACCCTCGGTCATTTCCTCACGCCTCGTATACGAGTATCGTCTTGTCCACCTTGGCCGATACTTTACCGTTTACGAATTCGTGCCGATCTTATACGTGCTCTTAAGCATCGTAATGATACTCGCAGGCTACGTGATATACAAAAAGCACGAGATCAAAAATAATTGATCACATTGCCCTGGTATTATTGCCGCAGCGCATATGATTATTCCGCTCCGGGTCGATTTTTTGCATCCCCGTTGATCCGTGAGCAAAAAAAACAAAGACTCTTCGAAACGCGACGTTGCACTAAATTCATCCATCGTCCTCACTATCTCGGTGATTTCTGCGGCGACTCGGAGCTACGCTCCTCAAACAGTCCTCGAAATCACCTGTTCGGACTCGGATTCATTAAGTGCCGTTCGCTAAAACGAAGAGTTCTTTATTTTTCTTTTGCTCACTCATTTTATCGAGCGAAAAACAGCCGCAGAGCATATGATTGTTTCGACTCCGGGATTTTTTTTGCGTCGTTACTTAGCGAGATGGTTTTTCGAGCTTAGTAACGCAACGCAAAAATTTAAGCGAGAGCGACCCGGAGCGGAACTTTCATATGATCTGCGGCGTATTAATATCAATAAAATAATTAATGTATAAATCCAAACGAATGCAGGTTCACGTTGCCACCGCCGGTGTAGGTAAGGTAGATAGCGGTCTTGCCGTCGGGGATGGAGGCAGGTGTTTCGAACTTGGTGGGGATGTTGCAGTTGTTGATCGTCATCTTGCCAAGCACTTCGCCACCGATAGAGGTGCGAAGCTCGAACGTTCCGCTGCCGTATCCGTTTACGCGGATGTAGAAGCCTTTTACGGCTTTAACGTCGAAATACTTGAAGCCGAAAGTAAAGCCTTCGGTAACGTTTTTGATGAAAGCGTTGCAAACATCGCCGTCTTTGCCGTATTGCGTAATGAAAGGCTGTCCTCCTCCGACATAGATCTCTTTTTTATCGCTGAACATGTTGCATGCGATCGAAGCGGGATATTCGGCTTTGTCGTTCAATGATCTTCCGTTGTTCGATCCGCAGGAGGTCATCTCAACCTGAGTTATGGAACCGTCGGCGTTAATTCTGATCTCTTCTACGCAGCCCTGACGTGAAAACCAGTGGTTGTTGGTCTGACGATGGTAGAAAATGTACCACTTGTCTTTGATCTGAACTATGCTTCCGTGGTTGTTTCCGCCAAAGCCTGTCGGGAAGTCTGCCGCTTTGTATGAATCGATTCCGATATCCGCGTTGCTTACGATGACTCCGCCGTATTTGAAATCGCGATCGGGGTATTTGCTGGTCGCATAGCAAAGTTCATGCATAACTTCCGATGAATATACAAAGTAATATGTGTCACCGTTCTTTCTTATCGAAGGTGCTTCAAAGAAAGCATGGCCAACGAAATCCGAGCCCTCGGAATGCATCTTGCCGGGTGCAACGAATTTGGGTGCATCGGTAAGGATAGTAAGCATGTCACTGTCAAGACAGGTGTACATAGCGCCATGGCGCGATGCATCCGTCTGTCCGCAGAAACCTGTGTAAAGGTAAGTCTTATCGCCTTCCGTTAACACGCCGGGATCGAACTGAGGCTCATCACATTCTTTGTCGCCGTACAAAGTTCCGTCGGGATAATGAACGTATCCGTGGAACTTATATTTGCCTGCCGGAGTATCGCAAACGGCTACCGAAACATTTCCAACCCTGTCGAGAACATAGAAAAGGTAATATCTTCCATCGGGACCTACGGTAACGTCAGGAGCGTATAAGCACATTTCGCGGTCCGGATTGAAAGGATCCTGAGTGCTTTCATAAATGACGCCTTCATATCTCCAGTTTGCAAGGTCGTCTACGGAAGCTGACCAGCAAACATAGTCACCGGGACAGAATGTGGCACCGTTAAAGGTATCGTGTGAACCGTAAACGTAAACTCTGTCACCAAATACATAAGGCTCTCCGTCCGGAATATATTCCCAAGTCGGAAGATAAGGATTAAAGCCCTGTTTGGGACCGGTAAGGAAAGAAGCGATATCGTAAATGAACTGCGATTTATCTATGTGACGCTTCGGACCTTCGGATGTGAAGTTCATCTCGTTACGGTCGTTAATATCGTAACGGGACCATAAAGGAAGGGGATCGCCGGCTTTGTCATCACCGTTGGGATCGCCGTATTTAACAAAGTTTGCAAGATATGAACTCATGGAGTCCGCAAGTTCAAAGTGTCGTCCCTTGTAAGGTCTTGAACACTTTGAGATTGTGTTGAAGAAGAACCAAAGATCGCATGAGTGGAAACAACCGGGATCGTCTTCACCGGGAATGTCGGGCATAAATCTGTAGTAGTAAACGGGCTTCTTTGAAGGAAGCGCAGATATCCTGTTAAGGGCACCCTTAACGGAAGCTTCAACTATATTAAGAGGCTTTCCTTCGTATTTGCCGTCAAAGAATTCCTTGGGCGTAGGGATCGTAAACTCGTCGATGGTGTTACCTGCCATGATCGGGATGTCCGCGTAATCACCGTTCGCCAGACGCTCGTAAGGCTCTTCCACCGCGAAGTGTCCGTCCACAACGGGAGCAAATCTGGGATTCTTTGAAGCGTACTCCGCATATTTGTCGCGGATAAAGAATGCGTCGAGTTTTCTTGCTTCTTCAAGGGAAGATACACCGAGAAGTTTAAAGAAATCTTCTCCGGCAGCCTCTGCTTCTTTAAGAGATCTGGGAGTAAGAATGGGATCTTTCATGAAAGGATTTTTGATAAGACCGCTCATGATTATGGCGCCCTTAATATCTTTAAAGTTTCCTTCATGTGTTATCTGATTAAGAACGGAACCGCCGCCTGCGGACTGTCCGCCAATGGTGATCTTATCGGGATCACCGCCAAATGCGGCGATGTTTCTTCTTACCCATTTAAGGCCTGCCTGCTGGTCAAGAAGTCCGAAGTTAGCACATGCGTCGGGAGCCTCTTTTGAAATTTCGGGATGAGCAAGGAAGCCCAGAGCGGCAAGACGGTAATTGACCGATACGACTACGATGCCTTTTCTGGCAAGATTTTCGCCGTCAAACTCCATTTCTGCGGTATAGCCCCACTGGAAGCCGCCGCCGAAATACCATAAAAATACGGGCAACTTTTCGTCGGTCTTCTTTGCGGGAGTCCAAACATTTAAGTAAAGGCAGTCTTCGCCCATGGGAATTTCGGGATCAACGTGCCATTCACGACAATAGATATCCGTTCCGAGTCCGGGTGTATCCTGAACCGAAATGGGTGCGAACTGAAAGCAATCTCTTACACCTTCCCAATCAGCTGCGGGCTGAGGAGCGCGCCATCTGTTCTCGCCTACGGGCGGTGCAGCAAAAGGAATGCCTCTGAATGCGGTAACTCTGGGATCTGCCGATGCAATACCCCTCACTGTTCCGTTTTCTGTCTGTGTTATTCTGATCATAAAAATAACCCTCCTTATAAGATCGATTATAAGGAGGGAATATTAACAAATTCTTCCGATATGTTGCGGTAAAACGTTTTACTTATTGCTTTTTATCATCGACGATCAAATGATCATCTATTTCTTCATCTTAAGAGTCTTCTCATACGCAGCAATTACCGCGTTCATGCCTGCGGCTCTGAAAGAAGCTTCTTCAAGTGCTCTCACACCGGCAATGGTCGAACCTCCGGGCGAACAAACTTCGTCTTTTAGCTGTCCCGGATTCTTGCCCGATTCAAGCAAGAGTTTTGCACTGCCAAGCACTGTCTGTGCGGCAAGCTTGATGGCAAGTTGTCTGGGAATGCCAAGAGAAACCGCTCCGTCAGCCAGACTCTCCATAAAGAGGTCTACAAATGCGGGGCCGCATCCTGAGATGGCTGTGCCTGCGTCCATAAGCTTTTCGTCGATCTTTACGCAGGTTCCTGCCAAAGAAAGTGAATCGACAAATGCTTCTTCCATTTCGGGGGTTACATTTTCGTTTACTGCATATAATATAACACCCTCTCCTACCGATACGGGCGTATTGGGCATTATACGGATGATGGGGCAGGAAAATCCCGTATATACCGCGAGCATTTCTATCGAAACGGCTGCAGCCATTGAAATGACTACCGGCGAGGTCGATCTGTTCTTTAACGCTCCCGACACCTCTTTGATGACTTCGTTTATCATATTCGGCTTTACGCCGAAAAATACATAATCGCATTCGCATGCTCCGTAATTGTCGGTCACATTACAGCCGAACTCGTTTGCGAGTTGTTCTGCTTTCTCGCGTGTCCTGTTGGCAACGAATACCGATTTCGGATCCACTTTTTTAGCTACCGCCTTTACAAGTGCTCCGCCCATATTTCCAGTTCCGACAAATCCGAATGTAGCCATACTTTACCCTCCGAAAAGAACACAGTTTACTTGTTTCCGACAAATCTGGTTCCGACTTCCTTACCTTCCATTATATCATAAAGTTTCTCAGGTTTTGCTCCGTTCATGATGATCATATCACATCCCGCTTTTGTAGCGATCTTAGCAGCGGAAATCTTTGTGACCATACCGCCCGTTCCGCGCTTTGTGCCTGCTCCGCCTGCCATCTTGTCTATCTCGTCATCCAGGTTTTCCACTCTGTGAATGAGTTTGGCATCTTTCTTGGTATGCGGATCGGCATCATACAATCCGTCTATATCTGACATGAGCACCAGAAGATCGGCATTGCAGAGTTTTGCAACTATGGCAGAAAGCGTATCGTTATCGCCAAGCACCTTGTGAGCGCCCGTTTCGATTTCGGCCGAAGAAACCGAGTCGTTCTCATTTACTACCGGAATGACACCCGTCTCCAAAAGTGCAAAGATCGTTCCCGAAAGATGCTCGCTTCTTGATTTGTCCGCAACGTCTTCGTCGGTAAGAAGTATCTGAGCAACTGTCTGACTGTACTCACCGAAAAGTTTGTCGTACATATGCATGAGCTGACACTGTCCGACTGCCGCAGCCGCCTGCTTCATCCTAAGTTCTTTCGGTCTCTTGCCGGGCGTCATCTTGGCCGCACCGACAGCGATCGCTCCCGATGTTACGAGAATGATCTCGTGTCCATAGCCTTTCAGATCGGCAAGAACTCTTACGAGTCTCTCCATACTGTGTATATCCATAGCACCCGTATCGTGAGTGATCGTACTGGTTCCGACTTTGACTACGATACGATAACAATTTTTCTGCCACATATTAATGTACTTCTTTCTCTTTTTTCGTTTCCTGAATATCAGTTGTACTAAATGTGAATGATATCATATATCAGGCAAAAAGAAAAGCCATCCGCGCTGTAGCGGATGGCTTAAATATCACGATTAGCCTAACTGAGCTGCAACTTCTGCCGCAAAGTCTTCGTTCTTCTTTTCCATACCTTCGCCAACTTCGAAACGTACAAACTTGGCAACGGTAAGATCCTTGTTTACGCTCTCAAGATACTTAGCAACGGGCTGCTTTCCGTCTTCAGCCTTAACATAAGCCTGATCAAGAAGGCAGATCTCCTTTAAGTGCTTGTTGATACGACCGTCTACAAGACCACCGAATACCTTGTCTGCAAGATACTTTTCTTTGCCTTCCATAGCAAGTGCAGCGAGCTGCTTAGCTGCTTCATCGGAAAGGAAGTTGAATAAGAACTGCATGTTGGTCTTCTTCTCATCGTAGATTGCCTTGTCTTCCGCACTCCAGATGTTCTCATTGTAAGCGCGTTCGATAAGTGCGTTAAGGATGGGCTTGGGAAGTGAAGCGGGATCGTTAAGAGCGCTGTCGATAACGATCTCTCTTTCTTTGGCCATAGCTGCATCAGAGATCTCAGATTTGTTAACGTACTGAGGATTCATAGCTGCAACCTGCATTGCTACGTTTGTAAGAGCTTCCTTAACTTCAGGACCGTTGCCTGCGCCGTTACCTACTACCAAAACGCCGATACGTCCGCCGCCGTGGATGTAAGAAACTACACAATCGCCTTCAACCTTTGCGAATCTTCTGATAGAAAGCTTCTCGCCGATAGTAGCGGTCTTCTCTACAAGTAAATCTTTAACGGTCTGTGCGGGATTACTGATAAGCTTCTCATCCATCATACCGTCTACATCTGATGCGCTTGTGGCAAGAGCCTGCTTTGCAACCTCTTCAACAAATGCCTGGAATGTTTCATTCTTTGCAACGAAGTCTGTCTCAGCGTTAACTTCAACAACTACGCCCTTCTTGTCGCCGTCAAGTGCTACGCGGCAGATACCTTCTGCTGCGATACGGCCTGCTTTTTTCTCAAACTTAGCTGCGCCGCTCTTTCTTAAGAACTCTACAGCTTCGTCCATGTTACCGTTTGTTTCGTTAAGTGCCTTCTTGCAATCCATCATTCCGGCACCGGTCATTTCACGTAATTCTTTTACCATGCTTGCGGTAATGTCTGCCATATTTCTATCCTCCTAAGTATTCTGTAAGTAACGATTAAGCTTCTTCAGCAACTTCTTCGATATCGGTAGCTTCTACTTCTGCGTCTGCGTTAGCGTCCTCAGCATCAACCATAGCGGTCTCACCCTGGTTAGCTTCGATAACTGCATCAGCCATCTTGGAAACGATAAGTTTTACGGCGCGGATAGCGTCATCGTTACCGGGGATGATGAAGTCAAGTTCTTCGGGATCGCAGTTGGTGTCGCCGATACCGATAAGAGTGATTCCGAGTGCGTGAGCTTCTGTTACACAGATGTGCTCCTTCTTGGGATCTACTACAAATATAGCGTCAGGGATTCTCTTCATTTCCTTGATACCGCCAAGGTTCTTTTCAAGCTTATCCCATTCCTTCTTAAGTTCAATAACTTCTTTCTTGGGAAGAACATCGAAAGTGCCGTCCTCAGACATCTTCTCGATAGCCTTTAAACGTGCGATACGTGACTGAATTGTCTTGAAGTTGGTAAGCATACCACCAAGCCATCTCTCGTTTACATAGAACATTCCGCAACGCTCTGCCTCGGTTTTAACTGCGTCCTGAGCCTGCTTCTTGGTACCAACGAAAAGAATGATACCACCCTGTGCAACGATATCGGAAACTGCATTGTAAGCTTCGTCAACCTTACCTACAGACTTCTGAAGGTCGATGATGTGGATGCCGTTTCTCTCGGTGAAGATGTAGGGAGCCATCTTAGGGTTCCATCTTCTGGTCTGGTGTCCGAAATGTACACCTGCTTCAAGTAACTGTTTCATAGAAATAACGCTCATTTTGATACCTCCTGGGTTTTAAACTTCCGCGAAGCTCCATAGTCCTCAAACCCCGGCGTTACAGGGCACCTGTGGGAAGTCATTCGCGTGATTGATAGTTACATGCGTGTTTTCGCACGCTTTTGCATTTTATCACTATTTACATGCCGTTGCAAGGTTTTTTTGCATTATTGTACAAAGAAACGTTACTATTCACAGCCAAATTTGCCTTCTCTCACTCCTCGCCTTTAACACGTGACGATAAAGGAGGTGATCGTATGGCAATCACATACAACAAAGACAAGCGTTCCGGACTAACCTACGCTTATGAGACGACTTATGTCTGGGACAAAGAAAAGAAACAGTCACGATCTAAACGTACTCTCATTGGACGTCTCGATGAGTCTACCGGTGAAATCGTCTCGACGGACGGACGCGGTCGAAAGCGCAGCCATAATTACGTTCCCGCTGAGGATGACTACCAAATGCCTAAAACTGTAAAGGAACTGAAGTCAGAAATACTGCGCCTGCTAGAAGAAAATAAGATGCTCCGTGAAAAAGTGGATGTTCTCACGAAAAAAATCAAAAGGTCATAATGACTCTGGAAGAAGCTTATAAAAAACGCAGACAGGAATGCCTATCTTTGCAAAGACAACTTAAAAAGGCCGAGAAGACTATAATAGAACTGACTGCAGGCACCTATGTTGATAAGGATAAAGTCATTCCGAATTCCCGTGTAAAAACCGGAAAGAAAAAGGGTGGACAGCCAGGGCATAAAAAACATACACTTACTCATCCAGCGACTGAAGACATCAGCGAAACCGTAGAACACACTCTTGAATCCTGCCCGAAATGCGGAGGAAACTTAAAGTATATCGGCGAACGTCATAAGGATGTGGTCGATTATAAGGTGACCGTAGTAACCACACGAGCGGAATACTTCGCAGATATCCGAACGTACCTCGAAACATGCTATCGTAACAATGTGAACAGTTTCCGGGCACTCAGCCGATTGACCGCAGGAAATCCCTATACTTTAGCCGAACTATTAGGCGAAGCTTGACTTCGTCTAATTCGAATGCAAAAGCCACGGCATCCGCCGTGGCTTTACCTTTTTATTTCAAATCAGCTGTGAATAGTAACCAAAAAATAGTTAGCAACATCAAATTCTCTATACCTGTTCGTCCGTTTTGAGCACGTTTTTGCGCCTGCTCTTTTTTGCCTCATAAAGCGCTGCGTCAGCCTCGCCCGCCAGTTCCGCAACGGAATAATCTTCCGAACAAGTAAACAGATAAAAACCGGTGGAAAGCTCCACATAATAGGGCTTGTCACAGTTTTCGTTAAACTCCCGTATCTTATCCTTCAGGCGCAGCATGACCGCTTCGGCATCCTGATCCGATTCGCAGATCATCAGGGAAATAAACTCATCTCCGCCGATCCTGCCGCAGACCGTCCCCTCACGTCTGAAACCGTAAACCGTCTCTTTCAGGATCGCAGATGCATGTTCCAGGGCGAAATCCCCGTCCTGATGCCCGAAATCATCATTGATCTGTTTTAAGTGATCCAGATCGGAGAAAAAGAGGACTGCTCTCATTCCTGCATGGGCAGCCACCTCTTTCATGGCCCTTTCCATAAAGCCGCGGCGGTTATACAGCCCCGTCAAAGCATCGGTTTCCGATATAAACCCAAGGACCTTGTTCTTTTCATTCAGTTCCTTCAGTGTGGCAAAAAGCTGCTGTTTCGCTTCATTTTCCTGTTTGCTGACCTGCATATAGGCCTTGGCCGTACTGATCTGCAACGCTACACCGTATAAAAGGCCGATGGAAGATGCTTCGATCTCGCAGAGCATGATCCCATACTGGTAAGCCTTGGCAAACAGCATAAAGGCCACATAGGTATGCCCCGGCGTTTGCGGATAATGGGACGAAAAACCTTCCTTTTGCGTGACGATGGGACGCTTGCCATGCTCATAGAGTTTCATGGTCCCGTCGCTGTATTCAGCCGCCAGTTCCAGCTTCTTCGGGCAGGTGAACTTCTTGTTTCTGTCATAGCGGACCGGTTTCGGTGCCAGATACAGATAGGCACTCTTGGCCCCCTGGGAGATCGTATTTTCCAAAGCCAGACGATGAAAAGCATTTTCATCATCCACTTTTTCGATCATATACTGGATCGTTGCGGGTGCCATCCAGCTTTTGTTCAGCAGCATCGTGATCCTCTCTTCGGAGGTGCGCATCAGGTAAGCCGTGACATAGGTATCCGTTACCTGCAAAAGCTTTTGGAGGCAGAGGATCTTCGCATGATCATCGGTTTTTTGCATAAAGAACAGAATGAT
>JAEEGJ010009224.1_pt1 | contig 26587 bp, 22 predicted proteins | sample 8958761 | NCBI WGS metagenome assembly JAEEGJ01 (sample SAMN16246546, study PRJNA631951) | gut metagenome | biome: gut microbiome; feature: rumen; material: RS-attached | host: Bos | place: Iran: Karaj | collected 2018-10 | reverse complement strand
CTATCCCGAAGTGCCAAATCTTAATTGGTCTCTAGACTTGAACCAAGGACCAAAGGATTATGAGTCCTCTGCTCTAACCACTGAGCTAATGGCCCGAAATGTTTTTATAATCTAGCAGAAAAAAGCAGAAATTTCAATAAGAAAAAAAAAGATTGCAAACTTACTCACCTGGTGTAATAATGGATAAATACGGAGAAAAAGGAATCTGGAAATGAATGCTTATACGAAGGAAAGTGTTACAGACTTTTTGTTTGAAAAAGTTGGTTCCATAATCATCGTTGACTCAGAAAAAGATACTTATACCGCACTGAAAAAACAGGGGCTTTTCGATAAGATCGTAAAGGATAAAGGCAGTTACAAGGACCTTGTTGAGACTCTCTGGTTCCATCTTAATGATAATCCTAAAAGAATTGCAGATGATTACCATGTTTTTGTTCCAATGATGGGACAGTTTAAGGGTAAATATGTTGACCGCATTAATCTGAATGTTGAAGGCGCTGTTCATCTTATTCAGATTTCAATTTATCCGGTTAATGAAGCCTGTACAGAATATGTATTCATTCTTGATGAGCTTGATAACAGTGAATATCAGCGTGAGATTTTTACAGACCGCAAACTCGACACGATGAAGAATACCTTCCTTTTTTCCATGTATGTTGATTTGATAAAAGATATTTCTTACAGCATCAACGTAACGGAAATCTCGAATAATCCGCAGAATTATGATGTAAAGTATTCTGACTGGCGGCAGATGATTGTAAATATGATCTGGCCGGATGACCAGAAGCTCTTCCTTGAGAGAACACATCCAGAGTGGTTAAAGAAAAATCTTAAACCGGGACGTGCCACTTCCTTTGACTGCCAGATGAAGAACCTTGAAGGCGTCTTTATCTGGGTTAAGCTGATTTTCAGCCGTGCTGCTACGACAAACGATGAAGACTTCCGCTTTGTATTCATGGTACAGAATATCCACGAAAATCATATGAAGCTTTTTGATACCCTCAAGCGTTACGAGGCTCTGGCTTCTAAAGATCCGCTTACAGATATATACAACCATGGACGAATTGAAACTGAAATCAGCAATGCGATAGAAGCCTTTAACGGCGATGGAAAGCCGGTTTCCTTTATGATGCTTGATATTGATTTCTTCAAAAAGGTAAACGATAAGTTCGGTCATTCCGTCGGAGATTTTGTTCTTAAGGCTTTTGTTAAAGTTGTGAATGATTATATTGAGCCTTATAAGTTTGCGATTGGCCGCTGGGGTGGAGAAGAGTTTGTATGCGTCTGCTACGGCATGACTGTGGAAGCGCTCAAGCCAGTTGCAGAAGGACTGCGTCAGAAAATTGAAGACGCCGAGTTTGAAAAAGAAATCAAGATTACCTGCAGTATAGGCCTCACCGAGGTCAGCAAAGGCGATACGGCCCAGATAATTTTTGACCGCGTTGACCATGCCATGTACGAGGCCAAGACCGGCGGCCGCAACCGGATTATCACGAATTGACATAAAGAGCGTATTTAACGATAATGTAAATATATGGCAAAGACGCCGTAGATATATTTCTGCTTTTGGCAGGACTATGTCTACGGCGTTTTTTATTTTGAGGTGAAAAAATGGGCTTACATGATGAGTGTGGTGTTGTTGGAATCTACGGCGCAGAGAATGCTGCTGCTTTGTCGTATTTTGCTTTAACGAGTCTTCAGCACCGCGGCCAGGAGAGTGCAGGAATTGCGGTAAGTAATGGAAAAAAAATCAAGCTGCACAAGGACATGGGTCTTGTAAGTGATGTTTTTGAACAGGGACATTTTGAAGCCCTGGAGGGAAGCATTGCGGTTGGCCATGTGCGCTATGCAACTGCCGGCGGCCGCACAATCGAAAATGCCCAGCCCTTTATGAACTCCTTTAAGATGGGGTCCATTGCACTTGCCCACAACGGTCAGTTGGTAAATTACGAAGAGCTGCGCGAAAGCCTGGAAGACGGCGGCAGCACCTTCTCCAGCTCCAGCGATACCGAGGTTATTCTTAAGCTGATTGTAAGGAAATTTGTTGAGAACGGCGGAAAGCTGGGCCATACCCGCGAAGAGATGCTGAAACAAGTTCAGCATGACAGTGATTTATTTGTAACGGCAGTAGTTCAGGCGGTGAAAGAAATTAAAGGATCCTTTGCCCTTTGTATCATGACGGAAAACATGCTGATTGGCGTCCGCGATCCAAATGGTATACGTCCACTATGTATAGGACAGCTTCCAAATAAGGATGTATCACACGGATTCGATTTTGCTAACGCAAAATCTGATTCAAAAATGGAAACGTCGTTAGACGTTTCGAATCCGTGTGACAATTATATTATTGCATCGGAAAGCTGTGCAATTGACTCCGTTAATGGACAATTTATTCGTGATATAAAACCCGGTGAAATCGTAGTTATCAATAAAAATGGGGTTAAAAGTATACTAACTAACGATAGTTTGTCAGTCAAAAAACAAACCTGTATTTTCGAGTATGTTTACTTTGCCCGCCCGGACAGTGTAATCGATGGAATTGCAGTTCAGGAAGCCCGCTATAAAATGGGCGAGGTTCTTGCAAAGGAATCTCCTGTAGATGCAGATATCGTAATTGGCGTTCCTGATTCTGGCCTTGGTGCTGCCCAGGGCTATGCCCGTGCAAGCGGAGTTCCTTACGGAATGGGCATTATCAAAAATAAATATATAGGACGAACCTTTATTGCTCCAACCCAGAAGGAGCGCGAGAATATGGTCTTTGTAAAACTCAATGCCATACGCAGCGATCTGGAAGGAAAGCGTGTAATTGTAATTGATGACTCGATTGTACGCGGAACAACAAGCCGCCGCCTGGTCCAGATTCTGCGCCGTGCCGGTGCTAAGGAAGTTCACTTCCGAGTAAGTTCGCCACCGGTAAAGTTCCCATGTTATCTTGGAATTGATACCCCAAGTAAAAATGAATTGATTTCCTCTACACACGAGCTGGAAGAAATCCGCCAGGAAATTGGTGCAGACTCGCTGGCTTTTATTAGTCTTGAAGGAATGATTTCTGCACTGTCGTCTTGCGGAAATGGTGATAGAGGTTTTTGTAAGGGATGTTTTAGCGGGGAGTATCCGGTGTAGTGTAAAACGTCATGCTGAACTTGTTTCAGCATCTCTTCGGAGATCCCGAAACAAGTTCGGGATGACGGTTATTATCCATAGGTTTTTATTATTTCTTCTGAAATTGCGGTTTTCTTCATGCCGCGGTCCATGGCTTCTTTTTCTATGTAGCGGTGGGCTTCCTGTTCGCTCATGTTCATATTCTGCATCAAAAGCATTTTTGCACGGTTTACCTGCTTGATTTCTTCCATCTTTACCTTAAGCTTTGTAGTCTGACTTGAAAGCACCTGAACCTTGTACTGAACGGCAATTGCAATCTTCATCATATTGTAAAGATAAAAAGGCTCAAAAGGCTTGGTGATTGTGAGAATTCCGTAGCCTTCAACCCGGTAAGAGATTTCGTCGAAATGCTCGTTAGGCACGAGTAACAGAATAGTAGAATAAGAATCTGCAATGTTGATGGCGAAGTCGGTATCATAACCGTCGCCGGAGTCCGCAATAATTATATTGAAGCTGCGTTCCGTCGCGAGGCGGCGCGCTTCGTTAAAGTCGCTGGTTGTGGTCAGCTCAAAGAGCGGCGGCACAAGAAAGGCGGAGATTTGTGAAACTATTTTACTGTCGCGCGAAACCAAAAGTACGCTGTGCGATTCTGCTTCCATCTGATTAGTCAACCACCTGGCCTATTGCGGCTTTTACAAATTCACTGTTTTCTGCAAGACGCTTTGCCTCAGCAAGAGATTTTGGCAGAGCCTTGAGAGAGGTCTGCTTTGCAATTTCATCGTCAAAAAGATTTTCTACAGTTTCTGCAGGAGGTTCAATCTTCTTCTGGATTCCTTCAATTGCTGCCTCAATCAAAAGAGTGAGGGCAAGATAGGTGTTGCAAAGAGGGTCTGGAGAACGGAGTTCAAGACGCTTTGCATTTGTGCTTGAAGGCACGCGGATAAGGGTGGAGCGGTTTTCTTTGCCCCAGGAAATGTATTCCGGAGCCTTGCTTGCTCCAAGACGGTTGTAAGAATTATCAGTTGGATTCAAGTAATATGTAATTTCTTCGATGTGCTTGAGAATACCGCCGAGAATATTCGGCAGGAGTTTTCCTTCAGCATCATCAGCTTTATTATTTATATTGCGGTAAGAAATGTTTATGTGCATTCCGTTACCAGCCTGACCTGCAATAGGTTTAGGAGAAAAATCAGCATAAAGTCCATTGCTTGCGGCCTTTGTATTTACAATCCACTTGAAGGTTGCAACATTGTCTGCGGCAGTGAGGGCATCAGAATAATGGAAATCAATTTCGTTCTGGCCGGGGCCTTCTTCGTGGTGGCTGGCTTCCGGAGTGATTCCCATCTGTTCAAGAGTAAAGCAGATTTCGCGGCGGATATTTTCTCCGTGATCTTCCGGAGCAATGTCCAAATAGCCGGCCTTGTCGAAGGTCTCGCTGGTTGGTTCTCCTTTTTCGTCGAGTTTAAAGAGGTAAAACTCAACCTCGGTTCCAACCATCATTTCTATGCCGCATTCGTCCTTAAGATGCTGACAGGCATTCTGCAAGATTGTGCGGCTGTCTTTGAGGTAAGGTTTTCCATCAGGAGTGAGAATATTACAGAACATGCGGACAACCTTTCCGGTAGCAGGTCGCCATGGAATGATTGCCAGTGTAGAAGGATCAGGCTTAAGATAGAGCTCAGACTTCTGAGGGCCTTCAAAGCCTTCTATTGCAGAAGCATCAAAAGGGATTCCATGCTCAAAGGCACGCCCCAGTTCGCTAGGCATGATAGAAATATTTTTCTGTTTTCCTTTCAAATCAAAAAAAGCAAGGCGAATGAACTTTACATCCTCTTCTTCAATAAATTCTAAAACTTCGCTTTGTGTGTACATCTTTTTACCTCATTATTAATCTGTCACCCTGAACTTGATTCAGGGTCTCATAAGTAGATGCTGAAACAAGTTCAGCATGACATTAATTTAGTATAACTTACCCATTACACGCTTTCAAGAACTCCACAAAGAGTGGACCCGCATTGTTAGGACGGCTCTTGAATTCCGGATGGAACTGGACTCCAACGTGGAACTGGCCTTCAACTTCAACTGCTTCTACAAGAGTGCCGTCCGGGCTGGTTCCGCTGATTGTAAGACCCGCTTCCTGCATCTGGGCACGGTAGTCGTTGTTGAACTCGTAGCGGTGGCGGTGGCGCTCAGCAATATTATCTGAACCGTAAGCCTTCTCAAGGATTGTTCCCGGAGTAACCTTACAAGGATAACTTCCAAGTCTCATAGTACCGCCCATAATAACACCTTCCTGATCCTTCATCAGGTCGATTACAGGGTGCTCACACATTTCGTCGAACTCGCGGCTGTTTGCATCTGCGTAGCCGAGCACGCTGCGGGCAAATTCGATAACTGCAATCTGCATGCCAAGACAGATTCCAAAGTATGGCAGCTTGTGGGTGCGGGCATAACGGCAAGAGCAGACCATTCCTTCTACACCACGGTGGCCAAAGCCGCCCGGAAGAATAATTCCGGCGCAGTCTTTAAATACTTCCGGCGCACTTTCATCAGTTACGCTGTCTGAATCTATCCATTTGATTTTTACGTTTTTGCCTACAACAAAGCTTGCGTGGTTAAGCGATTCAACGATACTCAGATAAGAGTCGTGGAGCTTTACGTATTTTCCAACCAGGGCAACCTGGATTTCTCCCTTGCGGGCATGGATTGTTTCTACCATTTTTGACCAGGCGGCAAGCTCAGGGTAATCTTCGCGGGTATTTTCAATTCCAAGGTCGCGGCAAACTACATCATCCATATTCTGGGCATGCAGCATAAGAGGCACTTCGTAAAGGCTCTTACAGGTTGTATTGTTGATTACACAGTCCTCACCGACGTTACAGAAAAGGCTGATTTTTTTGCGGATGTCTACAGGGATTTCTTCGTCACAGCGGGCTACAATAATATCCGGGTGGATACCAACAGCCATAAGCTCCTTAACTGAGTGCTGGGTTGGTTTTGACTTAAACTCATCTGAACCGCTGATATAAGGTACAAGACAAACGTGAATAAAGAGGCAGTTGCGGCGGCCAACTTCGAGAGCCAGCTGACGGATTGCTTCCAGGAAAGGCTGACTTTCGATATCACCGATTGTACCACCAACTTCCACAATGCTAACGTCTGCACCGCTAACCTCGGCGTTTTTCAAAATAAAATCTTTGATTTCGTTTGTTACGTGAGGAATAATCTGAACCGTCTGACCAAGATATTCACCCTGGCGTTCCTTGTTGAGGACGTTCCAGTAAACACGGCCACTTGTCATGTTGGAATACTTTGTAAGGTTTTCATCGATGAAGCGTTCGTAGTGACCAAGGTCCAGGTCTGTTTCGGCTCCATCATCAGTTACAAAAACCTCGCCGTGTTGGAAGGGGCTCATTGTTCCCGGGTCTACGTTCATGTATGGGTCCAGCTTCTGGCTGGCAATTTTGAGGCCGCGGCATTTTAAAAGACGACCAAGAGAAGCGGCTGTAATTCCTTTACCAAGTCCGCTTACTACACCACCTGTTACAAAAATAAATTTTGACATAAAAACCCCTCAGAATAAAAAAAAAAGCACTCATTCCATCCGACGACACTAGTGCCATCAAATCGAATGAGCGCCTTTGCTCAAAAAATATACTCTATTATATTACCAATTTTTTTTGACGATGTCTATAATTTCTTCGAGGCTGAGGCCCATTTCGCGGCAGGTTGCAAGATCGCGGGAAAGAAGTTCTTCGGCGGTTGTGGTGCGTTTGCTGGAAATTTCGTGATGGGCCAGCTCGTTTACAAAGGAGCCCCGGCCTACGGCAGTTGAAATAAAGCCTTCGCGTTCCAGCTGCTCCCAGGCCTGTTTTACGGGGATTACGCTTATGCGCAGATTTACGGCGACTGTGCGGATTGGCGGTAACTGTTCGCCGGCGGCAAGCTCGCCGTTCATTATCTGGGCGGCTATCTGCTCGTAAATCTGAGTATAAATCGGTTTGTCAGTTTTTTGCGATAATACTATGTCCATTTTTTATATAGATCCTGAATCAAGTCCAGGATGACAGAGCGCTTTAAATATCATATTTTTCGAACTGTCTTGCAGAACGCTGGAAGGTGATTACCCAGGTGCCTGCAAAAATCAGGATACCGCCCAGCAGAATAAGAGCCTGTCGCGAAAGATAACTTCCGTCTGTGATGTATAGATATGAACCGATTTTTGCAAGGGCGGGAAGTTCAGGAATCTCTCCGCTTTCGAGTTTTTTATTCATTCCGAAATAAGTCCAGACTGGCAGTTCGCAGATTGCGTAGGTAATAAAGTAAGCGAGGGCTGCGAAAAGATAGCGGAGTCCTGGCTTGAGCGGATCCTTATAAACATTTCCCAGGAAGAAGAAATTAAATGCAGCAAAAACAATCAGCTGAAGACCAAAGTAAGCAAGGTTGATTCCGATTCCAGATTTGTTTGGAGGGAAGGCAGCTGCCATTCTGATTATTCCCGCAATCACGCCAGTGAAGAGGGCAAGCAGCTCCAGCATGCCGCAGTATAAAAAGCGGGCCTTTACTGTATCTATTTTGCGGACAGGAAGCAGCACGGTGTAAAGAATATCATGCGAAGACTGATTAAGGGCAAAGGTCATCATAATGCTGAGGGTGATGTAGAAGGGGCCAATATAGGACGGATAGCTTGGAATAAAAAACATTCCGATACAGCAGATAAGCCAGCAGAGGTTTTGAATGCTGTTTCCCAGTACAATTTCCTTTTTCAAAAGATTTAAGGTCTGTGATTTCATAGTGTTCTTCTCCTCCTTTTTAGCGGCGCTCAATGTGAATCATAATGTCTTCGAGAGTCGGCGAGGCAATTTCAAAACCTGCAGACCTGGCAGCCACTTCATCCGCGCTTTTCATAATTCCCTCAAAGCCAAGCTGATGGGTATGAAGTCCAATAATTTTCGGTTCCAGTTCCGGGGTCAGCTGCTCTTTTTTCCCGGCTACGCTGATATAACTTGTGCGGAAGGCTTCGCGTTCATCGCTTGCAAGAATCTGGCCCTGCTTGATATAGGTGATATAGTCGGCACATTTTTCCAGGTCGCTTGTGATGTGGGTTGAAAAAAGAATTGAATGTTCGCCGTCTTCAATAAATTCCTGAAAGAGCAGAACCAGGTCATCGCGGGCAGCCGGATCCAGTCCACTGGTTGGTTCATCCAGAATAAGGAGGCGGGGTTTATGACTCATTGCAACCGCAACTGAATATTTTACCTTCATTCCGGCACTAAGCTGCTTGAACTTTTTATTCTGGTCAATTTCAAAACGGTCGCAGAGTTCTTTATATCGGGTATCGTCCCAGTCGCGGTAGAAGTTTTTTGTAACATCGGTTATTCGGCTGATTTTTGCTTCCGGATAAAAGTCTACTCCACCGAAAACATAACCAACCTGATTTTTGATTTCAAGTTCGTCCTGGGGCATGGAAAGGCCGCAAAGCTTTATGCTTCCGCCGTCGTTCTTCATAAGATTGAGCATGGTTTTTAAAGTGGTAGATTTCCCGGCTCCGTTGCGGCCTATGAAGCCCATGATAAAGCCCTGCTCCAGAGAAAAGCTGACGTTCTGAAGGCTGAAGCTTTCAAAGTTTTTACATAGTCCATTTACTTCGATAAGGTTCAATTTATGACCTCCTCTATATTGTGTATATTGTATATACACAATATAACGCTCGAAGAGTGGCTTGTCAATGAATTTTATTGTAGTGTGTTGATGTCTACAAGGCTTGCGTTGTCCAGAGTATGGCTGCTGGCAAGACAGTCTGCAAGTGCGTTTGCGGTGTCGATTGCTGTGAGGCAGTCTATGTCGCGTTCTACGGCAAGGCGGCGCAGCTTTACGCTTTCGGCAACCGGGTCGCGGCCCTTTGCAGAGGTAGAGATTACGTAAGCAATCTTTCCGCTTTCCAGCAGAGTCATTACATTGTTGTGGTAATCTTCGTGTACCTTTGCCACGTGGGTAACTTCCATGCCGCTGCGTTCAATTGTAGAGGCATTGCCGCTTGTAGCGTAGAGGGTAAAGCCGAGGTTGTAGAATTTTCGAGCTAAATCTGGAAGTTCTGGTAAATCACTATTACGAACTGAGAATAAGACACCAGGATTTTCGTCATGCTGAACTTGTTTCAGCATCTCATCAGACTGAGATTCCGAAACAAGTTCGGAATGACTGGCATTTGGCCGTATCATCTTCCAGCCGGCGGCGACCATTCCTTTATACAAAGCTTCTTCCAGACTGCCTGCAATTCCAAGAACTTCACCGGTAGACTTCATTTCCGGTCCAAGGTGGGTGTCTACATCCATCAGTTTTTCAAAGCTGAAAACTGGAGCCTTTACTGCAAAGTAATCTGGTTTACGGTAAAGACCGGTACCAAAGCCAAGGTCGCGGACTTTTTCGCCCAGCATTGCGCGGGTTGCAAGTTCGACCATTGGAACGCCGCTGACCTTACTCAAATAAGGAACGGTTCGGCTTGAACGAGGGTTTGCTTCTATGATGTTCAGCTGGCCATTGTAGAAGAGCCACTGAATATTTACGATTCCTTTTGTACCTAGAGCAAGAGCCATGGCGGTTGATTTTTCTACAACTTCCTGCTCCATTTCTGGAGTAAAGCTCCAGGCCGGGTAAACTGCAATTGAGTCGCCGGAGTGAATTCCGGTTCTTTCAATATGCTGCATGATTCCAGGAATTAGAACATCTTCGCCGTCGCAGATACAGTCTATTTCGAGCTCGGTACCTTCCATGTATTTGTCTATGAGGACAGGGTTTTCAATTCCCTGCTGCAGAATGATTTTCATGTATTCTTTGATGTCGGCGCTGTTGCGGGCAATAATCATGTTCTGGCCGCCAAGTACGTAGCTTGGTCGCATAAGAACCGGATAACCTAATTTGATTCCGGCCTCCAGGGCTTCTACCTCGTTGAGAACGGTGAGACCGCGAGGGCGGTTTACATGAAGTTTTTCGCAGAGCTCTTCGAAGCGTTCGCGGTCTTCGGCAAGGTCTATTGCATCAGCTGATGTTCCGAAAATCTTTACTCCCTGAGAGTCCAGGAACTTGGCAAGCTTAATTGCTGTTCCGCCGCCAAAGGCAACTACAACGCCAAGAGGCTTTTCTACAGCCAGTACGTTCATTACGTCGGCAGGAGTGAGCGGTTCAAAGTAGAGTCGGTCTGCAGTGTCGAAGTCTGTGCTGACGGTCTCCGGGTTGTTATTGATGATTGCAACCTCGTAGCCAAGTTTTTTGAGGGCGCGGATACACTGAACAGAAGAGTAGTCGAACTCGATTCCCTGTCCGATTCGGATCGGGCCCGAACCGAGAACTACGATGGTACCTTTTGAGGAAGCTTTGCGTTCTGCAAGGAATTGCTCTGCTTCGTTGTCGCCATTTGTGGTTGAATAAAAGTATGGAGTTTCTGCGTCGAACTCGCCGGAGCAGGTGTCGACCATTTTGAAGCTGCGCGGAGGATAAAGAAGACCTGATTTGTCATTGTCCGGCTTGACCGGACAATCTGTACCTTGACCGTTTTGTACAGATTCCCTGGTCAAGCCAGGGAATGACACTTTATTTGTTTCCATGTTGACGATGTTCACTAACTTGTTTAAGAACCATTCATCAATCTTAGTTATGCTATGAATCTCTTCAACTGTCATGAGCTTGCGTTTAAGTGCCTGGTAGATTGCGAAGATTCTCTGGTCGGTGCACTGGGCAACGCGTTCGCGGATTTTTGCGTCGCCTTCTTTTTCGAAGGCCGGCAGGTTCAAATCCTTTACTCCGATTTCGGCTCCGCGGGCTGCCTTTAAGATTGCTTCTTCAAAGTTCTGTCCAATCGCCATAACCTCGCCGGTTGCCTTCATCTGAGTTCCAAGCTTGCGGGCTGCGTAAACGAATTTGTCGAAAGGGAACTTTGGCATTTTTACAACTACGTAGTCGAGGACTGGCTCAAAGCAGGCTTTAGTCTTCTTTGTTACGAAGTTTGGAATTTCATCCAGGGTAAAGCCGACTGCAATCAGGGCTGCTACCTTTGCGATAGGGTAGCCTGTTGCTTTTGATGCCAGGGCTGAAGAACGCGATACACGAGGGTTTACTTCGATAACCGCATATTCAAAGCTGTCCGGGTTCAAAGCAAACTGGCAGTTACAGCCGCCTTCAATTTCGAGGGCGGAAATTATGTTGAGAGCCGCAGAACGCAGCATCTGATATTCTTTATCTGCAAGTGTTACGGTTGGCGCAATTACGATTGAGTCTCCGGTATGAACACCAACCGGGTCAAAGTTTTCCATTGAGCAGACGGTGATTACGTTTCCGGTGCTGTCGCGCATTACTTCGAACTCAACTTCCTTCCAGCCGGAAATACATTTTTCTACAAGAATCTGATGGATAGGTGAGCGGTGAAGACCGTTGTGGGCAATTTCGTCCAGCTCGCGTTCGTTGTTTACGATTCCGCCACCGGTACCTCCAAGGGTAAAGGCAGGGCGGATAATTGCAGGGAAGCCGATTACGTTGTGAACGAAGTCTGCGGCATCCTCGTAAGTTGTTACAACTTTTGAAGGAATACAAGGCTCGCCGATTGCTTCCATTGTATCCTTGAACATCTGGCGGTCTTCGGCCTTATCGATTGTTGCAGGGCGTGCACCCAAGAGCTGAACATTGTGACTTTCAAGGAAGCCTGATTTTGCCAGCTCCATACTGAGGGTAAGACCAGTCTGGCCGCCCAGTGTAGAAAGCAGGCTGTCTGGTTTTTCTTTTTCGATTATTCTTTCGAGGGTTTTCAGAGTAAGTGGTTCAAGGTAGATTTCGTCTGCCATGTAATGGTCAGTCATCAGCGTTGCCGGGTTTGAGTTTACAAGACAAACTTCAAGACCAAGAGATTTCAGGGCTTTGCAGGCCTGGTTTCCGGCGTAGTCGAATTCTGCCGCCTGACCGATTATGATTGGACCCGAGCCGATTACCATTACTTTGTGAATGTTTTTATTAAGTGGCATAGCAGTTTTATACTCCTTGACGTGGTCGTATAACACGGTTAAGTAAAAAAGGCGACACCATTCCTAAAGATAGTGTCGCCTTCGACTTTCTATAATATATCGCAAATCATACTTTATGTGAAGTGTTTTACAAGTTGAAAAAAAAATCTCAAAGAAGTAAAATATATCTATATAATAAACAGGTTATAATTCGGAGAGTATAAAAAAATGACACTTCTTAAACGTTCTCTTATCACAATTGCAATTCCTACAGTTGTATTGTTCCTTTTAATGATGTTTATTTCAGCCAACAGACTGAAATTCTATTCAACACAGCAGACTCAGGATGCCTTGATTTCCTCAAGTGATGCTGCTTCAGAATATGTTATGGGTGCAATGCAAAAGCCCCGCAATCTTCTTGAAGCGCTCACAGATATGTTTGCAAATGGTGCTAAGGCTTCTTTTGATGAGAACCTTGAAATCTTTTTAAACTTTACAAAATCCTATGTTGATTCAACAGGTTTCTACGGTCTTATTAACGAAACTTATTATGACGGAACTCTATGGGAACCTGACGCAGACTGGGATCCTCATACACGTCCCTGGTATTTAGGCGCAAAGGCAGACCCGGAAAATTTTGTTTTTACAGATGTTTATGTTGATGATATGACCGGTGCTTCGGTTGTAAGTATTTCAAAAGAAGTTTTTGATGAAACTGGTAAATCTCTTGGAGTTGTTTCTGTAGACTTCCCGCTGGCCAAAATCCAGGCTTCGCTTAAAGAAAAATGTCAGTATGAAGATGAAAGAATGTTTATTCTTACTGAAACAGGAAACTTTGCAACGCATGAGAAATACACTGCCGATGATAATATTGCCACTATTGAGAATGGAGCTTATAAAAATCTTGCAGCAAAATTCCTTTCCGGCAGTAATGAGATTTTCACTACAACAAGAGACGGTGTTCCATACTACTATAAATCAACTCCAATCGAAGGAACCCACTGGTATTTTATTTACGGCCGTTCAACTGCAGCAGCAGATACTTTTGTAAATAAATCAGTTCAGATTATTGTAATTTCTTTTGTTGCTCTTCTTGCTGTAATCTTTGTTGTACTTATCATCCTTCTTCTTGGAATTGTACGCCCTATCCGCCTGACTGCAGATGCGTTGTCTGAAATTTCTACTGGAGATGCAGATTTGACACGTCGTGTAAAAATCAAAAGCTCTACAAAAGAAATCAAAACTGTTGTAAACAGCTTTAATGCCTTTGCAGAAAAGCTGCAGAATATGATGGGTAATATTAAGAATTCCAGCGCAAATCTTGATGTTGTTTCTGATAATGTCAGTGAAAGTGTAAGCGCTGTTTCTGAAGCCATGGGAAATATTCGTATAAATCTTGATAACTTAAAAGATCAGATTATTACTCAGTCTGTAGGATATAATGAAGCTGCAATGGTAGTACAGGAAGTTGTTGACAGTATTTCTACCGTAAAGACTATGATAGACAATCATGCAGACAGCATCAGTAAATCTTCGTCTGCAGTAGGCCAGCTTGTAAACAGTATAGAGCAGATAAGCAATTCGATAGAAGGAATGGCAAGCTCTTTCACTGTGCTTGATGCCAAGGCAAAAGAGGGTATTGCAAAACAGAAGAAAGTAAACGAAAGAATTGAGCAGATTGAAGATCAGTCAAAAATGCTTCAGGAAGCAAACCAGGCAATTGCAAGTATTGCAGAGCAGACAAACCTTCTTGCTATGAATGCTGCGATTGAGGCGGCTCATGCGGGAGATGCAGGTAAAGGTTTTGCTGTAGTTGCTGATGAAATCCGTAAGCTTTCGGAAACTTCTACAGCTCAGTCAAAAACTATTGGTGATGAGCTTAAAAATATTAAAGACAGTGTAGATGAAATTGTTACTGCCTCTCAGGAATCAAGTGCTTCCTTTAATGATGTTTCTTCAAGAATCCTTGAAACAGATGATATTGTACAGTCTATTAAAGCTGCTCTTAAACAGCAGAATGAAGATTCCAGAAACGTTATAGAAATGCTTTCTGACATGGATAAAAATACTGAAGAAGTTCGTAATGCTTCGCAGAAGATGTCTGACAGCAGCACTCAGGTTCTGCAGGAAATGACTGCCCTGCATGGTTCGGTTGATGCGGTTGGAGACTCTATTGTTTCAATTTCTGCAAACAGTCAGAACATAATTACCAGCGGCCAGAAACTCGATGAGTGTGTTGAAGAACTGAATCAGAATGTAGACCAGCTTGGTTCAGACGTAACTCAGTTTAAGACAGAATAGATTCTATAAGTCCCCGGATAAAAATAATCGGTCGTGCGATTATTTTTAAGCAAAAGACTATATAATTGACGTGTGAAATCACAAAATCCTCCAAAAAAAATCCCAAAAATGATAAACATTTTCACACGGATGACACTTTTTTATCTATTACATATATATCACATTTTTTGGAGGATTTTATGAGAAGAGCTAGTGGATTAAGATCATTAAGAAATCGTCAGAAAACAAAAAACTTGAGAAATGCATCCATAGAGGAATGTAGAATCTATGCTTATTATCTTTACGAAATCTGCAGTTATAAACTGGATAATTATCCTGATGAAGAAGATGGGGATGATTACCTTTATGCACTGTTCGACTTTTTTGAAAGTCTTGCCAATAAAATGGGTAAGGAAAAAGAGATTTTAAATTATCTTACAAAAATAATTAATCAATATAAAAACAATAAGATTCTCAAAGAAATTCCTGTAAATGAAAATACAAATAGTGATTTGCTTTATTTTACAAACAGCGGAATACCTTATTCTTTTGAAGAAGATAAAACAATTGACCGTATGCGTACCTGTACTCATGAAAAACTGTCCTTCATTGAAATTAATTTACGCCGAATTCAGTATGTTTCTGATTCAGTCGAATTTTTGCTGAGCCTTATTGCAAACTTCCTCATCAATAAAACTCCTGCAGAGGAAGCTTGCCTGCTGGAAAAAATCCCTCCTCAGCTCAAAAGGAGTCTTAATTCAATTGGAAAATTTGAGTTCGTAAAAAAAGAAGTTGGACTTACGGACGAAGAAATCAGCATGCTTCAGTGCTGCTACAGATTTTCTACAAGCAAATCTCTTAGCTTTCTGATGGACAATTTTTCAGAAAACTGCCAGATGGAAATAAAGGCAAGAATACTCGGTTTGTCTGAAAGACAGTTTTCAGCACTTATGCGCAATGACTCTAAGCTTCGTCTTTACGGTTTTATTACCGAAGAGGGCAGAATCGACGATGATTTTTTTGAATGTATAGAAGCTGGTTCAATGCATCCTTTCTTTTACGATCTTCTTAAAAAGGTAGACTGCGATTCGTGCTACAATCTTGAAAGCTTTAATGTTCCAGATAACACAAAAAACCTGATGAGTCGTATGCTTAAAAGCAACGAAAGCCTGTCTTTCCTTTTATATGGAAAACCTGGCAGCGGAAAAACAGAGTTTGCAAAAGCACTTGCAAAACAGAGCGGTCTTAAAACCTATATTTTTAAGAATATACGTGAGGTTTCCAGAGAACGCGAGATTACAGCAAATATCTTCTCGCGTCTTAATTGCCTTCTTTCTATGAGCTCCAGCGACTCTATTTATATTATTGATGAGGCAGATACTGTTTTAAATACATGTGATTCCTCGTTTTTCGGAACAAAGGTTCCTTCAAAAATAAAAGGTACCGTAAATTCCATGCTCGAAGAAAGCCGTAATAAAATCATCTGGATTGTAAATTTTACTTCTCAGATTGATGAAAGTACTCTTCGCCGTTTTACCTATTCATATAAGTTTGATTCAATGCCAAGAAGCCAGCTTAGAAGCATTACAGAAACTAAGCTTAAGCCACTTGCTTTGCCTTGCGGGCTTAATAATCAGATTCTTGATCTGATGGAGCAGTATAAGGTTACTGGTGCTTCTGTTGATAATGTAATCAAGACAATTAAAAGCCTTGGTGAAGAAAAAACTTCTCTTGTGCAGGACATTAAATCTGTGCTCAAGGAAAATGCACTCTTAATTAACGGAAAATCACGTATGCGCGAAAGAGTTTCGGGCAATTATGATTTAAGTGTTTTGAATGCTTCTATGGAACCTTCTCAGATTGTACGCATGATTCAGAATGCAACTGATTTTGCAGAAAAGTCTGGTGGCACAGGTGATGCGCAGAACGGAATTCGAATGCTGTTTTACGGAGTAAGTGGAACCGGTAAAACAGAGTTTGCACGCTACATTGCGCAGGCGCTTGGAAAACCGATTCTTTTAAAGCGTGTCAGCGATATTTTGAGTAAATGGGTTGGTGAGAGCGAGCAGAATATCCGCGATGCTTTTGACGAGGCGGCCAGAACAAATAGTATTCTTCTTTTTGATGAAGCCGACAGTTTTTTTGCGAACCGTGAAAATGCGAGTTACAGCTGGGAGCGCACTCAGGTAAACGAGTTCCTTACTCAAATGGAAGAATTTCCTGGCATTCTGATTTGTACCACAAACCTTAAGCAGATAATGGATCCTGCTATGAACCGCCGCTTCCATATCATTACAGAATTCAAGCCGCTTGTTGAAGAGGGGATAAGAGCTCTGCTTGGCCGTTATTTTAGCGGAATGACCTTTGAAGATTCGCAGATTCGCCGCCTTTCAGGAATGAACTCGGTGACACCTGGAGACTTCGGCGTGCTTGCCAGCCGCGTTCGTTTTATGGATTCGGCTGAACGCACGCCGGACTACATCATCAGCGAGCTTTGCAAAATCCAGGATGAAAAGCAGAACGATGGTTCTGGAAGACAAATTGGCTTTGGCGCGGCCTAGGAGGAAAATTTATGGCAAATATTGTAACAGGAGGTGTGATATGACAGGTTTTATGAATTGGTTTGGTCAGGGCTTACAGACAGCGGGTTCGATTCCTTATGTAGGTTTTAAGCTTCTTGTGCTTCTTGGAATCGTTTGGATTGTATGGACAATTTGGGAACATATGTAAATGGAGGGTGTTATGGAATCTTTTCTTTTATTAACAGTGCTTATAATAATTATTGGTGCATTTATCGTAAAATTTGGAGAGCTTTTTGTTGCACTTTTAGGAGTAATCAAATACTTCGCAATTCCGCTTGCCATCGCTAAAGGCATAAAGATTGCCTTTAAACACGAAATGATGCTTCCAGACTGCTATTACGACGATGACCCAAAACCCAAATGGCTCACTCTTTACGGAGAGTGGTTTAAAAACAGGTAATTAAAGCTCGATTAAAAAAAAGGAGGAGATAATTTTGTTAATAGAAAACGGAATGTTAAAAACTAACGATGGTGACCTGGAAAATGTGGTTATTTCTGACGGCGTAAGCAATCTTGAAGAGCTTGTCTATGAAGGTTCGGTCTGGTTGCTGGCAAGAAGAAATATTAAGGCTTTGCTTTCAATAAAAAACGCTGATGGAACTCCTGTCACTATCAAAAGAATTATCTGCAACGATTGCACAATCGATTTTGAAAAAAAGCCATTTTGGGTTGAAGAATTGACTTATGCCGCTACTGGAGAAGCTCTGAATGGCTACTTCGGCGACAGCTGGATTATGGATTATGTGCGTATCATTCATTGTACTGACTGCGACGCTTATTCTGAGTAAACATGTACAAACGAGGAGATGTGAATGGAAGGCTTGAATTATTACGAAGGGGATAAAAAGAACGTTGTCATTCCTGAGGGAACAAAGGCTATAGTAGTACAAGGGTTTCATGATGAAGGCTTGAAAGAAGGAATTTCTCCAGACCTGACAATATGTTTTAAAACAACAGATTTGAAGGATGTTGAAACAATAGACATGCCGGACTCTGTAGAATTGATTGGAACAAAAGCATTTCAATGCTGTACAAAATTAAAATCAGTTAATTTTTCAAAAAATCTTAAAAAAATATGTTTACACGCTTTTTCTGGTAGTGTGTTAAAATCTATAACCTTGCCAAAATCACTTAAAGAAATACAAACCTGGGCTTTTGTCGGTTCAGGAATAGCTGATATTTATTATGACGGCACTGTTTTTGACTTTGATAAAATAGATACAAGCGGGGCATTCTTGAGTATTGGAAGACTTCATTGTTCTGATTGTACTGTTGATTTTTCAAAAAAAGATTATTACATAGATGAACTAAAATACGATGGTACTATGGAAGGGTGGAACAATAATATGAGCTCTCATTGGCTGAACAAGCGCAGTGCAAAAATAAAATGTACTGATGGAGAGATTATTAATCAAAACAAATAGCAGATTTGTAAGGAAGCTACCCCACTTTCTTGCTTAAAAAATAGAAAAAAGAATAATCCGGTATTATAATTAACAGGAATAAAATTTGATAAACGAAAAAGGAAAAAAAATATAAGGAGTTTTATAAATGACAAACGAGAATGATGTTTTAACAGATATTATGCAGTACATCTATCCTGGCAATACACGGATTGTAATTCCTGGAAATTTCAAGAAAATAGATGTGCTTAATTGTAATTCAAACAAATCGGTCGTGACAGTGGAGTTCGGCGGCAGTGTAGCGCAATGGGAATCCGTAAAAGGCAAAGACAGTTTATTAAAAACTGTTTCTGCCAGGGTTGTGAAGTGCACAGACGGAGAATGGCAGGTGCCTGTTCTCTACATAGAAGACGGAGTTCTGGTTAGGTGTTACGACAAGAGTGTGACGAGCGTGGTAATCCCTGAGGGGGTTACAGAAATCGGCAGGATGGCGTTTTATCACTGTAATTCGCTAAAGAAAGTTGTAATTCCAGCAAGCGTGAAATCTATAGGCGAGGATGCTTTTTGGGGGTGCTATTCACTGGAGACTGTTGTAATTCCGGAGAAGGGCCTTGTGGAAATTGGAATTTCTGCTTTCGACCGCTGCAAATCCCTTTCTTCAATTGTAATCCCCGAGAGTGTGAAGACAATTGGCGACTATGCGTTTAATGAATGCACATCACTTGAAACAGTTGCAATTCCAGAGGGTATTAAAGAAATTGGCGATGGTTTGTTCAGTAACTGTGAAGCTCTTAAGTCAGTTGTAATTCCTGAAAGTGTGACAATAATTGGTTCTGGTGCGTTCAGATATTGTAAATCGCTTGAGACAGTTTTAATTCCAGAAAGGCTTGAAATAATTCAGGAAGAAGTTTTTGCCGGTTGCGAAGTTCTTAAGTCAATTGTAATTCCAGATAATGTGCTGATAATCTTTGCCTGGACTTTTTCTGGTTGTACATCACTTGCTTCTGTTGTAATTCCCGGTGGCGTGACAGAAATTGAGAAGGATGCGTTTGCAGAGTGTACCTCGCTTGAAACAGTTGACTTTGGTGGTACGGTTGCAGAATGGAAAGAGGTGATAAAAGACAGTGGTTGGAACGAAAACGTTCCTGCAAAGGATGTAAGATGCTCTAACGGTTATGCTAATCTGTAGAGACTGCATACAATAGCAAATAGAAATTGGAGATTTGTGTGCGTGATTTTTTAAAAGACGTTTTTAAAGACACAAAAAAATTGTACTCGACAGATGAAACATTGAAAGCATCTGTGGAGTTTACACTTGCAAATCAGAAGCTGTATCTGGAAGAAGAGGAAGTCGACATTTCTGATAAAAAGCCGAGCTTTGAAACTAAAATTGTTGTGAGCAAAAAACGAAGCTTCCAGGCGGCGGAAGCCTACAAGAACGAATCTGTAGGCGTTTTGAATTTTGCGAATAGTTTTGAGCCTGGTGGCGGCGTAATTTATGGTGCGAGAGCTCAGGAGGAAAGTCTTTGCCGCCTGTCTACACTGTACGCTGCTATTTCAACTGATGAAATGCGTCAGGATTTTTACGACAGGCACATTGATGATGACGACCCGCTTGCAACAGACGATGTGATTTACAGCCCGGGTGTAATGGTCTTCAAAAGCGATGATTCGGAAATGAAGCTCCTGGATAAAAGTGAGTGGTTCAACGTTAATGTTTTGACCTGTGCTGCTCCGGATTTATATGATGAGGATATTTCGGACGATGAGCTTTTTGAGCTGCATGTAAAACGCTGGCAACGGATTCTTTCAGTTGCGCTGAAAAATGGCTGCACAACGCTGGTTCTTGGAGCTTTCGGCTGCGGGGCTTTCAGAAATAATCCTGAGATTGTAGCGAAGGCGGCAAAGCAAATTGTGGATGAGTTTAAAGGATATTTTAAATGCATTGAGTTCGCAGTAGCCTGCAAGGATGACTGGACTAATTACGAGGTCTTTAACAAATATTTATTAGAGACATAAATCTGTCGAAGAGAAAGTTTGTGTCGTGTGGGCCGCCGCAGGCTTCCGGGTGGAACTGAACGCTGAAGGCCGGAATGTCTGTGTAGGTGATTCCCTCGCAGGTATTGTCGTTTACGTTGATAAAGCTGAGCTGGGCAAAAGAAGGCAGAGTATCGCTTTCTACTGCGTAGCCGTGGTTCTGGCTTGTGATGTATACACGGCCGGTCTGTAAGTCTTTGCAGGGATGATTTCCGCCGCGGTGACCGTACTTGAGCTTGCTGGTTTTGCAGCCGCGGGCCAGGGCTAACATCTGGTGGCCAAGGCAGATACCGAAGATTGGAATTTTTCTGTAATCACACAGTTTTTTGATTTCTTCGATGACGCCGACATTTTCTGCAGGATCTCCCGGTCCGTTACTGAGCATGATTCCGTCCGGAGCCATTTTGATTACTTCGTCGGCAGTGGTATTATATGGAACTACGGTTACCTTGCAGCCGCGTTTTTCCAGCTCGCGCTGAATGTTGAGCTTGGCACCGAAGTCGAAGAGAACAACGCGGGGGGCGTTGCGGGGGCTCTCCCCCGCAGAGAGGGGAGCGACCAACGAAGTGGGCGCGAGGGGAGAGACTTCTCCCTCCTTGATATTTACTATCTTGACTGCGTCGGTGATTTTGTAGTCTTTGATTTTTTCAAGGAGGTCGGCGGGGCGGAGGTTTTCGGCGCTTTTGCCGCTTACTATCATACCGTTCATTACGCCGGATTCGCGAAGGCGTTTTGTGAGGGCGCGGGTGTCGATGCCGCAGATGCCGATGATGCCCTGGGCTTTAAGGAAGTCGTTGAGAGGGCCGGAGCAGCGGAAGTTGGACGGCTGTTCGCAGAGCTCGCGGACTACATAGCCGCGGACGAAGCTTTTTCGGCTTTCGTAATCTTCGGGGATGACTCCGTAATTTCCTATGAGGGGGAAGGTCTGGGTAACTATCTGGCCGTAGTAGCTTGGATCGGTGAGGGTTTCGAGGTAGCCGGTCATTCCTGTGGTAAAAACTGTTTCACCGATTGTGGAGCCAGTTGCTCCGATTGAGCTTCCTTCGAATACTGTGCCGTCTGCCAGAATTAAAAACGCCTTCATTTTTACTCCAAAAAAAGGCGCTCATTCAATTTAAAAACAATAAGTCTTAAAATTGAATGAACGCCTTTGTTCTTATATGTTATACAGTGTTTGCGGATTGTGGTCAATAGTTTTGGGTAAAATAGTAGTATTATTTAGAACTACTATTGACACTTTTTTTTGATATCGTTAAAACGTAAGTTGCACGAGGCTTTTTGACTGAAGCCAGGAGGCAAGCAAATGAAGTTTACAAAGATGCACGGCTGCGGAAACGATTATGTTTATTTTGACTGTACAAAGGTTGATTTTCCGGGCGGGGCAGAAGGCGAAAAGCAGGCTGCCATAAAGTTGTCTGACCGTCATTTTGGAATCGGCGGCGATGGAATTATCCTTATCAAAAAGGGAACTAAGGCTGATTTTGAAATGGTTATGTACAATGCCGACGGAAGCCGAAGCCAGATGTGCGGTAACGGTGTACGCTGTGTGGGTAAGCTTGTTTACGACGCGGGCTACACTAAGGGCCGCGAGTTTACTGTTGAGTCTATGGGGGCTGTTAAGGTCTTGACTGTGGTTGAAGGCGAGCGGGGCGACAAGGTTGCTAAGCTTTCGGTTGATATGGGTCAGCCGATTCTGGAAGCGGAGAAGATTCCTGTCAATACAAAATCACTGAGTTCTGCGGTGGTTTCGACAGGCTCAACCACCGTAATTAAGCAGCCGCTTACTATTGGTGGAGTTGAATATAAGGCAACCTGCGTGTCTATGGGAAATCCTCACGCAGTTGTATTTATAGATAAGAAGCCGGCTGATTTTCCGGTGTGCGAGGTTGGGCCTTTGTTTGAAAACAATGAGTTTTTCCCGGAGCGGACAAACACTGAGTTTGCTTATGTTGAAGACCGCCGCACTATCTGGATGCGGGTTTGGGAACGAGGAACCGGCGAGACTCTTGCCTGCGGAACCGGAACCTGTGCTACGGTAGTGGCTGCAATTCTGAACGGCCTGGTTGATGCGGGTGAAAAAATCACCGTGCACCTGCTGGGTGGCGACCTGGTGATTGAGTGGAGCGGTGACGAGAACGACAGTGTCTTCATGACGGGACCTGCGGAAACTGTATTTAATGGAGATATCGAAATATGAAAATCAATAAAAATTTTTTAGACCTGGAAGCGTCTTATCTTTTTTCAACCGTAAACAAAAAGACCCGTGAGTTTATTGCGGCTCATCCGGAAGCAGATGTTATCAAGCTTTCGATAGGGGACGTTACAAAGCCTATCTGTCCTGCAGTAATCGATGCTATGCACAAGGCTGTTGATGAAATGGCTGAGGAAAAAACTTTCCGCGGTTATCCGCCTGAGCAGGGCTACGATTTTGTCCGCGAAAAGATTCTCGAGTGGGATTACACAAAGCGCGGAATCGATTTACAGCTGGATGAGATCTTCCTTTCTGATGGCGCAAAATCTGACTGCGGAAACATCGGTGACATTTTTGCAACCGACAACACTGTTGCAATCTGCGACCCTGTTTATCCGGTTTACATCGACACAAATATCATGAACGGCCGCAAGAACAAAATCATCATTCTGCCTTGCAGTGCAGAAACGAATTTCCTGCCGGAGCTGCCGGCTGAGGGGGCACAAGTTCTTGACATCATCTATCTTTGCTTCCCTAACAATCCGACAGGAACTGTGGCTCCAAAAGAATATCTTAAAAAATGGGTTGATTACGCAAATGCTCACCACAGCCTGATTCTTTTTGATTCCGCTTACGAAGCATTTATTACTGACGGAAAATATCCTAAATCAATTTATGAGATTGAAGGGGCAAAGTCCTGCGCCATTGAACTTCGTTCCTTCTCTAAGACTGCGGGCTTTACAGGCTTGCGCTGCGGCTACACAGTTGTTCCTCATGATCTTGTTTTTGATGGAACTGAACTGAATGCACTCTGGTTCCGCCGCCAGTCTACAAAGTTCAACGGCGTTTCCTACGTTACTCAGCGTGCAGCCGAGGCAGTATATTCAGAGGAAGGCCAGAAACAGATTCAGGAAAATCTTTCCTTCTACCGCGAAAATGCCCGCATCATTTTCGAAGGCGTCACAGCGGCGGGCTTCAAAGCCTTTGGTGGTCAGTATTCTCCATACGTATGGCTGCAGATTCCAGAAGGCTTTACAAGCTGGTCTTTCTTCGATGAGCTTTTGGAAAAGTGCAATGTAGTAGGAACTCCAGGAAGCGGCTTCGGTAAAATGGGCGAGGGCTACCTGAGACTTACAGGCTTTGGCAGCCGCGAACGCACTATTGAGGCTGTGGAAAGAATTAAGAAAACTTTCGGAAAATAATCTATAGATTGCCACGGCATCCTAGCTCCGCTCGGAGCCTCGCAATGACGTGGCAATTTTTTTAGTCTTTTGCCATTTATGCCGCCCGTCCCTTCAGCAGATGGTAGCATCTTACCAGCAGGCGGATTTCTTCGGCGCCTTCATTTTCATCTAAATCAAGCAGTTCGAAAATCTTTTTGATTCGGTAGCGGATTGTGTTTGTGTGCTGGAAGCAGTCTTCGCTGGTGGCCGAATAATCTCCGTTGTTTTTTACAAAAGAGTTCAGGGTCTTTATCAGATTTGCGTCGTGCTGCTTATCGTACTTCTGCAGAATGTTGATTCTGTTTTTGATCTCATTACACATGATATCATCTTGAAGCAGATTGTAGGCGTATTTGTAAACTCCGATAAACTTGTAGGAAAGAGAATCGCTTTTTTTGATTTTAGCAACCTCAGCTGCGGCGTAGGCATTCTTCACAGACTTCTTTAAGTGGTGCAGGGACATCAGCTCTTCATCATAACCAATAAAAAAGTCTTCGGTGGTAAAGCCGTTCTGTACGAGGATATCCTGAATATAGCGGAACTTAAAAATAGACTTTACTTCATCTTCATTAAAGCTGCAGATTAAAACAATGTTATGGTCAGACTTAATGAAGGACCAGGGAGTCGCAGTGTCAACCTTTGCCCTGTGATACATGAGACTGTCGAAGAAAGTGTGTACCTTAAGGTTTGAAGATTCTTTTCGTGGAATCAAAACTGCACTGATAATCTTGTCCTTAAAATCAGGATTTATTTCACGGGCAATTCTTGAAACCTGGTCCTTGTCTTTTTTCTCATTCAGAATCATATTCAGCTTTTCTTCGTGAATGATGTACTGGGCCCTGGTCTTCATAGATTCGTTGATGTTGATAATCAGGTCTTCCATGAACTCATCATAAAAAGTCAGAATGGGTACATGATTTTCTTCTGCGCACTGAATTATGTCCAGGGGAATATGTTCATCGGGTAGAAGCTTTATTGCAATTCCGGAAACTCTTTTTTGAATCAGATTCTTGATTGAGCCGTTTACCAGCTCCGGGCTAATCGAAGCAAAAAAGTAAGAAATCAAAACAAAGTATCCGTAACAGTAGCCGGCGTAATTTATACGGCTGCTTTCGAACTCAAGGATTACTGTAGTTGTAACTGTATTTGTAAGATATTCTTTTCCGGTGAGGATTTTAAATTTCTTAAAAAGCGAGAGATTCATAATTTCGTTTACGGTGTACATACTTCCCCCTTTCTGCCCCGGCGGCATAAAAACTGCCAGGGCAAAAAAAAAGAGTGCAATGACAAATGCTTTTGCACGTCATTGCACTCAATGCGAACATTATGCCTAAAAGAGGAGTTTTAGGCAAGTTTCTTTTCGCATTTTTTTGCCAGAATAGATTCCATTACAAAAAGGAATTTATCATTCATCTCCGATGTCCCAAGACTGACACGATTCATTCCAATCGGACAGCCGATTAATATTTTTTGCTCCGCAAGTTTTGCGCAGACTTCTGTGTTTTCAATTCCAGGTGCCTTGAAAAGAATAAAGTTTGTCTGGCTCTTGTAAACCTTGCAGCCAAGTGCTTCAAGACCTTCTGTAACTTTTCTGCGTTCAATTGCATTCAGCTCGCCAATCTGTGCAATATATTCCTGATCTTTAAGTGCTTCCGTAGCCATTCTCTGACCAAGGAAGTTGATGTTCCAGGCTGCACCGGATTTTGCAAGCAGGGAAATAAGCTCCGGCTTTCCTGCGGCAACACCGATACGAAGTCCTGCCATTCCATAAGCCTTAGAGAAGGTCTTCAAAACGATGAGCGGTTTTTCATAACCTTCGCGGATCATTTTAATCATGGAATAAGTAACAGGATTTCTTACAAATTCCAGATAAGCTTCATCAACAACTACAAGAACTGACTCAGGAACTTTTTTGATAAACTCTTCGAGTTTTGCAGAATCAACAAAAGTTCCGGTCGGGTTATTTGGATTGCAGATTACCAGCATCTTTGTTTTTGGAGTGATGGCTTTGAGCATTGCATCCAGATCGTAATTCATATCTTCATCAAGAGGAACCATAACCGGAACTGCTCCTGCAATATAAGCTGTGTCGCGGAAAGCTTCGTAACTTGGATTTCCAAGAACAACTTCTTCTCCCGGATTCAAAAATACTTCACCAAGAATATTGATGAGGGAAGAAGAACCTGTTGCTGTGCAGACATGCATCATATCTGGAAGTCCGTGCAGCTGGGCAAAGGTAGTTTTCAAATCTACAGAAAACCAGTCCGGATAAATGTTAGGACGTTTTGCAGCTTCCATCATTGCTTCGATTGCTTTTGGGCTTGGACCGTATGGACTTTCGTTATAGTTCAAACGGTAAATATCTGGAGTAGTGTAACTTGAAACCGGCTGACGTGCGGCTCTTTTACTTTCCGGCATGGCTTTAATTGAATCTTTTAAAAGTGTCTTGTAATCCATTTTTGTCTCCTTTTCTGGGCCGACTGCTTTAGCTGGCGACCGGTGTTTTTGTTTTCTTGCCCCTAATCTAGCAGATGTGATTTTGGAATCCTAGAAATTTTTTACAAAAATTCTGCCGGGTCTTTTGTAAGCTTTACAAAAATCAAATAAAAATATTGCAACAAATCCTTATGTATCTTTATTATTGCCGCAAGCTTAAAGATTAAGACAGGAGGCACAAGATGGAAAAAGCAGTTCATCAGGCAATTCAATTTGACAGGAAGTTCCTCATAAAACTTGTAATGCCTTTGATAATCGAACAGATTCTTGCGGTGTCTGTCGG
>JAEEGJ010009223.1_pt1 | contig 26590 bp, 25 predicted proteins | sample 8958761 | NCBI WGS metagenome assembly JAEEGJ01 (sample SAMN16246546, study PRJNA631951) | gut metagenome | biome: gut microbiome; feature: rumen; material: RS-attached | host: Bos | place: Iran: Karaj | collected 2018-10 | reverse complement strand
ACGCTGTGTTCGTCGTGACTTGTTTTGCGGACGAACTAATGTCGCGTACCAACTTTTTCATTACAAATTCTGCCATCGGGCTACGGCAAATGTTCCCGTGACATACGAACAAGATTTTTATCATGCGACTTTCCTAAGGCTTTCCAAGATTTTGTAAAGCGTGCAGTAAAGCGACTTTGCTTCGTCTTCTGACAAATTTACACAACTTGCCATGGACTTAGGAACGTTCGCTGCTTTGTTCTGCAACTTTTCACCTTCGTCGGTCAGGCACACCGAAAGGCAACGCTCATCGCTTGCTTCGCGGGTGCGCGTGATGTAGCCTTTGCTCTCGAGCTTTTTCAGGAGCGGGGTTAGCGTTCCCGAATCGAGGTAGAGCTTTTGTCCGAGTTCAGTGACGTTACATTTTTTCTCTTCCCACAGCACGAGCATCACGATGTACTGCGTGTAGGTGAGGTCAAGCGGCTCCAAAAATGGCGCGTAACGGCGCGTGATTTCCTTGGATACTGCATACAACGGAAAGCATAGTTGATTTTCAAGTTTTAGTGAACAATTCATTGCATCTCCTAAAGTAGCTTTTCAACGCAAGCCCGTACGTCGTTCATATCGGCGGTGGGCTCGAAACGTGCAACGACGTTTCCTTCGCGGTCTACTACGAACTTGGTGAAGTTCCACTTGATGTCCGGATTATTCTTGTAATCCTTGTCGATACTCCTGAGGAGTATGGCCATCGCGGCGGCTTTCACTCCGAACCCGAACCCTTCGAAACCCTTTTGCGATTTCAGATAAGTGTATAGCGGGAGTTCGTTTGGACCGTTCACGTCGGACTTTTTCATCTGCGGGAATTCCGTGCCGTACTTGAGCGTACAGAATTCGTGGATTTCGTCGTCCGTGCCGGGCGTTTGTCCTTTGAACTGGTTGCAGGGAATGTCGATGACTTCGAATCCTTTGTCGTGGAAATCGGAGTACATCTTTTCAATCGGCTTGTAATGCGGGGTGAATCCGCAGCCGGTTGCTGTGTTCACGATGAGCATCACTTTGCCTTTGAAGTTTGCGAGCGGAACATTGTTTCCCTTTCCGTCGATGAGAGTGTAATCGTAGATGTTCATATTGTTTCTCCATATTTGATTGTTTATTTTAATTTTGTACAATTCAATTTTATAAAATTTAATTAGAAAAAGCAATAGCTGGCCGAAAAAAGTAAGTTATAATTTGGTTTTTATGTGATTTTTCGCAAATGGAATGTCATCCTGACTGCAAAGAAAACCTGCATCTTCGCCATAAATGGCTCAGAATGACGCTGTGGACATTGCTTTTTCTACATTTTACACCATGAAATCTATAGAAGTTGTCGCGGGTGTTATTACGGATGGCGGGCGCATTTTTGCCACGCAGCGTGGGTATGGCGACCAAAAAGATGGCTGGGAATTCCCGGGCGGCAAGATGGAACCGGGTGAAACTCCGGAACAGGCGCTAGTCCGTGAACTCCAGGAAGAACTTGATGTTAAAGTGATTGTTGGCGAAAAGATTTGTACGGTCGAATACGATTACCCGAAATTTCACCTGACGATGCATTGCTTTTACTGTACGCTCGCCGCAGGCTGCAAGCCAAAACTCCTGGAACACGAAGACGCCAAATGGCTTGACCGCGCAAACCTAAACACGGTCAACTGGCTCCCCGCTGACATCGAAGTCGTAAAACATCTATAGCATCACCGTCATCTTGAGCGTGATGGAATCCTACTTCTCCGTCATCCTGACCCGTAGGGGAAGACAACTCAGAAGGCGAGCGTTGCAAAAATGATCTTGCTCATTTTTATAACCGAGCCAAAGAGTTGGGGCTTGCCCCATCCAGTTAAGTCTAGTAATGGCGATTACTTTTGCAATTCTCGCGCGAGTTCGGTCCCTTCGATGAGTTCGCCTAAGAATTCGCAGTAGGGCGTCGGAATCCCGTGCACTTTCCCGAGCTTGCTGATGGTTCCGCAGAAATACGCGTTCTCCGTTTTGCGTCCGGCTTCGATATCTTGCAACATGGAACACTTGCCGAGCGGCGTGTAGTTGCATGTGAGGCGCAAGTTCTCTTCGAGGTCTTCGTTTGTAAGCGCAAAGCCTTCGGCGTTTGCTACTTGAATGACTTCGTTCCCGATTTTACGCACAAGCGATTGCATCACCGGGAAATTGAAACCCGCAAATGTTGAACGGCAAATGGCTCCAATCGAATTGAACACTGTGTTCATCAAGAGTTTTTTCCACATTTCCAAACGGATGTTTTCTGGAATCTTGTGTACAATGTGCGCTGCTTCAAAAAGTTGGTGGATGGCTTCGACGCGCTCAGAACGGTGGTTGTCTTTTTCGCCAAAGAGGATGATGCCGCGGCCTGCGCAATCGATGTTTCCATGCTTGTTGATGGACTGCAAATTGACGATGAATCCGTACAACGTCTTTTCTGCACCATAAACGCGCTCGATTTCTGTTTCGGAATGTACACCGTTCAAGAGCGAAAGCAAGGCGGTGTTTGGACCGACTGCATTTTTTGCTTCTTCAAGAGCTTCGTTGAATTGCAAATTCTTGGTCGCAAAAATCACGAGGTCAACGACCGGGACTTCGTCCGGCGTGACAAAGTTGAAATCCGCCTTTTTTCCGTTGATGACGATTCCGCTTGCTTGGTAATGCGCTTTGCGTTCCGTGTCCATTACGCAATAAAGCTTGTTTCCAAGAACACTCAAAAGCTGTTCTGCCACAACGGCGCCAACAGCCCCGAGACCCACAACTGCAACACTTTTGATTTGATTCATGGTGTGAAATATAGGCATTTTGACGGGGGCGCATTTTGGATGTAAATTGTTTTATAGGTATTTTTTGCTGTTAGATAACTTGTGAGTAAACGATGAAATAGTAAAAAAGTAGTATCTAATATAAAATAATTTACTTATTTTATGTTCAAAAAAAAGGATGTAAAAATGAATGAAATTATAGTTGAATCTCTTGATCAATTTATTCGTGAAATTGAAGCTCTTACTAAAACAATTAATCTTTATTTAGAGGTTATTGAAAAAATAGGAAGTGACGAATATGACGAAATTGATTTAGGTGTATTTAAGTCAACTTTTTTGTTGAATGAGTATAAAAAAATAAATTCTGCACTTGTTTTGAAAAAAAGAAATGGGAATTCAAATAATGTCAGTGAAGGAATACCTGATGTGCTGCGTGTGTTTCCCAAAATGAGCCAATTTTTTGTTAGTGGCAAAGCAAGTAAATTTGCAAATGAACGAGTTAAGGACGAAATTGACAATCTTTCGGAATTTGTAAAGAATCAAATATCTGATTTTAATAAAAACATTCCATTGGAATTTTATTATCGCGGAGAAGCTGATTCATCATGGGATACAACTCCAAGTGTTTTGCGAGATAAAAATGATTATTTTTGGTCAAGAGAATCGTTCTTTTTTCATGAAATACAAGTTCGTTGTCCAAAGGACTTTGAAAATTTAACTTTTTTGGGCAAACTTGTTACTATGCAACATTATGGTTGTCCAACACGTTTGCTTGATATTACTTCTAATCCATTAAATGCTTTGTATTTTGCGTGTGAAAGTGGAGTGGGCTTAAATGGAAAAGTTATTTTTTTTCCTATGGTTCAAGGAACCATGGCTTATGGTGATGCTGATAGAGCTTTGATATTATCTTGTATTCCTCATTTGAATTATTTTGAGCAGAAAATGCTTTTAAAAGAGATTCTGGAAAATTCAGAAGATAAGTTATATGATGGGAAGAAAAAATTGCATTTTTTAAATAAGTTACTTTTAGAAATTAGAACAGAGAAGCCATCGTTTGAACCAAGAATTGAATTTGGTGATTTGTTAAATCCTCTCTTTGTTCAACCGAATATGATTAATCCGCGTATTGCCAATCAACAGGGGGCTTTCTTGTTGAGTGGTTTGAGCAAATCTCATGATGATATAATAAAGAAGATTAAATCTCGTATAGCAGATACTCACATAATTATTCCTGAAGATAAGAAAAAGGATATATTGAGACAGTTGAATTCTATTGGCATTAATAAAGGTACGATATATCCGAATATGGAGCAAGTTGCAGAATATTTGAAATCTTTATAATTAATGTCTAAAAGTAGCCTTAAAGCTCATTCTGCTTCCAGAATGGGCTTTTTTCGGCTACAACGGTAAACAGGGGGTGCAAATTTTTTTTGCGGTTTTGGGGGTGGGCAATTTATATTTATGGTATGAATAATTTGAAGTTTGCAATTCTTGGGTGCGGTCATATTGCGACAAAGATGGCTGCCGCTGTTAAAACTTTGGAAAATCAGGGGATGGGCGTAGAATGCTACGCCGTGGCTTCCCGCAATTTGGAAAAGGCGACCGCTTTTGCCAAGGAATATGGCTTTGAAAAAGCGTATGGCAGTTATGAGGCGCTGGCTGCGGATTCTACAATTGATTTGATTTATATTGCGACACCGCATTCGCACCATCATGAATTTGCAAAACTTTGTATTGAATATGGCCGGAACATTCTGGTCGAAAAGGCTTTTACAGCGAACGCAAAACTTGCGGCCAAAGTGATTTCGCTAGCGCACGACAAGGGCGTCTTTTTGTGCGAGGCAATGTGGACGCGATTCTTGCCTGCGCTGGAGACGATTCGCGGCTGGATTCGTGATGGCCGCATTGGCCGTGTCGAAACGGTTGAAGCCGATTTTTCGATGAAACTTAGCGATAGGGGCCGTATGCATGACCCGGCGCTTGCGGGCGGTGCGCTCCTAGATATCGGTATTTACAGCCTTACGTTTGCAGACTTGTTCCTCGGCGAGCGTATTGATGCTGATGGAAAAGTTGTTCGCAACGAAATTACATCGATGGATTGCAAATGCGTCAAGTTTAAGACGGGCGTGGATGCGAGCGACTGGATAAACCTCACGTACGAAAACGGCCAAAAGGCATATCTCAAGACTTCGATGGTTTCGCCAACGCATAACGAAGGCGTGATTTGCGGGACGGCTGGGCAAATTCGTGTGCAGAATTTAAATGACATGGTAAAGTTGGAACTGTATGATGACGCTGGGAATGTTGTTGAAACGATTGAGCCTACGCGTCTTTGCAACTGCTACGAATACGAAGTTCTCGCATGCAAAGAGGCGATTGAAAATCCTGCGTTGTTCCGGCACGAAATTTGCGACGGTTCGATTGACAATTGCTCGAATTCCCGCGCACTCTCGAATGTCGCGCACTCTATCGTTTGGGAGCGCCCGGAAATGACTCACGCAAAGACGATGGAATTTATGACTCTCATGGATAAAATTCGCGAGCAGTTTGGCGTACGTTATCCGTTCGAAGATTAAAATGCAAAAATCCCTCGCGAATATTCGCGAGGGACCTTTGCTTAATAATTTTTTTTGAAAAGGAGATGCCCGCTTGGAACGGGCATGACTGGAATGACTGCGACTACACGTTCTTCACGCAACGCACGGATATGGCGTCGGATCGATAAACGCCCTCGATGTCAACTGAATTGTCGGTGAGGCTCACGCGGAATGCGTTCGTCTTGCCGTATTCATCTTTTGTCCAGAATCGTGCTCGCCTACCGAAGTGGCAGAACGCTCCGTTGTCAAAACGGTAACCTGCCGGCAGTGCGAAGAATCCAAACGTATCATCACCGGGCTTGTGCCAGAAACATTCGCTGCGCAGTTCTCGTCCGTCTGTTTTGGATTTTAAGACGCTGAGCAGAGTTTCCCATTCCTTACGGCTTGGAATATGCCATCCTTCTGGGGCGATGCCCTGATAATTCCGTTCTTTAATTTTGTTGTACATTTCGATGTCTTTTGCAGGAGACTGTTCGCTATATTCAGGAGGAATATCGAGAGCCGTTGTCCATGTGTAAAGACGCCCGAATTTTTTTACGTTCGATTCATCGTTGTCGGGCGCATAGCTGCCTGCTGCTTTGAATCGCAAGTTTTCGACCATCCAGATTTGATCTCCGATTTGAACGGTGTGGTAGGTCTCGCCATCACGCGTGTCCATGAACGCTCCGTAGTTGAACATTCCGATATTTTTGACAAGGCAGTCTTCATGGGAAACTGTGTTTTTGGCATTGGTGGATTCTTGTTCGCTTATTTTATTGACGTGTTTTCCCATGCAATAACCTGAAATGCCGACGATTGCAACGGCGAGTATCACGAAGACGATGAATGAAATATGCATACGGCCTCCTTTTTTATACTACAGGAATAACAACTATCCAGAAGGAATCTGAATAATCGGTTTCCCCTTTAAATTTTTTTTGTCTGTCTCAAGTAATGTATAATAAAAAAATCAAAAATCCAAATTTTTTTTGAATGTTTTATTGCAAAATGGAATTATTGATTTATTCTCTTGATTCAGCAATTTTTTTGATGATTTTTACGACTGTTTTCATGCCTTCGACGGTCACGTGTTCAAATGGCCCGTGGTAACCGTAGCCGCCTGTGCCGAGATTCGGGCAGGGGAGTCCCATAAAGCTGAGCTTTGCACCATCGGTTCCGCCACGGACTGGGTCGCTTACTGCAGGAATGCCCACAGATTCAATGGCGGTTCGTGCGCGTATGAGGACTTTGGGATTTTTTTCGATGATCTGAAGCATGTTGCTGTAGGAATGCTTCAGTTCTAGTTTAACGACGCCTTCACCGAATTTTTTATTGAATTTTTCGGCGATTTCTTTTAAAAACTTTTGGCGATCCTCAAAGTGGGCTTGGTCGTGGTCACGTACGATGTAGTTGAGAGTCGCTTCGCTCACGTCGCCCTGCATGTCGGTCAGGTGGTAAAATCCTTCGTGACCTTCGGTTGTTGCTGGCGTTTCGCTTTCTGGAAGTGCCATCGCGATTTCGGCCGCCATGAGGCTTGCGTTTTTCATGATGCCTTTTGCCTCGCCGGGATGAACTCCCTTGCCGTAAATCTTGAACGTGGCGCTTGCGGCGTTGAAATTTTCGTAAGCGATTTCACCTTCGTAGCCGCCATCGACTGTGTAGGCGTATTTTGCCTTGAAATAGTCCAGGTCCAGGCGGTCGGCGCCGCGTCCGATTTCTTCGTCCGGCGTGAAGCAGATCCAGATGTCGCCGTGTCCCGAAAGGTTCTCGTAACCGCGGCTTTCTGCATGACGGTCTGTTTCGATGAGTTCTTCCATGGCGGTCACGATTTCTGCAATGCCGGCCTTGTCGTCGGCACCGAGGAGCGTTGTGCCGTCGGTCGTGATGAGTGTACGACCTTTAAGCCATTTGAGGGTCGGGAAGTCCTCGACTTTGAGTATGGCTCCAGAACCTTTGAGCAAGACGTCTTCGCCATCGTAGTCTTCGATGATTTGCGGTTTGGGGTTCACGCCCGAGAAGTCTGGGGATGTGTCCATGTGGCTGATAAAGCCGATGGGGGTGTCGTTTTCTCGACCTTCGGTAGCGGGCAGAAGTCCGTAGACATAGCCGTTTTCGTCCATTTTGACCTGTTCAAGTCCGATGCTTTCGAGTTCGTTCACAAGGTATTTTGCAAGTTCGAGCTGCTGAGGTGTACTTGGACAGCTTTCGCTGGATTCGTCAGACGTGGTCGTGAAGCTCACGTACTTTAAAAAGCGTTCCTGAATATTCATATTGCCGTCCCCCAAAATGGATTTGATAAGATATTTTTTTCGCTTTGTATGGATATAATTTATCTTTTTTTTGATGGTTCAGACGTCTTTAAAGAAAACTTGTGCAAGAAAACGTAAGTCTTGTCGTAAGCCGATGACTCGCTCGCAGATGATGCAGGCGGTTCATTCTGAAAATACGAAGCCTGAAATGACTGTACGAAGGGCTCTTTTTAAGGCGGGAATGCGTTATCGTCTCCACCGTCGGGATTTGCCGGGAACACCGGATATTTTTGTACAAAGATACGGGGTTGCGATTTTTGTGAACGGTTGTTTTTGGCATCAGCATGGCTGCAAGCTCACGAGCCGTCCAAAGTCGAATTCCGCATTTTGGAATGACAAGTTTGACCGCAACATTGTGCGAGACATCAAGACGCAACACGAACTTTCGCTGTTGGGGTATCGCGTGGCGATTGTCTGGGAATGCTCCTTGCGGACGGAAGGCGTTGCCGATGCTGGGAATATGGGGGCTGCCCTCACGTTGGAGCGCTTAATTGATTTTATCAAGAGCGATGACGAGACAATTGAGCTTTAAAATTGTAGTTTAGAACAGAAATGATTGGGGAGCTTTAGAGAAGGAGGCTTTATGACGATTGAAGAAGCAATTTTGGCACGACATTCCGTGCGCAGATACACTTCGACGCCTTTGACCAAGGAACAGGTCGAAGAATTGCAGTCACGGATCCGTCGGCTGAATGAAAATTTTGCACTCCACATGCAGCTTGTGCTAAATGACGATGTGGCGTTTAGCGGGCGCTTGGCGCATTATGGCTCGTTTAGGAATGTGAAAAATTACATCGCAATCGCGGGGCAAAAGTCTGTGGCAGGCTGTGAAGCTTCGCTTGATGAACGCGTGGGGTATGCGACTGCCGATATTGTGCTTTTGGCGCAGATGATTGGGCTCAATACTTGCGTGGTTGGGCTTACGTTCAAGAAGACTCCGACAATTGAAATTGACGATGGCGAAAAGCTGGAACTCGTGATTGCGATTGGCAATGGCGAAACTCAGGGTGTGCAGCACCCGATGAGGCCTGCAACGCGAATTGCGCCGGATTACGATAAATCTCCCGACTGGTTCAAGAAGGGGATTGACTATGTGATGCTTGCGCCGTCGGCTTTGAACCAGTTCAAGGCGAAATTTACTGTTGACGAGGGCGGACACGTTTTTGCAAAGCCGCGTTTGGGCTATTTTAGCAAGGTCGATCTTGGAATTTTCAAGTATTTCTTTGAAATTGGCTCTGGCAAGGAAATTTTCCGCCGTTCCATGCAAACTTTGCGCAGTTCAGACACGATTTAAAAATTTTTATTTTTTAGGTAACACTTTCGAATACCTCCGGTGTTACATAAACGTGAAAAGCCTAGAAACCTTAAAAAAAGCAGGATTTGCAAAGATTTACGAGAAGTACGCGCCTATGGTCTATAGGCGCTGCCTGCAACTCCTTCGCGATGACGCTGAAGCTAGCGACCTCATGCAAGACGTTTTTTTGCGGATTTATTCTGCTTCGGAACGCCTGAATATGGAATCGCCGAGCAGCCTTTTGTGGAATACGGCAACGAGACTTTGCCTCAACCGCATTCGCGATAAGCGCCGTCGTGGACTTGACGTAGATTCTTCGAGCCTGCTTTTGAGCATCGCCTGTGCCGAAGATGAGCATGACGATTACGAAACGAAAAATGTGTTGGCAAAGCTCTTTTCGAAGGAACCCGAATCTAGCCGCACAATGGCAGTCCTCCATTTTGTCGATGGAATGACGCTCGAAGAGACTGCCCGTGAAGTCGGACTCTCGGTAAGCGGTGTGCGCAAGCGTTTGCGCGGGTTACAGGCCAAAGTTAAAACTCTGGAGGTTCAGTGATGATTCCCGATTGGAAATTAGAACGATTCCTGACTGGCGACTTGCCGGAAGAAGAAATGAATAAGCTTCGCGAGCTTGAAGCGAATGATGCGGTATTTGCAAATCGCGTAAAAATGCTCCGCGAAGATGACAAGGCAATTTTGAGCAAGTTGCCGTTTGAAACGCTTGCCGCGAATCTTGGAACGGTAACGGAAACTGCTGGGACTGCTGCGAAAAATGCGGTGCGCTTTACGCTCGTGAAATTTGCGGCTGCGGCGATGTTCGTTTTTGCGGTTGCATTGGTGGCGTTCTTTGCCCAAAGCGAAACTTCCGTGATGAACGAACGCGTGGGTAGCGATGTCGCTAATGTCAATGGCTCGCAAAATACGCAGGTTGCGCTTGCCGAAAATGAATCCGATACGCGAATCAAGGGACTTGACGCCCGCATGGAAGTCTGGAAAAAGACTTCGGCCGGAATTGTCCAGCTGAACGATCTTGATTCTGTCGGCGAAGGTGATGAAATCCAGTTGCGCTATGCCGTCCCCGAGAAATGCTTTGGACTCCTTTTTAGCATGGACGGCAATGGCGCTCTGACTCTCCACATGGGCAATGGCGTGAAGGCGATTGAACTTGCTCCGGGCAAGATGAATTCTCTCCCATTTGCGTACAAGCTTGATGATGCTCCGTACTTTGAAAAGTTCTTCTTCGTGACTTCTCCCAAGGAGTTTGCGGTTGAAGAAAATGATGTCGATAAGTTGCTTAAGAGAAGCGACGTGAAGGTGATTGGTTTTACTCTCAAGAAGGCGGGTAAATAATGTTTATGATTTCGAATAAGGCTTTTGGGGTGTTGTCTGGTTTGTCTTTTGCATTTCTTTTTGTTTTGCTCTTTTTGGCTTCTAATGCCGATGCTGCAACAGAATCGGGCCGGATCAATCGCTATGTTGTTGCCGTGAGTGCCAATAACGGTGGTGCAGGCCGTCCGATGCTTCGCTATGCGGAAAGTGATGCCCGTTCGTTTGCCAAGGTGCTCAAGGAAATGGGCGGTGTGCTCCCGCAGAACGTGATTCTCGTGAAGGAACCTTCTGTTGTTGCTTTGCAAAAGGAATTCGCCAATCTCGATGCAAAAATTTTGCAGGACAAGGCCTCTAATGGTCGTGACGAAGTGCTCGTCTATTACAGCGGTCACGCCGATGAAAAGGGCCTCCGCCTGGGCGAAGAAACTTACGCCTGGAAGGACTTGCGCAATCGCATTGACGCACTCAGTGCCGATGTGAAAATTGCAGTGATTGATGCTTGCGGTTCTGGAGCAATTACTCGCGTGAAGGGCGGTAAGGCGGTGCCTGCTTTTATGGTCGACCAGAGCAGCGACATGAAGGGCTATGCATTTATCACGAGCAGCACGCAAGATGAATCTAGCCAGGAAAGCGATAAGCTCAAGGGCTCGTTCTTTACGCACTCGCTTGTGAGCGGTCTCCGTGGCGCAGGCGACTTGAGTAGCGATGGTCGCGTGACGCTCTCGGAAGCGTACCAGTTTGCATTTAACGAAACGCTCCAGAAAACGGAAACAACGCTGGGTGGCGCTCAGCATCCGAGCCGCGACATGAATCTTGCGGGTACGGGTGACGTGGTGATGACCGATTTGCGTGCGACTGGCGCTGGACTTGATGTCGATGAAAATGTTTCTGGTCGCTTGTACATCCGCGATGCCGATGGTGAACTCGTTGCAGAACTCAACAAAAAGCGCGGACGCGCCATGAGTCTGGGGCTCCCGCCGGGCAATTACACGGTGAATCTCCAGCACGATCTTGATTACATGGGTGCTTCTGTGAAGCTTGTGAACGGCAAGCGTGAAAAGATTACGGCTGAAAATTTCAAGAGTGTCATGGCCGAACAGACTGTGTTGCGCGGTGAAATCGGTGGCAATAGAATGTGCTCCAGCGGAGATACGATTGCATGCTCGCTTGATTCCTTGGATCATCATGGTCGCTTCCGTACCACTTTTAATTTCGTGGATCGCGATAAGGAACCTCGTAAGGGATTGCAGTTGGGCTTGCTCACAACTCATGCTAACGATTATATGCTCGGTACGCAGGTAAGCTTGATCGCAAATATCGCGAAAAAGGAAATGCATGGCTTGCAAGCGACGACGGTTATCAATGTGGCTAGAAAGCATTTTGAAGGTGTGCAGATTTCTAGTGCAGTAAACTATGCTGGCTCATTTTCGGGTTCGCAGATTGGTACAGCAGTGAATTTTACTAAAGACAAGTCTTCTGGCGCTCAGATCGGTGTTGTGAACTTGGCGATTGACACGCTTAAAGGATTCCAGGTTTCTGCGGGCGTGAACTATGCAAAGGCGACCAAGATGCAGATCACTGCTGGTGTGAATGCTGCGGAATCTTCGAATTTGCAAGTCGTTGCAGGTGTTAACGTTGCCAAAGAAACGGATGTCCAAGTTTCTGCAGGTGTCAATGCGGCTAAGAAGAGCGATATTCAGGTGGTTGCCGGTGTGAATGCCGCTCACGAAAACAACAAACTCCAAGTCGGTGTTGTCAACTATGCGACAAAGGAATCTGGCCGTCAGTGGGGTATTGTTAACGTCTGTGCCCATTGCGAAAAGACTCCGGTCGGTATCATCAACATCGTCGGAAACGGCGTGTGGAGCGTGACCCCTTACATCAACGAAATGGGGGCGCTTGGCGGATCAGTCCATTTGGGTACAGCGTACTTCTATAGCGCTTTGGAATGGGCTTGGTTCTTTAAGAAGGGCTCTGGCTTTAGCGAGTTCGAGAAGAAGTACGAAAATGGCTTTGGTATTGGTACGCAATTCGGGCAGTACGGAAGCCACTGGGAACTGGAATACATGTTCTTGACGGTCTACGACAAATTCCGCCTTAAAGATGAAGGCAAGTTTGGGTATCACCATCGTGGACGTGTGGGCTATGTGTACCAGCTGTTCCCGGGCTTTGGCCTCTCGGTGGGTGGAACGCTGAACTTGACGAGCGAAGGCTATTTGAATAAGCTGTTGCTCAAACCGCTTGGCGATTACCACGATGACGTGAGCTACAAAGACCATAAAGGTCGCTGGTGGCCGGGATTCTACGCAGGCCTTACCGTCGGACGATTCTAGTTACTTTGTCATCCCCGATGCCTGTCCTCGCGCCTGTCCTCGCTTGACGGGGATAATCGGGGATCTCCTATTATCTGCTGTCATGCCCGCCATCGCGCGGGCATTTCCTATAATAGTTTGTCATGCCCGCCTCCGAGCGGGCATCTCCTTTTATATGAAAAATTTGGGTTTACTATAAATTTTTAAATTTCTCTATTATGTGGTAACACTTTTTGTACCTTGAGGTGTTCCATTGGGGAAAGGAACCGAAATTGTAATGAATTTTATGCTGCGAATTGTTGTTTTTTTGTCGATGATGGTTGCGTTTGCCGCAGCCCACGAAAGTATTATCTTCAATGGAATTGTTCAGGATGACTCGTTTGAAGCTCACGAAAAGCTAAATGTCGAAATTCTCGAAACGGGCGAGGCTCTGCAGACGACCGTGGGGACGCCTTTTAGCGTTGTTCTCCCTGCTGATACGCTTTGGAACATTTGCGTGACGAACTCGGATACTTCTGGTGCCGAGAAGGAAAAATGCTATGAACTCCTGTATTTCGGTAACGATAGCACATTCAGCAAAACGCTTGGCCCCGACGCCGTCACTGTTGAAGAAACGATTTCGAACGGTGGTGCTGAAGCGCAAGCGGAGTCAAAGGATCCAGTGAAGTCTTCGTCGGATTCCTCCGATGTCGATATAGAAAAGCTTCTCGCTTCGGGTGGTGCAAATTCCAAAGTGACCGAGCTCAAAAAAGTTGTGGTGCAGTTGCGTCGCCGTCCAAAGCGCAAGCCGGGTGAATCTGTCGTTTCTGCAAAGTCCATCAAGCGCATGCCGGGACTTGCCGAAGCCGATGTCATCAAGAGCATTCAGGCGCTCCCGGGCGTTGTCGCAAGTTCCGATTTTAGTTCCAAGATTTATGTGCGCGGCGGCGCTGCCGACCAGAATCTCTTCCTGTTCGATAACGCCGTCGTCTATTCTCCGGTGCATTTCTTTGGACTTTTCAGCACGTTTCTTGTCGAAGGTATTGACGATGTGCAATTCTACAAGAGCGGATTCCCGGCGCAGTATGGCAATCGTTTGAGTTCTGTGCTCAAGATGGATGGTCGCGCGGGCGGTCAGGATTCTGTAGATGAATGGCTTAGCAAAACGAGCGTCAAGATAAGCACTTTTGCAGCCCAGCTCCATACAGAAGGCCATCAAGGTCCAGCTCGTTGGGTGCTTGCAGGCCGTACAACTTACATTGGCTACATTCTCGATTTGTGCAATGCGATTGGTCTTTTGGATTTGGATCTGGATTATGAATTCACGGACTTGCAGGGAACGTTTATGTACAATTTCTCTGAAGATACTCGCCTGAAACTCAGTTTCTATATGGGTAAGGACCGCTTGGAATTTGACCCGCTTTATATGGACTGGGGTAACATCGCTATTCCGCTTGGTATTTACCACCGCATCAATGGCAACTGGGATTACAATGCTACGCTTGCCTATAGCAAATTCTACCAGACGATGAAAGTGAGCGATCTCATGTCGATTGAGATGATGCTTTATACCTTTGCGGGTAAACAGTGGCTGAACTATCGTGGTATCGACAATCATACGTTTACTTTGGGTTATGAACTAGAATACGATTACGAACGCTATCAAGAAAAAATGGCTTCAATTAGCGTTGCTGATATTGAAAATGCGTTTCATCACGTTGCTTATGTGCAAGACGCCTGGAAAATTTCGCCAGATTTGCTGTTGCAATATGGATTGCGTTTTAATTATCAGACTGCTTCAAAACATTTTGGTGTTGAACCGCGTGCCTCGCTGTCCATCAATCTTGATGAATCGAAATCGCTGGAACTTTACGGCGGTTACTACTTGCAGTACATGAATTCGATTGTCTATACCGATCAGGAAACACTCAACGAATTCTATTATCCGGCGACGACAACAACAGATGGAAAACACATCAAACCCGCTTCCTCTTGGCTATTGGCGGCGGAGTACAGCCATCGCGACCTCTTTGAAGGTTATGATTTTACCGCAGGCGTTTATTATAAAACGCAAAATAACTTGAATACGTTTGCGATGAAACAGGACACTAGCGATAATTCGTCGTCTTCTGAGGAGCTTGTACTTGCGGATAATTTTGGCACGGCAGATGGTTATTCATTCGGTTATGAGCTTTCGTTGCGTAAAAATAATGGTTGGTGGTTTGGTGGAATCAACTGGAGCCAAAGTATTAGCGTAGCTCGCGCGAATGATGGTTCCAAGCCGTATTTCCCGAGTTGGCATCAGCCGTATGCTTTAAAGTTGGATTTGGGCATTAACTGGAAAGGTGGTGACGATGCCTTGTGGCGTCACAAGAAAAAAGGCCGCTATTTCCGTTCGTCACTTGCGCTCAAGTATTCATCGGGAATGCCGATTAGTGAGTACAAAGGATATTACCTGCAACAAGAAATCGGGACGCAAAAGTATTCTGACGATATCGTAGTACTCCCGGGAAGCCGCAATGCGGGCCGCCAGACAGACTACTTTAGAATTGACTTGAAGGCGGTTGATATGGGTCGCGAAGGCAAATGGAACTTTAGCTGGACGATTATCAACTTAACGAATCATGACAACATGTTCTACACCTTCTACGATACGCGTAAGAATCCTCCGAAGAAAACAGAAATTACTCAGTTCCCCTTTTTACCGATTATGCTGAATTATGAATACTATTTCTAGACAAAAGAAAAATTGTGTCATCCTGAGCGAAGTCCGTAAGGACGTAGTCGAAGGATCTTGTAGGCGATTCCTTTCGTCTCTCGTCTGGATTCTCTCGTCTGTTTTTCTTATCGCTTGCGACTTTCACGGTCCGTGGGAATATTATCCCGAAGAGCGTGAAGTCTATACGGGCATTTATACGTACGGATATATTCTTGAAAGTGGAGAAACCAAAATTTGTTTCTCGAAAGTCTATGAACTTGATGAAGCTTCGTCTCAGGACTTCAGTTTCTATGATAGCGCCTATGTTACGGTTAGTGGCTTGTTTAATTACGACCGCAAGGAAAATAGAAACGCCACGATAGAACTTTATCATCATGGACCGAACTGTTTCTCGCAAAGCCGTTATGAAGGAATTGCTGGCGAATCTTATACGATGAACGCTTATTTTGTGTGGGATAGCGCTGGTCAAATGGTGGCTTCAACCTATAAGGCTGTGGCTACGGTTCCGAATAGAATTAAAGTAAATGGCATGAGTGCTCCCCAACAGGATGGAAGCTACAAGTGGATTGAAAATCCATGGAACGATGCGTCAAGGCGTCTTTATCCCATTGATGATTTTACGCTCGATTTTTTGGAATATCCAATGGATATGCAATTTGTAAAGGTTTCTATGGAATATGATAATTCAGTACGTGGAGTACTCTCCATTATGAATTATGATATCAATAATGGGGAATCGCAAAATACGACGATGAACCAGATGTTTAAGGGTATGACTGATGCCGATGAAACAGGTTATCGCGGAATTTCTATGCATGACCCGTTGGAAAAACAGCAAAACCTCGGTTTTTCGTCAAATCGCACTATCGCTGGAGTTAAGAATCTTGACACTCTTTACCTGATGAATATGATGCTTCCGTTGGGAAAAATCACGGTAGACTTTTATTCGACGGATGATGCGTATGTTGATTATGTGGATAAGGTAAAACAATCTGTGGAGGATTCGCGCGTTATCCCGGAATCGAATATTGAAAATGGAATGGGCGTGTTTAGCGGAATGGCAAAAACACAGATAAGTATTATGGTCAATGGTGATGGTGTTGGCTTTTATCATATTGCAAATCGCAACTGTGCCAATGAAAAAGGGGACAATGCAGAAAGTTGGGATTCTCGCGGGTGTAGACTTTATCAGGACGTAATCTGTTCTGGTGGAATAAGCGAATTGATGCTTGATGGTTGGCTTGAAACGGATTTGATTGATGCTAACGAGCGTGCTGCCGAAATTTATAGAGATTCGGTCTACAATAGAGGTGAAAAAGGTTGCTATGCGTCTAATGTCAAAGCGGCGATGACGCTGGATACCACAAAATGGTCTCTCTTCTTGCCCGATACGATTAATGCCGAAGATAAGGCTAATGCGTATGCCGATGGCTTAAAACGTTATTGCGTCGCAAATAATTTCGAAAGCAATCACATTGCAGATTGTTCCGGCTTGGAAAAAGAATGCATGGAAGACCCTGAAAGAAATAATTGCAAGGAATATCTATGGCTCTGGTGCGCGGATCGTGGCTGGGATTTTTATAGATACGATCAATGCCGTTCTGCTTTTGTGAGCCGCTATTACCTTCAAAATCTTAAATCTAGTGTTCTTCATCGTGAAGTGGAATACGAATGTCGTTATTGGTCGAACTATGGAGAAGACGTTTTTTTCCGTAATCGTATGTGCGGAAATTGGTGCAAAGTCGAGGACAATCAAGTGAAATGTCAATAATTTTTTGAATAAATCATCAAACACGGTGACACTTTTGATGGGGTCAGGTGTTTAAATAATGTAATTTAGAGACAACCTATTTGGATTAGTTATGAAACGATTGAATATATTGCCTTTTGCGGTCCTTGTTTTCTCGCTTTCGGGCCTAGCTTTTGCAGACTACGAGTCCGAAATTCGAGACTTGAAACTGCAGAAGGAAAAGCTGAATTCTGAAATTCAAAATTTGAACACACGAATCGCATCAACGGATTCGATGCTGCGTGCAGATGCGTCTCATCGCCAGTTGCTTGAACAGCGCTACAAGGCGGATGTTGAACGCCGTAATCTGGAAATCGATAGCCTGAATGCCAAAATTCGCAAGGTGGCCGCTAGCCTCCAGCAGGAGCGCAACAAGCAGGCTCGCGCAAAGAACAAGAGCGATAACGTGGCTGCAAAACGCCGTGCATTGCGTGGTGAACTTGCCAAAATCTGCAAACAGCTCGAAGTCCAAATTGCGCAGACGCTCCCATGGGAACGCGACAAGCGCCTTGACCGTGCAAAATCCTTGACGCGCGAAATCGAAAGCGGTAACGTGACCGAAGAAGAAGCTTTTTCTCGCATGAAGTCGCTTGTGAATGAAGAAATCAAGTTTGGCGATGAAGTTTCTGTGGTCAATAGCCCGCTCACTCGCAAAAATGGCGAAATTGTAAACGCAACGATTCTTCGCATAGGGAACCAGTGGATGGTCTATGTCGATGAAAACGGAGCCTCTTACGGTCGTTTGGAACGTAAGCTGGAAAGCGATAAAGTTGTTTACGAATGGAACGAAGAATTGAATCTGGAAGAACGCGCTGCTGTGAAACTTGCTATTGACGTGAAACAGGCGAAAAAGCCTCCTCAGATTGTGAAATTGCCTGTAAGTTTGTCTGTTGTGGGAGGCGTGAGATGAATCCAAACGTCATTCTGAATGAAGTGAAGAATCCAGTGAAATATCTAGTCATCGTTTTAATGCTCGCCTCTTCTGCTTTTGCATGGCCATGGTCGAGCGACAAGAAAAGCGCCGAAGACGAAGCCCGTATCAAGGATTCCTTGTTGCAAGTCGAAGTGCGCAATTTGCAGCGCGAAGTCGAAACGCTTACCCGAATCCGCATGCAAAAAGCCGATTCACTTGAAAAACTCGATGCCAAGCATTGGAGCAACCGCTATGCCGAATCGCAGTTGACCGAAGAACATCAGAATAAAACGCGTGAACTGGACGGTCGTTATTCCAAGCTCTCGACAGATCTTGGCCGCGTCACCGAAGAAGTGATGGCAAACAAAAATGTCACTGAAGAAGCGGAAGAAAAGTCCAAGAGCGAAGAAATTGCATTTGATGCGCTAAACACGCAAGTGAAGCTTTCCATTGAAAAGACTCTTGGCGATGTAGCGGGCGATTATCCGGTCGGGATGAACAAGCGCCTTTTGAACTTGAAACGCGCCAGTGCTGAAGCCGAAAAGAAAGTGCCGAATACAATTGCTGCGGTGCAGGGCTATATGGCAGATTTGCTCGCCCGTCACGAAGTCACTTACACGCAGTCTTATGGTGCTGAACTTTCGCAGGTCGGTACGCGCCCGGATGTGAACGTGAATCGTTTGCGCTTGGGAACGGTGTTCCTCGGCGAAGTGGCGAATGACAATGGCGATGTGCAGGCGCTATTGCGCTCTGGTGCTTTGCAGGGTAAGGTCTTTGAATGGAATGCAAATTTGCCCACGGAAATGGCGGCAAATATCAAGGCTGCCGTGAACCAGACGGGCTCGGTGGCAAGTGCTGCAACGGACGCGCAGGCTACTATCGCGATTCCGTTGGATGTGCTGCAGAATAAGGCCATCAAAAATTCTATTACCGATGCAAAGGAACTCACTTGGACCGAAGAATTCAAATCGTTCTTCAAGAAGGGCGGTATCGTGATGTATCCGCTGATGCTCGTGGCGATTATTGCACTCCTCCTGTTCCTTGAACGTTTCGTGATGCTTTCTTACCGTGGTCATCTCGGCCGTCGCTTTACCAAGAAGATGGATGCGCTTGTCGCTGAGAAAAAGTATGAAGAAGCCGCCAATCTCTGCCTCAAGAAAGAGACGAGCCTTGCAATGGTGCTTTTTGCCGTGCTCAATAAGGTGAACGATACGCGTGAAAATGCGGAACGCTCTTTGCAAGAAGCTTTGCTCCGTGAACAGCCGAAACTTGAACGCCGCATGGGTCTTTTGGCGGCGATGGGAACGATTGCTCCGCTCTTGGGCTTACTCGGTACGGTGACCGGTATCATCACGCTCTTTACCGTGATTACCGAAGTCGGGACGAATGACGCTCGCGTGCTTGCTGGTGGTATTTCCGAAGCGCTTGTGACAACGGAAATGGGCTTGGTCATTGCAATCCCTGTGATGATTTTGCATGGCCTCCTGAGCGAAAAGATTGAAAAAATCACCAGCGAACTCTACGTGCAAAGCACTTCGCTTATGAATAAAGTCTTTGGAAAGGAAAGTAAGTAGTCTTTATGACTAATACGTACTACATATTCATAGAATCTCTGCGGAATACGTATGAGGCGGGTGGCGTGGTAATGCTACCCATCCTCTTGTCGGGCGTTGTTGGATTCTATTTCCTTTTCTCGAGCTGGTTTCGCATCGGTAGCGATTTTTTCAGGAAGGATATCACTAAAGTTGTGAGGCGCATGCAGCGCGGCTTGACCGGTGAAAGAGCTGTTGTTGGAACCGAATCTTCCTCTGATGAACAGCGTGTGCAGATGACTTTGACAAACCTTCGCAAACGCGGTGGATTTCTTTCAAGAGAACTTTCTTACGCGATTGAAATTGCGCAAAAGAATTATGACGAATTTCGCGACTACATGCAAGTGCGCATGATGAAAAGTGTGCGCTACATGGAACAAGGGAACCACATTGTTTCTGTGATGGCTGCAGCCGCTCCGCTCTTGGGCTTGCTTGGAACGGTCACGGGAATGGTCTCGACTTTTGAGGTGATCACGTTGTACGGAAATCAGAACCCGGTGCTGATGGCGGATGGAATTTCAGAAGCCTTGATTTCGACGCAGAGCGGGCTCTTGATTGCGTTCCCGCTGACTCTTATGAAACAGCGATTGGACGAACGCATTGAAATCTTGAAGCAGGAAATGGAACTTGGCGCTACTGTGATTGACAACTATTTTGCAACCCGAGCTGGACAACGTCATTGCGAGCCGTAGGCGAAGCAATCTAAAGGATTTGTTATGGAATTTAACTTACCGAGAAGAAAACAGAAAGACGTGGGCATTGAAATGGGTCCGCTGATGGATATCGTGTTCATTTTGCTCATCTTTTTTGTGGTGACGTCGTCGTTCACTCGCGAAACGGGTGTGGATGTGACGAAACCGCAGGCGCAATCGGCGAGCCAACTTGAAAAAGAAAACTTGCTCATAGCCATCACGCGCGAAGGGACGATTCACATGAATGAACGCCAGGTGGATTTGGCGAGCCTGCAAGACATCTTGAAACAGTCTCTTGCGAAAGCACCTGACCGCGAAGCCGTCGTGATTGCCGACAAGGAATCCGAAACTGGCGTGCTCGTTCAGGTCATTGATATGTGCAATTTGGCCGGAGTCAAGAAAGTCTCCATCGCCGCCCAAGCAGAGTAACTGAGTGAATAATGCGAAAGTTTATAAAAAAGTTTTTAAAGCGTTTTTCAATCCTTCTCGCGGCGATTCTTGCGAGCATGGTTCTCGTATTCTCCGTGACGATGGCGAACTTGTTCTTGACGGGTAAAATTTTCCACGAAAAGAAATTCGTCAAGACCGAAGTCTCCGTGAAAAAAGTTGAAGAAGTCGAAAAGAAGATTGAAAAAAAACGCACCGCACGCAAGCCAAACCGCCAAAAGTCCAATTCGCGCTCGCCCAAAGCGGGACCGCGTTTTGCCATGGCTCTTGGTGCTGTTTCAGGAACTGCGGGTGCTGCCATCAATAGCGAGCTCGTTGCTGATTTCAGAGGTGGTGCCCTCTCTACTGAAAAAGGCGATGTCGATAAAAAACCGGAAAGCCGCTCTGTTGCAAATTTTCAGGTGCCGCCGCAAATCCGTGACCGCGAAATAGATGCCATGCTTCGTCTCAGTTTCTGTGTGGATGTTGGCGGACGCGCGTATGATATCAAAGTCATCGAAGAATCTCCCGCAGGTTCAGGGCTTGCGCAAGCGGGGAAGGATGCTATCGCCCGCATGACTTTTGCTCCCGCCGAAAAAGATGGCAAAGCCGTTGCTTTCTGCGGCATGGAACAACCCTTCGAAGTGAAGTTTAGAGACTAGTATGAAACCGCTTTTTCTTGTTTTGCTTTTTGTAATTTCGTCGTTTGCAGCGCAATCGTCTTTTGACTTGATGGAACGCGCAAACGCCCTTTATCGCAGTGGAAAATTCAAACAAGCTATCCTCTTGTACCGCAAGGCCGAAGACCGCGGCGCCGATCCCGTTGCCGTGAGTTTCAACATCGCCAATAGCTATTACCAGATGGACAAATATCCCGAAGCGGCCGCCGCTTACCGCAAGGCCGTGGACTATTCCGAAGGCAATTTTGCACCCGCACTTTTCAACATGGCGAGCGTCTACTTCCGCTTAAAGCAGTTCCCGGAATGCATTGCCGTTTACCACCGTGCGCTCAAACTCGACCCCAATAACATTTCCGGCTGGCTTTACCTCGGCGAAGCCTACACCAAAACCGGCGACAAAGTCGGCGCCCTCCGCGCTATCGAAAACGCTTACCGCCTCGACAAAAATGATGTCAGCATCGTCTATCAGCTCTCCGAAGCGAACATTGCACTGAACGACTTTGACCGAGCCGTTGCTGTAATTCGCGAAGGCTACACGCTCCATCCCGAAGAATCTGATTTCTTAGTTTATCTTGGTGATGTTTACCGCCTGAACAAGAATTTCGAAGAAAGCGCCAACGCCTACCGCGAAGCCCTCAGCGTGAAAATCGACGACACGCAAATTATGTACAAGCTTGCCGATGTCCTCGCCGAAGATAAAAAGCCCTACATCGCCATGGAAATCTTAAATAACATTTTGCAAATCAAACCCGATTTCTCTGATGCCGCTATCTTCATGGGAAACCTTGCGTACGATGCAAAGTTCTATGACCGCGCCGAATATGCCTACGAGCTTGCTGCTAAAAACGGGAATGCCGAAGCAGTCTTTGGTTTCAAAAATATGGCCTACGACGCCCATGCACAAAAACGCGACGAGGAATCCGTGCGCCTCCTGAATGTCGCTTTAAAGTATTTCCCGAACGACGCTTCCCTCATTGCAGACTTGCTTGAAATGCAAGCTGAGAAGTGAAATCCATTTTGGGACGACAATGTAAAGGCGTAGAGTCCAGCTTTCTTTGTTTTAATCCCGCTCAAAAAGAGCCCCTATAAGACGAAAAACTTTCCTGCTCCGCCACCGCCAAAAAGTATTTAAGAGTCCGTAGTTCCATGCGCATTTCCTAAAACGTCATTCTGGAGCCTCGAAGAAGCGATAGAATCCATTAAGCAATTTTTATACAATATACATTATTATGCCTTTTAGGCATAGGTTGATTTTTCAGGGGGGGGGAAGAATCCCCCTGCTTGCAGACTTGCCCTTCTGTCATCCTGAGCGAAGTCGAAGGATCTAGGGCAAGTCCTCCAGCACCCCCACTGCGGGCGCTCGCCGCCCCGCAACGCCCCGGCTTTCCCCGCCCACCCACCCAAATACACAAAGTCCTTCCATATTAGAACAAACCACTTTCTTTACAATTCGGCTCAAATTCGCCATTTTCTTCGCAAACAATCATTTTTTTGTAAACATTGTGAGCATTTCGCTTGTTTTTATGTTATTTTTTTTTAGCGAAATAGAGTTTTTGCTCTTGTTCTCAAAGTGAAATCTGCAAATTTCAAATTACCGAGGGCAAGGCGAACGCTCACGCAGGCATGCCGTTATTGCGGCATGTTTCAGTTTGCTATGCCGACTTTTGAGTCGGTCTTTGGTCGTATGACCAGGGCAACAGCCCGTTTGGGGCGTGGGTCGTTTGTGTTTATCGGTAATAGGCATTGCAGAGCCTCACTTTGGTAAATGCAACGACTTACGCCTTTTTTTGTATTCACACAAAATTCGGCACGAATCTTTGCAAAGCAAGAAAGAACTCCGAACTTTTCACACCACTTCTACAGGCATGGATTTTTAAGAAGGGGATTCATATGTGCGAATATATCAGCTCTATAAGCAACATAATCACAGCCATAGCAGCCTCTGTCGCAACTATATTCGCCATTTACCAATGGTTGCAACACAAGAAAATGCACAATGCCAAAATGTTATTGGATTTATCAAACATCTTTGAAAACAATTCTGCTATTGCAGAATTCATTCAAAAAATAGATTATGGCGACAATTGGTATACCAACGCTGATTTTCACAACACTAAATTTGAAAAAACTGCAGATTTCGCATTAAGCACTCTTTCTCATTTCATAAAAATGACGGAAGATAAGATTATCGACGAAAAAGATTTTTATGCAATCCGCTACATCATTCACCGAACTCTTGAAAATCAGGACACCCAAGAATACTTCAAATTCTTGATCAATTTTTCCAAACAAAATGGAAAAGCGTTCCCCTTCGAGCCATTGCTCCGTTATGGTCGCAAAAACAATTTGCAAGGCGACATATTCAAGTAACTTAAAGTTTTTAAAGAAAAAAAGTCAAACCTCAACAAAGAGGCTTAATATGGGATGGTATAAAGAATATCTTCAAGATTTAGCAGACATCCGAAGAGCTGCCGATGCAGACTATGCAAAGGGATGCGGATGTGTGATGGTATTTTTCATACCAGCAATTATTGCTATTGCAATAGTGATATATGTTCAAATGACAAAGAATTTTTTTGAATCACCCGAAGAAGAAAAAATCGCTTATGCACTAGGTGTGTATATGGCCGATCCAAACCAAGCTCCAATGAAAAGCGCTATTTCAGCTTTCAAAAAAGCAACTGGTGGAGAATCGCCCAATATGCAAAATTTTGGCAATGGTTTTCACGCTGGGCTAAACGAGTTTCATCTGCCAATTCGTACAGACTTTTTAACCGACTCTCACAAATACTACAATAAACAAAAAAAATTAAAAAAGAAAAAAATAAATGAATGGCATAACGGAATCGTCTCTACAGAATATGGCTATTGTTATGGAGCTGTTATTAAAAATAATTTCAACCAAAAGCTGAAAGCATTTGAACTTGGAGCAAGAGACCACCATTCATTCCCTGAACCAAGACACAAATGGGAAAATATAAAACTTCCGATGGATTCCGTCTCAGCCATTTTAGCACGCCATAAAGAATTTGTAAACCACATTACTAAATGCGTTCAAAAGCAATGCAAATTGTTCTAGAATGCAAAAATAAACCATCAACAAGGAGACTAATATGGGATGGTATAAAGAATATCTTCAAGATTTAGCAGACATTCAAGCTGCAGAAGATCGAAAAAATGCCTTTTTAATAGGCGCTCTTATTTCCGGTTTTATTGGGTTTGTGTCTCTTGTTTATGTTGTTGATTTTTGGGTTAACAGCCATTATCTCTATTCAATAGGCTGCGCTGTACTATTCTTGTTGATGCTTCCACCAACATTTTTCTGTTTGGCAAAAAGTGGCGGAGGTGGCTGCGTGGCACTTTTTTGTTGTTTAATAGTAGTTAGTTGCGATATAGGTAGTGTATATGCAATGTATGATGATATCACCAAACACTTTGAAGGTTATTGGAAAAATGACAATAATGTGGTCTTTGAAATTTACAAAGACAATTCGGGAGCTTATTTTATCTATGATATAGAAGGAAAAGCCATAGCAAAAAAACAAGATAATAAAATCTGTGGTAAAGATTTATTTAATACAGACTTTTGTATAAATGTCAAAGGAAACTCGGCCTATTACGAAATCAATGGTGATACAATAAGTTACACTCGCATCAATAAAGAGGAACATGACAAAATTCTTGACACAAAAAAGAAAGAAGCTTTTGACGCCTTAATAGCACAATTAAAATCCTTTGAAGGGAACAAAGCTAAGGATTGCTTAGGTTACTGGAAAGGAGAAGGACTTATCCCATTGCAAGTTTCTAAGAATGGTAAAAAATTTACTGTCAAATATCCTGACATAGATGGCGGTAAAGATATTGAAAGGTCACGCCCCATTGAAGAAAGGCGAATTTGCATTCAAGAAACTAACACTTGCTACAATGCAAAGGAACTTATTTGTGAAGATAATGAACAATGTATGATCGCCAAAGGGGATTCAGCCTATTATTTTAAAACGAAGGTTCCATTCACACTTTGGGGCTACATCCGTACTGACAAAAGTGATTTTGATAAAGAAGCTAAAAGAATTAGAAAATCCTCGTCAAAATAGCCTATACCTTCTTTTATTCCCAATGAAATTCATTGGGAATTTTTATCTCAAAGTTTTACCCCCGCTCAAAAAGAGCCCCTATAAGACGTACTTTTGAATATACCTTATTTTATGCGGCTTCGCAAACGATTTTGCTTTGGAAAAATCAGAAAAATTGAATAGATTCTTGTATTTTGGGCCAATTTTTTGGAGGCTTGGTGCTGCCGAAATAACTGTATATGTCCAAAAATTCTCTGTCGCCAATACATAGTAAGCATATTCTCATAAAAAACTTTGCGACGGATGCGGTGGTGTAGGTGAGGCAAGTCCCGAGCTGCACCATTTGTTCTCCGAAGGAGACATTTGCACAGACTTAAAAGAACAATACATTATTTTCCTATGTCCCATGGACATCTTCAAGCGAGGACTCTCGTGAAACTGAAGCGATAAATGATCAGGTGTCTTTTTACAAAGCCGACACTCTCATTTTTATTTTTCGTTGCAGAGCGGGCGCGCAATTTTTGGGGCTTTGCGGGCCAATTGCTCGATCGTAATACCCGTGAAGTAATCCTTGATGATTTTAGCCAAGTCCTTCCACATCGGGAGTGTCGGGCAGACGTCTGCACGGTCGCAACCGTTTTTCCCGTCAGCAACACATTCTACCGGGCTAATGGAAGTCTCAATGACACTCAGGATTTCCCAGACCGTGAGTTCAGCCGCTGGCTTTGCAAGCTTGTAGCCACCGCCCTTGCCGCGTGCGCCTTCGAGCACATTGTTCTTTACGAGGACTCCAAGAATCGCTTCGAGATATTTTTCGGAAAGTCCCTGACGTTCTGCCAGGTTGTGTAGCGGGTGGAATTCGGCTTCGCCGTTTTCTGCCATATCAATAATAACGCGAATGGCGTATCGACCTTTCGTAGATACTCTCATGATTCATGACTCCTTTAGACTACAATATAATTATAATTACAATTATTGTAAAATTTTTCCTACAACTTTAGTTGGCTTTTTTCAGCTCTACAGCCTCCCTTTACATATTTTTTTACTATCAGTGGTCAAAAAAAATTTCTATATTGCCTCGCATTATGGCAAAAATTCTCTTTAAAAAGCAGTTATCTCCCGCGGTATTCCAA
>JAEEGJ010009222.1_pt1 | contig 26591 bp, 21 predicted proteins | sample 8958761 | NCBI WGS metagenome assembly JAEEGJ01 (sample SAMN16246546, study PRJNA631951) | gut metagenome | biome: gut microbiome; feature: rumen; material: RS-attached | host: Bos | place: Iran: Karaj | collected 2018-10 | reverse complement strand
CCGGTAGTTTAAGAAATTAAAACGGTTCGTCTTCAATTACCCAAGCACTTAAAATTAAACATTAAAGATTAAATATTAAATGCTCGCTTCTTGTACTACTTCTTTCTCTGTCTATGTAAGTCTTTCAAAGAACTCTTCTTATAGTGCTCTGCCCAACTTTTTGAGCGAAAGCGGATGCAAAGGTACGATTAATTTTTGAATCGCCAAAACTTTTGGTATGAAAAGTTGTAAATTTAACAATTATTGTTATTTAACCCATTAAGGTTTTAGTATATATAGGGGTTACACCTTATTATATATATGAAGACGTTAAGAATGGATTATCACCTTAAGAAGCAGACAGAGACTCAAATGGATTCCCTGACGGTTCTGCATATTTTCGTAAAATAATGCAAAAAAGACACCATTTAGTTTGGCTATATGCAGGAAATTGTATAATTTTGCAGCCGATTTGAATAAATATTCCAAAGATGAAGATTAAGAAAGACCGTTTAGAAGCCCTGCGCATGATTATCTCAAGCCGAGAACTGGGAAGTCAAGACGAATTACTTGAGGCTTTAAAAGAAGAAGGTTTCCAATTAACACAGGCAACGCTTAGCCGTGATTTAAAGCAGTTGAAAGTAGCAAAGGCAGCCACAATGCGAGGCAATTACGTTTATGTATTGCCCAATGACACCATGTACAAACGTGTCACCACCCCACGAACGCTACAGGAGATGATGCAGGTACCCGGTTTTCTAAGTATTCACTTTTCAGGAAACATGGGAGTCATCAAGACGCGTCCAGGTTATGCAAGCAGCATCGCCTATAACATTGACAATAACCACATCAACGAAATATTAGGAACCATTGCGGGCGACGATACCATCTTCATTGTCATCAAGCAAGGAGCGACAAAAGATGAGGTCATTGAAGCTCTTAGTGAAGTAGTACCAAATATGAGATAATGAACAAATCATAATAAGTTCATAGTTAAAAATGGAACAGAAAGAAGAGATAAAAGTTTTTGTGGCCGGCCCAGAGCATGAGGTATATGTAGACACAATTCTACAGACCATTGCTGATGCGGCCAAAGTTCGTGGAACAGGTATTGCCAAGCGCACCCACGAGTATTTGGCCACGAAGATGAAGGAGGCCAAAGCCGTGATAGCCCTGAGTGGCGACACGTTCGCGGGGTTCAGCTATATTGAAACATGGGGCAATAAGCAGTATGTAACGACTTCCGGACTTATCGTACACCCCAACTTCCGCGGTTTGGGCGTAGCCAAAAAGATCAAGGATATGACTTTTTCGTTAGCTCGCACACGTTGGCCGCATGCCAAGATTTTCTCCCTAACAAGCGGTGCAGCTGTAATGAAGATGAACACGGAATTGGGTTACCAGCCCGTGACTTTTGCCGACCTAACCGATGACGAAGCATTCTGGCGCGGTTGCGAAGGTTGTTGTAATGTCGACGTACTCCATCGTACTGGTCGGAAATACTGTATCTGCACAGCTATGCTTTACGACCCCGAGGAGCATCTGCCTGCCAAGATACCCGAGGAAGTGATTGAGCGCATCAAACAACTAGATGACAAATAGTTTTTTACGACAACGAATTAAACGAATATAAAGATATGGCAAACAAGAAAGTAGTAGTAGCCTTTTCTGGTGGGCTTGACACCAGTTACACTGTGATGAAACTAACCCAGGACGGCTGGGACGTATATGCAGCATGCGCTAACACTGGTGGTTTTTCGGCTGAGCAGCTGAAGACCAACGAAGAGAACGCTTATAAGCTGGGAGCCAAGGCCTATGTGACGCTTGACGTGACACAGGAGTATTACGAGAAGTCGTTGAAATACATGATTTTCGGTAACGTGCTGCGTAATAACTGTTACCCGATATCAGTCAGTAGCGAGCGTATTTTCCAGGCTATCGCCATTGCCCGCTATGCGAAGGAGATTGGCGCCGACGCCATTGCTCATGGTTCGACAGGTGCAGGAAACGATCAGATTCGTTTTGATATGACGTTCCTTGTGATGGCTCCTGGCGTAGAAATCATCACCCTGACCCGTGACAAGAAGCTTACACGTAAAGAGGAGGTAGACTACCTTAATGAGCACGGGTTCTTTGCTGACTTTACGAAGCTGAAGTACAGCTACAATGTTGGCATTTGGGGTACTAGCATCTGCGGCGGCGAACTGCTTGACCCCACTCAGGGACTACCCGAAGAGGCATACCTGAAGCACGTTACCGCCAAGGAAAATGCCCTATTGAAGATCACCTTCGACAAGGGAGAAATCGTTGCTGTGAATGGAGAGCAATTCAATGACCGTGTAAAGGCCATCCAAAAAATTGAAGAGATTGGTGCCAGCTATGCTATTGGTCGTGATGCCAACGTTGGCGACACTATCATTGGTATCAAAGGGCGCGTAGGTTTTGAGGCCGCTGCCCCCAAGCTTATTATCGAAGCTCACCGTCTGCTGGAGAAGTCGACACTGTCGAAGTGGCAGCAATATTGGAAGGACCAAGTTGCCAACTGGTATGGCATGTTCTTGCATGAGAGCCAATATCTAGAGCCCGTCATGCCGGACATCGAGGCCATGCTGACTTCCTCACAGCGCAACGTGACAGGTACAGCCATTCTGAAGTTGCGCCCCTACGGTTTCGAGACTGTGGGCATCGACTCCGTCAACGACTTGACAAAGAGCAAGTTAGGCGAATACGGCGAGACACAGACAGGTTGGACTGCTGACGAGGCCAAGGGCTTCATCAAGGTGTCAAGCACACCGCTGCGTGTTTACTACGGCATACACAAAGACGAAAAGAGATGACCCCCACCCCTACCCTCCCCGAGGGGAGGGAGTATGAGAATGATGGTAAGAAACGACGGCAATTACAATACAGCATCACCCGACAGATATTTACTTCTTAAGGATTTCGCTCAAACAAACAAACGATTCCCGACAGATGCAGAAAAATTACTGTGGGAGCATATCCGAGCAAGACAGTTATCCGTTAAATTCAACAGACAACATATCATTGGTGATTATATCGTAGATTTTTTTGTATTGAAAAGAAACTTGTCATAGAAGTGGACGGAGGATATCACTCTGAATACAAACAAATGGAGAAAGATGAGTTAAGAACTGAACGTCTGAGAGAATTAGGTTTTTCAGTTATCAGGTTTACAAATGAAGATGTCTTAGGGAATATTTCTAACGTATTAAATAAAATAAAAAATAAATTGATAATGAGTAATCCAAAAACATCCTCCCCTCGGGGAGGAATAAAGGTGGGGGTTTTAGGTGCTGCAGGCTACACGGGTGGTGAACTCATCCGTGTGCTGCTAAACCATTCCGAGGCAGAGATTGTCTTTGCCAATTCAGAGAGCAATGCAGGTAATCTGGTCAGCGACGTACACGAGGGATTGCTCGGGGAAACCGAGCTGCGCTTTACTGACGCAATGCCTTTCGACCAGGTCGACGTCGTATTCTTCTGCTTCGGACATGGTAAGAGTGAGGCATTCCTTAAGGAGCACACTATCCCTGAGAACGTGAAGATTATCGATTTGGCACAAGACTTCCGCATCAAGGGCGACCATGACTATGTCTATGGTCTGCCCGAGATTAATGAGGAGGACATTAAGAAAGCCCAGCATGTCGCCAATCCCGGTTGTTTTGCCACTGCCATCCAGCTGGCGCTGCTGCCCGCTGCCAATCTGAACCTGTTGAAAGAAGACGTCAGCGTCAATGCCATCACCGGCTCCACAGGTGCAGGTCAGAAGCCTGGCGCCACCACCCACTTCTCGTGGCGCAACAACAACCTCAGCATCTACAAGCCCTTTACCCACCAGCATCTGGCAGAAATCAAGCAGAGCATCCGACAGGTGCAGGGCTATCTCGATGCCGACATCGACTTCATCCCCTACCGTGGTGACTTCGCCCGTGGCATCTTCTGCACCGCTGTCATCCGCACTAAGGCTCCCGAGGAAGACATCATCGAGGCCTACAAGGACTTCTATGCCGATGCCGCTTTCACACACTACAGCGACAAGGCCATCGACCTGAAGCAGGTCGTCAACACCAACAAGGCCGTGGTTCACTGCGAGAAGTTCGGCGACAAGCTCCTCGTCACCTCTGCCATCGACAACCTGCTGAAGGGTGCCGTCGGCCAGGCCGTCCAGAACATGAACCTCATGTTCGGCATTGACGAGACTACAGGTCTCCGATTGAAGGCCAGCGCCTTTTAAGGTCCTATACCCAACAGCTTCAGTAACAAATGGGGCATTTGTCGCCCATTATTTTGGCCTTTTCATTTTTATTTCTTACTTTTGCCGAGTGAATAACAAAAGATCAACGATTATGAAACAAATCCTTAGACTATCTATCGCATGCCTGACGGTGGCATTTCTCTTTGCCGCCTGTGGCGAAAACAGAGACAATTCCAAAAAGTTCGAGAAGACTATCGACTCACTGAAGAGTGTCAACCAAAAGCAAGAGACAGAGCTGAAAGACATGACAAGCTTCATTACAACCTTGTCTGAAGGCTTGAATACCATTGCCGTTCAAGAAGACATGCTGTTCAGTAAAGATGTTGAAGGCAAAAAACTCAACAAGGAACAACTGAAGTCACAGCTTGCCATTTTCTCCAATCTGCTGACCGAACAGCGCAAGAGAATTGAGCAGTTGAGCGACTCTCTCAAGGCCCGTGGTGTCAATCTTGCCAAGATGCAAGGGCTGATAGACAATCTGAAACGCCAATTGGATGACAAAGACCAGATGATTGAGGAATTCCGCAAGAGTCTGGAGCAGAAAAACTACGACATCAACGAACTACGAAACCGTCTGAGCAGTGCTGCCGCCAGCAATGCTGAGTTGGCCCAGAAAGCCGAGATAGCAGAGAAAGAGCTTGCCAAGCACACTACCGGCTACGTGCTGATAGGAAGCGAAGACGCCTTGAAAGAAGGAGGCTACATCGATCGTCATGAGAACGCTCTGATAGGAACCATGCCTAAGAGTGGGTTTACCAAGGTAAATATCTATGACTTCAGAGAGCTGGTGATTCCTTCGAGACGCTATGAAATATGCACCGACCACCCCAAGCATTCATACGACGTTGACCGGATTGACCGCCACTCCCGCAAGTTAACCATCGAGAACCCCGAGATGTTCTGGTCTAACTCCAGGTACCTTATCATCATGACGAAATAATACAATAAGGCACTGTGCTATTAATAAAATATAATTTATTTTGTGCTTTCCCCACTTATTCGTATCTTTGCAGCCAATTATAATATAAGGACACATGAAACTATTCGACGTTTATCCCCTTTTCAATGTAAACATCGTGAAGGGTAAAGGCTGTAAGGTATGGGACGACAAGGGACAGGAGTATCTGGACCTCTATGGTGGCCATGCTGTCATCAGCATCGGACACTCGCATCCCCATTACATTAAGAAAGTAACGGAGCAGCTCGATAAAATCGGCTTCTACTCGAACTCAGTCGTCAATAAGTTGCAACAGCAGCTGGCTGAACGATTAGGAAAAATCAGCGGCTACGACGACTACCAACTGTTCCTGATCAACAGTGGCGCCGAGGCTAACGAGAATGCACTGAAGCTGGCATCGTTCAAGAATCCTGGTGCCACCCGCATCCTGTCGTGCGAGAAGGCTTTCCACGGACGTACATCACTGGCCGTGGAGGTGACACATAATCCCAAGATTGTGGCACCTGTAAACGACAACCACCATGTGCGCTTCCTGCCTCTGAACGATATCGAACCGTGGATTCGCGAGCTGTCACGCGGCGGTGTGATGGCTGTTATCCTGGAGTGCATCCAGGGTGTCGGCGGCGTACAGATGGCTACGCCCAAATTTGCCCAAGACCTGGCATACGCCTGCAAACGCTTCGGTGTGACGCTGATTTGCGATGAGATACAGTGCGGCTACGGACGTAGCGGAAAGTTTTTCGCCCACCAGTGGCTGGGTATCAAACCCGATATCATCACGGTGGCCAAGGGTATCGCCAACGGTTTCCCCATGGGCGGTGTCCTGATCAGTCCCGAGTTCGAACCCGTCTACGGACAGTTAGGGACGACGTTCGGTGGTAACCATCTGGCCTGTGCAGCAGCACTGGCCGTGCTTGACGTCTTCGAAGAGGAGAACCTGGTGGAGAACGCCCGTGAGATCGGCGACTACCTGATGGAGGGCATTCGTGGCATCGGCAGTTCGCACATTCTGGACGTCCGTGGTCGCGGTCTTATGATAGGCATCGAGCTGGACATGCCTCATCAGTTTGTGCGCAAGCCGCTCATCAAGCATGAGCACTGCTTCACTGGCTGTGCCGGACAGAGCATTCTGCGCCTGCTGCCACCACTTTGTCTGACCAAGGCCGAAGCCGACGATTTCATCGAGAGGCTGATCAGAGTACAACCGGAAGAAGACTGACGGAAAGATTAAAGATTAAAGATTAAAGATTAAAATGAAGATTTCGATAATCGGAGCCGGAGCCATGGGTGGTGCTATGGCTGAAGGACTTATCAAGGGCGACTATATCAACAACGAAGACATCTGCATCAGCGACCCCTCGCGTCAACAGCGTGAGCGCTTTGCCAACATGGGCATCACAGCCACGCCCAGCAACCAATTGGCTGCACAAGGCGCTGACGTGGTATGCGTGGTGGTTAAGCCGTGGCTGGTAGAACAAGTGTTGAAAGGCATCAGGGAAGTTCTCGACTACGAGCAGCAGATTCTCGTTTTGGTAGCAGCTGGCGTGAAGTATGAAGACGTCCGTCAATGGCTGAACAAAGACGGGAAGATGATTCCCACCTTCCTCGTCATCCCTAATATTGCCATTGCTCAGTTGCAGTCAATGACATTCATCGTGCCGTGCGCCGACGCACAGCCTCAGCATACCGAACAAGTGAAGACATTGTTCGATTCAATGGGACAGACCATTCTCACTGAGGAATCGCATCTGGCAGCAGGCACCACACTGGCCTCATGTGGCATTGCCTATGCCATGCGTTACATTCGCGCAGCTTCAGAAGGCGGTGTGGAGCTGGGATTTAAAGCTGACGACGCCAAGCGCATTGTCATGCAGACCATGCGAGGTGCTGTCGAACTGTTACAGGCCACAGGCCTGCACCCCGAAGCCGCCATCGACCTCGTCACCACGCCTGGCGGTGTGACCATCAAGGGTCTGAACGAAATGGAGCATGCCGGGTTTACATCGAGTGTCATCCGTGGCTTGAAGGCGGGGGCGAAATGATGTAAGAGGTATGATGTAAGAGGTAAGAGGTTAGAGGTCAGATGAGTATAACAGGCTTATTAAGACATCTGTTTGCACGTCGTTGGCGTGAATTGGAACATCATCAGACGGACGGTGAGCTGTTGCAGCGCAAGGTATTGCAACACCTGCTGAGCACGGCCCGCAATACAGAATACGGACAACAGCATGGTTTTGCCACGACCAAAGGCTATGAGGACTTCGTCAAGTTAAATCCCGTCAATACGTATGAGGAGCTGAAAGACCAGATTGACCGCATGCGTCATGGTGAGCGCGACGTGCTATGGCCTGGGCGTGTAAAGTGGTATGCCAAGTCGAGTGGCACCACCAACGACAAATCGAAATTCATCCCTGTCAGCGACGAAGGTTTACAGAAAATCCATTATGCCGGTGGCTATGACTCAGTAGCCATCTACCTAAGAAACAATCCTCAGAGTCGGATGTTCGATGGACGTGGTCTTATTCTTGGTGGCAGCCATGCATCAAACTATAACCTGCCCAATTCGCTGGTGGGCGACCTGAGTGCCATTCTCATCGAAAACATCAACCCACTGGTTAATCTGGTCCGTGTACCCAAGAAAGAAACAGCACTGCTGTCAGACTTCGAGGAGAAGCGCGACCGCATAGCCCGCGAGGCCATGAACAAAAATGTCACAAACATTAGTGGTGTACCATCATGGATGCTTTCCGTTCTCAACCGCATGATGGAGCTGACAGGCAAGACCCATTTGGAGGAGGTATGGCCCAATCTTGAGGTTTTCTTCCACGGTGGCGTGGCCTTTACGCCCTATCGCAAGCAGTACGAGCAGCTCATCACCACTCCCAACATGCATTATATGGAGACTTATAATGCCAGCGAGGGTTTCTTTGGGCTGCAGGACAATCCCACGGACAAGTCCATGTTGCTGATGCTTGACTATGGGGTGTTCTATGAGTTTATGGATCTCTCCGGGGGAACCGGAGAGCACATTTCCGGGGGAACCGGAGAGAACACGATTGTTCCGTTGTGGGGCGTTGAGAAAGACAAGAACTACGCCATACTCATCTCCACATCATGTGGTCTATGGCGCTATATGATTGGCGACACCATCCGTTTCACCTCTACCAATCCATACAAGTTTGTTATCTCCGGACGTACCAAGAGCTTCATCAATGCCTTTGGCGAAGAGCTTATCGTCGACAATGCCGAACAAGGTTTGGCTTTTGCCTGTGAACAAACCGGCGCCGAGGTGCTGGAGTATACAGCAGCTCCCGTATTCATGGATGCCAGCGCAAAATGCCGTCACCAATGGCTTATTGAATTCTCAAAAGCCCCAAATGACATACAAGCATTCGCCAATCTCCTTGATCGTCGTCTTCAGGAGGTGAACAGTGACTACGAAGCCAAGCGCTACAAAAACATCACCTTGCAACCTCTGGAGCTTATCGTGGCTCGTCCCGGTCTGTTTAACGACTGGCTGAAGCTACGTGGCAAGCTAGGTGGTCAGAACAAGGTACCACGTCTGAGTAATGAACGCAAGCACATGGACGAGCTATTATCCCTGAACGCATGAAACGACTTCTCTATATCATAATAGGTCTCTGTATCATTGCCTCCTGTGCTCGCATGGGAAGTCCTGACGGCGGGTGGTATGATGACGATCCGCCACGCGTTTTGTATGCCACACCTGCTGAACAGGCAATCAATGTTACTGACAAGAAGATTAGTATCTACTTTGACGAATACATCAAGTTGGCTGACGCTACACAGAATGTCATCGTGTCGCCACCACAGCTGGAAACGCCCGAAATCAAGGCCGCTGGCAAGAAAATCGTGGTGGAGCTGAAGGACTCGCTTATCCCCAATACCACATATACCATTGACTTCAGCGATGCCATCAGCGACAACAACGAAGACAACCCAATGGGCAACTACACCTATACTTTCTCGACTGGCGAGAGGATAGACACTTTCGAGGTTGCCGGCTACGTGCTAAATGCCGAGAATCTGGAACCCGTCCAGGGCATCAGCGTAGGACTCTACGATGACTTGGCAGATTCAGTGTTCCGCACCAAGCCATTGATGCGCATCTCACGTACTGATGGTAGAGGCCGTTTTGTCATCAAGGGTGTAGCACCAGGCGAATATCGTATCTTTGCCCTGCAAGATGTCGATAACGATTTCCGCTTTACGCAAAAGAGCGAGATGATAGCCTTCAACGACCAGACTTATAAGCCTAGTGCTGGCCCTGATATCCGTCAGGATACCATCTGGCGTGACACCCTCCACATCGACAACATCGTCCAAGTACCCTATACCCATTTTTATCCCGACAATGTTGTCTTGCTGGCCTTCCAGGAACTTCAAACAGACCGTTACTTGCTCAAACAGCCTGAACGTGTCGAACCAGACCGTATAACCATGTATTTCAGTTATGGTCATGAACAGCTGCCAGTCATTCATGGACTTGATTTCAAGACAGACTCCGCTTTTATCCTTGAAGCCAGTGCCAAGAAAGACACCTTGACTTATTGGCTCCGTGACACGGCACTCGTCAATCGTGATACGCTGACGATAGCTATGGAATACCTGAAGACCGATACCCTCGGCCAACTGGTCAATCAGGTCGATACCTTTGAGGTATATGCCAAGACCTCGTATGCCAAGCGCATGAAGGAGCAGAACAAAGAAAGAGAGAAATGGCAGAAAGAACAGGAGAAGAAGAAAAAACAGGAAGAGCCTTACGACAGCATCTATCCCGTCAAGCCGTTAGAACCAAAAATCATTGTTCCAAGGACGATGACGCCCACCAGTCATCTGTTCATAGAAATGCCCACGCCTCTGGAACGGTATGATACAGCATCCATCCATCTCTACTCCAAGATTGACTCCCTCTGGTACAGGGCTCCCTTCGAATTCCGCCAACGCAATGGCATGTTACGGAACTACGAGCTCGTAGCTGAATGGCGTCCAGAGACTGAGTATAGTTTGGAGTTTGACTCCTTGGCCTTTGTCGACATCTATGGCTTAGCATCTGTACCTATCAAAAAAGGGCTGTTGGCACAGTCCGCCGACGAATTCTCTACCCTGGAAGTACAGCTGAGTGGAGTCACCGACACCACTATGGTAGTACAACTGTTGGACAAAAGCGGCAAATGCCTTCAGCAAGAGCGCACAGGAGCAGACATGTCTGTCGTGTTCTATTATGTCAGTCCTGGCAGCTATTATCTCAGCGCCTTCAACGACCGTAATGGTAACAACGTCTGGGACACCGGCCTTTACGACGAGCATCGTCAGGCTGAGGAAGTCTATTTCTACTCTGAGGACGTAGAATGCAAAGAGAAGTGGGACGTTACGAAGAGATGGAATGTGCTTTCCAAGCCCTTGTATGAACAGAAGCCCTCTCCACTTGTTAAGCTAAAGGCTAACAAGCAGAATAGGAGGCTCCAGAACCGTAATGCTGAGCGTGCCAAGCAGTTAGGCATCAAGTATGTCAAGAAGGAGAAGAAGAAAAAGGACAAGAAAGACAAGAAAGACAAGAAAGAGAAAGAGAAAGAAGAAGAAGACAATAGTAAAACAAATATAGCTAACGACAATGAAAAGAACAAGACATAACTGGCTACGGACAATCGTCATTGCACTGATTCCCCTATGCCTCCTCACCCTATTCCCCTTGTCTGTCAAGGCACAATGCGGCATTGAGAATACAGCTTTCAAGTCGGGCGAGTTCCTCAGCTACGACCTCTACTTCAACTGGAAGTTTGTATGGGTCAAAGTCGGAACAGCTACCATGTCGACCATTCAGTCGAACTACAAAGGTCAGAAGGCCTTCCGAAGCAGTCTGATTACTCGTGGCAACGACCAGCTTGACAACGTATTTATGATGCGCGACACCCTGCTCAGCTATACTGACATGGACTTGGCCCCTTTGTATTTCCGCAAGGGAGCACGCGAAGGCGAGCGCTATTATATTGACGAGCTCTGGTACTCCTATCCAAAGGGCAACTGTCACCTGAAGATGCACCGTGTCGATGCAGATGGTGAGGTACACTGGAAGGACGCTGAATACAAGGACTGCATCTACGACATGATGAGCATTTTCCTGCGAGCCCGCAACTTCGACGCAGACAAGCTGAAAGTCGGAGAAAACATCCCTATGCCCATCAGCGATGCCAAGCACTTGAGCCATTCTTGGTTGAAATACACTGGTAAGACCACGCTGAAGATGAAGAACGGCATTGACAAATACCGTTGTCTGGTTTTCTCGTTTATTGAAAGAGAGAACGGTGAGAATCATGAGCTCATCCGCTTCTACATCTCTGACGACATGAACCACATGCCTGTCCGTTTGGATATGTTCCTCTCATTTGGTTCAGCCAAGGCATACCTCACGGGCTACAAGGGTCTGCGCAACCCCATGAAATCGAAAGTCAAATAGGCCAATACTGTCAGCTTCCTGATACTTGTTGCCTATGGACGTGTCGGAACTCTTCGCACGATGTGTAGAACTGACGACGATGGAGCCGTCAAGAGGTGTTGTCCGTTACATGCACCAGACCTTGGTGCTGGCATGTTCCGAGGCACTGAAGGGCAGTGGTCAGGGGTTTGGCAACGTTTTCTCACAGGTCGACTATCTCTGCAAGCGCAATGGTATTTCCATGCGCGATCGTCAGCGCATCCAGCAGATGCGTCGCCATTCCAACGGACGAGACCCCATTTTGCCTGACGACTGGCTCTACGACATACGCGCCCTCAGCCATTTCATCTCGGCTATCTTTGCTGCTGACATCCCCCACGAGCTCCTCACCCGCATACCTGCTGAACCGCGAGCTCAGGAGCATGTGCCTCAGGTCAACCTGCGCTACATCCGCTGTGTGGTCAACAGCTGGGACGACGGACACATCTACGCTACGACAGACGACGGCCCAGTCACTATCACCACATCCGATACGTCACTGACCTCGCTGCTTACCATCGGCATGCAGCTGAACCTGCTCGACTGCCATGCTGAGGGAGCAACCATCCAGCCAGGACTGATTGTGGTAGAGCCGGACTATCTGGTTGACATCTCAGCTATTGCTGCCTGTTTTCAGGACTATGGACATCATCCCTTCAGCTATCTGCTCAGCAGATTGTCGCCACGTGCCAATTCACCACAGATTCTCTTGGGAAACTTCGCTGGTGCTGTCCTTGACGATGTGATACACCACACCGATTACGACCCCAACGACACCATCCGTCAGACCTTCCGCCAGCAGGCCTTGCAGTTCTGCACCTGCGACACTTTCGACCCTCAGCAATTCAAAAGCGAAGCAGCCACGCAGGTTGCAAACATCCGCGAGGCTGTCGGAATATTGTTTGGAAAGAATGCAGAACCTGGAGTTCGCCAACCAGAAGTCTACGACAGGACGAAAGCCCTCCTCGAGCCATCCTTTGTATGTGAACGGCTTGGACTGCAGGGGCGCGTCGACCTCATGACCACCGACATGCGACTGCTGGTGGAGCAGAAATCCGGAAAGAAATGGATTACATACAAGGAAGACCACTACGTCCAGCTGCTGCTCTATTATGGTGTGCTGCGCTATAACTTCCAACTGCCAGCCGATCGCGTCGACATCCGGCTGCTTTACTCCAAATACCCTGCGCAACAGGGATTGCTGGTCATCAACTTCTACCAACAGCTGTTCCACGAGGCCATTCAGTTGCGCAATCGCATTGTAGCTATGGAAATAGCCATCGCACGCAATGGTTTCAGCACCCTCATGCCACAATTGCGTTCCAATGTCCTGCTGGAAAACAAAGAGCGCAGCGACTTCTTTGATCGCTATATCCGACCACGTATTGACAATATCTTCATGCCTTTGCAGAAGCTGTCAGGTATCGAGCGCGACTATGTCGACTGCATGCTTAGCTTTGTCTATCGCGAACAACTGGCACAGAAGGTGGGTGTGCAGGAAGGACAGGGCGGTGCTGTGGCTGACCTCTGGAACATGCCACTGGCTGACAAGCAGGAAGCAGGCAACATTCTGATGGGCACCATCGTCCACAAAGAGACTGACGCTGTCACACTGGCCATCGACACCCAGACGGTGTTGCCCAACTTCCGGCGAGGTGACATGGTGTACCTCTATCACTTCGAACAAGAGCCGGATGTCCGAGACAGCATTCTGTTCAAGGGAGTCATTCACAAGCTCACTGACACACAAGTCACCATCCACCTGAACGACAGTCAGCAGAACACCTCGCTCTTCCACGATGGCACGTACGCCATAGAACACGGAGCATCAGACATCGGTACCACTTCAGCACTCCGCTCCATACATGCCTTCTGTACGGCTTCCGCAGACAGGCGGGAACTGCTCTTAGGTCTCCGACCTCCACGCCACGACGCCTCCCAAAAGCTTTCACATAGCTACCATCCGCACTACGACGACGTGCTGCTTCGTGCCAAGCAGGCTCGTGATTTCTTCCTCCTGCAAGGTCCCCCAGGAACGGGGAAGACATCGATGGCCCTGCGATTCCTCGTCGAGGAAGAACTTCGTTATAACGATATCACGTTATTACGTCATAATAACAAAAAAGGAATCCTCCTGACGGCCTATACCAATCGCGCTGTCGACGAAATCTGCAGCATGCTGGAGGATGCCGGCTTCAGCTACATCCGTCTGGGCAACGAAGCTTCCTGCGACCCCCGTTATGCATCACGCCTGTTGGAAAACGTCCTGGGTCAGAGCCCCAAGCTCAGCCAGGTACGACAACAGCTGATCGACATGCCCATCATTGTCAGCACCACGTCGACACTACTGGCACGTCCCCACATCCTTGAGCTGAAGCATTTCTCGCTCTGTATCGTCGACGAAGCGTCACAGATATTGGAGCCCAACATCATCGGACTGCTGGTGTCAGACCAGATAGATCGTTTCATACTCATCGGCGACCACAAACAGCTGCCTGCAGTCGTACAACAGCCTGACGACGAGCCACGCCTGCATAGCTGCAGACTGTCACTCTTCGAGCGACTGTTAGAACAGGAGCGAAGTGCAAAACGTGCCGATTTCATCGGGCTTTTGAGGCGTCAGGGACGCATGCACCCAGATATTGCAGCCTTCCCCAACGAGATGTTCTATGCCCGTGAACACCTGGAACCTGTGCCCTGTCCCCACCAGACGGAACTGCACCTCGACTACCAGCAGCCATCAGAAGATGCCCTCGACGACGTTCTCAAACAACATCGCGTCATCTTCTTCCCCACCACCCAACACCCATCACCCATCACCCATCACCCAACACCCACCACCCAGCACCCATCACCCATCACCCATCACCCAACATCCGACAAAGCCAATCGCGAGGAGGCTCGACAGGTGGCAGACCTGCTGCGACGCATTGAGCGACAGACAGCCAGCCACTTCGACCCAAACCATACGGTGGGTGTCATCGTTCCCTATCGCAACCAGATAGCTATGATTCGCCACGAGATAGCCCAGTTGGGCATTCCCCGACTGATGGATATCACCATCGACACCGTCGAACGCTATCAGGGTTCCCAGCGCGATGTCATCATCTACTCTTTTACCATCAGCCGCCCTTACCAGCTCGACTTCCTCACAGCCAACTGCTTCGAGGAAAACGACAGCGAACACCATACGAGTCATACCATCGATCGTAAGCTGAATGTCGCCATGACGCGCGCGCGCAAACAATTAATATTATTAGGGGACACAACGATACTTAGCCGCAATGCCCTCTTTGCAGAACTCATACGCCGTTATCAAATCAAATAGAATATGCTAGCAAGTCATTATTACGAAGGAAAGATAGAAGCAGGCTGCGACGAAGCCGGACGTGGTTGTCTGGCAGGTAGCGTGTATGCTGCTGCTGTCATCTTCCCGGAAGACTATCAGAACGAGGAACTGAACGACTCGAAACAGTTGACGGACAAGAGAAGGAAACAGCTGCGCGAAATCATTGAGCGCGATGCCGTAGCCTGGGCTGTAGGCATTGTCACACCCGATGAAATCGACAAAATCAATATCCTCAACGCCTCAATCCTCGCTATGCACCGTGCCCTCGACCAGCTTTCTGTACGTCCAGAGGCCATCATCGTCGATGGCAATCGCTTCAAGCCCTACCATCCCATAATTGACGGTTCTCCCGTCAATATTCCCCACACCACCATCGTCAAGGGCGACGGCAAATATCTCAGCATAGCAGCTGCCAGCATCCTGGCCAAGACCTATCGTGACGACTATATGGACCAACTGGCCCTGGAATATCCGCAATACGACTGGCAAAAAAACAAGGGCTACCCCACCCCCAAGCATCGTGAGGCTATCCGTCAGTACGGCATAACGCCTTTCCATCGCAAGACCTTCAACATGCTTGGCGATGGCCAGTTGAGTTTTGACTTCTGAAGAGAGCCGGAAAAAGAAAACAACAAAATAATCCCCGTTTTCCTCTATTATTCGAAAAAAGTTTGTACCTTTGCAAATGGATTATCAAACATCATAGACTATGCCCAGGAAAACGAATGGAGTCCTCTACGAGCTGTATCCGCGTCCGACGAAAGACGAGGACGGAAAGCCCCTACTCTATGCTGAACCTGTCATTACGATGAAACACAGCACCAGGGGGCTTGACGAATTCTGCGCTGACTATCGCGGAATGACCAGGCACGAAGTGGAAAACGCCCTCGAAGTGGCCTGCAATGTGTGTGCCATGTGGCTCAGCAAAGGCCATCGTGTGGAGACGCCCTTTGGCACCTTTGCCCCCAAGATCCGTCTTCTGGGTGACCATAGCGATCCAGACCGAGTGACAGGAAAAGACCTTGTCTATGCAGGCATCGAGTTCATCCCTGCCAAGCAGTTTGTGACTGATTCCGACTGTTCGAGAGAAGGTTTCCGCAGGGACGACCGATTCACGAAGCCCAAGCGTGTACAAGGGCAGGAAGAACTGATGGAGGCTCTCCGCAAGAGCATCTTCAACGGATATATCACTGTCAAGACGTTTATGATTCGTAGCGGCATGAAACAAACAACTGCCAGAAACTTCCTCGACAGCCTCTGCAAAGGAGACACACCACTTCTGCGCCGATTCAAGGAAGGGCAAACAATGCACTACATTGTTTTAGATTCCTCGTTAATAGCTAAAAAATAGGTACGCAGCGGTCGCTGTGAGAATACGCACCGTCCGCCGTTCGAATGCACGGCGGGCGCTGTGCGAACAGACAGCGTACGCCGAGGGTTAGCGACCCCGCCACTAACCCCCTGTTTGCACGGAACAAACACCCCGCTTGCACGGCACTTCCTCCCCGTCCGAACGGCACTCCTGGGCCATTTGTCCAGTCTTTCCAATCGGGTTAGTTCGTCAAAGTAAAGTGGAAAAGTCCGGATTATCCCTCGATAATCCAATTTTCAGGAACACGCGTGTCTGTATTGAACTTCACGCCAACCTTCACAACACGTCGTCCTCCTGTCTCATAAGGAATGGCGTAACCCTTGCCATTAATCTGTTCAAGGGCCTCCTGAGCCGTACCATTGACCTTCATTTCAAACACATAAATAGTCTCAGGCATCCATATCACCATATCAGCGCGACCTCCGGCACACTTCACTTGAGTACGGACATAGACATTCAGCATCGAGAAAATCAAATACATGGTGTATTCATAGAAGCCCTCAGCTGTTGCAGCCTCCACCAGCTTCTGCCTGAAACCTTCCACGTAGGGTATGGCAGCCATATACGAACGCATTTCTTGCATCGCCTGCTCAACGTCGCCAGCCTTCAGCGCTTTCCAGAACTTCCCGGCAAAGCCCACCTGCACATCACTGTCGTCAAGACCAATGTAAGCAGGCAACAGTCCCTTAACATAGCCAACACGCACTTCCTGATTCGGAATTGACAATGTGTATATCTGCAGGTCGCGATCATAGTCCTTAATAGTCAGATAGCCACTCTGATAGAGAAGAGGCAAGGCACTCTTCATATTCTCCGTTGGCTGGTCGAATGCCGATGATGGCACTTCCAACCTGTCAAACGACATGATATCCGTATTAAAGTGCTTCATCTGGTGGATAATAAAGGTCGGCGTACCACTTTCAAACCACCAGTTGTCAATCCTCTGATGATGGAATGCCTTCAAAAGACTGAAGGGATTATACACTTCGTCAGAATAATCCGTAAAGTGATAGCCATCGTATTGAAGTTTCAGCTTCTGGTGAATCTCTTCTTTCGTCACTTGATATTCCTCTGCCAAATGCTCAACATCTTCAGACAGTGTCGTCATCAACTCGTGCTCCGTGATGCCACAGATGGTGGCGAAACGGCGATCCATCGTTACGTTGACGAGATTGTTAATCGTTGAGAAAATGCTTAATTGCGAAAACTTAGTGATGCCAGTGATGAAACAGAACTTAATGTAAGGCTCCTGCATCTTCAGACGCTGATAGAACTCCTGCATCACCTCACGCATTTCAGCCAGTTGCTCGTCTTCGTGAAGAACATCAAGCAGCGGAGCATCGTATTCATCAATGATAACAACCACCTGTTTGCCAGTCTTGGCATAGGCACGATCAATAAGACCAGAGAGCTTCATACCTGGGGTCGTTTCCTTCGGATTGACACCATAAACGGCTTCCATCTTGTCGAGCAGCCTGTACAACTCTTCACGAACACCCTGTGGGTTCAGGTGTTTTGCACCACTCAAGTCAAAGCGTAGCACAGGATACTGCTCCCACTCCTGTTCCAGGTTCATGATTTTCAGCCCTTCGAAGAGTTCACGCTCTCCACGAAAATAAGACTCCAGTGTAGAAGCAAGCAGAGATTTGCCAAATCGGCGAGGACGGCTCAGGAAGACATACTTGGCAAAATGAGCCATCTGCCATACCAAGTCCGTTTTGTCCAAATACACATATCCATTACAGACAATCTCCGAAAATGTCTGAATACCTATAGGATATTTTCGCGCCCTCATCATATCGCCTGTTGTTTGATGCCGCAAAGATAAGAAAAATATCCTAAATGAGCAAACTATTCACACTTTTTGTTGTGTGCCGAAAAAGAATTGTCGCAAATTCCTTCCCTTTTTATTTGCACAAGTCAGGATAATTTTGTACTTTTGCAAATGGATTGAATTTATTACTAACAATTACATATTATTATTATGAAAAGATTTACTCTTCTAAAATCATTCCTTCTGCTATGCGCCCTCATAGTAGGAGCAGGAACGGCGTGGGCGGATGAAACGCCAGAGTTAACTCTTGACCTAACATCTACTTGGGGAAAAGGAACCACTACTAGTGGTGTCACCTCATTTACCAAGACAATAGATGGTGCCAATTATACAATTTCAGGAGCGGGTGGAGCTAATTTTAAATTTAGTAGTTCATATTTCATATTTGGCAAGAAGGATGCATACATTAATTTGCCAAAAGTTGATTATGAAGTTGAGAAAATTGTAGTAATCGGTAATGCAGCAGGTTCTTCCGCAGTAAAGATGAATATGTTCGTGGGAGCCACTGCTGTTAGTACTGAAACGACAGGTTGTGGTACAGGTGAAACAACAGGAACGGCAAGTACATTAACTTATGAAATAGCAAGTTCTAGTCAAGCAGCTAACACACAATACACTCTCAAAATCACATCAAGTCATAATGCCCAGATAACTTATATTAAGTATTACAAGAAAACATCTGGAGGTGGTTCTACACCCAGTGTCTCTCTCAATAACACTTCTCTCAATCCTACTTGCGCCGAAGGAGATGGAACCATAAACGTTACATATAATAATATCGCCAGTGTAGATGCAGAAGTAAAATTTTACGAGTCAGATGGTATGACAGCAGCAACTTACGACTGGTTTGATGCAGAAATTAACAGTAATAATAATGTTTACTATACTTATAGTGCCAACTCAGGAGCTGCTCGCACAGCATATATGAAGGTTCATGAAAAAAACGAAGATGTTTATTCAGAACTTATCACCATCACACAGGCTCAATATACGGTTCCTGCCCCAGTTTTCAGCCTTGAAGGAGGTAGTTATTTAGCAGGGTCTACATTTACTATCACATCGGAAGGTAATACCATCTATTATACCACTGATGGCTCAGCTCCCACAGCCTCTAGCACAGAATATACTGGTCCTGTGGTTATTCTTGAAGGTAAAAAGACATACAAGGCTATTGCAGTAGATGCAAATAATATCTCAAGTAGTGTAGTAACTCGTACAATTACCGGTATAACTCCTGTTGCATTGCCATTCAGTTGGGCAAAAGGCACAACTAGAGCAACTATTAATAGCATGACAGGTGTTTTGCAAACAGGACTTGACAGCGATTATAATGATGACGACTATAAACTTAAGTTCAATGGTGATAATGATAATATCATAATTTTTACCAATGCAAGGCCTGCTAAAGTGTCCATTGGTGTCAAAATGATAGGAGGTGGAAAGACATCCAAATTCTCTATACTGGAATCTACTAATGGCGCTGAGTTTACAGAAGTTGAACAGTTGACCATCAGTGGAGCACAGAATGATGTTGTTAATCTTGAAACAACATCAGAGTTTGCTGCTACAACAAGAGTAATAAAGTTAAACTTCATCAAAGGCGACAATGTTGGCTTAGGTCCACTTTCTATTTCAGCAGCTCCTGTTTCCGCTACTGTCACCGATGCCGGTTGGGCTACATGGGTAGCTCCTCTGGATGTCGAGGTGCCCTCTGAAGTTGAGGCATATGCCGTTTCACTGAATGGTACACACACGGATTTAACTGCTCTGACAGCTATTCCTGCTGGCACACCGGTGCTGCTAAAGAATGAGGGCACATACCAATTCCCTGTAGCAACCGAGACTCCTGCCGCTGTTTCAACAGCACTGTTAGTCAGCGATGGCACAGAAGTAGCCAATGCCTATGTGCTAGCCAAGCCGGAAGGCAAGGAAGTTGGCTTCTATAAGTGGATTGGAACATCTGATTCTCCTGCCATTCCTGCAGGCAAGGTTTACTTGATTTACGCTGCGTCTACTGCTCCTGACTTCATTGGCTTCGGCGATGCAACAGGCATTAGTTCAATTGAGAATGGACAAGTGACAATTGACAATTCTGAGGTTTATAACCTCGCAGGTCAGCGTGTTGCCCAGCCTACAAAGGGTCTCTATATTATCAACGGCAAAAAGTATGTTGTCAAGTAATTAATGAGAAAATTTGTGAGTAATTAATGGTAATTAATGTTCAAGAAGAAAGACAACGATTATGAAAAAGATATATTTAGAACCCGAAATGGAAATTGTTAAGATTGCAACGAAACAAATCTTGATGATATCAGGACCTGACGTTGTAGACGATGGTACTGGCGTAAGCAATCCTAATGACATCATGGCTCCTGAGCTACCCGGCGTCCCCAGTGTTCCTGGCCTGCCAGGCATGCCCAGCCTCTTTGAATAAAGGGAATCCGAACGATTACGATAGCAAGCTGCGCAGCCTTCAAACTGGCTGCGCAGCTTTTGTTTGCGCACCCTGGAAGGGAAAAGCGTCAGGGAGGGTCGTCGACAAAAGTTACCCTGTTAACATTATTTTAGGATTTTTCTTCGCGAACTTGTTTGTAGTTTTAGTTAATTTTCGTAACTTTGCAACCGCTTAGAGTTTCCCAAAACGGGAAACTTTTTGCAGAGAGAAAGCAGAAAAGTTTTCCAAAACGGAAAACTATCAATGACTGGCGGTGACCATAACTGCCACAAAAGCAAGTCAATAACTGAAGTAAAATAAACATAAAAATGGAAATTAAAAACTTTACCATTACCAAACGCGACGGCTCTAAAGACCGTTTTTCGTTAGACAAAATCATGAACGCCATCGTCAAGGCGTTCGAGAGTGTGGATGAACCAACCGATCTGGGAACGATCTCGAAGATTCTCAGTCATCTGGACATGCACGACGACATCAAGGTGGAAGACATTCAGAACCAGGTGGAGGAGGCTCTGATGCGCGAAGGCTTCTACAAGGTGGCCAAGTCGTTCATCCTGTATCGTCAGGAGCACCAGGAGGATCGTGATACGCTGGAGAAGATGATGTTCCTGTCGGAGTACACCGAATCGGTGAATGCTGCTACGGGTTCGAAGTACGACGCCAATGCCAACGTGGAGCACAAGAACATTGCCACGCTGATTGGTGAGCTGCCGAAGTCGAACTTCATCCGCCTGAACCGCCGTCTGCTGGTGGACCGTATCAAGAAGATGTATGGCAAGGACCTTGCCAACGAGTACATCGACAAGCTGACACACCACTTTATATATAAGAACGACGAGACCTCGCTGGCCAACTACTGTGCATCCATCACGATGTACCCCTGGCTCATCGGCGGTACGACAGCCATTGGTGGCAACTCTACTGCCCCCACCAACCTGAAGTCGTTTGCTGGTGGTTTCATCAACATGGTCTTCATGGTAAGTTCTATGCTCGCAGGTGCCTGCGCTACTCCTGAGTTCCTGATGTACATGAACTACTTCATTGGCAAGGAGTACGGCCTCGACTACTGGCAGCATCCTGACCAGCAGGCCGACCTCTCGCTGAAGAAACGCACCATCGACAAGGTCATCACCGACTATTTCGAGCAGATCGTCTACTCGCTGAACCAGCCCACAGGTGCCCGCAACTACCAGGCAGTATTCTGGAATGTCGCTTACTATGACAAGTTCTATTTCGAGTCTATCTTCGGCGAGTTCTACTTCCCCGATGGTTCAAAGCCCGACTGGGACGGACTCTCTTGGCTGCAGAAGCGTTTCATGAAGTGGTTCAACCAGGAGCGTACCAAGACGCTGCTGACCTTCCCCGTAGAGACTATGGCTCTGCTTGTCGACGAGAATGGTGAGCCTAAGGACAAGGAGTGGGGTGAGTTCACAGCTGAGATGTATGCCGAGGGTCACTCGTTCTTCACCTACATGAGCGACAATGCTGATTCTCTGTCTTCTTGCTGCCGTCTGCGCAATGAGATTACCGACAACGGCTTCTCTTATACGCTGGGTGCTGGTGGCGTGTCTACTGGTTCGAAGTCTGTACTCACCATCAACCTCAACCGTTGCGTACAGTATGCCGTCAACCACAAGATGGACTATCTGGAGTATCTGGGACAGGTCATCGACCTCTGTCACAAGGTACAGTTGGCTTACAACGAGAACCTCAAGGACCTGCAGGCTCACGGCATGCTGCCCCTCTTCGATGCTGGCTACATCAACATCGCCCGCCAGTACCTCACCATCGGTATCAACGGTCTCGTTGAGGCAGCCGAGTTCATGGGCTTGAAGATTACGCCCAACGACGACTATAAGAAGTTCGTGCAGGGCATCCTCGGCCTCATCGAGAAGTACAACAAGCAGTATCGCACCAAGGACATCATGTTCAACTGCGAGATGATTCCTGCCGAGAACGTCGGTGTGAAGCATGCCAAGTGGGACCGTGAGGACGGATACTTCGTTCCGCGTGACTGCTACAACAGCTACTTCTACGTGGTAGAGGACGACTCGCTGACCATCATCGACAAGTTCAAGCTGCACGGCGCTCCATACATTGAGCACCTGACCGGCGGCTCTGCCCTCCACATGAATCTGGACGAGCACCTGTCGAAGGAGCAGTACATGCACCTGTTGAAGGTTGCTGCGAAGGAAGGCTGCAACTATTTCACCTTCAATATTCCGAATACGGTATGTAATGAGTGTGGCACCATTGACAAGCGTTACCTTAAGGAGTGTCCGCATTGCCACTCGAAGAACATTGACTACATGACCCGTATCATCGGCTACCTGAAGCGTGTCAGCAACTTCTCGCAGGCCCGTCAGGAAGAGGCAGCACGTCGATTCTACGCACACGGAGAAAAAATCTCTTAACTAATGAGTAATGAGCAATTAGTAATGAGTAATTATGATTACTTGGTTGAACTGCATTTTGGGGGCTTGCTCGGTAATCATAATTACTAATTGTTCATTACAAATTACTAATTAGGCAGATGTTGAAGTACGCTAATACGGATGTGGTGTTTCAGGAGATTCCTGACGAGGTAACACTGGCTATCAATATCACGAACTGTCCGTGTCACTGTCCGGGCTGCCATAGCAAGTACCTGTGGGAAGACACAGGGCTGCCCCTGAACACGGATGCGCTGGATGACTTCATCGACCAGTACGGACGCAGCATCACCTGCATTGCCTTCATGGGTGGTGACTGCGACCCTAAGGGTGTCAACATGCTGGCGCAGTACATCCACGAGGAACATCCTGAGTTCAAGGTTGCGTGGTACAGCGGACGCCTCCGCATCCCCTCCTTTATCAACAAGACCGACTTTGACTACATCAAGGTCGGTCCCTTTATTCGTCATCTCGGTCCGTTGAACAAGCCTACCACCAACCAGCGTTTCTATCGCAAGCTTGATAACGGCACCTTCGAGGACATCACCTCCCGTTTCTGGAAGAAATAACTGGAATTGACCAACACCTACCTTGCCTCAAACCCTTTGTATGTTTTCATTTGCTGAAAGATTCTGCTGCCCTTTCATCCATGCGGTCACAGTGATGCCCTTGTAGGTCTTGAAGGCCGTGCTGAACGTGCTGTAGCTGCGGAAACCGCTCTGCTGCGCAAGTTCCTTGGCTGTCGTGGAGAGCGAGGAGGCCGCTGCTTTCTGGAAGAGTCGGATGAAATGGTCGATGCGTAGTTGGTTGATATACGTGTTGTACGTGATATCCTGTTGTGCGAAGTACTTGCCGAGATAGGTACGGTTGGTGCCGATGCCAATGGCCAGCTGCTGTAGGGTAAGGTCGTGCTGAAGATAAATCTGTTTGTCTTCGCAATACTGCTCCAGCATTTCCCCGATGTTGTTGGGGATGGCAGCAGGTGTGGTTTCCTCCACGACAACAGCATTGAGCTGTTGCAGCGTTTCCACGCGCCAGAGTACGAAGCCGATGATGACGAGCGTGTTCACCTGAGCCAGGTATTCCGTCACGAGGTCACCCTCGTTGGTGGTGTAGGCAATGTAAACCAGCAGAATGCACGCCAGCAGCAGCAGGCTCTGCCACACCTCCTTGTGCTCCAGATCGGCATAGTTGTCGTGAAGCCAGCGGCCGTACTGGCGGACGCTATATACCATATATATAGTAAAGGAGAGAGCAAGCACGAGGCTATAGCACTCCGTAAACCATTCGAACTGGCTGCTGTTGGTGACGATGCTGACCACGGCAATGGCCGCAAAGGGCAGCATGGCCACCGCAACAGGCCAAAGCGGACGCTGACGGTCTTGCAGCATGCGTATCAGCACGGCCATCATCAGCGGTACGAAGGTCAGGCGGTCGAGTGCGATGCAGACGATGTTGCGCAACTGCTGGTCGTCCTCCAGCCAGTATATTCCCAGCATCACCCACCACAGATGGCTCGCAGCCACAGAAGCCATGAAGGCCGCCGCCCATCGTCGCAGCCCTCTTGGAGGATGGATGGCAGCGATAAACATGTTGCCGCGAGTCAGCAGCAGATAGCAGCATGCTACGATGGCGAGCAGGGTAGCCCCACCGTAGAGCATGACGAAAAAGATGTCCTGTAGTCCTTGATGTTCGTACATATCCTATATGTTTACGCGGCAAAGATACGAAAAAAAGTGAGAAGGTGAAAAGGTTTGTTTTCAGAATTTACAATTTCACTCTCAATATTTACAATAATTACTGGTTGGAGCATCAGAAGTAGCAGTTTGTCAAAAAAAATGACTACTTTTGCGGCATCAAAAGTAATAGTAAATGAATCAGGGTAAAAAGATTGTACAGCCGCCTTATTTGAAGGAAGGGGACAGGGTGGCGTTGGTATCCCCTGCCTATTGGGTTCCCCAAGAGGTTTTGCAACAAGCTGCTGAGGTCTTGAAGAGTTGGGGCCTCCAGCCTGTTGTGGGATATCATGTCAATAGCCTGAACGTTAACGCATACGCAGGAACAGCTGATGAACGTGCCGCCGACCTGCGTTGGGCTTTTGAAGACGAAAGCATCAAGGCTGTCGTTTGTTCGCGAGGCGGCTACGGCAGCATTCACCTGCTGAACCGTCTGGCTTTGGAGCTATACCATCAGCACCCCAAATGGCTTATTGGTCACGGTGACATCACCGTTTTGCTTTACGAGGCCATCGACGCAGGGCTGATGTGCATTCATGGTCCTATGGCGTTCCAGATAGCAGGCTGTCAGGAACCTTCTGTCACCCTGCTTCGCAACATGCTTTTCGGCAACCTGCCCATCTACCAGATTTCCGCTAATCCCTATAACCGTTGCGGTCATGCCGAGGGCATTCTCGTTGGAGGCAACCTGTCGAGCTTTGCCGCTGTTGCCGGCACGCGTTATCAGCTTACGTCCAAGCAGGATATGATACTCTTCCTAGAGGAGGTGGAGGAACCCCTCCATGCCATCGACCGACTGTTTTACATGCTACGCCTGCAGCTGAACTTCGAAAGGATAAGGGGCATCATCCTCGGCACTTTCAGCTCCATCAAGTATGACCTGCAGTTTGGCAGCGTCGAGCAAATGCTCATCGCCCACCTGCACGACCTGGACATTCCCGTCTGCTGCGGCTTCCCGGTAGGCAGCAACAGTTGTATGCCGTTGATTGAGGGTGCCCACTGCTCGCTCGACGTAAAAGCAGACAAATCCACGTTGACCTTCAACATCAATGGAACGGCACAACTCTTCGAGATTGCGCAACCCGAACCTCAATTGACAAAGGAAATTATTTAAGCATCACGACCACACGGCTGTATGAAACAAGATGAAAGGTGGTGATAAAAAAGCTGATGAGAAAAGCGCCCAATCCGATGTGGACTGGGCGCTTGTTTTGTCTTTGTACGGGGCTGTTATCTCATGGCGAAGAAGTGGCCTCCGTTGGCTGCCATGCGGACTTGGCCAAGGCCTGCCTCATCGGGGGTAACGCGCAGCTGCTGACCGTCTTCCATCATGACGTTGAGGGTGCCGTCAGCATTGTATTGGAAAAGGTCCTGCTGCATGCCATTCTGCTCGTACGACCAGGTGTTGGTTTTCTGGTCATAGTAGAAATGGCTGACCTCGCCCTTGTCAGACTTTATCTCGTAGCCGTTCTTGAGGGTGGTGATGGCATAGAGTGTGCCGTCGGCACCCGTAACCTTGCGCGTTTTGCCAATGTCTGCCGACATGGGGTTCTTGCCGGTCCAGAACTCAATGGTGTTGAGCACCAGTGAATCGACCACGATGGAGATGCTTCCGCAGATGGGCATCAGCACAAAGCCTACGATGGCGTTTACAAACTTGTTGTCGGTCATGGTACGCTGCCACTTGGCATAGCTGTTGAACAG
>JAEEGJ010009220.1_pt1 | contig 26600 bp, 21 predicted proteins | sample 8958761 | NCBI WGS metagenome assembly JAEEGJ01 (sample SAMN16246546, study PRJNA631951) | gut metagenome | biome: gut microbiome; feature: rumen; material: RS-attached | host: Bos | place: Iran: Karaj | collected 2018-10 | reverse complement strand
TAAAGCGATAATTAAACTCCGTCAGATCGACTGTGGCATACAGCTTGTAGCCCATCGCTGCCAGTTCGCTACCCTCTTCGACAGGCTTGACAGTCTCACGGATCTTCTGGGTAAACAGGGGGATGATCGCCTTCTCGAACTCAGGGTTGTTCAGCACAGTTGTGTTGAAAATCTGATTAATTCTGTTGGCAATCCTCCACGAACTGAAGTTCAGGTTCTCTGCCACTTCCTTCAGGTTCTGGCGGGTGTGCTGGATAAACTCCTTGCGATCCTTCTTGGCCTGCTCCTGCGAGGGATTGTCATTTGCGTCGTTAGCAGAACACGACGTAAATACACTTGCGCCGCAGATAAAGGTGGCGGCGAGCACCCAATTCATCATCTTTTTCATTGTAGTTTTTTATCTGATTGATATTTTGTGGTGAGAGGTGAGAGGTGAAAAACCACCTCTCCCCTCTTATTCTGCGGGCTGCGACTGCTGGAATCCACTGACGAGGCCCTGCACATACTGTAGCAGCTGGCGCACCACGATGGCGCTCTGCTGCATGGGCTCGGCAGCGTGGTCGATGATGTTGATGCCATACTGCACCGACTCGGGGTCGAGCAGCTCGGTAAAGGCCACATAGCCGTTCTCGTCGGCGAAGTTGAAGGAGGGCATCGACCACCAGTCAACACCGAACTTGGTGGTCATCAGGCGCATGGAGATTTCCTGGTTCACGCCCTTGCAGGTCATCTCACACTTGACAAGCTCATTCAGTTTCTGCGTATATTGGTCGATGGTCTTCTGGTCAGCATAGTTGCGGCGGGCTGTGGCTGCCTCGCGTGCCACCTGCAGGGCCTCCTGCATGTCGCTGATGCTGACGGTGGTCGTCAGGTCGTCGAGCAGCGTCAGCTTGCCCTCGTCAAGAGTGCGGGAAGTCATAATAGCTCCTATCACGTCGAGGATAGAGGCCGACGACGTGAACTGCGACAGGTCGAGGCGGTAGATGCCTCCCGTGCCGTCGCCGCTCTCCTTCAGTGCCAGGTCGAGCATCTTGCGGCCGTTCTGGCTCCAGCTGAGTGCCACGTCGCCCTTGTTGTTCACCTTGTCGCTGACAACAGAGAAGTCGAGTGTGGTCTGGTCGGCCTTGGCACCGAGGGCTGTCACGCCGGCGAAGTCGCTGGTGATGGTTCCGGCGACCGTCCAGGTGTCACGGTCAAGTTGAGCGTACTCGTGCCCGTCGGCCACGCTGACCTGGTTCTTGAAACTGCCGCTGAAGCCGTCGTGCCACTGTCCGCTGAGCCTGTCGGCGATGGAGAACTGGAACTCCGAGGGTATCAGCACCACGAGGGCCATGCCCGGCTGCTGGCTCATGGCGTGCTCGAACTTGTAGGTTGTGCTGCCGCCCGACTTCAGCGTCAGCCTGTACAGCCCTGCCTCCACCTGCTGCGTCGTGGGATTCCAGGCATTTAGGATGACCTCGAAGTCGTCGGCCGCCTCCACGTCAAAGCCATCGTTATTTGCATTCATCGTGAAGCGGTAGTTGAAGTCGGTCAGGTCAACCGTGCCATACGAATAGTACCCCATCTCTGCCAGCTCACTCCCTTCTTCCACAGGCTTGATGCTCTGCTGCGTCTTCTGCATGAAGGTAGCGAGGACGGCTTTCTCAAACCCGGGGTTGTTGAGGACATACTGGTTGAAGTACTGGTTCAGCGTGTTGGCAGCATTCCACGACGAGAAGTTCAGGTTCTCTGCCAGGTCTTTCAGCGTGGCTCGTGTGTGGGCCACGAACTCCTTGCGGTTGTTCTTGGCCTGCTCGATGGAGCCGGAGTTGTCACTGTTGTCGTTAGAGCACGACGTGAAAACACTTGCGCCGCATACAAGGGTGGCGGCGAGCACCCAATTCAGAATCTTTTTCATAATGCTTTTGTTTTTTTTATTTTAATCATTTTGGAAAGAGACTTTCCTATTATTCATTTCTGAAATATTGCTTGACCAGCCTGCGGACATAGATGCCGAAGAAGATTTTTTCCATCCATGTGGGAGAAACGAACTTGGTGCGCAGAATGATGTCTAAGCACGCAAAACGACCCGCCTGCCAGTCGAAGTGGGAATGGTCTTCCTCGCCCGTGTATTCTTTGGCGAAGGCATCCCAGAAACGGTGAAACTGGTCGAGGGTCATGTGGAAGATGTCCTGCACCCGTTTCATCGGGGCATACACTTGGCATACCTGGAAGAGGTGTCCGATGTCGAACATGGGGTCGCCGTAGGCGAAGCGGTCCAGGTCTATCCAGTACGGGCGGTCGCCGGCGAGGATGAGGTTGCCGCTTTGGAAGTCGCCGTGCAGGCAGTGACTGCTTTCAGGAATGGCCTCGACGAAGTCGCGGAGCAACTTTCTGTTCTTCCTGCTCACAAATCCGGCGTGGTCGATGGCCCAGAGCATCTGTTCTTTCCTGTTCGGGAAGAAGTCGGTGTTGCAGGGCGTAGCAAACAGTTCCTTGCCTTGGCGGCACAGCAGGCGCGCCATCTCCTCGGTGCGCTGTGGTTCGTCGTGGCAGATGCGCGAGAGCGACTTCTTGTTTTTGATGAGCTGCGTGATGGTGGCGTATGCCTCGCCGACACGCACAATCTCATGCACTTGCGGTACCGGAAGCCCCAAGTCCTCCACTGCTTTGGCGACGTCGTATTCGTGCTTGACGTTCTCCAGGGTGCTGAGCCGTGCGTTGTTGACTTTCAGTATCGCGTCAGGCTCAGCGGGATTCACGTATGTCGTGCCGTTGCCACCCTCGCCCACTTGGACATAGTCGTTCAGGTCTATCAGTCGGTAATCTTCCATATTATCTATATGTTATGTCATTCCACTTTCTTCAAGTGCGCGGTGATGGTGTAAGTGGAGCCGTCAGCGCGTCGGTGGAAGGCCTTATTGACCATCTCGCTGCCCGTGCAGGAGACGATTTCCCAGTTCTCGTGCCGCCCTTCCTGTCCCGGCTTTTGCCAGCGGAAGCAGAACAGGGGGCCGTCGGCGAAGTATTCGTTGTAGGTTGTCTCCTCCTCCACCCACTGGCCGTCGATGAGGTCGTAGAAACTGGCGGTGCCGTCGCTGCGGTACAGTTCGCGGTAAGGCTCAGAAGACTCGTACTCGGGATTGTCGCTGGTGAAGGTGATCTCCCAGAGGCCCACGACGGCCTCAGTGTAGTCGGCCTCGGCACGGGTGAAGTGCTTCTGGCGCGGGCCGTAGGTGGCAGTCACCTGACCGTCCTTCATGAGCGTGGTTATGGCGGTGAAGCGCAGGTCGTCGCCGCTGGCGCTGACACCGGCCATCTCTACCACCGATGTCGTCCCGTCGGCCAGATGCGACGTCAGCGTGATGGTGTTGCCGCTGACTGTCACGTCAGTCTCCTGCCTGTAGGCCCACACACCGCTCTCCGTCATCGACATGCTGTAGTAGCCTTTCAGCGCCGTGCCGTCGCTTGTGAAGGTGTAGACCGACATCATGTCTGTCGTTACCGTCTCACCGTCGGTTTCGGCATGAATCCACTTGCCCACGACCTTCTCGGTCAGGTCGCCGTCGCCTGCCGGGTTGTCGTTATTGTCTGGCGTACACGCTGTGAATACACTTACACCGCAGATACAGAGGATGGCGGTGAGCATCCATTTCATAGTTTTCTTTTTCATTTTGATTTTTGTATGATTTTAGTATGTCATCTCTGTCTGTTCGCGCGGCGTATCTTCTCCAATATCTGCGCCACCCACTCAGCGGTGCCGGGCAGTTGGTAGCGGCAGTTGCCCGTGGGCGAGGGCGTGAAGAAGGTCTCTGCGCTCCAGGTGATGCTGACAGTGCCCCGGGCGGAGAGCGAGAACACGCCGTCACCCTCCACGGCCTGAATAACGGGCAGTGTGTCCCACATCTTCTGGCCTGTATTGCAGTCGCACGTCATATAGACCTGCTTGATGGGGTGTATGTCAGTCCACGAGATATCGCTGACGACCTGCTCGGGGGTATATTCAATGGGGTCACCCACCTCGCCGGGCGAGAATACCATGTCCACGTCCTGCGGCCAGAGGCGGAAGAAATCCTGTGCAAACGTGATGCCCTGTCCGAAATTGAAGTCGGGCTCCACGGCATCGCCGAACACGCCGCCCTGCATGTAGATGCACTTCACCTTTTGGCGAACCAGCTCCACACCGCTCAACGGCGAGTAATCATCGGGCTCCGACATCAGCAGCTGAGCCAGTGCCGTGACGAAGCCGGAGGTACAGATGCTCACAGAGTGGTCGGGCTGCCGGGAAAGCATGCGACGGTACAACTGCCATCCGTCGGGTAGTGCCGAGTAATCATCGACGGAGCGGCGGAACATCAGTCCACCGTCGTCATTTGTGTAGGTCGGCAATGATTTGTAGTCAATCCATACTGCCGGAGCAGGGATACCTTTCCTCACAAGTCCTATGGGCGTGCTGGTATGGCCGAAGTAGTTATTCATCACATCAGCCACGGCGGCACAGTCCTCACCCTCGCGGTCCACTACCACCCCCAGCAGTTTGCAGGCGCCCTGCTGCTCATAGCGGTAGAGCATCTCCAAGGCGAAGAGGTCGTCGGTCGACGAGCCGATGTCTGTGTCGAATATGATGAGCGGCACGCCCGAATAGGTACCCTGCTGTCCCGCTGGGTTATCTTCGTTCGCACACGATACCTGTACACCTGCACCGCAGGCGATTAGAAATGATAATAAAAAACTTGGTACTATTTTCAACACAGAGACACGGAGGCACAGAGTTTTTCTCTCTCGTGGAATAAAGCCTCTGTGCCTCTGTGTCTCTGTGTTGAAATATCCATCCCTCATAGTAACTTATTATTTAACGGTTACTTAACAGTTTTGCGGAAACCTTCCTATCAACTGCGGTATGTAGCGATTGATCACCTTGACACCGAAGTATGCAAACGTCAGCGTGATGATGGCCGAGACGAATGCCACCAGGGCCTGGGGCTCCGTCCATCCCATGCTACTGAAACTGCCTATCACCACCTCCTGCAAGAAATTCTTGTGCAGGAGATAGATGCCGATGGTGTTCTGCCCGATAAACAGCAGCGTGCGCTTGTTGAGCACGGGGTTGTGCCAAACCGAGGTCCTGTACAGGATGATGGCAAGCATCAGGACGGCGGCACTGCCGCTGAAAGCATTGAGCAAGAAAGTCGGGAGCGTGTTGTGCCCCTTGAAGGCCATGGAGTCGAGCACCATCGAGTCGCCTTTCAGCAGTATGCCACAGGTCAGCAGCCCAAGCGAGAGGATGAGGCCGAGCGTGATCATCGAGAGCCTGGCCTCCCTCAGGCGTTTTACGACGGGCAGCAGCAGACAGCCCACAAGGATATAGGCTGCTGCCATCAGCGACAAGTCAAACCCTAAGGGATAGCCGATGAAGCCTGTCCCTGAGGTAGGATGCGGATGCGGGAGCATCAGTCCGACGGCAAAGAATACCGCGGCTGCCACGGCTATCCATACCCGCTTGTACTTCGTTACCGGCTGCAGTGCCCTGAATAACATCTCCGCCCACAGGCGGCCGAGGAACAACACGGGCAGGTACCACAGCGAAGTGAGCGAATGGGTCTCGGTGAGTATCTCGAACGTCCCATAGAGCATGAGGGCGAGGTTCTTGAAGGAGAACCACGAATAGATCGCTGCCCAGATGATATACGGCACGAGCAGTGCCTTGAAATTCTTGACAAGGAATGTCCTCAGAGAGCCCCGCTCTTTCACCTCTGGCGGACTCATCACCATTCCAGACACCAGGAAGAATACTGGCATGTGGAACGAATAGATGACGAGCCTCCACATCGGCGTAGCCAAATTAGAGGCGGCATGGCCCATGATGACCAGGAAGATGGCCAGACCCTTGACATAGTCCAGCTCTTCTATTCTCGTTTTACTGATATTATTCATTGTGCATACTATTCGAGTGCCTCTTATACCACACCGTAAACCAGACGATGGCTACTACGAGGCAGGCGATGCCTAACGGATAGCCTGCAACCTCGGGCAGATGGAGCATCTGAGGGGAGATGAATACGTAGGTGCTGCAGACGGTGGTCATGAAGAGGGCGGGGATGAGCATGATCCAGAAGTTCTTCTTCTGACGCACGAGATAGACGGTAACGGTCCAGAGGGTGAACACGGAGAGGGCCTGGTTCGACCATCCGAAGTACTGCCAGATGGTGTTGAAACCGTCGGGGTTGCCTATCTGCCAGATGAGCATGGCGATGCTGCATGCAAACATCGGCACACAGATCACCAGGCGCTTCGGGATGGGCCGCTGGTCGAGCTTCAGCCACTCGGCCACGATCAGACGGGCTGAGCGCAGGGCCGTGTCGCCGCTGGTGATGGGCGCAGCCACCACACCGAGCATGGCCAGGATGGCACCTGCCACACCGAGCCAGTCGTTGCACACGAGATTGACCACTGCTGGCGCAGAAGTATGGAAGCCATTGGTAGCTCCGGCGATAAGCTCGTAGCCAGGGGTGGGTTCGCCGTAGAAGAACCAGGCCGACACCGTGGCCCATATCAGTGCCACGGCTCCCTCGGTAATCATCGCGCCGTAGAACAGCGGGCGTCCCATGTGTTCGCTCTTTACGCAGCGGGCCATCAGCGGGCTCTGCGTGGCGTGGAAGCCGGAAATGGCTCCGCAGGCGATGGTGATGAAAAGCGCCGGGAAGATGTTGTCGGTCCACCGGTCGGGCTCCGTCGCGGCCCCCATGTTGTAGCAGTGCGTCCACAGTTCGGGCAGCGACGGCCAGTGCAGGAAGAGCCACACCATCAGCGCTCCGGCCATGAACAGCAGCGACATGGCGAACAGCGGATAGACCTTGCCGATGATCTTGTCGATGGGCAACATCGTGGCGATGAAGTAATAGCAGAAGATGATGACGACCCACATCATGGTGTCGCCGCCGATGGAATGGAGGATCTCGGCGGGGCTATAGACGAACACTGCGCCCACCATGATGAGCAGCAGCACGGTGAACACCAGCATCACGTTCTTCGTGGTCTTGCCTAAATAGTGGCCGATCATTTCGGGCAGTCCGGCACCGTCGTGGCGCATGGAGAGCATACCCGAGAAATAGTCGTGGACGGCCCCGGCGAAGATGCAGCCGAACACTATCCACAGATAGGCCGCCGGACCGAACTTCGCACCCATGATGGCGCCAAAGATGGGACCCGTTCCCGCGATGTTGAGGAACTGGATCATGAACACCTTCCACCCGGGCAGCACGATATAGTCCAAGCCGTCGGCCTTGCTGACGGCGGGCGTCACGCGGTCGTCGGGACCGAATACACGCTCCACGAACCGACCATAGAAAAAGTAACCAATTATAAGAGCAATAATGCTCAAAGTGAATGAGATCATTTCTTCTGAATACTGAAACTGTTATTATGCTTGTTGTCAGAAACCGCCGATATACTGCATGATGAGGTCGGCCATTTCTTCTTCTGTCTTGTCGTCGGCAGAGATGACGAGCTGGTAGTTGCGGGTGTCGTAGCGCGACGTGCCGGTATACTTCTTCACATAGTTCTCGCGCATCTTGTCCACCTGGTCGATGATCTTGCGGGCCTCCTCAGGCGTGATGCCTTGCTTGTGGGCCACGCGCTCCACACGGTGCTCCATCGAGGCCTGGATGAGGATGCTCAGGTGGTTGGGATGCAGACGGAACACGTGGAAGCCGCTGCGTCCTGCCACCACGCACGACTGCTCGACGGCGAGGTCCTGTAGGATGAGCGTCTCGGTCTTGAACATCTCGTCGGTGGTCAGCAGGTCGGGGGCATCGCCCTTCTGCGGCATATAGTATTCCATGTTTATGCCTGAGCTTATCTTCAGAATGTTTCCCACTTCGGCCCACCAGCTGTGCTTGCGACCCTTCAGCCTCTCTATTTCCTCGGTTGTGAGGTGATACTTCTCCTGCAGGGCCTTGATGACGGCCTTGTCAAAGAATGGTACTCCCAACTTCTCGGCCAGCAGTCGACCCACAGTACGGCCGCCGCTGCCCAGTTCACGATTGATCGTGATTACAAATCGTTCTTTCTTATTCATAATGTCAATATATATAAAGTCAGTTTTGTCAGTCTGCCATCATTCCACTTTCGTCATCTGGAACGTGGCGGTGTAGGTCGAGCCATCCTCGCGCTGGCGCAGGGCGGTCCACTTCATCACACCGTCTTTTATGCTCTCTACCTCCCACCACTCGCGCAGTTCATCACTGTCGTCAGTCATCTTCCAACGGCAACACAGCAGCGTGCCGTCGACGAAGTAGGCCGACATAGGCTGGCTGGAAGGAGTCCACTGGCCGTCCACGAGACTATAGTAGACGTAGGTGCCGTCGGCCTTGTACTCCCAGCGGTGAGGTTCTCCATCGTCATACTCCGACTGGTCGCTGGTGACGCGGCCTTCCCAAGTGCCGAGGACAGCATCGTGATAGTCGGCCGTCAGGCGCACATAGTGCATCTCTACTGGTCCGACCTCCTGTACCACATTGCCATTGACGACGAACTGAACATACGTCTTGGTCATCATCTCTGTATCGTTGATGGCCGTCACGGTGTGGTTGATGTGTATCTGGGTGAACTCATTCTCCCGGACGGTCCAAGAGATGGTGTTGTCCTTCAGCGTATATTCGAAGGGTGCATGGTCGTGCCATGCGAGGTCGCCGTAGGATGTGCTGAAGTCGCCCTTAAAGTCCGCCGTGAGGGTGAACACGCCCTTGCTGTTGGTCGGTACGGACATGCCATCCTCCTCCATATTGATCCACTTGCCCACGATTTTCCCTGCCAGGCCCTCGATGGCGGGATAAGCCTCCTTGCCGTAGAAGTCGAGGAAGGGCTTCACGCGGTCGTCGCCGAGGTTGCCCCAGGTGATGAAGAATGCGGGCACCGTCTCACCCTGCTGGGCCCCGGCCATGATAGCGTCCACGGCCTTGCGGGTCATACCGAAGGTGTTCTGCGCCATGATGCCCTTGAAGTGGGCGTTGCCGGCAATCAGTTCGTCGAGGAACTCCTCGTATGCGTCGAAGGCATACACGTTCTTGCCTTTCGCCTTGAGCATGCTGAGGGCTTCAGCGCAGGTGTTGCCGTTGAGGAACACAAAGTCGTCGTACTCGTCGATGACAGCCTCAACATCACTGTTGGCATTTTCGTCGACGGGATAGACGGTGGCACCCGGCTTCACTGCCTTGAAAGCCTCAGCCCGCTCCGTAGCCGCTCCGTTCTGCATGGCGAATACGGCCACACGGTCGGCCTTCACCTCTGCGGCCAGTGCGCCTCCGGCAGCCGCATTGTCAGTTCCGAAATAAGGACTGCCGGCCAGCGGGCTTCCGGCCTTTAGAGGTGTGTCGAGAATTACCACGGGTATGCCGCGCTGCCGGGCATAGGCAGCCACCTCGGCATCGGCACTCTCGCCGTTGAGTCCGTAGGCGGGTGCATAGATGATGCCTTTCAGCCGCTTGCCAGTGAGTTGTTTCAACTGCTCCACGGCGGCCACTTGCTCCTGATAGGCATTCTCGGTCTCCGTGGTGTAGTAGAGGCCCTCCACGTCGGCCTCCTCGCAGGCAGTGCGGAAGGCACTCTCCACCTGCTGCCAGTATTCCACCTGGCCCAGCTTGCCAATCATGACGATACCCGAGGCACCGGTCTCTGCGTCAACAGGGTTGTCGTTGCTGCTTGTACACGACGTAAATACACTTGCGCCGCAGATACAGAGGGTGGCGGCGAGCACCCAATTCATCATCTTTCTCATGAATGTTTTTGTTTAAATGCTTATACTTACTTATTGTCTTTGCGGGGAACGCTGCCCAGGGGGAACGAGTCGAAGTCGTGACGTCCACGGTCTGTGTAGGCCGTGCCGGGGAAGAGGGCGGCGAGTTCCTCGTAGATGACGGTGGCCAGGCGGTCGCTCTCAAACGACTGCACGATTCTCATGCGGAGGATGCCCTTGTACTCGCAGGCCGCAATCCACAGCGGATAGGAATAGGAGCCGGCACTGAAGCCCACGGCCTGCACCTGCGAAGCGATGGCATCGCCACCCTGATGGTCGGAGAAGTCGAGGTGCCCTGCGTAGGATATGCCGTAGGTGCAGAAGGCTGAGTCTTTCTGCCTGCCGCTCTTGACAACCATAGGCGACACCTTTGTCACGGGCATCGGCGCGGCGAATATTTGGTCGAAGTTTGCCCGCTGCTGGGCCACCGTCGAGTAGAGGTTCTCCGGACGGGTCTGCACCATCATCTCCTCGCGCAGCCGTCTGGCTCTCTCGCCTACCGACAGGCGGTCGGTCTCAGCCGTATAGGGGAGCGAGAAGGGAATGGCCCCATTGCCGCCGGTCTCGAAGTGGAACACCGGGCGCAGGTCTTTGGGCGTATAGCACACTATCTCCTTCTGCCCCACGTCGTAACGCTGGCGGATGGCCCGCCCTATGACGGCGTTCAAGGCCGGTACCACCGAACTGCCGTTCTCACGGGCGAAGGCAAGCAGCGGTGCCAGCGGCACGTCGATGTCGATGATGTGCTGCCGCGTGCTCCTCGTGCTGAACAGCCTTTCGGGCAGATGGAAGATGTCGTGCTCCTGGGGGACGAACTTACCCTCAGGCGCTCCCGGTGCGCCTCCCCCGAGGATGTGCTCGTGGCAGGGGAAGGTGTCCATGCTGTCGGCAGCAGGCGGGTTTTCATCATCCGTGTGGCAATAGAACCTCAGCACGGTATGGAGGAAGGCACTCATAGACCGCATGTCGCCAAGTCCGTGGAACACATGGAGCGTGAAGCGACGCTCGCCGTAACTGACATAGAGCATCAGGCCCCCGGTCTCCTTGGTGCCAACGTTCCGCGGCAGTCCGTCGGCTTCACTTACCACCATGACCTGCTCCGCCTCGGAGTCCTCCACGAGGAATCGCCGCCCCACGATGACGGGGCGTGCCCTGAAATTACGGTGTACCCTCAGGGCGCTCACCACCGCCGCACGCAGTTCATCGGGCCGCACGCTCTGCGTCAGCTCGCATTCGGCCTCTGCCACCGTGGCCCGCTTGCCAGAGCGGCCCCAGTAGAATGTCTCATCAAAAAAATACAGTTCTTTCATATCTTCTCTTATATTATCTAATGTTTGCTATCATATCTTGTCTGCCCTCCATCGCTATACTGCCACAAAACGGATTCCGCCGGGGCTGCGCCGCGGCAGTTTCGGCGGATAAAGTCTCTCTCGGTGGGGGTGGGGGCTATGACCCTCGCGGGTGGAGGGCGAGAGCTGCATGGCCGCGAGTATCAGGATAATCTTCTTCATTATACGGAGGTGATGACCAAGAAAATCGACCATTCTTTTCACTGTGTTGGCATTATTTAACTCTCTGCTGAACAAAGACGATATATTTGGGTGCAAAGGTACACAATCTATTTGTGAATGACGAATGTTTTGCGCAAAAAAGTAAGGGGAAGGCCTGAAACGGCTATCTTTCAGGGATTTGTCTGGCGGCGGCAAGGGCATGGGATTCGGACTGTACACCACCTCCAGGCTCGTAGACCGCATCGGCAAGAAGTTTATACTGCATTCGGGCGTTCCCTCGATGTCTTCGTCAACAAGCTCCGTAAACTCCTCTCCGACGAACCCCGCATCACCCTCAAAACCGTCCGCGGCGTCGGCCTACAATTATTAGTAGAATAACGACCACTAATTACACTAATTAAACTAATTATTCATGCACAATTCATGCGCAGCAAAATTAGTGAAATTCGTGTAATTAGTGGTTTGTTATTTGCTCATGTTCAGTCGCAGTCCTATCTGTAGATTGAAGTTCGTGGGGCGGTGCTTGAAGAAGTTCCGAATGTGGCTGCCGTTGTCGAAGTAGTACTTGATGCCCGGTTCGGCATAGATGCCTAATTGCGGGATGAAGTTATACTGCACACCTACGGCCGCATTCACCGACCACTGCAGATTGTCCTTCTCCAGCGTCGTCTCAGCGCCCTCCGTCGTCACCTGCGCCTTCACGTTGAAGTCCGCCTGTCCCCCAGCCGCCGCATAGACATTCAGCCCGCGCCATTGCCACACGTTATACTGCACCGTCAGCGGGATGCCCACATAGTGGAGCGTCTGCTGGCGTTCGTAGATGAGGCTGTTCGCGATGCTGGTGAAGTCAGACCGCAGACGGGTATAGACGACGCCCGACGATACGGATAATCCCGATGAAATGGGGATATTTACGCTCAGACCGAACGAGATAGGCTGGTAAAATGTCTGCCGCTCCTCGTGGTTTGCCAAGTAGACGGGGCTGTTGCCGGCCCGTGTGGCGATGATGCCGGGATTCGTATAGTAATCGTAATTCGACAGCAGCTCCTTGCTCATCAGCACCCCGTTACGGTACGACTGGTTGCCGAAGCCGTTAGAGGCATAGAGGTTGATGGCTGCGCGACGTCCGCGATGCTTCTTGTATGCAGCGATCTTCTGATCCAATTCTCGGATCACCTCCTCCGGGCGCTTCTCTGCCTCACGGACCTCCTCAGACTCATGGACCTTCTCGGGCTCACTGGGCACTTCTGCCGACTCTTTCTCAGCCTTTTCGTCCGATGAAATGGGCTTATTCTGTGCGCAGCTTTCCCCTCCTGAGTAGGAGGGGTGCCCGTAGGGTGGGGTGGTCTGATCCGCCTCAAATTCCGCCTCACGTTCTGTCTCTTTCTCCGCTACACCATGCGCCTGCTCAGACCCCCTCTGGCTCCCCCTACTCAGGGGGAGAACTGCGGCAGTCTGATCCGCCTCAAGTCTATTCTTCTTCTTGCGTCCCTCCGGTAGCAAGCTTCCTTCGGCCGAGCGCCACATTCCACCTTCTTGCGTCCCTTCGGTAGCAAGCGACCGGGGGTCGAGCGCCACATTCCACAAAACCAATCCTCCCACAAACACCGCCGCTACCGCAGCCCATCTCGCCCACAAAGCCACGATCTTCGCCTTTTTCTTCTCATTCTTCTTAGGAGTCGTCTGACTTACCATTTCCTTCGGCAGCCTCGCCTCGATCTTCTCCCACAAATCATCAGGCACAGGCGCTTCATATCCTGCAAGATGGTCGCGTAGCCGCTCAGCCCAGTCCTTTTCCGGACTGTGCTTACCTGTCTGTTGCCTTTCCTGTTTCATATCCTTTGTGAGTTTAAATATTCCTTCATCATCATAGCGAGTAGCCGTTTGGCCCGAGAGAATTGCGACATCGATGTCTTTTCGTGGATACCCAGTTGGCGGGCGATCTCTTTGTGCGACATCTGTCCGAAGGCGTGCAGGTTGACGATGATCCTGCTCGTTCTGGGCAGCCGGTCGATCATCCCGCTCAGTATGTCTGGAGGCACCTCCTCAAGGGGCGTTTCGTCCTCCTCTTCTACGGTTTCATCGGGCAATTGGTCCGCGAACTGCAGTCTGTCGTGCTCCCTCATCCAGTCCAGCGCGCGGTTGGTGGTGATCTTCGCCACCCAGTTCCTCAGTGAGCCCTCGCCGCGATATTCGAAGGAGCCGACGGTGGTGAGGATGCTGACGAAGGTGTCCTGCACGATGTCGAGCGCGTCTTCCCGCTCCGTCACGATCCGCAGGCTCACACCCATCGCATATCTGGAGTACTGCTCATAAAGGCGCCGCAACGCCTCCCTGTCTCCAGCCTGTATCGCCTCTACCAACTGTCGTTCTGTCTCCTGCACGACCCCTTATAGCTTCTTTGTTGCCTTAAATACGAACAAGTACGCCGACTTGCCAGGTGCCTTTTCATCGAGGAACACGATGCTAATAGGCGTTCCTGTTTTCCTGTTGGTGATTTTGGCCTCATCAATAGGGATTGCTACCGTCCACAGGCCTGTGTTGACGTCATATACAGCAGTAGGCTTCTCTTTTATGCCAAGCAGCACGATATGATACTCCACACCTTCGACCTTGATATCAAACGCGATATCACGCATGGTGGTATAGGCGTTTTCGCCCTCAGCGTTTTCTCCCCCAGTGTTGTTTAGTTCACTATAGGTGGCATCATCTGAATAGCCCTGCAGCGAAAAGATCATCACCTGTTTGGTGTTAAAGTATTCAATGTTGACTGAACTCTTAAAGATGGGCTCATCAGGATACTCTATCCTCTTCTTTTCAGAGTCAAGCATAAATCTTGGGAAGAGATAGTCGGCAGGCACGTCAAAGTAGATCAAGTCTCCCCTCACTTGTATCTGTCCCTTGCAGGTCATTTCATACTTGCTCAGTTTCCACTCGCCCTCGAACGTGCCCTCGTATGCATACACGGCAGGCGTTTCTTCCATTACTTTGGGTATATAGGCAATATCATCATCAATGTTTTTTGAGCAAGATGTGATCACTGCCAGACCCATGCTTAACAATATAATTTCAAGTCGTCTCATAATCGTTAGTTTTATTGATGTTTGTTGACGCTTAAGGGATGCTTCCATTCCGTTGCATCAAATGTCAGCCAAAAGACTTCTTCTTGATCCTGTCTATAGTACCCTCTTGGCCATTCGCTATAATATAAGCTAAGAATCAACTGATGACCAGTTTCATAATTGTAGATCCTGAACTTGTTAAACTCAAATTGAAATGCCCACATACCGGTTTTCATGTTATATTCAGCCAGGACTGATCTGAAATCACAGGTTATCTCAATGCGGTAGCATACACCATCAGCCTCTACGCAAAACGCAATGTGAACAGGGTCTTTCAGGAAGGTGTATGACGTAGCTACCTGATAACGAGGTTCGTTGTTAAAATAAGTGATCCGTTCCCACTTGTTCTGCATTTCTATGAATTTGGTATAAAAGGATTCTCCGAGGAAAAAGTCATATTCATAGTTGATTGTCAAGTCTGCTTTTAGGAATTTGTAGGATGAAGCAAAGAATAAGTTACCGATGGTATCGGTTAGTTGGGCCTTTAATTCTGGAGTATTCATTACTGCAAACTCTATTTCGTCTCTCAAATATTTGAAGATGGTTTCTGTAGGTAGTTCGTCAATAATGATTTTTTTATCGTTTACGGTAATATTTCCCCTTGTCTGAGATTCCATAAAACTCCACTTTCCCTCAAATACGCCCGTCAGATTCTGAATCGTGCTTGGGTTAATGGGTTCATCCACAGGCGTTTCCACGATTTCCTCGTCCTTCGAGCAAGAAGTGACCAGTGCCAAACTCAAAACTGCTAATAAAAATCCAAACTGTTTCATATAATAATTCTCTAATAATTCTTGATAATCAATGACTGATGCCATAGACCATTTCCTCGTACTTCTGGCGATAAGCCTCGTCCGTAGGCGCTATGACAACACTGTCGCCCTCCAGTTCCTGACGGCTGATCACCTCCTTCAGACGGATACGATAGCGGTGGCTGCCGAATACGGGACGCTCAGACGGCGTGATGGTCAACCTCATTCTGGTGACGTGACCGCTCAACCCCATCAGCCATTCGTATGCATTGTATGAATCCGCCTCAGCCCCGTAGATCTCGTTCAGACACATGTCGAACGTTTCGCTGCCGTCTGTGGCTTGTCCGCTGAGATAGTGGAAACATTCCGACGACGTCTGGTCAGGCCGCGTCATCATCACCACCCTCACGTCCATCGTCACCTCCCGCAGTCCCTCCGTGCGGATGCCTACATACGTCTTGCTCAGCACATCTCTTAATTTAAAGGTGTACTTGCCGCAGTCCATAATCCTCGGATCAATTGTCGTAGCCTCCACAGAGAGCTGGTAGCGGTAACCCTCCTCGAACTTAAAGCCCTGAATCTCGCTGAGGAAGAATCTTTCGATTGTCTCCCCGTTGTTGTCGACGGCTTCCATCTGCGGCCAGATTCCCGTGTAGACTCCCCAGTCGGAGCCGCCGATCACGTACTCCGGTTCGATGGTCAACGTCCACACCTCTGTCTTTGGGAAAAAATGGCCGTCCTCATCGATGTATCCGCCGTCCACCTCCGTTCCGTCCGTCGAGCAGGCTGCCATAATGGAGGCCGTTACAATTGTCATTATCGTTCTTTTCATCAGTTTCATGACAGTTTCGTTTTAATTGTTCGTCTATAGTTATAACTGCAAAAGTGCAAAAGGTTGCATGTTTTCGGCAAAGATTTAGGATATTTTAACGTGCGAATCACCTCGCCTGTGGCATCCTAAGTCACTTCACGTCGTTGTACAATTGCTTAAATGGCCATAATTCAATCTGCTATTTCAAAGAGTTTGTAAACAAAATTGCCAATTCTTTCATTACCGCCTTGTTCCGCTTTCTGAAGGAACTGTTAAGGAAAACAATTGCAAGTATTAGTGCTTGCAATTGCCAGATTTAATCCTCGCAATTTTTACTTTTAATGACCGTCTGTCCGCTTCTTTAATTTGGCGCTACAAATGTAACAATTTTTATCTCAGTTCATGGATGCCGACGAAAAATTGTTTTTTGAAACATTGCGGTCATTTGGTCAAGGTCATTTGGTCATTTTCGATTTCGGGAACGCGGTCATTGCTCACTATATATAAATAGAATATTTATATTATAGTGGCGGATTTTGACAATCCGTTTTCGATTTTGACAAATGACCAAATGACCAAATGACCGCGCAAGGTTTCTCAGGGAAAGACAATCCCCGCCATCGTAGCGGGGATTTGTTGTTCAGGCATCTTTCTCTTTATATATGATCTTGTTGGCACCGCTGGTGATCTTGAGGGCTTCGGGGTGCTCCTTGATGAAGGAGTCGATGTGGCGGACGCGCTTCTGCTCGAAGATCTCCTCGATGGCGATGAGGATGCCGGTCTCCTCGACGTCGCCGAAGCCGTAGTTGATGGCGGTGCCGAAGAGCTTCATCGTGGGCGAAAGGCTCATGTAGGCGTTGACCAGCGGCGGGATGTTGTAACCCAGTTTGCGGATCTCGGCGTTGAGGATGCGGTAGTCTTCCTTGAAATCGGGTTCGCAGAAGAGGGCCTCGAGTTCCTTCGGGTCGGCCTCGATCTCCAACGGCTTCATCGGTACGATGAGGTTCTCCTTGTCGGCGAAGTGCTTGTGGAGGAAATAGAGGATCATATCGCGGCCGCGACGGATATAGGAGGGATACATCGTGAACTTGCCGAAGAAGTAGCGCACGTTGGGCTGGATGACTGTGAGTGCGCCCAGACCGTCCCATAGGTTGTCGAGGGCGAAGAGGCTCTTGGCGCCCATGCGGGAACTCTGGTAGGGCAGCGAGACGAACGAGCGGCCCAGTTCGATGGTGTAGGGGGCGTACTCCTTGATGAACTTCTCCGAGAAATGGAACATGTGGCTGGTGGCGAGCTTGGGCTGTCCCTTCTCGTCGATCTCCCACTTGGTGCCTTCGAGGTAGCGGTAGCCGCCGATGATCTCCTCAGCCTCGGGGTTCCACACGATGAGCTGTTTGTAGCAGTTCTCGCAGGTGTCGAACTCGTCGATGTCCATCGCCTTGCCTGTGCCGCCTCCCGCTTCGCGGAATGCAATCTCGCGCAGACGTCCGATCTCCTTCATCACGTTCGGTGCGTTGTGGGCGGTGATGATGTAGATCTCGTTGTGGCTCTTGTTGGTCATGCGGAGCTGGCGTTCGGGGGTCAGCTCCTGTTTGAGGATTTCTTTGTCGATGGGGGCGATGATCTCTTGTTCCATTTTTTTAGAAGTTAAAGGGGAGTTAAAGGGAAGTTAAAGGGGAGTTAAAAGGACAATAGTTATGCGGTTCTCCTTTTGCGGAGATGGAGGAAGGCAGGCACATGAGTAATGTCCCTTTAACTTCCTTATAACTTCCTTTTAACTTCCTTTCCATTCTTTATTTACAATTTATAGACCTCTGAGCGGACGTACTGGGCCCATTCCTTGGGTGTGCGCGACTTGTCGAAGGTCTGCCAGGGGATGGGCTTGCCGATGGCCACGCGGAAGGTCTTGTGGACGTTCTTGTACATCTCGTCGACGAGGAAGAGCATAGCGAGGTTGAACGGCAGGAAGCGGTCGCTGAAGTTTGCCAGGCGGTAGAAGAAGTTGGAGTTCTGTCCACCGAAGTGGATGGGCACGACGTCGCGCTGGTACTGGACGCTCTTCGAGATGAACGTCTTCGTCCAGGGGATGTCGCTGATGACGCCGTCCTTCTTGCGGGAGCAGAGACCTGCGGGGAACATCAGCATGTGGTTGTCGCTCTGGAAGCCGGCCTCGACCATTGCGGGGAAGTTGCGGCTCTGTTTACCGGTCTTGTTGATGGGGATGCAGAGGGGAGCGAGTCCCGGGAGGTTCATCAGCAGGTCGTTGACGAGGTAGCGGAAGTGCCCGTCGTAGTGTCGGCCGATGATGGCGCCGAGGGCCACACCGTCCTCGCCGCCGAGGGGATGGTTGCTCACGAAGGTGTAGAGTCGGCCGTCGTTGGGATCGGGCAGGTTCTCCTTGCCCTCAATCTCGAGCGTGGTGTCGAGATAGTGCATGCAGTCTTCGAGCCATTCTACGCCGACCTTGTCGCGGCTCTCCCAGAGATAGGCGTTCACCTGATCCTGATGGGCGATGCGCTTGAGCCAGCTCACGAGGAATCCGGGCACGAACTTTGCCTTCGGGCCCATCTTCGATTTGAGTATCTTTTCGATGTCAATCGTCTTTTCTGTGATTGCTGCCATTTGTATTTTCGCTAACAGTCTGCAAAAATAGCACATTTCTTTTAAATGTGTGCATAAATTGAAGAAAAAATGAAATATTTAAATGTATTTTGTACACACAACCCCTCGAAATCATTAAAATAAAGTTAAATTTGAAAAAAAGTGGGGAAAAGTGGATTGAAGTGGGGAAAAATGTGTAATTTTGTAACCGAATCTATTATATAATAAGGTTTATGCGTTTTTTGGGAAATGTTGAAGCAAAGACAGACGCAAAGGGAAGGGCTTTCCTGCCGGCTGTTTTCCGCAAGGTGCTCTCTGCATCTGGCGAGGAAAACCTTGTGCTGAGGAAGGATGTGTTCCAGTCGTGTCTGGTGCTTTATCCTGAAAGTGTCTGGAACGCACGGCTCGATATGCTGAAGGAGCAGTTACGCCCCTGGAAGCCGGTGCATCAGCAGATGTTCCGTCAGTTTGTGTCGGAGGCAGAGGTCGTTACCCTCGACGGCAACGGCCGTTTCCTGATCTCGAAGCGCCTCCAGCGGGCGGCAGGCATCGGGCAGGACTTGCAGTTCATCGGTATGGACGATACCATCGAGATCTGGTCGCCGCAGGATCTGCAGAAGTCGCTGAAGAGCGATGAGGAGTTCGGCGCGGAGTTTGAAAGGATTATGTCGGGAGAAGAATGATTACAGCTGAGGGTTATCACGTACCAGTGCTCCTGAAGGAGAGCGTCGACGGGCTTGGAATCAAGCCCGACGGTGTTTACGTGGATGTAACCTTCGGCGGCGGCGGACACAGCCGTGAGATCCTCAGCAGGTTAGGCGCAGAGGGACACCTGTACAGCTTCGATCAGGATGAGGATGCAGAGCAGAACATCGTCAGCGATGAGCGCTTCACGTTTGTAAGAAGTAATTTCCGTTATCTGAAGAACTGGATGCGCTACTACGGCATCGAGGAGATCGACGGACTGTTGGCCGACCTCGGTGTGTCGAGCCACCACTTCGATGACGAGACACGCGGCTTTTCCTTCCGTTTCGACGCACCCCTCGATATGCGGATGAACAAGCGCTCGGGGATGACGGCAGCGGACATCGTAAATAATTACAGCGAGGAGCAGTTGTCAGACATTTTCTATATCTACGGTGAACTGAAAAACGCCCGAAGGATAGCCGCCGCTATCGTGAAAGCAAGAGCCGGGAAACGCATCGAGACCACAAGTGAATTGATTCAATTGACAATGGACAATGGAAAATTGACAATTGAAGACGGGAAATGGAAGAAGGATGCTGCGAAGCTGTTCCAGGCACTGCGCATCGAGGTGAACCACGAGATGGATGCTCTGAAGGAGATGCTCAACGGCGCCAGAGACCTCATCTGCGAGGGCGGCAGGCTCTCGGTGATTACCTATCACTCGTTGGAAGACCGTCTGGTGAAGAATATGATGAAGGCGGGTAATGTGGAAGGAAAGGTGAAACAGGATTTCTTCGGGCGTACGGAGTCGCCCTTCCGTCAGATCGGCGGGAAGGTGATTGTGCCGGATGAGGAGGAGCAGGCGAGGAACCCCAGGAGCAGGAGCGCGAAGTTGAGAATCGCAGAGAGAGGTGGTAAGTAAGCCACAGATTACACTGATGATCACAGAAGGTGGATTAACACAGAGAAGAAAGATATGGGTAAGAAGAAAGACGATATAGAATTTGAGATTCAGGAGACGGTCGTGGAAGAGGAGGCGGAGCAGAAAGTTCTGTCTGAGGCGGATCAGACCACCCCTAACCCCTCCTACTCAGGAGGGGAAAAGGCGCAGAAGGGGGATACCACTCTGAAAGACGAAGCCGAGGAGATGAAGGAACAGGCGCGTAAGACCATCCAGAAGATCAAGGAGCAGGCGAAGGAAGAAGATCCCAAGCTGACGCCGACGCTGACACTCCGTACGATCCTCGGTGGCGACTTCCTGACTGCCGATATGGTGCGCCGTCAGATTTGGCTCTTCTTGCTGATGGTGGTCTTCACCATCGTCTATGTGGCGTTCAGGTACCAGTGTCAGCAGGATATGCTGGCCATCGACAAACTGGAGAAGGAAGTGCTCGACGCGAAGTACAAGGCCCTCTCGTGCTCCAGTACGCTGACGGAGAAGTGCCGTGAGAGTCACGTGCTCGAAGCGTTGAAACAGAACAAGGACAGTGTGCTGCACGTCGCCGACCAGCCGCCATACATTATTTATATAAATGAAGAGTGAGGAATGAGTAAGTTCAGGAACGATAAAGTAATGCCCCGCTATTTCGCCATCGCGATTGTGATGACACTGATAGGGTTTGCCATCATCGGCAAGGCCCTCTATATCATGACGGCGAAGAAGCAGTACTGGGAGGAAGTGGCATCGAGGCTGAAGCGCGACAGCGTGAGCGTGAAGCCCGGACGCGGTAACATTCTCAGTTGCGACGGGCAGTTGATGGCAAGCAGTATCCCCGAATACAAGATATATCTGGACTTCCAGGCTGGTGCCGACGATACGACGTGGGTGAAGAAGCGCGACTCGCTGTGGGTGGAGAAATTCGACAGCCTCTGTGCTGGTCTGCACGAGATATTCCCCTCTCGTTCGATCGAAGAGTTCAAGCAGAATCTCATGGAGGGCAAGCATAAGGTGCAGCGCAACGGTAGCGTGGGTGCCCGCAACTGGGCAATCTGGCCGCGACGCATCGACTATAACACGTTCTGCGAGGTGAAGGCTCTGCCGTTCCTCTCGCTGCCGAAGTACAGGGGCGGCTTCCACTGGGAGGAGAACAACGCCCGTCGCCGGCCGTTCGGTTCGCTGGCTCAGCGTACCATCGGCGATATGTACGGTGCGAAGGACAGCGCGAAATACGGTCTTGAACTCTCCTACGACACCATCCTGCGTGGAACCAACGGACTGATGCACCGTCGTAAGGTCCTGAATAAGTATATGGACATCCCCGTGCTGAATCCCATCGACGGTGCCGATGTCGTAACCACGATCGACGTGGGGATGCAGGATCTGGCCGAGCACGCTGTCATCGACGAGTTGAAGGAGATCGGCGGTGAGATGGGCGTTGCCATCCTGATGGAGGTGAAGACGGGCGACATCAAGGCCATCGTGAATATGGAAAGGGGACTCGACGGTCATTACTACGAGATGGTGAACCGCGCGATCAGCTTCCGCTGTGAGCCGGGATCGGTGTTCAAGGTCGCCTCGTTCCTCGTGGCCCTCGACGACGGGGTGGTGGACACGAGCTTCGTCATCCATACCGGCAGCGGTGTGATGGAGATGCACGGACGTCCGATGAAAGACCACAACTGGCGTCGCGGTGGTTATCAGGACATCAATGTGGCGCGAGCCCTTGAGGTCAGTTCGAACATCGGCGTCAGTTACGTGATTGATAAGTTCTATGGCGGCAATCCGACCAAATACGTGCAAGGTCTCTACCGTGTGGGTATCCACGAAGACCTGAAGATCCCCCTCGTGGGTTATCAGCCGCCGTATATCCGTATGCCGGACACGAAGACCACCGACCGCGCGAAATACTGGAGTAAGACCACGCTGCCTTGGATGAGTATCGGCTACGAGACGCAGATCGCACCCATCAATACCGTATCGTTCTACAATGCCATCGCCAACAACGGTAAGATGATGAAGCCGCGCTTCGTGAAGCAGCTGGTGAAGGACGGACAGGTGATTCGTGAGTTTGAGCCCGAGGTGCTGAAAGAGCGCATCGCCAAGCCGCAGACCATCAAGACGATGCAGACGATCCTCGAACATGTGGTGAGTCAGGGACTGGGGCGTAAGGCTGGTTCGAAGAGCTTCAAGGTGGCCGGAAAGACGGGAACGGCACAGGTGGCCGACCAGTACGGCAGTTACCACTCCGGAACCACACGCTACTGGCTGAGTTTTGCCGGATACTTCCCCGCCGACGATCCTCGCTATACGTGCATTGTCTGTCTGAAGAAGTCGGGTCTGCCCGCATCGGGTGGCGGTATGAGTGGTGTGGTGTTCCACAAGATCTCCGAGGGCGTGATGGCGCAGCACCTGAAGCTCAGCGTCGATGATGCCCGTGATGAGAACTCCACCTTTACGCCAGAAGTGAAAACGGGCGATACGGAGGCTGCCAACTATGTGATGAGCAGTCTCGGCGTGAAAGGACTGCAGGCCGCTGCCCCGAAGACGGCGCGTAACATTGTGCCGAACCTCGTAGGTATGGGTGCCCGCGATGCGGTGTACCAGTTGGAGAGCCGCGGTGTGAAGGCTCGCGTGAGAGGTCGGGGAAAGGTGAAGTCGCAGAGTATCTTTGCAGGCACTGCTGTCAAACAGGGAATGGTCTGTGAACTGGTGATGAATTGAGAAGTTAAGGAAGTTAAAGGAGTTAAAGAAGATAAGTGATATGAAACTGAAGGAACTGCTTAAGAATGTAGAGGTGCTCAATATGCTCGGTGACGATGACATCGAGATTACGGGCGTAAACATTGATTCCCGCCGAATTGAGGCAGGACATCTGTTCGTGGCCATCCCTGGTACTCAGACCGACGGCCACAAGTTCATTCCCAAAGCCATCGAGCAAGGGGCGGTGGCCGTCTTGTGCGAGTATTTCCCCAACAAGAGGGAGCCTGGCATCACCTACATCGCCGTTGAATCGACGGAAGACTGTGTCGGCGAGGTGGCTACGCAGTTCTATGGCGAGCCCTCACAGAAGCTGAAGCTCGTAGGCGTCACCGGTACCAATGGCAAGACCACTATCGCCACCTTATTATATAATATGTTCCGTAAGTTCGGCCACAAGTGCGGCCTTCTCTCTACTGTCTGCAACTATATCGAGGATGAGGCCATCGCCGCAGACCATACGACGCCCGATCCCATCGAGCTGAACAAGCTCCTGGCCCGGATGGTGGATGCCGGCTGTGAGTATGCCTTCATGGAGTGCAGCAGTCACGCCATCGCCCAGAACCGTATCGGAGGACTACATTTCGCAGGTGGTATCTTTACCAACCTGACGCGCGACCATCTGGACTATCACGGGACCTTCGAAAACTACCGCGATGCAAAGAAAGCCTTCTTCGACGGTCTCGCAAAAGATGCCTTCGCCATCACCAATGCCGACGATAAGAATGGCATGTTTATGGTGCAGAACTGTGAGGCTCAGATCAAGACCTATTCCACCCGCAGTATGGCTGACTTCAAGGCGAAGATCATCGAGTGCCACTTCGAGGGAATGTATCTCGACATCAACGGCAAGGAGGTGGGTGTGCAGTTTATCGGAAAGTTCAATGTGAGCAACCTGCTCGCCGTCTATGGTGCAGCGGTGATGCTGGGCAAGAATCCCGACGACATCCTGCTCATCCTCAGCACCTTGAAGAGTGTGAGTGGCCGTCTGGAGCCTATCCGTTCGCCTGAGGGCTATACCGCCATCGTTGACTATGCCCATACGCCCGACGCTTTGGAGAATGTGCTCAATGCCATCCACGAGGTGCTCGACGGTAAGGGTAAAGTGATCACCGTCTGTGGTGCGGGCGGTAACCGCGACAAGGGCAAGCGTCCGCTGATGGCTCAGGAGGCAGTGAAACAGAGCGACCGTGTGATCATCACGTCTGACAATCCCCGTTTCGAGGAGCCGCAGGATATCATCAATGATATGCTCGAAGGACTCGATGCCCGTCAGATGAAAAAAGTCATCAGTATCGTAGACCGTCGTGAGGCTATCCGTACAGCCTGTATGATGGCAGAGAAGGGCGATGTGATCCTCATTGCGGGCAAAGGCCACGAGGACTATCAGGAGATTCAAGGCGTGAAGCATCACTTCGACGACAAGGAAGTGGTCCGCGAGATATTTGGAAGTTAAAAGGGAGTTAAAAGGAAGTTAAAGGGAAGTTAAAAGGACAATACTTATGCTATACTATTTCTTCAGGTTCTTAGAGCAGTATGATATCCCGGGCTCGCACATGTGGAGCTATATCTCCTTCCGTGCGTTGCTGACGCTGATATTGGCGTTGCTGATTTCCGCGTGGTTCGGTGAGCGGTTCATCAAGTGGATGAAGCGCCGGAAGATCTTCGAGACGGAGCGCGATCCGAGCATCGACCCCTTCGGCGTTGAGAAGAAGGGTGTTCCCACGATGGGCGGCATCATCATCATCGTCAGCATCCTCGTGCCGGTGTTGCTGCTCTGCCGTATCAGAAACATTTACATCATCCTGATGATCGTTACTACCATTTGGCTGGGATTCCTGGGATTCCTCGATGACTATATCAAGATCTTCCGTCGTAACAAAGACGGTCTGAAAGGTAAATGGAAGATTGTGGGACAGGTGAGTATCGGTTTCATCGTAGGTCTGACGCTGTGGCTGAGTCCCGATGCCGTTGTGCGCGAGACGTTGAATGAGCCACAGATAACACAGATAACGCAGGAAGAGACGATTAATACAGAGACGACGGGAACAGTGGTGAAGCATAAGAAGGAGGCGGTGAAGAGTCTGCAGACGACGATCCCCTTCGTGAAGAACCATAACCTGAACTACTCCAACGTGATGGGCTTCTTGGGTAAGAACAAGGTGGCTGCCGGATGGGTGCTGTTCGTGCTGATGACCATCTTCGTGGTGACGGGCATCTCCAATGGTGCGAACCTTAACGACGGTATGGACGGTATGTGTGCGGGTAACTCCGCCATCATCGGTGTGGCACTGGGCATCCTGGCGTATGTGTCGTCGCACATCGGCTACGCCTCGTATTTCGACATCATGTACATCCCGCACTCAGAGGAGCTGGTGGTGTTCCTCTGCGCCTTCATCGGTGCGATGGTCGGATTCCTGTGGTATAATGCCTACCCCGCACAGGTGTTCATGGGTGATACGGGATCGCTGACCATCGGCGGTATCATTGGTGTCTGTGCCGTCATCATCCACAAGGAACTGTTGCTACCTATCCTCTGTGGCATCTTCTTCGTGGAGAGCCTGAGTGTGATCATCCAGACGCAGTGGTTCAAGATCCAGAAGAGGAAGGGCAAGAGAGTGCGTGTGTTCCGTGCGACGCCGATTCACGATAACTTCCGTAAACTCGACTCGCAGCTCGACGCCACCAGCCATTATATCCTGAAAGGCTGGCCCAATCGTCCTTTCCACGAGTCGAAGATCACCATCCGCTTCTGGATCACATCCATCATCCTGGCGGCACTGACGATAATAACGCTTAAGATGCGTTAGACAGAATAACTTTTTAGACATAGTAACAGATTAACAATATGAGTAGGATTGTGATTTTAGGAGCAGGAGAGAGCGGTGCGGGAGCTGCCGTCCTCGCGAAGAAAGAAGGATTCGATGTGTTCGTGTCGGATATGTCGAAGATTGCCGATAAGTATAAGAAGATGCTCGACGACCGCCAGATAGCGTGGGAGGAAGGACAGCATACGGAGGCAAAGATCCTGAATGCCGACGAGATCATCAAGAGTCCGGGTATTCCCGATACGGCCCCGATGATTGTAAAAATCAAGGAGAAAGGCATTCATATCATCAGTGAGATTGAGTTCGCAGGCCGATACACCAACTCGAAGATGATATGTATCACAGGTTCTAACGGTAAGACTACCACCACCTCGCTGATCTACCATATCTTCAAGGAGGCGGGGTATGATGCTGGTCTCGCAGGCAATATCGGCAACTCGCTGGCGTTGCAGGTGGCAGAGGATCCGCATGAGTACTATATCATCGAGCTCAGTTCTTTCCAACTGGATAATATGTACGACTTCCGTGCTAATATCGCCATTCTGCTGAATATCACGCCCGACCATCTGGACCGTTACGACTTCAAGATGCAGAACTACGTCGATGCGAAGATGCGTATCATTCAGAACCAGACGCCACAGGATGCCTTCATCTACTGGGCCGACGACCCCATCATCAAGCGGGAACTCGCTAAGTACGACATCAAGGCCATCCAGTATCCGTTCTCGGATCTGAAGGAGAAGGGTGTCATCGGTTATATCGAAGAAGGCCAGTACAAGATAGAGAAGCCTGAGCCGTTTAATATGGAACAGGAGAGCC